>Ga0154354_1099_pt3 | contig 28580 bp, 25 predicted proteins | sample RifGroA2_FD_115882 | JGI IMG/M metagenome (GOLD analysis project Ga0154354, IMG submission 115882) | Rhodocyclales bacterium GWA2_65_19
ACCCGGCGCGCCTGGATACCGACATCGGCCCGGTGATCGACGAACACGCCCGGGAACAACTCGTCGCCCATATCGAACGCATGCGGGCCAAGGGTCATGCGGTCTTCCAGCTGCCCCTGCCGCCGCAATGCGTCGACGGCTGCTTCGTGCCGCCGACCCTGATTGAAATCGATGCGCTGGCCGATCTGCAAGGCGAGGTATTCGGTCCGGTGGTACATGTGCTGCGTTTTGCCGGCGACCGGCTGGATCGGCTGGTGGCCAACATCAACGCCGCCGGCTACGGCCTGACGCTGGGCCTGCACAGCCGCATCGACGAAACCGTGCAGACGGTCACGGCCAACGCCCGCGTCGGCAACATCTACGTCAATCGCAACATGATCGGCGCCGTGGTCGGTGTCCAGCCTTTCGGCGGCGAAGGGCTGTCCGGCACCGGCCCCAAGGCGGGAGGGCCGTTGTACCTGCACCGTCTGGCGGAGAGCGAACAGGTGTCGCCCGCCGCACTGGATGGGCGCCGGGCGCAAGCGGCCGCCGCCCACAGCCCCCCGGCACTGCAGCGCCTGTCCGCGTGGGCGATCGCCTCCGGCCGACGCGAGCTTGAGCGGCGCTGCGCCGACTACGCCGCGCTGACGCTGCGCCCGATCCGGCTCGACCTGCCGGGACCGACCGGCGAGCGCAACACCATGAGCTTTGCACCGCGCGGTCGCCTGCTGTGCCTGGCGCCTGACGAAGGCGCCCTGCTCCATCAGCTTGCCGCCGTCCTTGCAGTCGAGGGACAGGTCGTACTGCCCGCAGGCGAACTCAGTCGAATGGTATTGCGCGAACTGCCTGAGAATCTTGCCGCCGACGTGGAACTGCAGGCGCAGGAGGACCATGCGGGGCTGGCGGGCGTCCTCTGTGCCGGCGACGACTGCCTTGCCGTGCGCTTGCGTCAACGCCTGGCCGACGCGCCCGGAGCACTGATTCCGCTGTTCCGACCCGGCCGCGAAAGCGCCTTGTATCCGCTGTACCGCATGGTCACCGAGCGCGTGGTCAGCGTGAATACCACGGCGGCTGGCGGCAATACCTCGCTGATGACGCTGCGCGACGACGAGTACGAGCGGAAACCGCGTGCCGCTGCATCCTGACCTGCGCCCATCAATCGGCGGACGGCGAGTGCATTCAACCAAAAAACCTCACCACAGAGACACAGAGGCATAGAGAAAGACGATGAATCAACGCCTTGCGGGTCGGTCGCCGCTCACCCGTTGAGTGATCCGGCATTACGGCGCAGCGCTTTGTTTTTCGGGTATCCGTAATTCGTGATTGATTTGGCGCTCTTGCGGCAGCATGTCACGTTGTAGCAAAACCGCATTTCGTGATTGACTTTCCCTGAATGTCGCTATACTCTGAAAACGTATTGTATGATTGACGCACAAAGGGGACGTTGATGCCGAAAGCCAGCGCTGTAGCCGCTATTGACCTTGAGCCGCAGGAACCCCTGCAGCAGTACCGTGTGCTGAAGGCCAAGGCCCGTAAGTACGCCGAGAGCATCAAGAAGGATGTCTCACGCCTATCCAATGCTCGGGCGTTCTGCACAGCCATTCTGGCCGCCTACTGGACGACGCATTGCCGCAGTCAGGGCGCGAAGTGGGATATTCGACCCCATGGACTGTCGCTTCCATCGCTGACCGACAGCGAGCACAGTCTGGCCCGCAGCATCGGAGCCCTGGTCGCATCATTCCCCGTTGAAGACTCAGGCTACCTGATTGGCTCCGTTTACACGGTGATGTTGCCGGACACCATGCGGTCGGACATGGGCGCGTATTACACGCCGCCGCCCATGGTCAATCGCCTGCTCGACCTGTCCGAACAGGCTGGCACTGACTTCGCAACTTGCACGGCAATCGACCCCGCCTGCGGTGGCGGGGCCTTTCTGGCTCCGGTAGCCCTACGGATGTGGAAGCAATCTCCGAAGTCCTCTGCCAGCGATGCGCTCCAAGACATTTCTGCCAGACTCAGGGGAATTGAGCTTGACCCGTTTGCGGCTTGGATTACTCAGGTGCTGCTTGAAGCGTCCCTGCTCCCCTTGTGCGTGAAGGCAGGCGCGCGGTTTCCGCAAGTGATTACGGTCGGTGACGCCCTGCAGCATGACCAGATGGGCAAGTTCGGCCTGGTCATCGGAAACCCTCCGTATGGCCGCGTGAAGCTGACCGACGCTATGCGGACCAAGTATGCTCGGTCCCTGTACGGCCACGCCAACCTGTATGGCCTATTCACGGACCTGGCGTTACGCCTGGTGGAGCAGCACGGAGTCATTGCTTATCTCACGCCGACGTCGTTCCTTGGCGGGCAGTATTTCAAGGCTCTCCGCAAAATCCTGACGGACGACGCAACCCCGGCCGCATTTGACTTCATCGCCGACCGGGATGGGGTCTTCGATGACGTGCTGCAGGAAACCATTCTGGTGACCTATCAGGTAGCCAAGTCGAAGAAGGCTGCGGCCGTTTCCTTGATTGTTCCCAAGGGTATTGAACAGGCCGCCATCGAGCCCATCGGCAAGATTCGCGTACCGACGGATGGCGGTCCGTGGATTATTCCGCGAGCAGTCAAGGACTCAACCTACGTCCAGGTGCTCTCGAAGATGCCCGCTCGCTTGGCTCATTTCGGTTATCAAGTCTCCACCGGGCAGCTTGTATGGAACCGACACAAGCCGCAACTCCGACAAGTGAAGGTGAACGGCGAACTACCCATTATTTGGGCGGAGTCGGTTACTCCATCAGGATTCAGCTTTAGTGCCGAGCGCCGTAACCATGCGCCCTACATCGAGTTGCACACGCAGCCGCATCTGGTTACGGGCGAGTCCTGCGTCCTGCTCCAACGCACAACCGCTAAGGAGCAGGACCACAGACTACTGAGCGCCGTCATCCCACAGGAGTTCATTGACGCGAGCGGTGGTGTCGTTGTCGAGAACCACCTAAACATTATCTATGCAGAGGGGCGCGGAGAAGTGTCTCCGGACACCATATCTGCCATTCTCAACTCGAAAGCGGCCGACCGGGCGTTTCGCTGCATCAGTGGAAGCGTTGCAGTATCCGCCTACGAGCTTGAAGCTCTGCCGCTACCGACAATCCAGCAAGCCAAAGCTATTGAGCGCCTGCTGCTCAAAGGCGCCACCAAGGCTGCCATCGAAGCCAAGATTGCAACCTTCTACACAGGGGCCGGCGAATGACCATCCTCTCCGTTGAGCAGATTCAAGTCCGCCTGCAGGTCGTCTTTCCGGAGGGCACTGAACAGCGCACATACATAACGCGGGAGATGGCAGCAAAGACTGTCTTCGTCTGCTTATACGCCAACGCCATCGAAGGGCTGGACAGGTGGATTCGTCCCAACCAGGTCTGCCGGATGACGGAAGCTCAGTCGGCCATCATGGGCGATGCGGAACGGGAGAAGTGGTACGTCGCCTCTGGAAAGAACGGCTTTGTGCCGCCAGTCGGCGTTCCGTGGTTTGCGGACACAACCCGAGAGCCTATTCGGGACGAAACCATTGGCGATGGATTTCTGCCAGTACGCGCCATCATTGAGCGCCAAGGCATTCCTACTACGTCATCCAAGGGGCGCTATGCCCTTGAAGAAGGGTTCGCCGCGCTATTCGCCGCAAGCCTAAGCACTGACGATTTCAATGTTCTGGCAGCGGCTTGGCGAGCCAATCACCTGACGAAGACGGCACTGGCCCGGCAAGCGCTGATAGCAGGTGGAGCACTCTCGGCAGGCGGCGCGGTCCAGGTTCAATTTCCGAATGGCGAGACACGCGCACTATCAGCGGGGCCATCCAGTGTCATCGCCAAAGCAGTCATCGAGCAGTTCGCCACGCGATTCCTGAAGAAGCCCCATGTACTCTGGCTGTCCGAATCCGGTAACAAGGTTGTTGCCCGCGACGAACGGCTCGCCGCGACGCTTGGCATCGTGATCGACCCATCCAAAGCCCTGCCGGACATCATCCTGGTTGACCTTGGCGACGATGCCGGCGGTAGCGACTTGCTGGTTGTGTTCGCTGAAGTAGTGGCCACCGATGGCCCCATCAACCGTCAGCGCAAGGATGCGCTGACCGTCGTTGCCAGGGACGCCGGCTTTGAAGAGGAACATCTGGCGTTCCTGACCACGTTCATGGACCGCTCAACATCGCAGTTCAAGAAGGCGATTGTGGAAATCGCTTGGGGCTCCTATGTCTGGTTGGTGTCCGAACCCGACCATATCATCGACATGCGCAACGGCACGGCGAAGAAGCTCTCCGAACTGAAGTAGCCATGCCAACCAATGTATTGAACCTGCCGGCCTACACGGTGACGGCCTTCCAAGAGAACGAGCACGACTATCACATTGACGCGGTGGCTTCACAGGAGCCGGTCGCCTGTCCACATTGCCACCATGGCAAATTTGATGGCTTCGGGCGCCGCGAACAGATGGTCAAAGACCTGCCCATGCATGGTAAGCGGGTCGGCATCTACATCGACACGCGCCGGTATCGCTGCAAATCCTGCAGCAAGACGTTCTACGAAACCCTGCCAGCCATCAATGAGAAGCGCTCCATGACGAACCGCCTGGTGGAGTGGGTAGGCAAGCAAGCTATCAAGCGCACCTTCGCCAGTATCGCGGAAGAGGTCGGCGTCGTAGAGGGCACCGTCCGGCTTGTCTTCAAGGACTACGTGGCTGCCCTGAGTGAGAAGTTTCGCTTCGAGACGCCGAAGTGGATGGGGATTGACGAAATCCACCTGATTAAGCCCCGCGGGGTCATCGCCAATATCCAGAACAACACCATCGTTGAACTGCTGCCGAACCGCAACAAGGAGACGATGATTCGCTACCTGTCCAACCTGGAAGGTCGGCATCAGGTGCAGTACGTCGCCATGGATATGTGGCATCCCTACAAGGATGCTGTCGAAGCCGTCATGCCGCAGGCAAAGGTGGTCATCGACAAGTTCCACGTCGTCAAGATGGCCAACGACGCTATGGAACGGGTCAGGAAGAGCTACCGTGAGTCACTGACGCCCAAGCAGCGCCGTGGGCTCATGCACGACAGGTTTGTGATGCTCAAGCGGGAGCACGACCTAAACGACCGGGAAGTATTGCTCCTGTCTGGATGGGTCAATAACTACCCTGAGCTTGGGCTGGCCTACCGGCTCAAGGAAGACTTCTTCAAGATTTACGACGCCAGGAGCAAGGAAGACGCACTGGCCCGGTTTGCGGCTTGGGACCGCGCGGTGACGCACGAAGTTCGTGATACCTTTTCTGACCTAATCAAGGCATGGCGTAACTGGCAGCCATACATCCTGGCCTACTTCGACCATCCGGTGACGAACGCCTACACGGAGAGCCTGAACAGCCTGATACGAGTCATGAACCGCCTTGGCCGGGGCTACAGCTTTGAAGCCCTGCGAGCCAAGATTCTGTTTGCGGAAGGCGCCTTCAAGAAGCAAATTATTCGGCCGAAGTTCGAGCGCCGACAAGAACCAGCTATGCGGGAGTTTGCAATGGCCCGGATGATGACGCCTCAACAGGAGCCGCAAGCTCAGGAACTCAACTACGGACCTGATATTTCAACATTGGTCCGCATGATTGAAAACGCGCAGCTATAGCCCCGTTTCAATCACGAAATACGGATACCCTGTTTTTCCTCTGTGCTCTCTGTGCCTCTGTGGTTCAACTGAGCTTTTCAGGTTCAATACACTCCCCGGGCATTGAGGAATTCGCCGTATTCCCGATCCTCATCGAGAATGTGACGTAGCAGCCAGGATTCGAAGAAACGCAGAAAAGCCTTCATTTCGGGTATCTCGCCGGCCAGCACCGCGGCCGCGTAGTCGGTCACCTGGCGCACCAGTTCGCTGTGCCGCAGACAGTGATCCCGTGCGCCCGGATAGGCATACAGGGTCATCAGCTTCTCCTCTGCGCTGCAGTGATAGTGCATGTAATCGATCAGCGCGTCGAAGGCATTGGTCAGCGCGCAGCGGTCGGCGTCCGGGTGCAGATGTTCGGCGATCACGTTGGCGATCTCGATCAGGCGTTTGTGCTGGAGATCCATGTGGGCTACCCGGATGGAAAGGGTGGCATTCCAGACGACTCCGGCCGCGGGATCGCGACCGTAGTCGAAGCGCGCCGCCCGCTGCTGGCAGTTCTCGAAGAGCTTCCAGCGCAGGATCGGCACGTCCTGCAGAAGTTCGCCGGGGATCTGCACCACGGCCGTCGGCTCCAGGACGTTGAGGCGGAACAGGCACGGCGTCTTGAACACGGCGGCTTCCTCGCCGAAGAAATCCCCCTGCTGGAGCAGATCCACCACCTTGCGGCCGACCAGGCGCTCGACACGCCCGGAGCGAATGATGTTGAGCACCGACAGATCGCGCCCGGCCACGATATCGCCGGGCTCGAAGCGCCGCTCCGACGCGGCGTCGACGATCCGTCCCAGCACGTCGACCTGGAGTCCTTCGCCAAACAGGTTGGTGGCATCGAGGAAGTCGTTCAGATCGGCGGCGCGCCGTACACGCTCCAGCAAGCCGTTGTGATTCACCACGGTAGCATAGAGTCCCGCCGGCAGCGGCAGTACCCGGACAAAGGAAGACGCGCGGTAAGTGTGCCGGGACGCCCGCTTGTCGAGCATGGCGCCTTCGCCGATCAGCGAGCCGATCGACAGGTTGCCGTAGAGCATGTCGCGGGTGCGCAACTTCTCCACCCTGCCGCTGACCAGCAGCAGCACCTCGTGCGGCGTCGCTCCCTCCTTGAGAATGATGGTGCCAGGATTGATCTCGGCCATGGGGTGATTGATCAGCATGCGCAGACTGTGCCGCGCCACCCCTGGCAAGTGCGCTTCCAGGTAGCTGAACGCAAGATGGCGGAGTTCATCGGCTTGTCCCGCCACCAGCACGTCGACACTGCCGAAAGCAGCGCTCGAACCGATCTCTTTCTCTTCCGGCGTCAAGTCGCCGGCCCGATGGGCGAGCAGGACGCGGGTCGATGCGTCGCCGCGGAAATCCCGGGCGTCACCGTGAATCATGCCGCCGCCGATATCGATCTTCTTCAGGTCGACCGTGACAAGATAGGCCGCACGGATACGCTCGAAGGCCTCGCGATCCAGTCCCGGCGCGTCCGACTGATCGGTGACCATGCCCTGCAAGACATCGAGCGAAACGATGTCGGCGAAATGGGCATAGCTGCGATAGCCATCCCCCCAAAGGCTACGAAACACATATATGTTGGTTTCCACCGGGTGCGGCGAAAAGATCGGCATGACCTCCAGGCCCTCGACATTGTTCCAGTGGTCGAAGGCGAGATCGCGAACCTCGAAGTAATCGACGAAGCGTTCTTCCTCCATGCCCAGCAGCGCCGCCAGCTTCTTTGCGGTCGAGGTCCGCACCAGCGGTGTCGCAAAATAGCGGATACGGCGGCCGGAGCGCATCAGCGCGGTCATTCCGGCGAAATGGTCATCGTGCGCGTGAGTGTGAAAAATGCCGTCCACCTGGTCGATACCGATGCCCAGTGCCGCCATTGTGTTTGCCAGTTGCGGACCGGCGTCGATCATGTAGATGCGCCCCTGATGGGTGATGATGCTCGACATGCAGGGTCGATTGACGTCCCAACCATCCCCTTCTCCCGAGTGGATGACGGAAAAATACTCGGGGCGGAAGCGGTGATAGCCCAGCGGGTAGGCGCATGGGTAGCTTTCGCCCGGCCGCAGGTTGAGATCGACCGTGACCGTCTCGCCGCCGAAGCCGAAGCTGAATACATTGGGTCTCAGCCGCAGCAGGCTGACTCCATTCCCCAGTTCCACACCGCCTTCGCCGATCACGCAAGTATCGAGGAAGTCTCCGCTGGGCCGAATGCGGCCGAAAGCGAAACGGAGCTTCAGGCGCATCATGGCCGCCGCCTGATCGGCGGAAATTCCCGCCTGGACGATTTCTTCGCGCGACACCAGCCCGTAGTTTCCCCGGTAGATGTAGCGCATCTGCGATTCCACCTGTTCGGCCGAGCCGATCAGCAGCGGTTTGCGTCCGGTGTTGTTCGGATGGTCGGGAACGATCAGCCCCTGCTTGTAGAGCATCTGCAGGACCGGAAACTCGGCCAGGTTCGCAAACTCGCCGTTCTGCAGGGAATGGTCGGAAAGCAGGATCGCATTCGGCCCGCTCTCGCACGCAACGCCATCGACCTCGCGAGGCAGGATAAGTCCGCGCTTCGTCAGATGCTTGACCGCATCCGCCGGACACCCGCAGAGCACGCGCAAGTCGGCCTCCGGGATATCCACCCATTGAATTCCGCGCGCGACGTCGACCTTGTGAATTAGCGGCACCGGTTCTGCTCCGAAATGCCTGCGAGATGCAACCATTATGCTGCAACAAGACAGGGCCGGCGATGCGACGTTACGCCGTCCAGCACGCTGCGCTTGAACTCGGCACGCCTCGCCACAACAATCCAATGACATACCCAGACCGATCGCGAAGCAGCCGCCCGGCTCGACACGACGACGCGGGCAGCGCCTGAACGGCCCGAACCGACCGACCGTTATCGCACTCCAATTGACCACGCCAACAATCCGGTCAATTCGCCGCGCGGACCGCGCCCAATCCACGGAAAGGTTCTGCCACCTGGATTCGCGGCATCCGGTGAATGCCGTGAAAGTTCCGGCAATAGTGTGCCGCGTTTCATAAACAGCACAAGACCACAATGATGATAAGGAATGACAAATGAAATTTTTGTTTTCCTTCCATCCATCCATGTCTATACTAAGCACAGGGAGATCGCCGACATAACAATATTGCGGCTGCATCGCAACCGGGAACGGGCGAGGGCAAGCCGGGCGATATCGAGGAGGACGCGACATGGTGGCAACCATTCGAATTCCCGACACGGCGCAGGACGCACTTGTGATCACGCCCTACGCGCCCCTCTCCTGGCCTGCGAGCCTGCTTCTGCTGTCAATCATATGCACTCCCATCATCGGTGCAGCGATTGTCAGCGGCATATTCGGCAACTGGTATGCGCTGCCGGTGTCGGCAACGCTGTGCGTCGTCATCGGACTGGCCTTCCGCTCCGGCTACCGCCGCACCCAGCGCCGCGAAGTGGTCACGCTGATCGGCGACGCGGTATCGATCGAGCGCGGCCACCGCTATCCGGAGAGCCGTTGCGCCATTCCATGCAGCGATGCCGAGGTGCTGCTGCAGACCTCGGCACCGGATGCGCACGAGCATCTCTATCTTTGCGCCAGGGAACAAAAGATCGAAATAGGTGAGTTCCTTGACGACAAGGAGCGCCACGATCTGGCCGACAGGCTGCGCCGGATGATCCGCTCTGCGGGAAATCTGGGGCCGATGCTTACGGCGTAACCGTCGGCAGGGCCAGCAGGGAGGATGCACATGGAAACGAAGCTTTCGAGGCAGGCGCGCACGCTGGCCATGGCGCTGGCTGCGGCGCTCGCAAGCGGGATGGCGAGGGCCGACTTCGCGCTCAATCTCACCGAGGGCGTGACCTCGATCAGCCGCGAGGCCTATCGCCTGCACATGCTGGCGCTATGGCTATGCGTCGTCATCGCCATCGTCGTCTTCGGCGCCATGGCCTGGTCGATGTACCACCACCGCAAGTCGCGCGGCGCCGTGCCCGCGACCTTCCACGACAACACCCGGGTGGAGATCATCTGGACCATCGTGCCCTTCCTGATCCTGGTGGCGTTGGCGATACCCGCCACCCAGGCGCTGATCGCCATGGACGACACCAGCAACGCCGACCTGACGATCAAGATCACCGGCCAGCAGTGGCGCTGGCGCTACGACTATGTGAACGAGGACATCGGTTTCGTCAGCAACCTCGACGACAAAAGCGCAGCCGCGGCAAAGTTCGGCAGCGGCATCGACCCGAGTACGGTCGAGCACTACCTGCTGAACGTGGACAAGCCGGTGGTGGTGCCGGTGGGCAAGAAAGTGCGATTCCTGCTGAACGCCAGCGACGTCATCCACTCCTGGTGGATTCCCGATCTCGGATTCAAGAAGGATGCCATTCCCGGATTCGTGAATGAGATCTGGGCGCGGGTCGACAAGCCCGGCACCTATCGCGGCCAGTGCACCGAGTTGTGCGGCGTCGGCCACGGCTTCATGCCCATCGTGCTGATCGCCATGAATGAGCCCGACTATCTGGCCTGGGTCGCCCAACAGCGGGACGCGGCCGCCAAGGCCAAGGCCGGTGCCGACCGCGTCTGGACCCGCGAGGAACTGCTGGCCAAGGGCGAGGAGGTTTACACCAAGACCTGCGCCGCCTGCCACCTGCCGACGGGCGAGGGCATTCCCGGCGTGTTCAAGGCCCTAAAGGGCAGCACTGTCGTCAAGGGGCCGGTGGCCGCGCATATCGATCGCGTCATGAATGGCAAGGCCGGCACGGCAATGCCGCCTTTTGCCGCACAACTCGGCGATGCGGAAATCGCCGCCGTGATCACCCACGAACGCAATGCCTGGGGCAACGCCGTGGGCGACATGGTACTGCCCGCCCAGATCAAGGCCGCACGCAAGTAAACCGAGGAAACCGCCATGACCGACATTGCCCTGCCGCAGCACCACGAACACGAGCATCCGAGCGGCATCACGCGCTGGCTGTTCACCACCAACCACAAGGACATCGGCACGCTCTACCTGCTGTTCTCGGTGAGCATGCTGTTTATCGGCGGCTCCTTCGCCATGGTAGTCCGTGCCGAACTGTTCCAGCCCGGCCTGCAGTTCGTCAATCCGCATTTCTTCAACCAGATGGCCACCATGCATGCGCTGGTGATGATCTTCGGCGCGGTCATGCCGGCCTTCGTCGGCCTGGCCAACTGGATGATCCCGATGATGATCGGTGCGCCCGACATGGCCCTGCCGCGGCTCAACAACTGGAGCTTCTGGCTGCTGCCCTTCGCCTTCACGCTGCTCCTGTCGACGCTGTTCATGCCCGGCGGCGCGCCGTCCGGGGGCTGGACCATGTACCCGCCGCTGGTGCTGCAGACCGGCATGGCCTTTCCCTTCCTGATTTTCGCCGTGCACCTGATGGGCATTTCCTCGGTGATGGGCGCGATCAACGTCATCACCACGGTGTTCAACATGCGCGCGCCCGGCATGACCTATACCAGGCTGCCGCTGTTCGTCTGGACCTGGGTCATCACCGCCTTCCTGCTGATCGCCGCAATGCCGGTGCTGGCCGGCGCGGTGACCATGCTGCTGACCGACAAGTTTTTCGGCACCAGCTTCTTCAATGCCGCCGGCGGCGGCGACCCGGTGATGTTCCAGCACGTGTTCTGGTTCTTCGGCCATCCCGAGGTGTACATCATGATCCTGCCGGCCTTCGGCATCGTCTCGCAGATCGTGCCGACCTTCGCCAGGAAGCCGCTGTTCGGCTACATCTCGATGATCTATGCGGTGGCCAGCATCGCCTTCCTTTCCTTCATTGTCTGGGCGCACCACATGTTCACCGTCGGCATGCCGCTGGCCGGCGAACTGTTCTTCATGTACTCGACGGTGCTGATCGCCGTGCCGACCGGGGTCAAGGTGTTCAACTGGGTCGCCACCATGTGGCGCGGCTCGATGACTTTCGAGACGCCGATGCTGTGGGCGCTGTGCTTCATCATCCTGTTCTCGATCGGCGGCTTTTCCGGCCTGATGCTGGGCCTGGCCCCAGCCGACTTCCAGTACCAGGACACTTATTTCGTCGTCGCCCACTTCCACTATGTACTGGTCACCGGCGCCGTGTTCGCCATCATCGGCGGCGTCTACTTCTGGCTGCCGAAATGGACCGGCCGGATGTACGACGAGCGTCTCGGCAAGCTGCACTTCTGGCTGTCCACCCTCTCGGTCAACCTGCTGTTCTTCCCGCAACACTTTCTTGGCCTCGCCGGCATGCCGCGGCGGATTCCCGACTATGCCGTGCAGTATGCCGAATGGAACATGCTGTCGAGCATCGGCGCCTTTGTCTTCGGCGCCAGCCAGCTGATCTTCCTTTACACGGTGATCCGCGCCATGAGCGGCCACGGCGAAAAAGCCAGCGGCCAGGTCTGGGAAGGTGCCCACGGCCTGGAATGGACGCTGCCCTCGCCGCCGCCCTACCACAGCTTCACCGAAGCGCCGAAGGTGCCGTGATGAGCCGCGAAGCCATCGACCGCAGCACCAGGCGAGCGCCAACGCTGTCACCCAATGCCCGCGTCAGCCTGGCGCTGGCGGGCCTCGCGGTGGCGTTCTATGTCGCCGTGGTCTTGAATCATCTCCTGCAATGAATACCGCCCGGACTGACGCCATTTCCATCGCCGCAGGCAATCGCCGCCTGGGCTGGAAGCTGGCGCTGGGCGCCCTGCTGATGTGCGGTTTCGGCTACCTGCTGGTGCCGCTCTACCGGGTGTATTGCGAGTACACCGGCTTCAACGGCACTACCGCGCGCATCGATCCCGGCCAGGCCGCCGCGCAGGGAATCGACCGCACGCGCTGGGTCACGGTTGAATTCGCCGCCAACACCAGCGCCGATCTGCCCTGGGCCTTCCGCCCGGAAGTGAACAGTCTGCGCGTCCATCCCGGCGAAATGGTCGTGGCGCAATTCGAAGCGCGCAATCTGGGTAGCCGCGCCATCGTCGGCCAGGCGGTGCCCAGCGTGACCCCGGGCCGGGCCGCGTCCCACTTCCGCAAAATCGAATGCTTCTGCTTTTCGCGCCAGCCGCTGGCCCCCGGTCAAATGCTCAAGCTGCCGGTGCAGTTCCAGGTCGACAACAATCTGCCGCCGGAAATCGGCACGCTCACGCTTTCCTATACCTTCTTCGAATTACCGGGCATTCGCGCCGCAGGCCCCGACCCGCGCGACGCCCGCCTATAGCGCAAGGAGAACCGCCATGAACCCTGCCGCCATCTCCCATTACTACGTTCCCGAGCCCAGCCACTGGCCGCTGCTCGGCTCGATCGGGCTATTCTCGCTGACCGGCGGCAGTGCCTTGCTGCTCACGGACCACGTCACCGGCGGCAGCTTCGCCATGGGCGTCGGTTTCCTGATTTTCGTCGGCATGCTCTGCGGCTGGTTCGGCGCCGTGATCAAGGAGAGCGAGGGCGGCCGCTACAACGACCAGGTAGATGTCAGCTTCCGCTGGGGCATGGCCTGGTTCATTTTCTCCGAAGTGATGTTCTTCGCTGCGTTTTTCGGCGCGCTGTTCTACGTCCGCCACTTCGCCGTGCCCTGGCTCGGCGGCATCGGCGACAAGGCATCGACGCACGAAATCCTGTGGCCGAGTTTCGTCGCCGCCTGGCCGCTGCTGCAACTGCCCGACGCCAGCCAGTTCACCGTTGCCAAACACGCGATGGAAGCAGCCGGCCTCCCCGCCTTCAACACCCTGATCCTGCTTTCCTCCGGCGCCACGGTCACCTGGGCGCATTGGGGCATCAAGGCTGGCCGGCGCAATCACCTGATCATCGGCCTGTGCCTCACGGTGGCGCTGGGCGCCCTGTTCCTCGGCTTGCAGGCGCACGAATACTGGGATGCCTACACCGTGCAGAACCTGCGGCTGACCTCCGGCATCTACGGCTCGACCTTCTTCATGCTCACCGGATTCCATGGCGCGCATGTGCTGATCGGCGCCATCATGCTGAGTGTGGTGCTGGCACGTTCGGCACGCGGCCACTTCACGCCCACCCACCATTTCGCCTTCGAGGCCGCCTCCTGGTACTGGCACTTTGTCGACGTGGTGTGGCTCGGCCTGTTCGTTACCGTATACCTGCTTTAACGTGAAATAACTCGTTCGGAGCGACTGGTGATATCGAGCGAAGCGAGCCAATTAGTAGCCCCCGTGAGGGGGATGGGGGCGGGCCTTCAATTCGCCTTTCGCGTGTTTCATCATCCGCGGGTGGCTCTCGCTCCCATGAGCGTTAGACGGCGCCACGGCAATGCTTATGGAACAATGCCATGAGGAACCACCACGCCGGTAAGCATGCCCAGCACCAGCAACACGAACAGCGCGATCGACAGGCCGATGCGAAAGGTCAGCGCCCTGACCGTACGCTCCGATTCACCGCGATCGGTGATCAGGCGCCACAGCGCAACGCCCAGGCTGGCCACGATGGCCAGCAACGCCAGGACCATGACGAACTTGAACAGCAGCGGCGTCTGCATGTTTCCTCCTGGGCGGGAACCCGAGTTTCGAGTATAGTCCGCTGCCTGCCATGCGCACCCTGACGCTAGGTCACTGGTCGTTCGCGCCCGGCCTGATTCCGAGTCTTGCCGGCCTGGTGCTGATCGTCTTGTTTGCCCGCCTCGGCGTCTGGCAATTGCATAGGGCCGACGAAGTGCGCACGCGACAGACGGCCATCGCGGCACAGGGCCAGTTGCCACCGCTCGACCTCAACCGCACCGCCGCCGCAGGGGACGATTTCGGGCCGCTGTTGTGGCGACCGGCAACCGCGCGCGGCACATGGGATGCGCAACGGCAGGTGTTGCTGGATAACCAGACCGTCGACGGACGAGTCGGCTACTTCGTCTTCACGCCGCTGCGGCTTGACGCCTGCGCCTGCGCGCTGATGGTCAACCGCGGCTGGATCGACGCCGGCCCGGATCGCTCGACGCTCCCTGAAATACGTGTAGCCTCGACCGCGGCAACGCTGCGCGGCATCCTGGCACCCCTGCCGCCCGCCGGCATCGGCGTTCGCCCCGACGTCGAACGCTTGCCAAACTCCGACGCGCTGCGGGTGCAACGGCTCGATTTCGATACGCTGCCCACCGCGCCAGGAGTCCGGCTCTTGCCGCTGATCCTGCAACTCGCCCCCGAAGCAAGCGACGGCTACCGGCGAACCTGGCATCGCCCCGATCTGCGGGCCGATCGCCACGTCGCCTATGCCGTGCAGTGGTTCATCTTCGCGCTGCTCACCGCCGGACTGTATTTCAGGCTGAACCTGAAGCGCCTGTGACCGCGACCGGCGCGAAGCGCCGCGCCGAACCGGCGGCTTACTCAGGCCGGTAGTCGAACTTGGCTTTCGCGACGTGCGATTGGCCGCCCCGCACAATTTGCGCCGTTATCCGGTATGGGTAGCGGTCAGGCATCCGGAAGTAATTGCCGTAGCTCGTTGCCCTGTTGAAGGAAATTGGATCGAGCTGCTTCATCTGCTCGCCCATCACCGGATCCTCGACGCTGAGATCGATCTTCGCGTCCTTGATTTCGACGCCCGTTTGCCGATCAAGCAGCGAAATATTGATGTGGTAATACCCCTTGCCGCGCGGGATTCCCCCGTGCATCGATTTCTCCTTGCCCTCGTTCGGCTGCATGCCCCGGATCGACTCCGCAGATACGACCCCCATATAGACGTCCATGCCTTCGATTATTTTGTGATTCCAGTCTTCCTTGCTCGGCGGCGTGGTCGCCTGCGCGACGCTGGCGTTGCCGGTCGGCACGACACCCTTGTTGAACATGTAGAGGGCCGCGACGCGCATTTCGGCATCGGTCAGGTCAGCCATGCCGCCGCGGGGAGGCATCGCCCCATGTCCCTTGATTGCCGAGCGGACCAGGAAATCCATGCCATGGGCGTAACGCGGCGCCCATGCCGCTATATCGCCGATTCGCGGCGCTCCGTCCACGCCTTTCTCGTGACACTTGATGCACTGCGCGTTGACGATCTGCTCGCCGGACCGCTCGCGAAACGCATTGCCGACAGCAACCGGTTCGATCCAGCTACCCCCGGACTGATTGACCATGTAGGTAATCGCGCGTTTGATTTCCGGGTCGCCCAAGCCCGGACTGCCACCGTGGGGTGGCATTTTGCGCAGACCCTGAAGCGCATGCTGGGTAAGGCTCGTCAGCCCCTGTGCCGCCCGCGGTTTCCACGCCTGCCGATCGCCAATTTTCGGCGCGCCCTCGATACCCGTGGCGTGGCAATTGGCGCACACCGCGTCAACCACCTGCTTGCCGCTCAAGCCCTCGCCCTGTCCTGCGGCCACCGCCTGTGAGGCAAGCAGGAGGGCGACGAACGTCGCCCCCGCCACCAGTTTTTTCGACACATGCAAATGCAAATATTTTTTGGCATCCCTCTGGTTGCTCATGACCGGTCTCCTTCCTGAGCAAGCGGAACCTCACAGCGACGCCGCACAACCAGCGGCGCATCAGCGGGCAGCCTTTGCAACGGGCACCTGAGTCCCGCCTGCATGATAATAAGGGCGATTTCCCCTTGTTATTGGAACATAGTACATAGCTGCGGAACCCGAAATACCAATTTGAGGACAAGGGGTAAAAACCGGGAAGCGCGGCACGGTCGGGACGATGGATTTTGCGACCCTGCCTTGCCGGCATGCCCGGGTCTTCCGAGCGAATCGGGATCGCGAATAGGCCGGGGAGCTGCCATGCGCCTTTGATCCGGGCGAATAAAAACCAGCCGAGGGGCTGGTTTTTCAATGTCTGGGTGGGGTGGCTGATGGGACTCGAACCCACGACAACCGGAATCACAATCCGGGACTCTACCAACTGAGCTACAGCCACCACCGAAACCGCTCGCCTTGCCGGGACACTCCCGGTGGGCAGGGGGCGGATTATGGGAGATGGCAGCAAAAGAATCAAGCCTTGGCTTGGACAGAGTCGGCGCCGGCGAGACGCCGACCATTACATCCCTCTCTAAAAATTGGTTCCACTCTGCAAAATAACGTTTTTGTACCGAGGGCACCCAAGGAGATTCGGCGATGCCCCGCCGGAGATGACACATGTCGCCGCATGGGCAATCCGGGCCTTGTTTTCAGCCATCAACTGGCGTACCATACTTGCAGAACGTCGTTCCGCTGTGCAGTTCTGCCGGCGCTTCCAAATTGCAATAATGCATTCAGCAAAGGACCCCGTATCCATGGATCTCAATTTCACTGCAGAGGAACAGTCGTTCCGAGACGAGGTGCGCGGCTTTCTGCGCGCCAAGCTGCCCGGCGAAATCAGTCGCAAGGTGCTTGGCGGCAAGCGCCTGGAAAAGAACGATTTCGTCCGCTGGCAACGGATTCTCCATGCCCAGGGCTGGGGCGCCGCGGCTTGGCCGCAGGCCTTCGGCGGCACCGGCTGGAACGCCGTGCAACAGCATATCTTCGACGAGGAATGCGCCGACGCGGGAGCGCCCCTGCAATTGCCCTTCGGCCTCAAGATGGTGGCGCCGGTGATCATGGCCTTCGGCAATCCGGCGCAGCAGCAATACTTCCTGCCGCGCATCGTCGACGGCACCGACTGGTGGTGCCAGGGCTACTCCGAACCGGGTTCGGGGTCCGACCTCGCCTCGCTCAAGACCCGCGCAGTTCGCGAAGGCGACCATTACGTGGTAAATGGGCAGAAGACCTGGAACACGCTCGGCCAGTACGCCGACTGGATTTTCTGCCTGGTCCGCACCAGCACCGAAGGCCGCCAGCAAGAGGGCATCTCCTTCCTGCTGATCGACATGAAGACGCCGGGCATCGAAGTGCGCCCGATCATCATGCTGGACGGCGAGCACGAGATCAACGAAGTCTGGTTCGAGGACGTCAAGGTCCCCGTGCAGAACCTGATCGGCGAGGAGAACAAGGGCTGGACCTACGCCAAGTTCCTCCTCGGGCATGAGCGCACCGGCATTGCCGGCGTCGGCCGCTCCAAGCGCGAGCTGAAAAAGCTGAAGGACATCGCGGCCAAGGAAACCGCCCACGGCAGGCCGCTGATCGAGGATCAACGCTTCCGCGACCGCATCGCCCAGGTCGAACTCGAACTGATGGCACTGGAAATCACCAACCTGCGCGTGATCTCTGCCGAAGGCGAGAAAAAGCGTGCGCCGGGACCAGAGGCTTCGATCCTCAAGATCAAAGGCTCGGAAATCCAGCAGATGCTGACCGAACTGAAGATGCAGGCACTGGGTCATTACGCCCTGCCTTACATCGAGGACGCGCTCGATGCCGACTGGACCGGAGACCCGCTGATGGAAGCCTATGCCGACCACGCCGCACCGCTCGCCGGCCAGTATTTCAACTTCCGCAAGACCACCATCTACGGCGGCTCCAACGAAATCCAGAAAAACATCATTTCGCAAATGATCCTCGGACTCTAAATCATGGACTTCAACTACACCGAAGAACAACTCGCGCTGCAAGACACCCTGCGCCGCTTCATCGCCAAGGACTACGCCTTCGAGCACCGCCGCGCGCTGGCGAAATCCGCAGACGGCTTCGATAGGGAGGCGTGGAAAACCTTCGCCGATTTCGGCATCCTCGCCCTGCCTTTTCACGAGGACTTCGGCGGCATGAACGGCAACGCCGTCGACACCATGCTGGTCATGGAAATGCTCGGCCGCGGCCTCGCCATCGAACCCTATGTATCGACCGTGGTCCTGTGCGGCGGGCTGATCCGCGACGCCGGCAGCGCCGCACAGAAGGAAGCGTTGCTGCCCGCCATCGCCGCCGGAGAACTGATGCTGGCGCTGGCCCACTACGAAAGCGGCGGCCGCTACGCCGTCGATCATGTCGCCACCACCGCCAAGCCCGCCGGCAGCGGTTGGACGCTCGACGGTGCCAAGGCCGTGGTGCTGGGCGCCCCGTCGGCCGACACGCTGATCGTCTCGGCACGCGATGGCAAGGGCCTGTCGCTGTTCCTGGTCGACGCCAAGGCCCCCGGCCTCACGCTACGCGCCTACCCGACACAGGACGGCGCCCGCGCCGCCGATGTGAAGCTGTCCGGCGTCGAGGTCGGCGCCGCGGCATTGATCGGCAGCGCCGGCGCGGCGCTACCCCTCGTCGAACGCGCACTCGACTATGCCAACGCCGCACTCTGCGCCGAAGCCGTCGGCATCATGTCGGCATTGAACGAAGTCACGCTCGAATACCTCAAGACGCGCAAGCAGTTCGGCGTGCCGATCGGCAAGTTCCAGGCGCTCCAGCACCGCATGGCCGACATGGTGATCGCCACTGAGCAAGCCCGCTCGATGGCCACGCTGGCCGCCGTGCGGGTCGATTCTGCCGATGCGGCAGAGCGCAGCCGCGCGGTCGCCGCCGCCAAGGCCTATGTCACGCAGTCGGCCCGCCTGGTCGGCCAGCAGGCCGTGCAGTTGCACGGCGGCATGGGCGTGGTCGATGAACTCAACGTCGCCCATTACTTCAAGCGCCTGACCATGATCGGCCTGAGCTTCGGTGACGCCGACTACCATCTCGGCCGCTTCAGCGACACCCTGCTCGCAGCATGACCAGCCAGATCATCAATCGCCGCGACCTCGAATTCCAACTGTTCGAGGTGCTCGACACCGAAGCGCTCACAAGCCGCCCGCGCTACGCCGAGCACAGCAAGGAGACCTTCCGCGCCGTGCTCGACACCGCCGAGGCGATGGCGACGGAGAAATTCGCGCCGCACAACCACAAGGCCGACGCCAACGAGCCAACCTTCGACGGTAGCAGTGTGCGCATGATTCCCGAGGTCAAGGAGGCGCTGAAGGCCTTCAGCGACGCCGGCTTCATTGCCGCCGCGCACGATTTCGAGCGCGGCGGCATGCAGTTGCCGGTGGTCATGACACAGGCCGCCTTCTCGCTGTTCAAGAGCGCCAACGTCGGCAGCGCGGCCTATCCTTTCCTCACCATCGGCAACGCCAACGTCATTCACCGCTTCGGCACCGCCGCGCAGCACGAGAAATATCTGAAGCCGCTGCTCGCCGGCCGCTTCTTCGGCACCATGGCACTGACCGAGCCGCAGGCCGGTTCCAGCCTGTCCGACATCACCACCAGCGCCACACCCAACCCCGACCGCACCTATTCGCTCAGCGGCAACAAGATATTCATTTCGGCCGGCGACCACGAGCTTTCCGAAAACATCGTGCATCTGGTGCTGGCCAAGATTCCCGGCGGCCCGCCCGGCGTCAAGGGCATCTCGCTGTTCATCGTGCCCAAGTTCCGCGTCAACGATGACGGCACCCTGGGGCAAAGGAACGACGTGACGCTGACCGGCCTGATCCACAAGATGGGCTATCGCGGCACCACCTCGACCATGCTGGCCTTCGGCGAGAAGGGCCAATGCATCGGCGAACTGGTGGGCGAGGAGCACAAGGGCCTGTCCTACATGTTCCACATGATGAACGAGGCCCGTATCGGCGTCGGCATGGGCGCCGTGATGCTCGGCTACCGTGGCTACCTGGCCTCGCTCGACTATGCCAAGGAGCGCCCGCAAGGCCGCGCCCCGACCAACAAGAATCCGAGCGAGCCGCAGCTGAAGATCATCGAGCACGCCGACGTGCGGCGCATGCTGCTGGCGCAGAAAGCCTACGTCGAAGGCGGCTACGCGCTGTGCCTGTACTGCGCGCGACTGGTGGATGAGCAGAGAGTTCCCGCTGGGACGCAGAGCGCTGGCACCGACGACACGGCGAAGCAGGAAGCCGGACTTCTGCTCGACCTGCTGACCCCGATCGCCAAGTCCTGGCCCGCACAGTGGTGCCTCGAAGCCAACAGCCTGGCGATCCAGATTCACGGCGGTTACGGCTACACCCGCGAATATCCGGTCGAGCAGTTCTATCGGGACAACCGCCTGAATCCGATCCACGAGGGCACCCATGGCATCCAGGCGCTGGACCTGCTCGGGCGCAAGGCGGTGATGAATGGCGGCGCGGCGATGAAGCTGTTTGCCGCGGAAGCGGACAAGACCATTGCCGAGGCGCGGGCCGATACCGCGCTGGCGGCTTACGCGGCTGAACTTGAAACGGCGCTGGGCGACGTCGCCGCCACGCTGCAGGCGCTGGCCCCCGTGCTGGCGGGCAACCCGACGCTGGCGCTGGCCAACGCCGTGCTCTTCCTCGAAGCCTTCGGCCACACCGTGATCGCCTGGATCTGGCTGCGCCAGGCACTGGCGGCGCAGCGCGGGCTACGCCAGGGCCTTGCCGTCGATGCCGACTTCTATGCCGGCAAACTGGCGGCCTGCCGCTGGTTCTACCGCTGGGAACTGCCCAAGACGCGGCAATGGCACGAGCTGCTGCGCAGCCTGGACGACACCACCCTGAGCATGAAGCCCGAATTTTTCTAATTCAGTTTCCAGAAAACCATGAGCCACCCCAACATCCTCGTCACCGACAGCGACGGCATCCTCACGATCGAGATCAGCCGCCGCGAAAAGAAGAACGCCCTCACCGGCGACATGTATCGCGCCATGAGCGCCGCGTTGAACCATGCGCGCGAGCAGCACCACGTCCGCGCGGTGCTGATTCGCGGCCAGGACGACTTGTTCACGGCCGGCAACGATCTCGGCGACTTCCTCAACCGCAAAGCCGACGACCCGAGCGCAGCGATCCCCTTCCTGCACCTCCTGTCGGCCTTCGAGAAACCGCTGGTGGCCGCCGTCGCCGGCAACGCGGTGGGCATCGGCACGACCTTGCTGCTGCATTGCGACCTGGTCTATGCGGCCGAGAACGCGCTGTTCCAACTGCCCTTCGTCAATCTGGCGCTGTGTCCCGAGGCCGGCTCCAGCCTGCTGCTGCCGCGCATCGCCGGCCACCAGCGCGCGGCCGAACTGCTGCTGCTCGGCGAGCCCTTCACTGCGGCCACGGCACGCGAGGCCGGCTTCGTCAACCGCGTCGTAGCAGCCGACCGCTTGATGGACACGGCGCTGGCCGCGGCCAGGAAGCTCGCCGCCCTGCCGGCGCAGTCGCTGGCCGTGACCAAGGCCCTGATGAAGCGCCCGCCCGAACGCAGTGCGATCGAAGCCATGGACGAGGAAGTGATCTATTTCTCCGACCTCGTCGCCGCGCCGGCCGCCAGGGAAATCTTCAGCGCCTTCCTCGAAAAGCGCGCCGACCCGACCAAGATCCATGGAGCCAAGCCATGAGCGACCAGATTCCCGAAGGCTTCAAGCCGCTCAAGCGCGGCGGCGGCTACCTGACCAGCCTCGGTCCCTGGTACTACCGCATCGACGAATCGAAAGGCGAGAAGGGCCAGATCGTGCTCGCCATCCGCGTCGAGGATCGCCACACCAACATCCGCCACATCGCCCACGGCGGCTTCCTCGTCACCATGGTCGATACGGCGCTGGGCATTGTCGTCTCCAGTTCGCGCGAGCCGCCGCAGCCCATCGTCACGGTCAGCCTGACCACCAACTTCATCACCAGCGCCGAACCCGGCGACTGGGTCGAGGCCCACGTCGACATCGACCGCATGGGCGGCCGCCTGGCCTATGCCAGTTGCACGTTGCGGGCCGGCGCTCGCACCGTCATGACCGGCACCGGCGTGTTTGCGCTGATGAAGCCGGTAGTGCCAAAAGAACAGACCGACGGTTAGCCCGTCCGCCCGCGCTCGCCCCCACCCCCGACACAAGGCCCCCATGTCCGCCAGAGACCCCTTCATTCCCGCCGATCCCGATTTCGCCGACACCATCCGCCGCGGCACGCTCGGCATGCCGATCGCGCGCTTCTTCGGCGTCGAATTCACCGACATCGGCCCCGGCCGCCTCGAAGCCGTGCTGCCCTACCGCGACGAACTCTGCTATCGGCCCGGCCACTTCCAGGGCACCGCCGTGTCGGCCGTCGCCTACTTCGCCGCGACCTCGGCGCTGGGCACGCTGCTGGCCGCCGACCGCATCGGCCTGACGCTGGACCAGAACGTGCGCTTCCTTGCCCCTGCCATCGGCGAACGATTGATCGCACGCGGCCGCGCCATCAGCGCCGGCTACTCGGTCAGCGTCGGCGCATCCGATGTGTATGCCGTGCAGGACGGCAAGGAGACGCTCTGCGCCACGGCCCAGGTCACCGTGCGCAACGTCGACCGCAGCCGGCTGGAAAGTTGAGCATGCAGAAAATCCACGTCCTGCTGAAGAAGGAAGAACTCGATGCCCAGCGCCTCGAAGGCAAGGTGGTGGTGGTGCTCGACATCCTGTTCGCCACCTCGTCCATTGTCACCGCGCTGGCGCACGGCGCCAGCGAAGTCATTCCGACCCTGGACGGCCAGGCGGCACTGGAGGCCGCCAAGCAGTTCCCCGCCGGCTCCTATGTGCTCTCGGGCGAACTCAACGCCGACACCCTGCCCGGCTTCGTCCATCCCACGCCGCAAGCGCTGCTGGCCGAAGGCATCGCCGGTCGCCGCCTGATCTACTGCACTACCAACGGCACCGTGGCGCTGGCCAAGGCGAAGGGCGCCGCCCATGTCTATGCCGCCGCACTGCTCAACGGCCGCGCCGTGGTCGAGCGTATCGCCGCGCAGCACCCGGACAGCACGATCCTGATCGTTTGCTCCGGCTCGGCCGACAACTTCAACCTCGAAGATTTCTACGGCGCCGGCTACCTGGTCTCCCTGTTCCATCGCCGTGTCCCCAGCGCCGACTTCTCCGATGCGGCGCTGGCCGCCGAACTGCTGCACGACCACTGCGACGGCCTCGACGCGCTGCGCCGCGCCCGCGTCGGCCGCATGATGCTGGCGCGCCGGCTCGATGCCGAGGTCGCCTTCGCCGCACAGGAAAGCTGTTACGACGTGGTGCCGCTGCTCAAGGACGGCGGCCTGCGCCCCGACTAGCCGCGCCTCCGGATTCACCCGCAAGCGCGCCGCGCCAGCGAACGGCGGGCGCGCCAGAAATACACGTTCGCCATAAGAATAAATATCAGGAGCCAACACATGAAATTCCTCATCGCGCCCGCCGTGGCGCTCATGGACCGCCTCAAGTACGCGCAGAAGTTTGCCCTGATCGGGGTCGCCATCCTGGTCGTGATCGCCTACCTGCTGATCAGCCTGTCGCTCCAGTTGCAGGCAACCATCGCCTTGTCCCGGAGCGAAGTGCGCGGCATCGCCACGGCCCGGCCGATCCTCGAATTCGTCCATCTCGTGCAACAGCACCGCGGCCTGGCCGCCGGTGCCATCGCCGGCGAGATATCCCAGGAGGAGTTGGCACGCGGCAAGGAAAAGACGGCGGAAGCCCTGCTCGGCCGCATCGAAGCGACCCTGGCCGGCCCCGGCGCCGGCTTCGTCGACGACGGGGAATGGCGCGCGCTCAAGCAATCCTGGGGCGAACTGCTCAAGGGCTGGGGCGAGATGGACGGCGCCGCCAGCTTCCAGGCCCACACCAAGCTGATCCACGGCAGCCTGACGATGCTCAGGAATGCCAGCGAAAGGAGCGGGCTGATCGTGGACCCGGAGCTGGATTCCCTCTACCTGCTCAACGTCGCCATCGCCACCTTGCCGGACATCCTCGAACAACTGGCCCAGGTGCGCGACCTCGGCACCAGCATCCTGATCCGCGTCGCCGCCACCGAGACGGAACGCCTCGACTTCGGCGCCCGCGCCAGCATGCTGGACAAATTCCGCGCCGGCCTCGACGAAAACATCCAGCGTGCCGCGCGCCGCAACGAGGACATCAAGGGCGACCTGTCCGGCTTCACCGGCAAGTTCGCCGGCGCCCTCGGCCCGGTGCTCAAGGTGGTGCGCGAAGAGATCGTCAGCGGCAAGCCGACCACCGGTTCCGGCGCCTTCTTCGCCGACGCCGGCACCGCCCTCGATCTCGGCTACGGGCAACTGGACGCCGTGCTGTTGCCGACCGCGGAACGCCTGATCGGCGCCCGCCTGGCCCGCCTCAATGCCCAGTTCTACCTCTCCGCCGGCTTCGCCTTGCTGTTCGCCGCCCTGCTCGCCATCTTCGGCGCCGCCTGCTACGTGTCCATCGTCGGCGGCGTCAAGAATCTGACGACCGGCGCCGACCGGCTTGCGGCGGGCGACCTGACCGCGCGCATCGCCATCGGCTCGCGCGACGAACTGCGTGCCGTCGCCGACCGCTTCAACAGCATGGCCCAGTCCTTTGCCGAACTGATCCGCAGCATCCAGCAAAGCTCCGGCGAGGTCTCCAGTTCGTCTTCCGGTCTCGCCCAGTCCGCCGATCGCATCGCCCAGGCGTCCGAGGAGCAAAGCCAGGCCGCCTCCGCGATGGCCGCGGCGGTCGAGCAGATGAGCGTCAGCGTGGACCAGATCAGCCGCCGCGCCCACGACGCACTGGAAATCTCGCAGCACTCCGGCAACCTTTCCGCCGAAGGCAACGCCGTGGTCGCCGACACGGTGCGCGAGATCAACGGCATCGCCACGTCGGTGGCCAATGCCGCCCACATCATCGAGCGCCTGGGCAAGCAATCGGCGCAGATTTCCTCGATCGTCGGCGTGATCAAGGAAATCGCCGACCAGACCAATCTGCTGGCGCTCAACGCCGCGATCGAAGCCGCCCGCGCCGGCGAATCCGGCCGCGGCTTCGCCGTGGTGGCGGACGAGGTCAGGAAGCTCGCCGAACGCACCGGCCAGTCCACCGAGCAAATCGGCGGCATGGTCGCCGCGATCCAGCGCGACACCGGCGAGGCGGTCTCCGCCATGCAGGCCGGCGTCGCCAGCGTGGACGGCGGCGTCAGGCTGGCCAACCGGGCCGGCGAGTCGATCCTCGGCATCAAGGACGGCGCCGCGCAGGTGGTGCACAGCATGAACGAAATTTCCCTGTCGATGAAGGAACAGGGACTGGCCAGCACCGAGATCGCGCGCAGCATCGAGCAGATCGCCCAGATGGCCGAGTCCAACCGCGGCGCGGTGGCCAGCACCGCCCGCACCGCCCAGCAAATGGAACAACTCGCCGCCAGCCTGCACGCCTCGGTGCAGCGCTTCCGCGTCGCCTGACAGCAAAGGAGCCCCATGAACGCCGCGCACAAGCAGTACAAGTACTACTGGGAAGATTTTCCGGCGGGCAGCGTCCGCGAGTTCGGCGGCATCACCATGACCGCCGAGGACATCATCGCCTTCGCCCGCCAGTTCGACCCGCAACCCTTCCACCTCTCCGAGGAGGCGGGCAAGAACAGCCTGTTCGGCGGACTCTGCGCCAGCGGCTGGCATACCTGCGCGCTGGCCATGCGCATGATGTGCGACGCCTATCTGCTGGAATCGGCCAGCCTCGGCTCGCCGGGGCTGGAAAACATCCGCTGGCTCAAGCCGGTGCGCCCCGGCGACACCCTGCATGTGCGCTCGGTCGTGCTCGAAGCGCGGCCGATGGACAGCAAGCCCCACGTCGGCCTGTTGCGCACGCGCTGGGAGATGCTGAACCAGAACAATGAGGAAGTCATGCAGATGGAAGGCTACGGCATGTTCCGCCGACGCAATGTCACCAAGGCCAAAGACGATTGAGCATGAGCCCGCTTGAATTGATCGAACAGCCCTTTGGCACCTACGCGGAACTGATTCGCGCGCAGGCGCGGAGCCGTCCCGGCCACCCCGCGCTGATCGAGGACCAGCGCAGCGTCTCTTTTGCCACGCTGGATGCCATGATGGATCGCGTCGCCGCGACACTGCAGCGCGAGGGCATCCAGGCCACCGAGGCGGTGGCGATCTGCGCCGGCGCCTCGCTCGAATACGCGGCGGTGTTTCTCGGCGCCTTGCGCGCCGGGGTGACCGTGGCGCCGCTGGCACCCTCGTCGACGGCGCAGAGCCTCGCCGATATGGTGGCCAACGCCGAGGCCCGCCTGCTGTTCGTCGACGCCGCCACGGCGCAGCAGCTCGCCGCGGTGCGCACAAGCATCGCGACACGCTTCGTCACGCTCGACGACAGCCCCGCCGGCGAACCCTTTTCGCGCTGGCTGGAACCGGCCGGCGCCGTACCGGCCGCCGTCGACATCCAGCCCGGATGGCCCTTCAACATCATCTATTCGTCGGGCACCACCGGCACGCCGAAGGGCATCGTGCAGCCGCACGGCATGCGCTGGGCACATGTGCAGCGGGCGCGGCTGCAGGGCTACGGGCCGGATGCGGTGACCCTGATCGCCACCCCGCTCTATTCCAACACCACGCTGGTCAGCTTCTTCCCCACCGTCACGCTGGGCGGCACCGTGGTGCTGATGGCGAAGTTCGACGCGGCAACGTACCTGGCGCTGGCGCAGATGCACCGCGCCACCCACACCATGCTGGTGCCGGTGCAGTACCAGCGCCTGATGGCGCATACCGATTTCGACCGCTTCGACCTGTCCAGCTTCCGCATGAAGCTGTGCACCAGCGCGCCCTTCTCGGCCGCGCTGAAAGCCGACATCCTCAGGCGCTGGCCCGGCGGCCTGGTCGAGTACTACGGCATGACCGAGGGCGGCGGCACCTGCATCCTCGCCGCCCACGAACATCCGGACAAGCTGGCCACGGTCGGCGCGCCGGCCGAGGGCCACGACATCCGCCTGATCGACGAGGCGGGCGTCGAAGTCACGCAGGGCGGGATCGGTGAAGTGGTGGGCCATTCGCCGGCCATGATGCTCGGTTACCACCGCCAGCCGGACAAGACGCGCGAAGCCGAGTGGTACGCGCCCGACGGCAAGCGCTTCATTCGCACCGGCGACGTCGGCCGCTTCGACGCCGACGGCTTCCTCACGCTGATGGACCGCAAAAAGGACATGATCATTTCGGGCGGCTTCAACGTCTATCCGAGCGACCTCGAAGCGGTGCTGATCCAGCATCCCGCAGTGAGCGAGGCGGCCGTGGTCGGCGTCGCCTCGGAACGCTGGGGCGAAACGCCGGTGGCCTTTGTGACGCTAAGAGTTCCCAACGGGACGCAGCGCGCTGGCGCTGGCGGCACGCCGACCGAGATTCAGGACTGGACCAACCGGCGCCTCGGCAAGACCCAGCGCCTGGCCGCCGTCGAAATCGTCGCCGCCCTGCCGCGCAGCGCCATCGGCAAGATACTGAAGCGCGAACTGCGCGACAATTTCCATCCCGCCGCACCCCTTTGACCGGCCTGAAAGGAAACACATGAACTTCACCACCCTCGACGTAAACCTCGACGCCGGCGTCGCCACCATCGCGCTGAACCGGCCCGACAAGGCCAATGCCATGAGCGAGGCGATGTGGTATGAGATCGAAGGCGCCATGGAATGGCTGGACAACACGCCCGAAGCCCGCGTCGGCGTCCTCGTCGGGCGCGGCAAGTATTTCACCTCGGGCATCGACCTGTCACTGCTGATGGGCATCGGCCAGAAGATCGAGGACGACTGCGACGGCCGTCGCCGCGAAAAGCTGCGCCGCCTGATCCTCAGGCTGCAGGACACGCTGAGCTCGATCGAGCGCTGCCGCAAGCCGGTGCTGGCCGCCGTGCATGGCGCCTGCATCGGCGGCGGCATCGACCTGATCACCGCCTGCGACATGCGCTACTGCTCGGCCAACGCCTGGTTCACGGTCAAGGAAATCGACGTCGGCATGACCGCCGACGTCGGTACCCTGCAACGCCTGCCGCGCCTGATCGGCGAAGGCATGGCGCGCGAACTGGCCTATACCGGGCGCAAGGTCGACGGCGCCGAGGCGCAGCAGATGCGCCTGGTCAACCGCTGCTTCGAATCGCCCGAGGCGCTCGACGCCGGCGTCATGGAGATCGCGCGGACCATCGCCGCCAAGTCGCCGCTGTCTATCCGCGGCTGCAAGGAAATGATCACCTACGGCCGCGACCACTCGGTGGCCGACGGCCTCACCTACATCGCCACCTGGAACGCCGCGATGCTGATGTCGAAAGACCTGTTCGAGGCCGGCGCCGCCAACATGCAGAAGCGCGAACCCGTGTTCAAGGACTGAGCGCGTGGAACACTTCTTCGCGCCGGTCAACGGCATCAAGCTGCATTGCGTGGCGGCAGGCGCTGCCGACGCGCCGCTGATGCTCTTCG
>Ga0154354_1046_pt1 | contig 28571 bp, 23 predicted proteins | sample RifGroA2_FD_115882 | JGI IMG/M metagenome (GOLD analysis project Ga0154354, IMG submission 115882) | Rhodocyclales bacterium GWA2_65_19
CCAGCTGACCGGACGGGCCGAGTAGAACTCCGCGGCGCCACGAGGCAAGAGTCGGCGCCGGCGATACGGTGTTTCGTGCTGCAAAGCGAGAGGCCGAATTGAGCAGGCGATGCCATGACTCCGTCCGCAGGATGAAAGATTGATACGGAGACCCGCATAGGATAATCTCCACGTCATTCAATACCTTAAAGGCATTTTCAGCATGTCTGCATTGTTGGCAATCACCCGGATGTTTCTGCGCCTGAATAACTGTTAGCTATCGTGAAGCTCAATCGCCGCGCCTTTCTATCTCTAGTTTCCGGTTTTTTCGCGGGTTCGTTAAGCACTACTCTCAGCGCCAGTGCCGCTGATGAAATGAAGTCATCCCCTAGCCATCGGAGCAATGAAATGATCCTCACTCGAGATGACACATTCCGCGTCGTATTTAATTTGCGGACTCCGGTTGGAAAAAATATGTCCGTTGGCACTGGAACCTTTGTAGTCAACGGCAACGATCAAATATTCATGGTTACTGCAACCCATGTCGCGGTTTCCTGTAATGAAACAACACAAGTCGTGATCAGTGACTCCAAAGGAAATGCCACGCTGTTAAAACTGACAGATTTCAATCCCACCTTAAGTTGGCGACACCATGCCACCGCCGACGTGTCCGTTTTACCGATAAAAATGTCGCCATCTATTCAACCGCATCTGACGCAAAGGTTCTTGCCGTTCGACCACTTTCACGTTGAACGCACTCCAGTATCCAGAGACTTTGAGCTTACATCTGTAGGTTTTCCACATGGCCTCGGTGCAGATGGAATGTTCAGTCCGCTTACTTATCGCTCACATGCATCGTCCGCATTCATCACGTTGAATAGATTTGACACAAAGCGTCCAAGCGTATTCTTTCTTCTGGAGAATCCTAGTATTGGCGGGTATAGCGGCTGTCCTGTGTTCGATCTTGGGTACATGATCGTGGGTGCAATGACAACCACAAAGGACAAGACGCGATGCTACGGCATCATGCATGGAACGATTTCTGACGACACTGGTGGAAAATTGGCTGCTGTCACACCTGCGTTTTACTTGCCAGAATTAATGACCAATGGCTAACCTATCATTGCAGTCGGCCGCCTTCGGCGTCGGATGAATTCAACGGTGGGCGTCTGGACGCAGCGAGCAGCAAGGTCGAAAATCTTTGCAGAACCAGACTCGAAAACCGACAAGGAAGGAGAGAAGCATCATGGCTACCGGCACAGTTCGTCTCCACCGCGTTTTGCGCGCGCCACCGGAACGGGTTTATCGCGCATTCCTCAATCCCGAGGCGATGGCCAAGTGGATTCCTCCCAACGGTTTTACGGCCACGGTCCATCACATGGAGGCCAGGGTCGGCGGCACGTTCAGGATGTCCTTCACCAACTTCACCACGCAGCAGAGCCACTCGTTCGGCGGCGACTACGTCGAACTGGTGCCCAACGAGCTGATCCGCTACACGGATACGTTCGATGATCCGAATCTTCCCGGCGTCATGCAGGTGACGGTGTCCCTGCAGGCGGTGTTCTGCGGCACCGAGTTGAATGTGGTGCAGGAAGGAATTCCCGAGGTGATACCTGTTGCCGCCTGTTATCTCGGGTGGCAGGAGTCGCTCGTGTTGCTGGCGAAACTCGTCGAGGCGGAAATCCGGGAGTAGTCGGCGTGTGTCGGCGCTCGCCGGGGAATGCGAGTCGGCGTCGCATTTGTTTTTTCGCTGGTACCCGTCGCCGTGCCGCTTGCGCCGACTCTCGACGCAAGCGGGCGGCGTGAAAATCAGCGCACGACCTTGAGCAGTTCCACCTCGAAGGTCAGCGTCGCATCCGGCGGTACGGCTGAACCGGCGCCGCGCGAGCCGTAGGCAATCCCCGGCGGGCAGATCAGCTTGGCCTTGCCGCCTTCCTTCATTTTGGCCACGCCTTCGGTCCAGCAGGGAATCACGCGATTGAGGGGAAAGGTCGCCGGCTGACCGCGCTTGTAGGAACTGTCGAACTCGTTGCCATTGACCAGGGTGCCGCGGTAGTGCACCTGCACGCTGTCCGCCGGCGCGGGCTTGGCGCCGGTGCCGTCCTTGAGCGATTCATAGATCAGGCCGGAGGACGTCTTTTCCGGCGTGCCCGCCTGTGCAGCAGCAGCGGCAAATCCCGCCAGTCCGGTCAGTACAATTTTCTTCCACAGTTTCATTGATGGCTCCAGCGTTTGCACGCTTTGATTGTCGAGGCCGCAAACCTACAGGGAAGTGACGCGCCGGGCAAGCCCCGTTGCAGGTCCGGCGTCTGCTCAGGCCTTCGGCGCCGGCCGGAACTGCATCGCCTTGTATTCGAGGAAGTCCTCCAGGCCGTACTTGCCCAGCTCGCGGCCGTTGCCGGACTGCTTGTAGCCGCCGAAGGGGGCGTAGAGGTTGAAGGGGCCGCCGTTGATTTCGACCTGGCCGGTGCGCAGGCGGCGCGCGATCTGCTCGGCATGGTCGTCGGTGGCCGACCAGACACCGCCGGCGAGGCCATAGACGGTGCCGTTGGCGATGCGCACGGCATCGTCTTCATCGCTGTACGTGATGATCGAGAGCACCGGGCCGAAGATTTCCTCCTGGGCGATGGTGGCGTCGGCCTTGACCTTGCCGAAGATCGTGGGCTTCACGTAATAGCCGCTCGCGTGCACTCCCTCGGGCAGGTCGGCGCCGCCGGTGAGCAGTTCGCAGCCTGCGGCGATGCCTTTGGCGATGTACTCGCGGACGCGGTCCTGCTGCATCTTCGAGGCCAAGGGGCCGAGCGTGGTGCCTTCGGCCATGGGGTCGCCGACGCGGTAGGCCTGGGCGGCCTCGACCGCCAGCTTCGCGGCTTCGGCGTAGCGCGAGGCCGGCACCAGCATGCGGGTATGCGCGGTGCAGGTCTGGCCCGAGTTGAGATAGCAATTGCCAACCACGCCCTTGACCGCGACGGCGAAGTCGGCGTCGTCGAGGATGATCGCCGCCGACTTGCCGCCGAGTTCCAGCGCGACGCGCTTGACCGTGGCCGAGGCCAGTTCGGAGACGCGGGTGCCGGCGCGGGTGGAGCCGGTGAAGGAGACCATGTCGACTTCCTGGTGCGTGACCAGGGCCTCGCCGATCGCCGGTCCGTAGCCGGTGACGAGGTTGAAGACGCCGGCCGGCACGCCGGCGGCGTGGATGATCTCGGCCAGCAGGAAGGCATTCAGCGGCGCGACTTCGGAGGGCTTCAGCACCACCGTGCAGCCGGCTGCCAGGGCGGCGGCGACCTTGGCCGCGATCTGGTGCAGCGGGTAGTTCCAGGGCGTGATGGCGACGATCACGCCGACCGCTTCGCGCAGCACCTTGGAATTGCCGACGCGCTCCTCGAACGGAAATTCCGCCAGCATTTTCGAGTACATGCCGAAGCTGGCGGTCGGCGAGCCGACCTGGATGCGCTGCGACAGTTTGTAGGGCATGCCCATTTCGAGCGTGATGGTCCGGGCGATTTCATCCGTGCGAGCCTTGAGGCCCTCCTGGATCTTCTTCAGACAGGCCGCGCGCTCGGCGGCCGGGGTCATGCTCCAGGCCGCGAAGGCCCGGCGTGCGGCCATCACCGCGGCGTCGGCGTCGGTCGCGTTGCCCTGCGGGATGGTCGCCAGCAAGGCGCCGTCGGTGGGCGAGAAGACCTCGATGCTGCCCTGGCCGGCCGGGGCGACCCATTGGCCGCCGATGTAAAACTGGTTGCGCTGTTCCATGGTGTTCCTTAACGTGAAATAACTTGTTCGGAGCGACTGGTGATAGTCGAGCGAAGCGAGCCGACTGGTAGCCCCGCCCTGGGGCGGGGATGGGGGTGGGGGGCCTTCAATTCGCCTTTGCGGCGTTGGGGACGACGACGATCTTGCCCTTGACCTGGCGGTTGGCGATCTTGGCGATCGCGTCCTTGGCTGCGGCGAGCGGAAAGCGCTCGCTGACGACGGGGCGAATCTTGCCGGCGGCGAACCACTCGTTGAGCTGATTCAGGTTGACGAGGTGGCCGGTTGGATCGTGCTTGGTCGAATCGCCCCAATACACGCCGACAATTGAGCGTTCCTTGAGCAGCGCCAGGTTGAGCGGAATCTTCGGAATCTCGCCGGCGGCGAAGCCGATCACCAGCAGGCGTCCGCGCCAGGCCAGGGCGCGCAGCGCCGGCTCGGTGTAGGGGCCGCCGACCGGGTCGTACACGATGTCGGCGCCCTTGCCCGCGGTCAGCTCGTTGATGCGGTCCTTGAGGTTTTCGCTGCTGTAATTCACCGTCTCGTCAGCGCCGACGTGTCTGCACAGTTCCAGCTTGTCGTCGGAAGACGCCGCCGCGATCACCCGCGCGCCCATGGCCTTGCCAATCTCGATCGCCGAGATGCCGACGCCGCCGGCGGCGCCGAGCACCACCAGGGTTTCGCCGGCCTTCAGGTGGCCGCAGTCCTTCAGCGCGTGCAGCGAGGTGCAGTAGGTCAGCACCAGCGCGGCGCCGGTCTCGAAATCCATGCCGGCGGGCAGCGGCATGGTGCGCGTCGCCTCGGCCAGGCATTCCTCGGCGAAGCCGCCGGTGCTGGTCAGCGCGATCACGCGGTCGCCGACCTTGTGCTGCTTCACTTCGTCACCGACCGCCTTGACGATGCCGGCGATCTCGGCGCCCGGCGTGAAGGGCAGCGGCGGCTTGACCTGGTAGAGGCCCTGCACCATCAGCGCGTCGGGAAAGTTGACGGCCGCGGCCTTGACTTCGATCAGTACTTGCCTGGGGCCGGGCACGGGGGAAGGGATGTCCTTGACGACGAGGGTGTCGATCGGACCGTAGGCTTCGCAAATCAGGGCATGCATTGGGGTTTCCTTCGTTGTTATGCCATCGGCGTAGGATTGCGCTGGTTGAGAATGTCGTCCATGCGCAACTGGATGGCGTTGTTGATCTTGCGATGGGGGATCACGTAGAAGCGCTCTTCCATCACCGCCTCGAACACGGCATTGGCCATGTCGGTGGCGGTCAGCCGGCCGGACTTGACGGCCTGGCCCATGCGCTCTTCGTAAGCCGCGGAGAGGCCGGCGGCAGGCTTGGCGGCGCCGAAACGGTCGGGCCGGTTGCGCGCCGATTGATGGATCGCCGTCGGCACCCAGGCCGGGCACAGCAGCGAAACGCCGACATTCGCCTTGGCTGCCTGCAACTCGCCGTAGAGGGTTTCGGACAGCGTCACCACGCCGTGCTTGGCGACGTTGTAGGCGGCCATGCCGGGCGTCGACAACAGGCCGGCGACCGACGAGGTGTTGACCACGTGGCCTGGCTCCGCCTGGTCCAGCATGCGCGGCAGGAAATGCTGGATGCCGTGAATCACGCTCCACAGATCGACGCCGAGCACCCAGTTCCAGTCGGCCGTGGTGAGCTCCCAGGTGACCCGGGTGAGGCCGACGCCGGCGTTGTTGCACAGCAGATGCACGCCGCCGAAGCGGGCGAAGGCGGCATCGGCCAGCGCGGCGATTTCATCCTCGCGGCTGACGTCGGTTTTTTGCAGCAGCAGGCGCTCGGCGGGCAGGCCGAGGGTTGCCGCTGCGGCGTCGAGGCGCGCGGCTTCGATATCGGCGAGCACCAGGTTCATGCCTTCGTTGGCGGCGCGGCGCGCCAGTTCGAGGCCGATGCCGCTGGCGGCGCCGGTGATGACCGCTGTGCGGTCGCGGAATTGTTTCATTCGAGGGTCCTCTGTGGGTTGGTCTTAGCTACGGCCGTTTCGCTTGACGCCGATGATTCCGGCGTCAGCCTTCGCTGAAGCTTTGTTTTCTTGCGGAGTGGGGCGGGGAGCGCGGATGGACGCAGGCCGATCATGCGGAACAGGGTCACGGTCAGCCGGTCGACAAACTCATCGGGCGGCAGGCGGCCTTCGGGGCGATACCAGGTGTAGATGAAACCCACGGCGCCGCCCATGGCCTTGGCGGTAACCGTGGCGTCGTCGAAGGACAGCTTGCCCTGGCGCCGGCCCTCCTCCATCAGCGCGCCGAGATCGGCATAGAAGCCGTTGGCCAGGTCGCGCAGTTCGTCGCGGAATTCCGGACGCAGCGTGGCGGTGACGCGAAAGGCCAGCGCGCTGGCGCGAAAATGCGTGACGCAGGCGGCGACCCAGCGGTGCAATCCTTCCGCCAGCTTGACGTGGGCCGGCCGCCGGTCGTCGGCGGCAAACTTCAGGGTGCTCAGGCAGGCGACGGACGCGCGCCAGGCCAGCGTTTCGGCGATCTGGTGCTTGTCGCGAAAATAGTAGTAGACGAAGGGCTTGGTGACGCCGAGTTCGGCGCAGATCATGTCCATCGTGGTGCCGGAAAATTCGTAGCGGTAGAACAAGTCTTCGGCCACCGCCAGGATGCGCTCGCGCTTGTCGATGCAGGCCTGCGTCTCGGCGGGTTTGCCGGCGGCGGGCGGAGTGGCTGGCGATGCGGTGCGGGTGGCGGACATGAGGGCCTTGCGCTGGCTCGGGAGCAATGCGGGTGGGGGAGTCGAATCGGATTATACTGGCCAGTAGAAAAATATTATACCGTTCAGTATAAATTTCTCGTCTGTACATCCGCTGGAGCGATTTGCATGCATCGTCGTCGTGCCGTTGTCCGCCATGCCCACGTCGGTTCGCCGCACGCCCTGAAATCGCTGCTGGAACCGCGCGCGCTGCTCGAAATCGCGCTGCTGCCGGCTTCCCTGCCGCTGCTGGCGGAGGCGCCGCGCGGCGACGGCCATCCGGTGCTGTTGCTGCCCGGCTTTCTCGCCGATGAAAAGTCGCTGATCGCGCTCAAGCTGTTTCTGCGGCGCAAGGGCTATGACGTACACACCTGGGGCCTCGGGCGCAACCTGGGTTTTCGCAGCAAGCACGCCAGCGCCCTGCCGCAGAAGATCCGCTACCTGCACCACCTCAGCGGACGCAAGGTGAGCCTGGTCGGCTGGAGCCTGGGCGGCGTGTTCTCTCTCTACGGTGCCGAAAGCACGCTCGATTGCGTGCGCTCGATCATCACGCTGGGCAGCCCGGTCAGCGTCGATGCCGTCGGCAGCCAGTCGCCGCGCGCCGTGAAAGCCCTCTATCGACTGGTTTCCCACCGCCTCGGCGCCGCGGCGCACGTGATGCAACCCAAGGCAAAGACCTTGCGCGAGCGGCGCCGGCTGGCGGTTCCAACCAGTTGCCTGTATTCGCTGGGCGACGGCGTGGTGCCGCCGCAGGAGGCCACCATCGACGGCGACCCGGCCTTGCACGAGAACATCCGGGTGCCGGGCAGTCATCTCGGGCTGGGCTTCAACGGCATCGTGCTGGCCATCGTCGCCGACCGCCTGGCGCAGCCGGAAGGCCACTGGCAGCCGTTTCATCCGCAGGGCCTGCTCGGGCGGGTGTGGCAACTTACCGCCGGGTCGGCGCATGATGAGGCACACTCTCAGGCAGTTTGAATTTCCTCCCGAAAGGTTTGCATGCGACAACTGAGCGAACACGATGCGGCGTATATCTACTCGGACAGCGCCCACGCCAATTCGAACGTCACGCTGCTGCACATCTACGACCAGTCCACCGCGCCCGGGGGCATGGTCCGCTTCAAGCAGATCCTGGCGCATGTGGAAAGCCGGCTGGGCCAGTTGCCGGTGTTCCGCGAGAAGATCCTGCGCGTGCCGCTCGATCTCGATTATCCCTACTGGATCGAGGACGAGAATTTCGACATCGAATACCACGTCCGCCACATCGCCCTGCCCAAGCCCGGCGACTGGCGCCAGTTCTGCATCCAGGCCTCGCGCATCCATGCCCGTCCGCTCGACCTGCAGCGTCCGCTGTGGGAAATGTATGTGATCGAGGGGCTCGACAGTTTCCTCGATCTGCCGGTGGGCAGCTTCGCCGTGCTGCTGAAGATTCATCATGCCGCGATCGACGTCGCCCACCACAACCAAATCACTGCGCTGCTGCACGACCTCTCGCCCGACTCGTCGCCGCCCGCGCCGCCGGTGCCGTGGTTTCCCGAGTCGGCGCCGGGCAACCTGGGCCTGCTGCTGCGTGCCGGCTTCAATGTCGCCACCTTTCCTCTGCGCATGGCGCAACCCCTGCGACGCAACTGGAGCACGCTGCAGTCGGCGGCGAAGACCTTTGTCGGCGAGTTTCTTGGCCGCGCCGAGGAGTTTCCCCTGACGCGCTTCAACAGCGAGGTGTCGCCGCACCGCGTGTTCGACACGCGGCGTTTTGCGCTGAAGGATTTCAAGGCGATTCGCGGCCTGGTGCCGGGCGCCACGGTCAATGACGCGGTGCTGGCGGTGTGCGCCGGCGGCCTGCGCCGCTACCTCGATTTGCAGGGCGAGCTGCCCGACGACAGCCTGGTTGCGGCGGCGCCGATCGCCGTGCGCAGCGCGGACGAGCCGGGCGGCGAGGCAAGCTTTTCCTGGGTGCGCGTGGCGCTCGGCACCGACCTCGGCGATCCGGTCGAGCGGCTGGCCGCAATCCAGGCCACCACCTCGTCGTCGGCGGTCATGGCGCAGGCCGTCAGCGCCCGCGAACTGACCCGCCTGGCGCAGCACGCCCCTTCCGCCGCGATTGCCGCCACCAGCAAGCTGCTGCGTTCGGCCTCGGCCCTGCTCGGCGACTGGACGCCGCTGGCCAACTGCGCCATCGCCAACGTGCCGGGGCCGCAGGCGCCGCTCTATCTGCAAGGCGCGCGGCTGAGCTACCTGTCGGCGATCATGCCGGTTGCCGACGGCATGGGACTGGTGTTCTCGGTGACCAGCTACGGCGACATGATCGTCGTCTCGTTCACCGCCTGCTACGAGCAACTGCCCGACCCCGAAGTGCTGGCGCAGTGCCTGCGCGAGAGCTTTCGCGAATACCTGGCGCGGGTGCGTCCCGCGGCGCGGCGCAGGCCGCGACCGGCGGCGTCGAAGGCGCTGCGCCGCGTCGCCGTGGCGCCGGCGCCGACTCCTGGCCGCAAAGCGCCGGCGCGCCGGGTGGTGGCCTGAACATGTCCGCCACGCCTGTGCACATCGAATACGAATCGCTCGGCGACCCGGCGCATCCGGCCATCGTCCTGATCATGGGGCTGGGCATGCAATTGACCGATTGGCCCGACGAGTTCTGTCGCCAACTGGTGGCGCGCGGCTATCGCGTGCTGCGCTTCGACAACCGCGATTGCGGCCTCTCCGGACGCGCACCGGCCGGCAGGCGCGCCCGGCTGATGCTGGCCATGGCTGCCGCGGCGCTCGGCTTGCCGGTACGCACGCCCTACACCCTGGAGGACATGGCCGGCGATGCCCTGGGCCTGATGGACCGGCTGGGCATTGCGCGCGCGCACATCGTCGGCGCCTCGATGGGCGGCATGATCGCGCAGGTGCTGGCGGCAAAATTCCCGCAGCGCGTGCTGAGCCTGACCTCGATCATGTCCACCTCCGGCAACCGGCGCGTTTCGCGGCCCAGCAAGCCCGCGCGCAAGGTGCTGCTGAGCCGCCCCGCCGATCCGAAAAATCCCGAATCGGTGATCGAGTACATGGTGGAGATGTTCGGCGTGATCGGCAGTCCCGCCTATCCGTCGAGCGCCGACACGCTGCGCCAGCGCCTGGGGCGCAGCGTGCGTCGCGCCTATGAGCCGGCCGGCACCGCGCGCCAGTTGCTGGCCGTGATCGCCTCCGGCGACCGGCGCAAGCTGCTGCGCACCATCACCGCGCCGACGCTGGTGATCCATGGCGCCGCCGATCCGTTGGTGCCCCTGGCCGCCGGCATCGACACGGCGAAACAGATTCCCGGCGCTGCGCTGCAGGTAATCGAGGGCATGGGCCACGATTTTCCCGACGCCTTGCTGCCGCGCCTGGCGCAGATGATCGCCGATCATTGCGACCGCAGCGTTGCCGCGCCGAAGGCGGCCGCCGCCTGAAGGCGCGCCGTTGCGCCGGGCCGCGAGTGCGATGCGTCGCCGGATGATTCGCCTGGCCTGGCTGGCAGCGGTCCTGTCGGGTGGGTCCTGGGCGGCGAGCCAGCCGCTGACCGGCGCCGACAACGACTATGACGCCCTGCTGGCGATGACGGCCGGCGCGCGGGTGGTCATGCTCGGCGAGGCCACCCACGGCAGCAGGGAGTTCTACCGCGAGCGGGTGCGCATCACGCGCCGGCTGATCGAAGAACAGGGCTTCGACGCGGTGGTGCTGGAGGCGCCCTGGGAGCCGGTGCGGCGGGTTGACGCCTACGTCCGCGGGGTCGGTCGCGATGCCGACGCCGCCGCGGCCCTGGCCGGTTTCATCCGCTTCCCCCGCTGGACCTGGCGCAACAGCGAAGTGCGCGGCTTCGTCGAAGAACTGCGCGTCCTCAACCAAACCCCGGCGCGCCGCGGAAGCCCAGTGCGGCTGTACGGCATGGACGTCTATAGCGTTCCCGAGTCGGCCGACGCCGTCGTCTACCACCTCGCCCGACGCTCCATCGCGGCGGCGGCGGCGGCCCGTCAGCGCTATCTCTGCTTCAATGATTTTCTGGCCGAGCCGTCGCTCTACGGACGCGAGGCCGAGGCGGGACGGACTCGCTCCTGCGCCGCGGGTGCGGCGGCGCAACTGGCCGAGATGGAACCGGCGCCGACCGACGAGGACGATTTCGCCGCCTGGCAGAGCGCGCGCACGGTGAGCGCCGGCGAAAGCTATTACCGCGCGCTGTACCGGCTGGGCCCGCCCTCGTGGAACCTGCGCGAACAGCACATGGCCGACACCATCGTCCAGTTATTGGAGCGCCTGGGGCCGCAAGGCAGGGTCGTGGTCTGGGGCCACAACCTGCATCAGGGCGATGCGCGCGCCACCAGCCAGGCGGATGCCGGCGAACTCAGCCTGGGCCAGATGATGCGCCAGCGCTATGGCGCGGCCGCGCTGCTGGTCGGTTTTTCGACCTATCGCGGGCGAGTGCGCGCGGCGCCCGACTGGGGCGCGCCCGATCGCGTCTGGCGCCTGCGACCCGCCTTGCGCGGGAGTTGGGAGCAGCGTTTGCATGGCAGCGGACCGCCTGCGGCACTGTGGCTGTTTCGCGGCGATCCGGCGCTGGCCGCGGCCTTCGCCGAGCGGCGGATGCAGCGGGCAGTCGGCGTCATCTACCTGCCTCACGACGAGCGCGGCAACCACTATTATTACGCCGCGCTTTCCGGCCAGTTTGACGCCGTCATCCATATCGACGTCACCCGCGCACTCGATTCCCTGCGCTAGCTGCTCGGCACCATTTCGGCGGCCGGCATCGGCCGGGCGAACAGGTAGCCCTGGCCGTAGTCGCAGCCCGCCGCCTTGAGCAGTTCGCATTGCTCCTGGGTTTCGACACCCTCGGCGATGACCTTGAGGCCGAGCTTGTGGGCCATGACGATGATGGCCTCGACAATCGCCTGGTCGCCGTGGTCGGTGGCCATGTCGCGGACGAAGGACTGGTCGATCTTGAGGAAGTCGAGGGGAAACTTCTTCAGGTAGGACATCGCCGAGTAGCCGGTGCCGAAATCGTCGAGCGAAACCCTGAAGCCGGCATCGCGGAACTGCATCAGCTTGGCCGCGACTTCGGGCCGGTCGTCGAGCAGCAGGCCTTCGGTGATTTCGATGGCGATGCACCTGGCCGGCAGACCGATTTCCTTCAGATAATCGATCCAGGTCTCGTGGGTGTTGCCCGAAAAGAACTGGCGCGGCGACTTGTTCACGCTGATCTGGATCAGACCGTCGTCGGTCGCTTCCAGCAGGCCCGCGTCGTACCAGCGTTTGGCCGTGCGGGCGGATTCCCGGAACACCCAGTCGCCGATCTCGTTGATCAGACCGGTCTCCTCCGCGATCGGAATGAACTGCGTCGGTCCGACCATGCCGTGCGTCGGATGGCGCCAGCGCAGCAGCGCTTCGGCCTTGAAAATGCGGCCCGTGGCCAGTTCCACGATCGGCTGCAGATGCACTTCGAGCTGGCCGGCGGCGATGGCGTTGCGCAAGTCTTTGCTCAATTGCAGCCGGGTTTGCGCGGCCGCCTGCATCGAGGCGGTGAAATAGCTGAAGCGGTTGCGGCCCTGCTCCTTGGCCGCATACATGGCCTGGTCGGCGTGCTTCAGCAGCGAGTCGACGTCGTCGGCATCGCTCGGAAATATCGTGATGCCGATGCTGGCGGAAACATAGACCGCCTCGGCGCCCAGCGCGAAGGGCGCGGCCAGCGCCAGGAGCATGGCCTGGGCGACCTCGCCGACGCGGTCGGTGTCGGTCAGGTCGGACATGATGACGGTGAATTCGTCGCCGCCGAGACGCGCCACGGTATCGGTGGCGCGCACGCATTCGCCGACGCGCCGCGCCGCCTCGATCAGCAGCAGGTCGCCGCTGTGGTGGCCGAGGGTATCGTTCACTTCCTTGAAGCGGTCGAGATCGACGAACAGCAGCGCGACGAACAGGCCGGCCCGTTGCGCCTTGAGGATTTCCTGCTGCAGGCGGTCGCGGAACAGGCGACGGTTGGGCAGATCGGTGAGGGAATCGTAATTGGCCTGACGCCAGATGGTTTCCTCGGTGCGCTTCTTTTCCGTGATGTCGGACGACATGGCGATGCGCCGCAGCACCTTGCCGTTGACGTCGTGGATGGTGTTGATCGACAGCCACTCGGGATATTCCTCGCCGCTCTTGCGTCGGTTCCAGATCTCGCCCTGCCAGCGGCCGGTGGTTTCCAGCGCCTGCCACATCTCCTGATAGAACGGCAGGTCGTGGCGGCCGCTCTTGAGCAGGCTGGAATCCTGACCGATGGCTTCGTGCGGGGCATAGCCGGTGACCTGGGTGAAGGCCGGATTGATGGCGATGATGCGGTTGTCGGCATCGGTCACCGCGATCGCCTCGCTGACGGCCTGGTGCACCGAGGCGGCGATTTGCAGTTCGTTTTCGGTGCGCTTGCGCTCGATGGCCAGCCCCGCCAGTTGTGCGGCTTCGTGCATCAGTTCGACATCGCCGGCATCCGGCACCGCCGGCTGCGTCCAGTAGAAGGCGAAAACACCCAGCACGTCGCCGTTGATGGCAAGGATCGGTTCCGTCCAGCAGGATACCTGCTTGCCTGCCAGCGCCGGCGGCAGGCAATCTTCGCAAATGGAATGAGCGTGGATGTCATCGACGACATGACGCCTGCCGCGATTCGCCGGCTCGGCGCAGGTGGCGCCGGCGCCGTCGCGGATCGTCACGCGCCGGCTGGTAACGCGATCGGGCAGGTTGGGGGCGGCACCATACACCAGTTGCTGGCCGGGCTCGTCCAGCAGCAGGATGGAGCAGGCCATGCCGTGAGCCTGTCGTTCCGCGCCTTCGGCGATCAGATGGAGTATCTCCGCCAAGGTGGCGTCTTCGGCGAGCCGGCCAGTAACCGCGCTGCGCGCGCGTTGCCGTTCCTCGCCGCGCTTGCGCACGGTGATTTCGAGATTGTTGCCCAGGTATCCGCTGATCTCGCCCTGGGCGTTGTGCAAGGCGACGGCGCTGCCGTTCACCCAGATGATCCTGCCGTCCGCCCTGAGAAAACGATAATCCTTCGACCATTCGCCGTTGGTTGACTGCGCTTCGCGCCAAATCGACGCGACGGCATCCCGGTCGTCCGGATGTATCGTCCGCATCCACCCTTGCCCGGCGGCTTCGGCGGCGGAAAGCCCGGCGATTTCGCACCAGCGGCGGTTCACAAACAGGCAATTGCCTTCGGTGTCGATCTGGTAGATGCCCACCGGCGCATGGGTGGCCAGCATGCGGAAGCGTTCCTCGCTTTCCCTGAGCTCGGACACCCGCTCCCGGATTTTCGCTTCCAGCAGCAGTTGGTTGGATTCGAGCTGGCGGCGCTGGCGGTAAAGTTCGCAGAAGACTCTTACCTTGCTCTGCAGGATGTGGGGCTCGAAGGGCTTGATCAGGTAGTCGACGGCGCCCAGTTCGTAGCCCTTGAACTGGAGCTGGATATCCTTCATCCCGGCGGTGACGAAGATGATCGGCAGGTGCCGCGTCTTGGGATTCGAGCGCATCAATTCGGCGGTTTCGAAGCCGTCCATGCCGGGCATCTGTACGTCGAGCAGCACCAGCGCAAAATCCCGCTTCAGGGTATGGCGCAGCGCATCGTTGCCCGACGCGGCCTTGACCAGGTCGAGCCCCTGATTGCCGAGCACTGCCTCCAGCGCCACCAGGTTTTCCGGGCGGTCGTCGACCAGCAGCAGCGCTACGTTCTCAGTCATCTCGCCCTTTTTCGTCGTGCGGAATCGTGTTGCGCCTCGCCGCCAGTTTCTGCAACAGGGCCGCCATGCCATCCAAGGCAACCACGTAGTCTACCCCTGTCGCCGCGATTGCGGCCTGCGGCATTTGGCGGGCTTCGGCATCTGCCGGGTCCTGGACGATGGCCACGCCGCCTTTGCGCTTGATGGTCTTCAAACCCTGGCTGCCGTCGAAATTGGCGCCGGTGAGGACGATGCCGATCAATCCCCGTCCGAACACCGCGGCCGCCGACTCGAACAGGACATCGACGGAAGGACGGGCGAAACTCACATAGGGGTCGGCGGACAGCGACAGGAAACCCTCGCGCTCCACCAGCAGATGGTAATTCGGCGGTGCCAGGTAAACCGTGCCGGGCCGGATTTCGTCCTGTTCGTCGGCTTCCTTGACGCGCAGGGGGCAGCGCTCGTCGAGCAGCTTCGCCAGGCCGCTGTCGGCATCCGCACTGATGTGCTGGACGATCAGGATCGGCAGGGGGAAAGTCGCCGGCAACTGGCCCAGCAGCTTTTGCAGCGCGTGCACCCCGCCGGTGGAAACGCCGATCGTCACGGCTTCGAAGCTTCTGGCGGCGGTCTTGGGCGCCGTTCCGTCCTGCCGTGAATTTGCGTCCAGCGTTTCAGCCATAGCGCTTCCTGTAGATGCGCAGGGGGGCCGCCAGTTCCTCGTAGCGTTCCCCCATTTTCCTCCGCTCCAGGCTTTCCTTGAGCCCGAGGCAGAGGAATCCCCCCGGCAGCAGGCTGCTGTCGAACAGGCGCAGGCAGCGTTCCTTGAGCGCGGGCTTGAAATAGATCATGACGTTGCGGCACAGGACCAGGTTCATTTCGCCGAACTCGCCGTCCACCGCGAGGTTATGCGGGGCGAAAACGATGTCCTTCTTCAGGGCGGCCGACAGGATGGCGCGGTCGTAGCGGGCGGTATAGTAGTCGGCAAACGAGGCGCGGCCGCCGGCCTTCTGGTAGTTGCGGGTGAAACGCTGCATCTCCGTGATCGGCATCACGCCTTCGCTGGCCTTCTGCAGCACCGTCTCATTGATGTCCGTGGCATACATGCGGTAGCGCCCGGCCATCCCTTCCTCGTTCAGCAGGATCGCCATGGAATAGGCTTCCTCGCCCGTGGCACAGCCGGCATGCCAGATCTTGACGAAAGGATAGGTCTTGAGGAAAGGCACCACCTGCTCGCGCACGGCGCGGAAGAAGGCCGGGTCGCGGAACATTTCGGTGACATTGACGGTGATCCCGCGCAACAGCGACTCGAACACGCTGCGCTCGCGCAGCAGCCGCGACTGGGCCTGCGAGAAGGTGTCGAAGCCGGATTCGGCCAGCCAGTGGTTGAGCCGGCGCTTGATCGAGGCATCGGCGTAGTCGCGGAAGTCATAGCCGTAGATCCGCTGCACCCCTTCCAGCAGCAGGCGGATTTCCACGTCTTCCACGTCGTCCAGTTGCATCGCGGTCGGCCTAGACGTGCTGGAAGATCCAGACGCGGATCAGCGACAGCAGCTTATCCACCTCGATCGGTTTGGCGATGTAGTCGCTTGCCCCCGCCGCCATGCACTTCTCGTGATCGCCCTTGAGGGCCTTGGCGGTCATGGCGATGATCGGAATATTCACCAGCCGGGGATTCTTGCGGATTTCGCGCATCGCGGCGTAGCCGTCCATTTCCGGCATCATGATGTCCATCAGCACGATGCCGATATCGTGATGTTCCTCCAGCCGGGCGAGCGCCTCCCTGCCGTTTTCCGCCTCGACCACCACCATGTTCTTCTCCGCCAGGACGCTGGAGAGGGAAAAGATGTTGCGCATGTCGTCATCCACCAGCAGTACCTTCCTTCCCTCCAGCATCGCTTCCTTGTCGATCGCGGTGCGGATCATGCGCTGCTTGTTCGGGTGCAGGTTGCTTTCCACCAGGTGGAGGAACAGGGTGACTTCGTTGAGCAGGCGCTCCGGACTCTTGGCGCCTTTGATGATGATGCTCTCGGCGAAATGCCGCAGCCTGCGCTCGTCCTCGTGGTTGAGGTCGCGGCCGGAGTGGATGATGACCGGAATGCGTCGCGCCCCTTCCATGTTCTGGATGTAGTCGAGCAGGTCGAAGCCCGACATGTCGGACAGGCCGAGGTCGAGCACCATGCAGTCGAAGAACTGCGCAGCGAGCAGGTCGATCGCCTCCCTGCCGCTCGCCGCCACCGTGATCTCGACGCCGCCTTCCTCCAGCAGCGCGACCATGCTTTTGGCCTCGTCGGCGTTGTCCTCGACGATCAGCAGCCTGCGCACCGCCTTGTCCAGCGAACCCTCGATCGACTGCAGCACCTCGTTGAGCTGCTCCATGCTGACGGGCTTGGTGGCGAAGCCGATGGCGCCCATCGCCATGGCCTTCTGGCGGTCTTCCATGCAGGTGATGAAATGCACCGGAATGTGCCGCGTGCGCGGGTTGTCCTTGAGGCTGCGCATTACGCCCCAGCCGTCGATGTGGGGCAGCATCACGTCGAGCACGATGGCGCTCGGCAGATAGCGCTCGGCCAGGGCGATGCCGCTTTCGCCGTCGGCGGCCACCAGGACCGAGAAGCCGCGCTCCTTGACCATGCCCTGCAGGATCTTGGCGAAGTTGAGATCGTCTTCGATGATCAGGATCGATTTGTCGCCCGCCGCCAAGTGGCTGCGATCGTCCGGCAAGGGCGCCGGGAAGGACAGGGCCTCCTCGCTTGCCGGGCTCTGCGGCGGCGGCGCGACCGGCGGCCGCGGCGCCTGGAGCGGCGGCCGCGGGGGCGCCGCGGGCGCGGCCGGTGAGCGCGCGGCAGGCTCCTGGCCGGTCATTGCCGCGAGCGGCATGTAGAGGGTGAATACGCTGCCTTTGCCCTCTTCGCTGCTCATTCGGATCTCGCCATGCATCTTGCGCGCGAGCTGGAGCGAGATCGACAGCCCCAATCCGGTGCCCCCATACTTGCGGCTGATCGAGCCGTCCCCCTGCTGGAAGGCGTCGAACACCAGTTGCTGCTTCGCCGCGGGAATGCCGATGCCTGTATCGCTGACGATAAAGGCCAGCGCCGCCACCGGCAGCGGGTTGTCGTGCGCCGAGGGCGTGGCGATGCGCAGGCTGACCTCGCCCTTCTCGGTGAATTTGAGGGCATTCGACAGCAGGTTCTTGAGTATCTGGTGCACCCGCTGCTCGTCGCCATGGAACAGTGCCGGGATACCGCCATCGGCCTCCACCCGGAAGGCGAGTCCCTTCTGCTCGGCCAGCGGTTCAAAGGTGGCGCGGACCGAATCGCAGATATCCGGCACCGGCAGCGCGGCAAAATTGAACTGCATCTGGCCGGCCTCGACTTTGGACAGGTCGAGGATGTCGTTGATCAGGTTGAGCAGGTCCATGCCGGCGGAATTGATGGTGGCGGCGAATTCGACCTGCTTCTCGCTCAGGTTGCCGTCCTTGTTCTGCTTCAGCAGGCTGGAGAGGATCATCAGGCTGTTGAGCGGGGTGCGCAGCTCGTGCGACATGTTGGCGAGGAATTCCGACTTGTAGGTGCTGACCCGCTCCAGTTCCGCCACCTTCTCCTGCAGGACCAGGCTGGTGGCCTCGATCTCCTGGTTCTTGAGGCGGATCTTCTCGCGCTGCTGCTCCAGCATCTGCGCCCGTTCTTCGAGCTCTTCGTTGCTCTGCTGCAACTCTTCCTGCTGCACCCGCAGTTCCTCGGCCTGCTGCTCGGTCTGTTCGAGGAGTTCGGCGGTCTTCTGGTGCGCGACGTTGGCGTCGATGGCGATGGCGATGGTTTCCCTGGCCAGTTCGACGAACTTCAGCTCGGTCTCGGTGAACGCGCGGAAGCTGCCGATCTCGATCACGCCGACCAGGCGGTTGCCATGCAGCAGCGGAACGGCGACGACCAGCTTCGGCACCGAGGCGCCGAGGGCGGAGCCGATCGGCAGATAGCCGGGCGGCACGTCGGTCAGGCAGATGACCTTCTGTTCCCGCGCCGCCTGGCCGATCACCCCTTCGCCGAGACGGAATTGCTCGCCGGGCTTCCTGTCCTTGGCCAGGGCGTAGGTGGCGGTAAGGCAAAGTTTCACCGTGCGTTCGTCGAACAGGTAGAGGGCGCCAACGCCGGCCTTGAGGTAGGTCACCATGAAGCCCAGCACCTGGTCCGCCATCTCGGCCGTGCTCTGCTCTTCCCGGATCAGGAAGTTGAGTTCGTTGCGTCCGGTCTTCAGCCAGTCGCGTACCGCCTCGTTGTCATGCGCCAGACGCAAGGATTGGGTCATTTCCAGAAAGGCCCGGTCGAGCGCGCATTGCACCTCGCTGAGATGGGACGCCGTCTTCATCAGCACGCCCAGTTCGTCGTTGGGCAGACTGTCGAGGTCGATTTTCAGCGGTTCGGAGATGACGATCTCGCGGCTCAGGTCGCCCGCCCCGACGGCTTGCGCCGCCAGCACCTTGTCGGCACTGTCGGCGATCAGGCCGTGCACGGCGCCGACCGCGCCTTGCAGCGACTGCCGGATGCTGCGGGTGATCAGGAAAGCCACTGCGGCACCGCCGGCAGCGATCATGGCGAACAGCACGGCGATGGTTACCAGCGCCGTGTTGCGTTCCGTCTCCGCCGCCCGTTCGAGTTCGGCGGCTTTGACGACGGCGAACTCGGCGACGTCGCCGACTTCGCGCAGTACGGCATCGACCAGACGGGCGTCGCGGCCCTCGTTCAGCGCCGTCGCCTGGGCGCGGTGCCCGCTCTTCGCCAGCGCCAGGGTTTCATCGCGGGCGGCCTGCCACTCGGCCAGGGCCTTGTCGATCTGGCCGATTTCCGTCGGGCTGCCGGAATAACGCTGGCGCACCGTCGCCATGTTCTTCTCGATGCGCGCCGCCGTCCTGGCGAGCGCTTGCGGCAAGGGGTCTGCCGCGGCGGCGCTGGCCTTGCCGACCCGGTCGGTGGCCAGCTTCTGCATGGCGAGGACGTCCGTCCGCACTTCGAGTACGGCGCTGGTCACGGCAAACGGGTGGCGCAGGATGTCCGCGCTGATCGCCGACAGCTGGACAATGCTGCGGGTCCCCAGGAATCCGAGCACCAGGACGCCCAGCAGCATCAGCGAGAATCCGATGGACAGCCGGGTGACAATCTTCATTCGATTCAACATCGCCTGCTTCCGATCCATTGATGGCGTTGGTCAAAAAGTTTGGGCGCATGGAACGTAGCGACAATGCACCGCATGAGTGGAGATCCAGCGCCAGGCCCGTCACCGGACAGTTCTGCACGCCGGGGGCCGGAGCGGTGGTTCCCTTCTTTCTCCTGGAGAAGGGGCAAACGTGATGCGCCTTATATTTCTTATGGTCCGACCCCGCCAATCATAGCGTCGATTCTCCCGGCAGTCATCGTTCGCGGCCATCGCGTATCGCGATTTCGCCGGCGACCTCGATGGCCGCGGCCGCAGGCGCGCGCATCGCGGGCAGGCGTCAGGCCGGCTGCGGATGTGCCGCGGCGAGGTTCAGGCCGCCGCGTTGCAGCGCGGCACTGATCTCGGGCGCGCGGCGCGCCTCGCGGATTGCGCCAAACAGCCGCTCCGCCTGCGGATAGCTGCGCCGCATGAGACCCAGCCACTGCTTAAGGCGGCCGGGCGACTGGTGCGGCGGCAGCTTGGCCTGCACGCGGGTCCAGAACCCGGCGAGCATGATCTTGAGCACTTGCCAGTCGTCTGCGGTGGCGTGTTCGCTCCGGCCATCGCGGATGCGCCGCGCCAGCAGCGGATCGGCCACCGCGCCGCGGCCGAGCATGACGTCGGGGCAGCCGGTGACGGCGCAGATCTTGCGGTAGTCGGCGACGGTCCACACCTCGCCGTTGGCGATGATCGGCAGCTTGACCGCCTCGCGGATGCGCGCCACGCATTCCCAGCGCACCAGCGGTCGGTAGCCATCCTGTTTGGTGCGGGCATGCACCACCAGTTCCTGCATGCCGCCGGCTTCCAGCGCCAGAGCGCAGTCCAGCGCGCGCGCAGTATCCTCGATGCCGAGGCGCATCTTCGCCGTCACCGGAATCGCGACGGGCACCGCGGCGCGCACGGCGCCGGCGATGCGCTGCAGCAGTTCGGGTTCGTCGAGCAGCGCCGCGCCGCCGCGATTGCGATTCACCAGCGGCGTCGGGCAGCCGAAATTGAGATCGATGCCGGCCGGCGCCAGCCGCGCCAGGTGGGCGGCGTTTTGCGCCAGCAGCACGGGATCGGAACCCAGCAACTGGATGCGCACCGGCGTGCCGCTGGCGGTGCGCGAGCCGTGCTTCAGTTCGGGGGAAAGGCGCGTGTAGCAGGAATGCGGCAGCAGCGTGGTGGTGACGCGGACGAACTCGGTGACGCACCAGTCATAACCGCCGGCGGCGGTCAGTACCGCGCGCAGCACGTCGTCGGCGAGGCCCTCCATGGGGGCGAGAACGATGCGGCTCATCGCCGTTGTCTGCCCGCGACGCTGAATTCCACGGTATCAATCCGATAACTTCCGGGGTGCACGGCCCTCAGTGTTTCCAGTCATCGCCCGGAATGATCCGCTTCATGAACTCATCAAACAACGGCACTGTGAATGCCGTATCGCCATGACTCGGACTCCAGATCATGCCCTTGACGATCAACTGGCTCCGGGTCGGACCGAGCGAAGTGACATCGCGGCGCAACTGTTCGGCAATGTCGCCGGAACGATGCGGACCCGGGCCAAGCTCCGCCATCGCACGCAGGTATTTTTTTTCCAACGGGGTCAATCGGTCGAATCGAACCCGGAAAAAACTCTCGTCAAGCGCGGCGATTGCGCTTGCGGTGGCCCGCTCGACATCCTGTAGTGTGATCGGTGAAGTGTTGGCCGCGTCCCAGGCGTGCTTGCCCCACTCCTGCAGAAAATACGGATAACCGCGTGTCTCTTGAATGATTCGATCGAGCGCGTCTTCTTCCACAACTACACCCTGGTCCAGTGCCGGCTTGGCGATCGCCAAGCGTGCTGCATCACGGGGCAGCGGTCCAATTTGCGGGAAGTCGAACAACCGTTCCGCGTAGGACTTGGCCCGACCCATTTTGCCGGGCAACTGAGGCAGGCCTGCGCCGACAAGCACAACGGGCAGGCTACGCTGGGCGGTACGGTGCAATGCCGTGATCATTGCCGCCAGTTCTTCCTCGGCCACGTATTGAAGCTCGTCTACGAACATTACCAACGCCGTACCGGCCTTTTTCGCCGCATCACCGGTTACTTCCAGCAATGCCTGCAAGTCGTGTTCGAGATCGCCGTTGTCCGCCAGCCCAGGTTCTGGATCAAAGTCCAACCCCACTTCGATGTCCTGGTACTTGACTTTGAGCGCCTTGGCGAAGCCGGCCAGCCCACGCAAGGCACGCTGGGCGAATTCTTTTGCCTGCTCGTTCCGGGATAGCCGCAGCAAGGCCTGCCTTAACTGCGGGGCCAGAATAGCCGGCAGAGATCGACTCTCGGGTGCTTCCACGCGGAGTGTCTGAATACCCGTCGCCTCGGCATCGTCGCGCAATCGGTCCAGCAATACCGTTTTGCCCACGCCTCGCAGCCCCACCATCAGGATGCTCTTGGTGGGGCGACCGGCCCGCACTCTCTCAAGCGCAATACGAACCGTTTCGCGCAATTCATCGCGCCCCGCCAGTTCTGGCGGGGGCGTGCCCGCACCGGGGGCGTAGGGGTTTCTAATTGGATCCATTACGGTAGATTATATTAAGTTTTGTCGATTTACAAAATAAAAATAACTTTGATAATCTTAATCAAATCGTCGCCACACTTACACCCGGAACACCTTCAACACTTCATCCTGAGGTGATTGATGAAGTAATGCATTGGTTCAGTGTTACATAGGGTAATCCAAATCGCATACCCTGTTCAGGGGCAGTCCCGGAAAATGGACTGAAGGTCTGTTCGTTGGCTGACACCCGCTGCATTGCGGCACGAGGCTATCGAGCCGCGACGCGTCGGTGTGTGGCGAAATCTACCGGAGGCATTGCTTTTCGAATCCTGGGCCGTCTTTTGTTACCTGAAAAATCGCCGTCTCACCAGCGCCGACTCTTTTGTGCCGCTCAAGGCGCGACGGGCAGGATGCTGATCTGCCGGCCCTTCTTCATCTTGCCGGCGACGTGCATTTCGCATTTCTTGCAGTCGAAGCGCAGGGTGAGTTTTTCCTTGCCGTTGACCAACGTCATCGGATCGGGGCGGATGCCCTTCACTTCCTTGGGGCACAGGTTGAAGCTGTAGCGCAGGCAGTGGCGCGTAATCATCAGCGAGACTTCGCCTTTCTCGGTGTCGCTTTCATAGGCATCGGCGATCAGCGTCACGCCGTGCTTTTCGTAGAAGGCGCGGGCCTGGCTGTTGAGCACATTGCCGAGGTAGCTCAATTCATTTTCAGGATAGGCCACCGGCGGCTCGACCGGCGCCGCTCGCGGCGGGCGCCGGTAGGCGGCGGCACGCGCCGCTTCGAGCGCGGTCACGGCGTCGCGGCGCAGGCCGTTGACCGCCGAGGCGGGGAGGAACCAGGGCTGGCTCAGCGCCAGCGCGATTTCCGTCGCGGCGAAGGGCGTGCTGCCCAGCTTGCCGAGATTCTCGCGCAGGCCCGTCATCGCCCGGCCGGCGTTCTGCGCGGCTTCGCGGGCATGCGGCAGGGCGACTTCCGCGCCGATGCCGTCCTCGTCGGTGAGCCGCAGCGCAAAACCAGCCGCGGTTTCGCTGAAGCACAGGCGGACGCCGATGCGCCGCTCGGCGGATTTCTTCGTAAGCAGCCGTTCGAATTCCTGGTCGCGGTTGCGGTAGAGCGGCGTGCCGACGGCGAGATCGTCGGGCATGTCGTTGGGGAACAGGCGCTGCCCCTCGGCGCGGTTGATGCGCAGGCCGACCAGTTCGCGGTGGCTGTCGAAATAGCTGAGGCCGTCGCCGTTGTGCAGCGCGACCGCGGCATCGACCTCGAACCAGTCGGGCGCCAGGCGCGTCACCGCACCGATCAGCTCGCCGGAGAACTTCGGCGTGTCGAAGGCGCCGATGTCGGCCTGGCGCTCATTGACGAAGTAATCCGTGGCGCCGCGGTTGAAGGTCTTTTCCGGGCGCGGCGTGAATGTATAGGTGCAGCGCCCCGACGAAGCGCAGCGATACTCGGGCGACTGTTCGAGGAACTCGTCGAGCAGCCTGCGGTAGTGCGCGGTGATGTTCTTGACATAGGAGAGGTCTTTGAGCCGCCCCTCGATCTTGAACGAGCGGATGCCGGCCGCGACCAGTTGGCGCAGGTTGGCGCTCTGGTCGTTGTCCTTCATCGACAGCAGGTGTTTGTCGTGGGCGACGATGGCGCCGCTTTCGTCTTGCAGCGTGTAGGGCAGGCGGCAGGCCTGCGAGCATTCGCCGCGGTTGGCGCTGCGTCCGGTGTGGGCGTGGCTGATGTAGCACTGGCCGCTGTAGGCCACGCATAACGCGCCATGGATGAAGAACTCCAAAGTCGCCGTGGCGCCGGCGCCGACTCTTAGCCCCTCGTCGATCTTCGTAATTTCCTTCAGCGTCAGTTCGCGCGCCAGCACCATCTGCGAGAAGCCGACGTCCTGCAGGAAGCGCGCCTTGGCCGGCGTGCGGATGTCGGTCTGGGTGCTGGCATGGAGCTGGAGCGGCGGCAGGTCGAGTTGCAGCAGGCCCATGTCCTGCACGATCAGCGCGTCGGCGCCGGCCTCATACATCTGCCAGGCCAGGCGCCGCGCCGGTTCCAGTTCGTCGTCGCGCAGTATCGTGTTGAGCGTGACGAAGACCTTGGCGAAATAGCGATGCGCGTGCGCCGCCAGGCGTGCAATGTCCGCCACCTCGTTGCCGGCATTGGCCCGCGCGCCGAAGGCCGGACCGCCGATGTACACCGCGTCGGCGCCGTGATTGATCGCCTCGATGCCGAAGTCGGAGTTCTTGGCGGGGACGAGGAGTTCGAGGGCGGATGGTCTCATTGTGATGCCAAGAGCATTGCTGCGCTCAGTGGATTCATGGCTTCGATGTCTTGCGCCAGGCGGAAACTTTCCGCACCGGGATAAATTACCAGTTTGCGCGCCGGCTTCAGGTCGGCGCAAGCGGCATGGAAGCCGCGCTCGATTTTCGGCGCGAGGCTGCGCTTGATCTCGACGGCCCACAACTCGCCGTTCGGCCAGGCCAGCAGAAGGTCGATTTCCGCGCCGCCGCTGCTGCGGTAGAAATGACCCTGCACGCCCTCGGGTGCGCAGGCGAGCAGGTTTTCGACGACGAAGCATTCCCAGCTTTGGCCGACCACCGGGTGCGACAACAGGGTTTCCTTGTCGGCAATGCCGAGCAGGGCATGGACCAGGCCGCTGTCGCGCACGTAGACCTTGGGCGACTTCACCAGCCGCTTGCCGAGATTGGCATGCCACGGCGGCAAGCGGCGCACCAGCAGCAAGTCGACCAGCAGGTCGAGGTAGGCGGCCGCCGTTTTCGCATCCACTCCCAGGTTGCGGGCGAACTGGGCGGTATTCAGCAGCCCGCCCTGATGGTGGGCCAGCATGCCCCAGAAGCGGCGCAGGGTTTCGGCGGCGATGCGCGGGCCGAATTGCGGAATGTCGCGTTCCAGGTAGCTGCGGATGAAGTCGTGACGCCAGCGCAGGCTGCGGGTTCCGCTGGGCGCCAGCAGGCTTTCGGGAAAGCCGCCGCGGACCCAGAGTTCGTCGCTGGGCAAGTGGCGCGTTTCGAGCAGGTTGAACGGGGCCAGTTCCAGGTAGGCGATGCGCCCGGCCAGGGTTTCGCCGGATTGCTTGAGGAGGTCAAGCGACGCCGAGCCCAGCAGCAGGTAGCGGCCGGTCTTGTTCCCGGCCCGGCGGCCTGTGTCGATCAACCCGCGCAGCACTGGAAACAGGCCGGGGGCGCGGTGAACTTCGTCGAGGATCACCAGTTGGTCGGCATGATCGGCCAGGTAAAGCTCGGCCTGGGCCAGCTTGCCCCGGTCCTGTTCCGATTCGAGGTCGAGATAGAGCGAGGTTCGCCCAATGGACTTGGCGACTTCCAGCGCCAGCGTGGTCTTGCCCGCCTGGCGTGGGCCGAGCAGCGCCACGGCCGGCGAGTTGGCTAGTGCTTCGATCAGGAAAGGCGCCAGTGAGCGGGAAATCATCATTGCAATTATGGAGTGTGATTCCATTAATTGCAAAGTTATTATCCGTTATGCCGCCCGATTTCTTCGGTTGCGCGCCGCCTTGCGCAGGGCGGCGGTGGCCTATCATTGCAGAGTGAATCCAGCATCGTCCAAGTCCGTCGCCATGACTATTTCTCGCCACCTCTGCAGTCTCGCCGTCCCGCTCCTGATCCTGCAGGGCTGCGCCGGTGCGCCGGCCGAACCGCCGAAAATCGAGCGCATCAGCGCCGGGCAACTGGAAGCGACGCTGCCGCCGCCGGTCGCCGCGCTGCCGCTGGAACAGCTCGTGACGCTGACGCGCGAAGGGCTCAGCGCCGAGGCCCTCATCGCCCGCATCGTCGAGTCCGGTTCGCGCTACCGGCTCTCGGCGTCGCGCATCGTCGAACTGGCACACGAGGGCGTGCCGCTCAAGGTGCTCGATCACCTGGTGGCCGCCGAACGCACGCGCATCTTCGACGAACTGGCGGCCGATGCGACGCGGCGCGAGACGGTCTGCCACGAGCGCATCGCGCAGGAGCTGCAAATGTGCCGCAATCAGTTCGGGCCGATGTGGTTTCCCAATCAGCAGCCCTTCATCAACTGCATTCCTTCGCCGCCGGGCTCGCTGTACTGGCGCTGCCTGTGATGCTCAGGGCATCAGGCTGACCATCCACGCCACGCCGAAGCGGTCGGTGACCATGCCGAAGCGGGTGGCCCAGAAAGTCCTGGCCGGCGCCATCTGCACCGTGCCGCCCGCCGCCAGCGCGTCGCACAGGCGGTCGACCTCGGCCTCGCTGGCGGCGTCGAGCGAGAGCGAAAAGCCGCCGAAGCTGGCCTTGCCCGAGCACATGCCGTCGGAAGCCATCAGCGTGGCCTCGCCGATGCGGAAGCTGGCGTGCATCACCTTGTCTTCCGATCCCGGCGCGATACAGCCGGGCGCCGGCGGCTCCGGGCTTTCCTTGTAGCGCATCAGCATCAACACTTCGGCGCCGAGCGCGCTGCGGTAGAAGTCGAGCGCTTCTTCGCAACGGCCTTCGAAGAACAGGTAGGGCTGGACTTGCATGGCATTTCCTTTCCAGTGGGCTGCGATCGCTGCGGATCGCCTGATCGATCGGGAGTGGGGTTTTCAGGACGGCGCCCGACGATATGTGTACGCCATCCACAAGCACCATAGCAAATATAATGGACAGTGTCCACATGGAGTTGCCATGAGCAAAACCACAGCCCCAGCAGCGCAGCGCAGCACCTACCGCCACGGCGATTTGCAGCGCGCGCTGCTCGACGCCGGCATCGATCTGGCGCGCGGCGGCGGCCCCGCCGCGGTCACCCTGCGCGAGGCGACGCGCCGCGCCGGCGTGGTGCCCAATGCCGCCTACCGCCACTACGCCAGCCGCGACGCGCTGCTGCAGGCGGTCCGCCGCGCCGCCCTCGCGGCGCTGGCCGTTGCCATCGAAGACCAGCTGGCTCGCCTGCGGACCACGGCGGACGCGGCAGCATCGGCCCGCGCCAGCCTGCGCGCGGTGGGCAGCGGCTACCTCAAGTTCGCCCGCACCGAACCCGGCCTGTTCCGTACCGCCTTTTCGGTGCCCGACGCCTTGCAGGGCGCCGCCGTTGCGGAAAAAGCCGGCGCCAGCGGCCTCAACCCCTTCCAGTTGCTCGGCGCCGCGCTCGACCGCTTTGTCGACGCCGGCCTGCTGCCGCCGCAACGCCGCCTGGGCGCCGAATACCTGGCCTGGTCCGCGGTCCATGGCCTGGCCATGCTGATCATCGACGGCCCCTTGCGGGCTATGAGCCCCTCGCAGCAGACGCTGGTCTTGCAGCGTCTGCTGGACATGGTGGAACAGGGGCTGGTCACGCCCGAGGGGGCCGCGGCGGTCACCGCGGGCCGCAAATGAGCAGCGCAGCCGCACCATGGCGCCGTACCCGCAGCGCCGACTTTCGTCTGTCGTGATCATTCGATGAATTGAGGGAGTTTCCCCGGCATATTCCGTGCATTGAGTCGCTTTCCTCTATCAACGTAAGGAAAGGACTCGTCATGCACATCACCGACACGCAGCTCACGCTGGGCAGCAAGCACGCGCTGCAAGAGACATCGATGCGAAGTACCACGCTGGAACGCCTGCGCGCCGACGGCACGGACCAGCCGCAGGTCTTCGGCGGACTGTTCGCCCAGGAACTGCAGCGCCTCGCGGCGGGGCGCATGGCGGACAATGCGGCGCTCGACGCCATCCCGTGCTGCCCGGCCCCGGAGCGGCTCCATGACATGCTGGAGACCATGCTCGCCATGCTGTTCGGGAAGGACGCCGGGGCCGCCACGCCCGTGCCGCAGGCCGCGGACAGCGGCGGCGGCGCCATCCTGGCGCTTGAACCGGGATGGGCGGCCGAGGCACGGCCGCGGGCCCGCTGGCAAATCACCCAGACCGAACAGGTGAGCGAAATCGAGAGTTGCAGCTTCTCCGCCAGCGGCAAAGTTTGCCTGGCCGACGGCAGCGAGCGGCAATTCGACGTCGGTTTCGAACTGGCGCGCAGCGAGGAAACCAGCCGCACCGTCAGCCGCACCCTGATCGATCCGCTGGTGCTCGATAGCGCCGCGCCGGGAACCGCACTGGCCGATGCCCGCGTCGAGTTCGACCTGAACAGCGACGGCACGCTGGAGCAGATGCGGCTGCCCGGCGCCGGCTCGGCCTTCCTGTTCCTCGATCGCAATCACAACGGCATGGCCGACAACGGCAGCGAACTGTTCGGGCCTGAAACCGGCAACGGCTTCAATGAACTCGCGCGCCTCGACAGCGACCACAACGGCTGGATCGACGGCGCCGACCCGGCCTTCGCCGACCTCATGCTGTGGCAGGCCGCGGACGAAGGCCAGTCCTCGGTGCGGCGGCTCGATGAGGCAGGCGTCGGCGCCCTGGCTACCGCCGCGGCCGCTACGCCGTTTGCATTGAAGGAACACGGCGAGCAGGTCGGCCAGATACGTTCGAGCAGCGTATGGCTGGGCGAAACCAGCGGGGCCGGCGTGGTGCGGCAGATAGACGTTGCCACTACGCCGGTGGCTGAGCAGCAGGCCTGAGCAAGGGCGGGGTCTGTGCCGGTTCCGGTCCGGTTGGCTGCTTTGACGGCCGCCGGATCGGCGCGCCTATCGACGGGTGAAGGGGTGGCGAATGGCCATCGACTGAATTCCGCACGGATTGCGTCGGGATAGCCCCGAATCATGCCGCCGGCAAGTTCGCTGTGGCATGAAACACCGTATCGCCGGCGCCGACTCTTGCCTCGTGGCGCCGCGGAGTTCTACT
>Ga0154354_1051_pt1 | contig 27795 bp, 24 predicted proteins | sample RifGroA2_FD_115882 | JGI IMG/M metagenome (GOLD analysis project Ga0154354, IMG submission 115882) | Rhodocyclales bacterium GWA2_65_19
CTCGATGGGAACCGGAACATAGACACCACGCCGAACCCGGGCCAACCAGCCTGCGCGCGACCAAGTGGCCAACCTGCGCGCGGCGACGGCTGGAGTTACACCAAGCGCCACAACAGCTTCGCTTGGGGTAACGATGGGCGGATTGTCGCGGAGCAGCCTGCTGAGCTGGCTTCGGGAGCTTGCACTAAGTCCGATCAGTTTCATGGCTATATCTTAAGCGTAGTTAGATCGCTAATGCAAATGTTTCTACGCTTTCAATGTAGCTAACTTCCCACCGACGGCGCTACGACTCATCAGCGATCTCAAAGACCGAATTGGGCCAAACTGTAACGACCAGTGCTGCGACAAACTATAAACCAACGGCATTGGGCTGCACTGCAGATTGCCAATCATGGAATCCGGATAGCCTACTTCTTGTTGAAGCTCTCGGCTGGCGCGTCGCTGGGCGCCTTGAGCAGGGCCTTGAGCTGCTCGCTCATCGGGAAATTCATGCTGACGTTCCTGGGCGGGATCGGCGACATGAACCAGCGCGTGTAGAGCTTGTCCAGCTCGCCACTTTTCATGAGGCTGATGACGGTGTCGTCGACCAGCTTCTTGAACGCGGGATCGTCCTTGCGCAGCATGATGGCGATCGGCTCGATGTTGAGCACTTCGCCGACGATGGCGTAGTCGGCGGGCGATTTCGAACTGACGATGAGGCCGGCGAGCAGGTTGTCGTCCATCACGAAAGCCACGGCGCGGTCGGTTTCCAGCATCAGGAAGGCGTCGGCGTGGTCCTTGCCATAGACCTCCTTGAAGTCGATGCCCTTGCCTTTTTCGTGGGCGCGCATCAGCTGCACGCTGGTGGTGCCGGTGGTGGTCGCCACCGGCTTGCCGCCGAGTTGGCCGAGGCTGGTGATGCCCGAGGATTTCTTGACCGCCATGCGCACGTTGGTGACGAAGGTGGTCGGCGCGAAGGCCACCTGCTTCTGCCGCGCTTCGTTGTTGGTGGTCGAGCCGCATTCGAGATCGACCGTGCCGTTGCTCACCAGCGGGATGCGGTTCTGCGAAGTCACCGCCTGGTGCTGCACCTTGAGTGCCGGCAGCTTGAGCCGGGCCTTGACCGCATCGACGATGCGGTTGCAGACGTCAATGTGGTAACCGACCGGCTGCTGCCTGTCGTCGAGATAGGACAGCGGATAGGAGGATTCGCGGATGCCCAGCGTGATGCTGCCGTTGTCCTTGACCTTCTTCAGCGTGCCGCTCAGTTCTGTTGTCGGCAGTGACAGGGCGGGTGCGGCGCCGGCGGCGAGGACGAGGAAAACGAGCAGTGCGGTGCGATGGTTCATGGTGGTCTCCGTAATTGGCGGTCAGGCGTCGATCAACTGCTCTTGCTGCTGCAAGGCCCACATCTGGGCATACAGGCCATTGCGTTCGAGCAGCGCGCGGTGGGCACCGCGTTCGACGATACGTCCGGCATCGAGCACCAGGATCTCGTCGGCGTTCATCACTGTAGACAGTCGATGGGCGATGATCAAGGTGGTGCGGCCCACGGCGGCCTGTTCCAATTCCGCCTGGATGGCTTTTTCGGTCTTCGAGTCGAGCGCCGAGGTGGCTTCGTCGAAGATCAGGATCGGCGGGTTCTTCAGCAGCGCCCGCGCGATCGCGACGCGCTGCTTTTCGCCGCCGGAAAGCTTGAGGCCGCGTTCGCCGACGCGGGTCTGGTACCCGTCCGGCAGCTTCTCGATGAAGTCGTGGATGTGCGCCGCCTTGGCCGCGGCGATGACTTCCTCGCGCGGCGCGTCGGGCCGGCCGTACTGGATGTTGTAGAAAATCGTGTCGTTGAACAGCACCGTGTCCTGCGGCACGATGCCGATCGCGGCGCGCACCGAGGTCTGTTTCAGGGCGCGCAGGTCCGAGCCGTTGATCTTCACCGAACCGGAGCTGGTGTCGTAGAAGCGGAACAGCAGTCGCGCCAGGGTCGACTTGCCGGAGCCGCTGTGGCCCACCACCGCCACCGTCTTGCCGGCGCCGACTTTGAAATCGATGTCGAACAGGATCTGTCGGTTGGATTCGTAGGCGAAGCCGACGCGCTCGAATTCGATTTCGCAGGGGCCGCTGCTCTTGCCATCGGGGCCGGTCGCGAACAGCGGCCGCGCATCGGGCGCATCCTGGATCTCGCGGTTCTTGCCGAGCAGGCCGAACATGCGCTCGATGTCGGTCAGCGACTGGCGGATCTCGCGGTAGAGCACGCCGAGGTGGTTCAGCGGCATGTAGAGCTGGATCAGGAAGGCGTTCACCAGCACGATGTCGCCCACGGTCATGTTGCCAGCGGCGACGCCGACCGCGGCGCGCCACATCATCAGCGACACGCCGGCGGCGATGATCAGCGACTGGCCGAGATTGAGCCAGGACAGCGAAATCTGGCTGCGGATCTGCGCCGCTTCCCACTTCTGCATCTGCTCGTCGTAGCGGTCGTGTTCCCAGCGCTCGTTGTTGAAGTATTTCACCGTCTCGAAGTTGATCAGGCTGTCCACGGCACGCACGTTGGCCGCCGAATCCAGCTCATTCACGGTGCGGCGCAAGACCGTGCGCCAGTTGGTGACGAGGATGGTGAAAATGACATAGATCGTCAGCGTGCAGACCGTGATCAGCGTGAAATCGCGGTCGTAGCGGTAGGCCAGGATGCCGAGCACCAGCACGATCTCGACCAGGGTCGGCAGGATCGAATACAACGTGTAGCTGATCAGTGAGCCGATCGAGCGCGTTCCGCGCTCGATGTCGCGCGTCAGGCCTCCGGTCTGGCGGTCGAGGTGAAAGCGCAGCGAGAGCGAATGCAGGTGCTCGAAGACCTGCAACGTGATGGTGCGTACCGCGCGCTGGGTGACGCGGGCGAAGAAGATTTCACGCAGTTCGGTGAACAAGGCGGTGGAGAAGCGCAGCGCGCCATAGGCCGCCAGCAGGCCCAGCGGCACCAGCAGCAGGGCCTGCTCCATCGGGTTGGCGGCGGGACGGGTGAAGGTGTCGATGATGTCCTTGAACACCAGCGGCACCGCGACGTTGGTCAGCTTCGCCAGCAGCAGGCAAGCCAGCGCGAAGACGACGCGGCCCTTCCACGCCCACAGATAGGGCAGCAGGGTCTTGACGGTTTGCCAGTCGTGGCGGGTATCGGGCATCGGGCCCGGCAGGGCCAGGGAAGTGGGAACGCGGCGCATCATGGCTTGATTCTAGCAAGCGCGGCGCACAATCCCGGCGCAGGCTGGCGCATGGCAGGGCAAGCCGCGGCGCGGCCACCACGGTATGGTTGCCGGCTTTCTTTGCCAGGGGACATGCCATGCCACTCTCCCGCATCATTTCCGAACTGGACGAGATCGTCGCCGTGTTCCAGAACGACCTGCCGACGCGAACCGATACTTTCGATGAACTGCGCATGACCGTGGCGCGCCTGGACGAAATCCAGCGCCAACTCGATATTGCCTACAGGAAGCTGATGCCGGCGATCGCCATGGCCGAGATGGCCATCGCCCACAATCAGGTCGAGCTTGCGGCGGTCGAGCGTCGGATCAACGACCGTTTCCTGATGGGTGAGGGCTGCCTGACGGGCGTTGCCAAGATAGACGAGGAGCACCGCCAACTGATCAGCCTCGGCAACCGCCTCTATCTGCTGTCGCATGTCAAGCACGTCACTGCCGAGTTGGTCGGGGCCGCGCTGGCCCCGCAAACCGATATATTCGCGTCCTCGCGCGGACTATCCGAACTATCCGGGGATTGACAATTCAGACCTCATTGCTCAGACTTAAAACATCTGTTTGAAACCATCGTTTGCCGAGGCCTGCCGTCCATTCCATGGAAGCCGACACCCGTTCCCGCATTCTCGACGCCGCCGAAAGCCTGTTCATGGAGCACGGCTTCGATGCCACCACCTTGCGCATGATCACCGCCGAGGCCCATGCCAATCTCGCCGCCGTGAATTATCACTTCGGTTCGAAGGAGGCCTTGATTGAAGAAGTATTCCGGCGCCGCCTGACGTGGCTCAACGAGCAGCGCATCGCCGCACTCGATGCGCTGGAAGCCGAGGCCCAGGGTGCGCCGCTGAAACCGCGGCAGATCGTCGAGTCCTTCTTTGGCGTGGCGATCCGCATGGCAGCGGATAGTGCCGGCGGCAGGACCTTCATGCGCCTCCTGGGTCGCACCTATACTGAACCTTCGGAGTTCGTGCGCCGCTTTCTGGCCGAGGAATACGCGGCGGTGATCGCGCGCTACAAGGCGGCCTTCTTCAAGGCGCTGCCCGACGTGCCGCAGGAGGAATTCCTCTGGCGCTTCCATTTCATGATGGGCGCCATGTCCTACGCCGTTTCCGGCGCCGACGCACTGCGCATCCTCGGTCCGATCGACGATCCCGATCCCGAGGCGCTGTATGCGCGCCTGATGAGCTTCCTGATCGGCGGCCTGCGCGCGCCGCTGCCCGAAATCCATTCCAAGCCGGCGCGCAAACCCCGCTCACCACGCAGCGCCTGATAGGAGTCCGTGATGAACTTCGCCCCGGTCTATGTCGTCGACGGCGCGCGCACGCCCTTCCTCAAGTCGCGCAACGCGCCGGGCCCGTTCGCCGCCTCCGATCTCGCTACCGCCTGCGGCCGCGCCTTGCTGGTGCGCCAGCCGTTCGCCCCGGAGCAGCTCGACGAGGTCATCGTCGGCTGCGCCGGGCCGAGCGTCGATGAGGTGAACATCGGGCGCGTGATCGCGCTGCGCCTGGGCTGCGGCAACCAGGTTCCGGGCTGGACGGTGATGCGCAACTGCGCCTCCGGCATGCAGGCGATCGACTCGGCCATCGCCAACATCCATAGCGGGCGCTCGCAGCTGGTCATGGCCGGCGGCGTCGATGCGCTGTCGCGCACGCCGCTGCTGTACTCGGACCCGATGGTCAGCTGGTTCTCGAAAATGGCCGCCGCGCGCAGCGCGGGGCAGAAGCTCGGGCTGCTGGCCCAGTTGCGGCCGGGCCCGCTGCTGAGCCCGGTGATCGGCATCGTCAAAGGCCTGACCGATCCGGTGGTCGACCTGATGATGGGCCAGACGGCCGAGAACCTGGCCTGGAAGTTCGGCATTTCGCGGGCGGAAATGGATGCCTTCGCCGTCGCGAGCCACAACAAGCTGGCGGCGGCGCAGGATGCCGGACGGTTCGATGAAATCGTGCCGCTGATCGACGGCGACGGTACGCTGTATCTGGCCGACGACGGCGTGCGGCGCGATTCGAGCGTCGGACAGCTGGCCAAGCTGAAGCCTTTCTTCGACCGCCACTACGGCAAGATCACGCCGGGCAACAGTTCGCAGATCACCGACGGCGCGGCCTGGCTGCTGCTGGCATCGAGCGAGGCCGTAGAAAAATACCAGCTGCAGCCGCTCGGAAAAATCATCGATACGCAATGGGCGGGTCTCGATCCGGCGCAGATGGGCCTTGGTCCGGTGCACGCGGCGACGCCTATCCTGCAGCGCCATGGATTGGGCCTCAACGACCTCGACGCCTGGGAAATCAACGAGGCCTTCGCCGCCCAGGTGCAGGGGTGCATCAAGGCCTGGGCGGACCTGGACTACTGCAGGGAGCAGCTCGGCCTCGACACCGCCCTGGGCACGCTGGACGCAACGAAGCTGAACGTCGATGGTGGCGCCATTGCGCTGGGCCATCCGGTTGGCGCCTCGGGCGCGCGCGTCGTCCTGCACCTGTTGCATGTGCTGCGCCGCGACCATGGTGGCAAACGCAGCAGAAGCGGCATCGCCACGATCTGCATCGGCGGCGGACAGGGCGGCGCGGTACTCGTGGAAACGCAGTAGCAGGCGTCGCCATGGGTACGCCGATCCGCCTCGACTATCGTGCCAAGCCCTCCGTATGGGGCTTCATGGCGAATGTCTGGCGGCCGTCGCGCGGTTTTGCCGATGACGGTCTGCTGCCCGATTTTCAGGCGCGATGGAGCGGCCAGCGCGCTTCGCGAGGGGAGCTCGCCGCCTTTCTCGATCTCTCCGGCCTGCCCGCAGGCGAGCCGTTGTCGATCCTCTATCCGCACACGGTCAGTTTTCCGATGCTGATGGCGGTGCTCAGCCATCCGCGCTTTCCGCTGCCGATCTGGAACGTGCTGCAGGTGCGCAACCATCTGCTCCTGCACGCGCCGATCGCGCCGGACGCCGTACTGGATTTCACGGTACGCACCGGCGCGCGGCGCGTGCTGGAAAAGGGTGTCGAGATGGATCTTCACGTCGGCGCCGAAGCCGGGGGCCGCACGGTGTACGAGGGCGTCAATACCTTCTATGCCCGCGGCCGCTTCGGTGCCGCGCAGGCGGTGGCCCGCCCGAGTCCGGCAGTGGCCGGGCCGCTGGCGGCCGAATGGCGCATGCCAGGCCTTGGCCGCTGGCGTTACGGTCTGCTCTCCGGCGACCTCAATCCCTTGCACCTCAGCGACGGCTACGCGCGACGCTTCGGCTACGCGCGTGCCTTCGCCCATCCGCAGCGGGTCATCGGCCAGTGCCTGGGCCATCTCGGCACGGCGCAGCAGGCGCCGCTGCAGCTCGAAACCTGGATCAAGGGCCCGGTCTTCTATGGCGCCCGGCTGAGCCTGCGCAGCGAATCGCGACCGCAGGAACAGCGCTTTGCCCTTCACGTGGACGCCGACCCGCGGCCTGCCATCGTCGGGCGCTGCCTCACCCCCAATGCACTACAGGGAGATCGACATGAATAGCTTCAAGCACTGGCGTCTCGAACGCGAGGCCGACGGATTGGCCTGGGCCATTCTCGACACGGCGAATTCTTCGACCAACACGCTCGGCGCCGAGGTGATGAACGAGCTCGGCCGGATTCTCGATGAGTGCGAGAAGCATCCGCCCAAGGGCCTGATTTTCAAATCGGCCAAGGATGCCGGCTTCATCGCCGGCGCCAACATCGAGGAATTCATTGCGTCCGATACGCCGGAAAAAGCCAGGGCCCTGATCAAGCGCGGCTGGGACACCTACAACCGGCTCGCCGCCGTGCCCTACCCGACTCTGGCGCTGGTGCGCGGCCATTGCATGGGCGGTGGCACCGAGCTGGCGCTGGCCTGCCGCTACCGTATCGCGGTGGACGAGCCGGGCACCAAGTTTGCGCTGCCTGAAGTCATGCTCGGCATCGTCCCGGGTTGGGGCGGCATGCTGCGCCTGCCGCAACTGGTGGGGCCGGCAGCGGCCTTCGACATGATGTTGAGCGGCAAGAACATCGACGCCAGGCGGGCGAAGAAAATGGGCCTGGCCGACGAATGCGTGCCGCCGCGCGTCATGGAAAATGCCTCGCGCATGCTGGTGCTGTCGGCCAAGCCGCCGCGCCAGTCGCAATTGCCCTTCGTCCAGAAGCTGATGAACGGTCCGCTCAAGGGCCTGGTCGCCAAGGGGGCGAGGCAACAGGTGGCGCAGCGCGCACGGCCCGAAAACTATCCCGCGCCCTATGCCATCATCGACCAGTGGCAGAACTATGGCGGCAACACGCTGGCGGTTCCGGCCGATCGGTCGACCTCGCTCGATGCGCTGGTCACCCACCCGACCACGCGCAACCTGATCCGCGTCTTCTTTCTGCAGGACCGGCTCAAGGGGTTCGGCAAAGAGGCGAAAGATTTTTCGCCGCACCATGTGCATCTGGTCGGTGCCGGCGTCATGGGCGGCGACATCGCCGCCTGGTGCGCCCTGCGCGGCATGACCGTGACGCTGCAGGATCAGTCGATCGAGCGCATCGCGCCGGCCATTGGCCGCGCCGCGAAATTCTTCGAGAAGAAACTGCGCGACAAAAAGCAGGTGCGCTTCGCCCTCGACCGGCTGATCGCCGACCCGCGCGGCGACGGCGTGCGCCAGGCCGATGTCATCATCGAGGCGATTTTCGAGAACCTCGACGCCAAGCAGAAACTGTTCGCCGAGATCGAGCAGCGCGCCAAGCCGGGCGCGCTGCTGGCGTCCAACACCTCGTCGCTGAAGCTGGCGGACATAGCCGCCGCGCTCAAGGAGCCGTCGCGGCTGGTCGGCCTCCACTTCTTCAACCCGGTGGCGATGATGCCGCTGGTCGAGGTGGTGGCCGGCGTCGGCACCGCGGCGGGAGCGGCACAGCAGGCTGCCGTCTTCGTGCGCAAGCTCGACAAGCTGCCGCTGCCGGTCAAGGACGCACCGGGCTTCCTGGTCAATGCCGTGCTGGCGCCCTACATGCACGAAGCCATGCGCTGCGTCGATCAAGGCATCGCGCCCGAAGTAGTGGATGCGGCCATGGTCGCTTTCGGCATGCCGATGGGGCCGATCGAGCTGGCCGATACGGTGGGACTCGATGTCGCCGTCGCGGCGGGGCGGCAGTTGGTGGGCGAGGTCGATCCGCCGCCGCGGCTGGTCGAGTTGGTCGGCGCCGGCCATCTGGGCAAGAAGTCCGGCAAGGGTTTCTACGCATGGGTGGACGGCAAGGCGCAGAAGACAGGAGTCGGCGCTGGCGGTACGGCGCTGCAGGATCTCGCCCAGCGCCTGATCAGGCCCCTGCTTGCTGCCACGCAGCGACTGGTGCGTGAAGGCGTGGTCGCCGATGCCGAACTGGCCGATGCCGGCGTGATCTTCGGCACCGGCTTTGCGCCGTATACTGGCGGTCCGATGAACTATTTGCAGAGCGGAGAACCCTGATGGGCCACGAGGGCGTGAAGATTCCGGGCATCGAGCCCGTGCTGCGGGTGATGCCGATGCCGGCCGACATGAACGGCAACGGCGATATCTTCGGCGGCTGGGTCATGGCGCAATGCGACATCGCCGCCGCAATTCCTGCGATGCGCCGCGCGCGCGGCCGTATCGCCACGGTGGCGGTCAATTCCTTCCTGTTCAAGCAGCCGATCTCGGTCGGCGATATCGTCAGTTTCTACGCCGAGATAGTTCGCGTCGGCCGCACCTCGATCACCGTGGACGTGCAGGTCTATGCCGAACGCAACCCGAGTCATCCGGTGGTGGTCAAGGTCACCGAGGCGCAATTCACCTATGTCGCGATCAACGACGACGGCAGCAAGCGCGAAGTGCCGGTTGCAAACTAGCGGCCTTCCGTCCGGAACCATGGGCAGACAATCAGGAGGCTTGGCATGCTTGCCTAGTTCTGCAACCACTTGCGCCGTTCATCCATCCGCCACCATCCCGACTGCCCCTGTTTGATCCATTCCTCGCCGAAGCTGAAGGACACATAGGGCAGCCAGGTTTCCAGATCCTCGTCGGGGTGTCCCGTAGCTTCCGATACTTCGCGATAGAGGAATGTCCGATCCCGGTTCTCGTTGCGCAGCAGGGCGCGGACCTGATCGCGTCGGGAAGCGTCGTGCAGGGCCACATAGCCGCTGGCGGTGTTGCCGATGACTCCCTGGTCCAGCCAGGGTTTGAGTTGGGGGTGGCGATCGCGCAGGCGTTTGATGGCACGGGTGAGATCGCCGCCGGAGAAGAGCAGCTTGTCGATTTCCGCGTCGGGCGCCGGGGCGTAGACCAGGGCCACGACCTGCCTGGCTTCGATCTTGGTGGCGCCGGCGCCGGTGTGGATCTCAGTGTTGGCGCAGGCGGACAGCAGCAGTGCAGCGGTGCCTGCTGCCAGCAGGCGTCGGCAGCTTGTTGTTAGAGCGGCCGTCAATTGATTCGACATCTCGTTCTCCCTTTCGTGAGCCTGAGTACAGGCCGGGCGCCGCGCTGCGACAGCCGCTCTTGCCGGTCGGCGTCAGTTCATCCGCTACGGCGAGGAGAGCGTTTTCTGCTCGACCGCCTTGTAGCGCAGAGGTTTCGTCAGCGCCGACTTCAACGCGTCGATCTGATCCGTTCGCTCCCAGCTCAGGCCGATATCGCCGCGGCCGAAGTGGCCGTAAGCCGCCGTCTGGCGATAGATCGGCCGTGCCAGGTCGAGCATGGCGATGATGCCGCTCGGGGTCAGGCGGAACACCTTTCTCACCGCTGCTTCCAATGCGTCGTAGGGCACGCTGCCGGTGCCCTGGGTGTCGATCATCACGGATACCGGCTCGGCAACGCCGATGGCATAGGCAATCTGTATCAGGCAGCGCCGCGCGATGCCGGCGGCAACGATGTTCTTGGCGATGTAGCGGGCCATGTAGGCGGCCGAGCGATCGACCTTGCTCGGGTCCTTGCCGGAGAAGGCGCCGCCGCCGTGGGCACAGGCGCCGCCATAGGTATCGACGATGATCTTGCGCCCGGTGAGGCCCGTGTCGCCATTCGGCCCGCCAATCTCGAACGGCCCGGCGGGATTCACGAAAATGCGGAAGTCCGCCGTGCGCAGTGTCGCCGGCAGCAGCGGATCGATGATTTCGCGCGTAACTTCGCGCGTCACCCAGGCCGGATCGAGGTCGCGTTCGATCTGGGTCGAGACCACCACATCGGCGACGCCGGCCACCTTGTGGCCTTCGTAGAGTACCGTCACCTGGCTCTTGGCGTCCGGGCGCAGCCAGGGCAGGGCGCCGGACTTGCGCAGATCTGCCTGGCGCTTGACCAGCCGGTGCGCGAGCCAGATCGGGTAGGGCATCAGGTCCGGCGTTTCGTCGCAGGCAAAACCGAACATCAGGCCCTGATCGCCGGCGCCGAGCGTGCCGTCGGCATGCACCACGCCCTTGTTGATCTGGATCGACTGATGGTTGAAGCGCACCTGGACTTCGCAATGCTCCGGGTCGATGCCGGTTGCGGCGTCGCGATAGCCGGCGTCCGTCAGCACCTGACGGGCGATCTCCTCGGCGCTTCGGCGGACTTCCTGGAACAAGGCCTCGTCGGAGGTCCTGAATTCGCCGGCAATGACGATCAGATTGTCGGCGACCAGGGTTTCGCAGGCGACCTTGGCCGTCGCTTCGCGCGCCAGGAAGGCGTCGAGAATCGCATCCGATATCTGGTCGGCGAGCTTGTCCGGATGGCCTTCCGATACGGACTCGGAAGTGAATAGGTAAGGTCTTGCACTCATTTTTCAGCCGAACAGGATGACTTGGCGCACCGCCTCGCCGGACGCCAGCCGGTCGAAGCCCTCGTTGATCTGGTCGAGCCTCAAGCGGTGCGTGATGAGTTTGTCCACCGGCAGGCGGCCGGCCTTGAACAGTTCGATGTAGTGCGGAATGTCGCGCGCCGGCACGGCGGAGCCAAGGTAGCTGCCCTTCAGCGTGCGTTCCTCGGCAACCAGATTCACCGCCGGCACATTGAAGGTGTGCGAGGGCGGCGGCAGGCTGCAGGTGACCGTGGTGCCGCCGCGCCGGGTGATCCTGTAGGCGGCATCGAGTGCCTGCACCGAACTCGCCGCCTCGATGGCGACATCGACGCCGCCGCCGGTAGCGGCCTTGATCTGCGCCACCAGGTCTGGATCGGAGGCCGAGAAAGCCCGCGTCGCGCCCAGCGCCAGCGCGGCTTCGAGCTTGGCGGGCAGGGTATCGACGGCGATCACCTCGCGTGCGCCGGCGGCCAGCGCGCCGAGCACGGCGGACAGGCCGACGCCGCCGAGGCCGACCACGGCCACAGTCTGGCCGAGGCGCACCTGTGCCGAGTTGATCGCCGCGCCGACGCCGGTCAGCACCGCGCAGCCGAACACTGCGGCGACGTCCTGCGGCAGGTCGGGCGTCACCTTGACCAGCGAGCCGCGATTGCATACTGCATATTCCGCAAAGCAGGAAACGCCGACCTGGTGATTCAGCGGCGTGCCGTCGGCGCGCGACAGATGGCGATGGCCGCCGACCATGGTGCCTGCCGTGTTGGCCGCCGCGCCGGGTTCGCACAAGGCCGGCCGGCCTTCCAGGCAGGGCAGGCAATGGCCGCAACTGGGGACGAAGACCAGCGCCACGGCGTCGCCGCGCTTGAGATCCGTCACGCCCGGTCCGGTTTCCTCGACCACGCCGGCGGCTTCGTGGCCGAGCGCCATCGGCATCGGCCGCGGGCGGTCGCCATTGACGATCGACAGGTCGGAATGACAAAGGCCGGCGGCGGTGATTCTGACCAGCACTTCGTTGGGGCCGGGAGCGGCGAGATTCACGGTCTCGATGGCGATCGGCCGGGTTTGCGCGTAGGGGCGCGGTTGTTCCATCTGGCTGAGGACGGCGGCACGGATTTGCATGAGGTTTTCTGCCTTGCTTGGGATTATTCGCCGCAGTCTACAGGATTAGATTTGTCGCCATGTCAGCTTCCCGTCATTCGCTCGCCGCCCTGCTGGCCAGTTCGACCCTGGTGCTCAACGCCTGCGGCGTGCTGCCCTATGGCAAACAGGCGCCGGCGCCGGTGGTGTCGCGGGTTCCCGGCGGGACGCAGGAAGTCGGCGCTGGCGACACGGCGGCCGGGGCGTCTTCAGCCATCGCGGCGAACGGTCTCGCGAACTTCAACGACAAGGCCAATGACGTGGTGCTGTTCGCCCTGGGCCTGATCGAGACCGGCTACCGTTTCGGCGGCAAGAATCCGGAGGCCGGGCTCGATTGCAGCGGGATGGTCAGTTATGTCTATCGCAAGTCGGTCGATATGCGACTTGCCGGTTCCGCGGCCGACCTGGCGCGCCAAGGCAAACCCGTACCGGCCGAGCAACTCCGTCCCGGCGACCTGGTGTTTTTCAACACCCGCAACAAGCCCTACTCCCACGTCGGCATCTACATCGGCGACAACCGCTTCGTCCATGCCCCCAGCAGGCGCGGCAAGGTGCGCACCGAAAGCCTGAAGCACGGCTGGTTTGCCGCGCGTTTCGAGGAAGGCCGGACCTACTTCGACTGAGCCTGCCGAACAGTCGGCGGCGATCGGAATTCCGGGAACACGGTAGTCAAAATACGGCCTTGCCGGTATTCCCAAGGGCATTGCGCCGCCCTATGCTTGGCAGCAAAGCATGGCGCAGCAAGTCCGCTCGCCGTCCCTTACTCCTTCCTCGCGCAATGCGAGGCTTTTGACTCCGGCCCGAGCAATCGCGCCGGATTTTTTTGACCAAGCGGCGGCCGGCTCAATCCGTCAGCGGCGCGATCGTCACCGGCACGCCGGAAAGCACGGCGTTGCCCGACAGCGGATCGCGCCAGTTCTCGTCGAACAGGGCATTGAGGTTGGCGCCGGGGCGCTCCGCCGCAACGCGCAGTTGGCTGCCCGGCAGGTCGTGGCCCCAGCCGTGGGGCAGGCTGATGACGCCCGGCATCATTTCTTCGCTGATCTCGATTTGCGCCTCGACGCTGCGCGCATTGGCGCTGATACGGGCGCGGCCGCCCTGGGCCAGGCCGAAGCGCTGCGCGTCGGTCGGGTGCACCAGGGCCGTGCAGCGGAACGGACCCTTGGCCAGCACCGGCAGGTTGTGCATCCAGCTGTTGTTGGAGCGCACCTGGCGGCGGCCGACGATGACCAGTTCCGGCGCCGGCCGCGCCAGGTCGGCGCCGACGCGGGCGAGGTCGGCGAGCAGCATCGGCGGCGCCAGCTCGATCTTGCCCGATGGCGTGCGCAGCAGTTCGGGAATGCGCGGCGCCAACGGTCCGAGGTCGATGCCGGCGGGCGCCGCGGCAACCTTGTCCAGGTTCAAACCGTCGGGCTGGGCGCCGAAGCGGTCGCCGTAGGGGCCGCCGCGCAGCGCGTAATCGATCAGGCGTTCCGGTCCGCGCTGGCCGGCCAGCGCGGCGAGTACCGCTTCGGCCGCCGGTCCGGCCTGGCGTGCCACGTCGGCGGCGAACAGTTCGTCGTCGAGGGCTGCTGTATCGATCTTTGCGCCGCGCCCGGAGACGATCGCGACGAGACGCAGCATGATTTCCCACTCGGCCGGCTGCCCGGCCGGCGCGGCGAACACCGGCGGACTGTAGCGCGCATGGTTGCGGCAGGAGAGTTGCGGGAAGGCGACGTCGTAGTGGCCGTCCTCCAGTGGCGAGCGGCCGGGCAGGATGACATCGGCGTGACGCGTGGTTTCGTTCAGGTAGATATCCACGCTGAGCATGAAGTCGAGTTTTTCCAGCGCGACCGATAGCCGCGCACCGTTGGGCGCCGACAGCACCGGGTTGCTGCCGACGCTGATCAGTGCCTTGATCTGGCCGGCGCCCGGCGTCTCGATTTCCTCCGCCAGACAGCCCATCGGCAATTCGCCATAGATCTCGGGAGCATCCGCGACCCGGCTGCGGTGGCGGCCGGTCGCGATGCCGCGCCCGACGCCGGGCTTGCCCAGGGTATTGGCGGCGAAGGCGGCGGCCTTGGGAAACATCAGGCCGCCTGCGGTATCGAAGTGGCCGGCGAGGATGTTGATCGCATCCACCAGCCAGCTCGCCAGGGTGCCGTATTCCTGGGTGCAGCTGCCGATCCGCGAATACAGGGCGGCGCGCGGGGCGGCGGCGAATTCGCGGGCCAGTTCGCGGATTTGGCCGGCCTCGATCCCGCAGCGCGCGCTTACCGCCTCGGGCGGATAGGGCGCCACGGCGGCTTCCAGTTCGGCCAGGCCGGCGACCTGCGCGCCGATGGCGCCGAGGCGTACCAGACGTTCCGCGAACAGGGTATGCGCCATGCCCAGCAGCAGGAAGGCGTCGCCGCCGGGGCGGATGAACAGATGGCGGTCGGCCAGTTCGGCAGTCTCGGTGCGGCGCGGATCGATCACCACCATGCGTCCGCCGCGGGCCATCAGCGCCTTGGCCTTGCCGCGAAAGTCGGGCACCGTCCACAGGCTGCCGTTGGAGGCCACCGGGTTGGCGCCGAGCACGATCAGGAAATCGGTGCGCTCGATGTCCGGCACCGGGATCGACAGCCAACTGCCGTACATCAGTCCGCTGGAGAGTTGCTTCGGCATCTGGTCCAGGGTCGAGGCCGAGAACACGTTTTTGGTGCCCAACGCCCGGATCATGCGGGCGCCATTGAGCAGCAGGGACAGCTTGTGCGCCGCCGGGTTGCCTATCGTCACCGCGACGGCATTGCGGTCGGTGGCCAGCAGCGGCGGCAGGTGGCGTTCGATCTCGGCGAAGGCCTCGTCCCACGACACCTCGACGAAGCGCCCGTCGCGCTTCAGCAGCGGTGTCCGCAGGCGGTCCGGGTCTTCGTGCAAATCCTTGATGGCGACGCCCTTGGGGCAGATGTAGCCGGCCGAGAAGACGTCGGCCTGGTGGCCGCGCACGGCGACCACGCGCTCGTCCTCGATGGACAGTTCGAGGCCGCAGCAGGCCTCGCAGAAGGGACAGATGCGATGAGCGGTTCGTGCAGCAGCCATGATGCGATCTCCTGGTTGAGGTGAGGCGCCCGGCTCTGGCGGCCGGCTTGCGTTTTAAGACGACTGGTCATATTATACGAAAATGGCACGCACCGCAGACCCCACCGATATTCCCCGCCGCCTCGCCGCCGCCGGCCGCGAACTGTTCTCGCGCCAGGGCTACAACGCCACCGGCATCCAGCAGATCACCGATCTGGCTGGCGTGCCCAAGGGTTCCTTCTACAACCACTATGCGAGCAAGGAAGCCTTCGCCGCCGCCATCGTCGAGCAATATGGCGAGATGCTGCGCGATTCCTGGGCCGCGCTGATGGCGGCGGCGCCGCCGCAGCCGCTGGCGGCGATCCGCTATGCCTTCGCCCAGATGATCGCCTACCACGGCCGCGCGAAGTCGCGCGCGGGCTGCCTGATCGGCAACTTCGCTGCCGAGATGGCCGAGGCCAGCCCCTTGTGCCGCGAACAGATGGCGGCGGCCATGAGCGCCTGGCGCGAACGCCTGGCGGACTTGATCGGGCGCGCCCAGGCGGCCGGCGAAGTCCGCAACGACCTTCCCGCCACGGCGCTGGCCGCCTTCTTCTGGGATGCCTGGGAAGGCGCCCTGCTGCGCATGAAGGTCGACAACTCGCTGGAACCGCTGCAGCAGACCGTCGAGCTGATGCTCGATCACCTTTTCAGTCCCTGATTTCCCTCGACAGACTCGCCAATCCGCCGGCAGGTGTCGGCAACCACCACACGGAGAATCCGCAACATGGGTATGCAAACCGAACAATTCCTCAGCGACGCACTGTTCCAGCCATTCACGCTGGGCGACATCCAGCTTGCCAACCGCATGGTCATGGCGCCGCTGACGCGCAGCCGCGCCGGCGAGGACAACGTGCCCGGTCCGCTGGCCCGCGACTACTACAGCCAGCGCGCCGGCATGGGCCTGATCATCGCCGAGGCGACCCAGGTCTCGGCCCAGGCCCAGGGCTATGTCGCCACGCCGGGCCTGCACAGCGAGGCCCAGGTCGCAGGCTGGAAACAAGTCACCGACGCGGTGCACGCCAAGGGCGGCAAGATCTACGTCCAGCTCTGGCACACCGGTCGCATGTCGCATACCGCGTTCCAGCCGGGCAACGCGGCGCCGGTGGCGCCCTCGGCGATTGCCGCCAAGGCCAAGACCTATGTCCCCGGCGAGGGCTTCGTGCCTACCTCGATGCCGCGCGCGCTGGAAACCGGCGAGATCGCCGGCATCGTCAATGACTTCCGCAGTGCCGCCGCCAACGCCACCCGGGCCGGCTTCGACGGCGTCGAAATCCATGGCGCCCATGGTTACCTGCTCGATGCCTTCCTGCGCGACGGCTCCAACCAGCGCACCGATGCCTATGGCGGCAGCATCGAGAACCGCGCCCGCTTCCTGCTTGAGGTGGCGGCGGCGGTCACCGCCGAGATCGGTGCGCGTCGCGTCGGCCTGCGCCTGTCGCCGGTGTCGCCGGTCAACGATTCGGCCGAGAGCCATCCGCAGCCCCTGTTCGAGTATGTGGTTCGGGAACTGGAAAAGCTGCACCCGGTGTATCTGCACATCGTCGAGGGCCACACCGGCGGTCCGCGCGACAACGCCCCCTTCGACTACGCCGCGCTGCACCGCCTGTACTCGGGTGTCTGGATGGTGAACAACGGCTACAGCCGCGACATGGCGGTCGAGGCCGTCAGCAGCGGCCACGCCGACCTGGTCTCCTTCGGCCGCGCCATCATCGCCAACCCTGACTTGCCGCGCCGCTTCCGCGAAAACGCCCCGCTCAATCCGCTGTTCGAGGACGTACCGCTATACGGCGGTACTGGTGCCCATGGCTACACCGACTATCCGGCGCTGCCTTAACGCTTATGGCACCGAGCGTCACCCACAGAAGATGAAACACGCGAAAAGCCGTTTATTCTCCCGCCCCCCTTCCCCCCTCGCGGGGGGTTACCCATCGGCGCGCTGCGCGCGTAAGTCACAGGAGGCTCCAAACAAGGTGCTTCACGCTAATTTCTTCGAACAGAGCTGCCGATGACGACCCATGCCAGAGCGATGCCGCCCAGTGCCTACACGCTGCTTGAAGGCGGCGGCTATCGCTCCAGCGAACTGACGCGCGGCCCCTGGGACCATGGCCACCAGCACGCTGGCCCGCCGGTCGCGCTGGTCTGTCGCGCCATCGAGACCGCGGCTGCGGCGCATGGACTGAGCCATGTCTCGCGCCTGACGGCCAATCTGCTGCGTCCGGTGCCGATCGGCGAACTCACGGTCGAGGTCGGCGCCGACTACACCGGGCGTAACGCCGGCCATTTCTCGGCGCGGCTCATCGCTGGCGACAAGGAGATCGCGCGCTTCACGGCGCTGGTCCAGCGCGAGAACGAGGTGAATCTGCCCGACGGACTGCCCGGCCATCCGTTGCCGCAGGCACCGCAAGGGCCGGAGGAATCGCCCGAGGCGATCTTTCCCTTCGCCGGGCGGCATGTCGGCTACGGCGACCTGGTGGAAACCCGTGTCGCGCGCGGCCGCTTCTTCGCCGGTCCCTGCGCGATCTGGTTCCGCCTGCGCCATCCGCTGCTCGACGGCGAGGCCCCCAGCCCCTATCAGCGCGTCGCCGTGGCGGCCGACTCGGGCAATGGCATCAGCGCGATTCTCGATTTCCAGCGCTACCTGTTCGTCAATTCCGACCTGACCATCAACCTCCTGCGCCGGCCGCAAGGCGAATGGGTCTGCCTCGATGCACGCACGCACTTGGGTCCGCAGGGCTGCGGCCTCGCCGAATCGACGTTGTACGACATCCACGGCCTGATCGGCCGCGCCACCCAGAGCCTGTCGATCCGCCCGCGCGGCTGAGATCCGGCACCGCGTGCACCCGGATCGGCCGCAGAAGCCGCTGATCGACCGACCAGGCGCCCGCGCCACGAGCGCGCAGGACGCGAGGCGAATTTTCGATTGCCATCCAGCAAAGACAGTGTCAGCATCGCGCCATTGAACTGACGGCAAAGACATCCCCATGAAGCCCAGCGTCCTGAGACAGCTCCTTTTCGCGTCCCTTGCATTTGGTCTCGGCATCGGCGTGGTCTTCCCTTTTTACGCAAATTTCTTCGTCACGTGGAAAGAGGGCATGTACGGATGGTTCTTCGCTTCCTGTCTGCTCGCCGGCTCGCTGATCGGCGTCGCCAACTACTGGTTCGTCAACGTCATTCTGGTCTCACGACTGCGGCGCATTGCCGAAATCGCGGGTGAAATCTCCGAGCGCAACCTGACCCATACCTGCAACATCGAAAGCCACGACACGGTGGGCAAGATCATCGTCGCCTTCAACAAGATGACGGAAAATCTGCGCACCCTGATTGGCGACATTGGCGGCATGAGCGGGCGAGTCGAAGCCGAGACCCAAGGCATCCGCGCCCAGGTAGACGAAATTCGCACCCGCTTCAGCGCCCAGCACGAAAGCACCAAGCAGATCGCCCAGGCTGTCGAGCGTCTGACGGTGACGGCCGGCGACATTTCCGCCACGGCGGAACAGGTGGCCGACTCGGCCCGCGGCACGGTGGGTGCCGCGCGCTCCGGCGCCGAGGTGGTCGCCGCCACGGTGACCGGCATGGGCTCGATCCAGAGCACCGTGACCGAGGCATCGGCCAACATCGACGCCTTGGGTCATCGTTCGGACGAAATTGGCGCCATTGTCGCGGTCATCCGCGGCATCGCCGACCAAACCAATCTGCTGGCCCTGAATGCCGCCATTGAAGCCGCCCGTGCCGGCGACCAGGGCCGCGGCTTCGCCGTCGTGGCCGACGAAGTACGCAAGCTGGCGGAAAAGACCGGGACCGCGACGCAGGAGATCGGCAACATGATCGATGCAATACAAAGCCAGGTTAAGCAAACCGTGCTGGCGATGCAGCAAAACGAGGCCGAGGTCAATTCCGGAGTCAGCCGCGCCAAGCAGGCGGGAGACGTCCTGGCGGAGATTCTCGTCGGCATCGAACGCCTCAGCACGATGATGGAGCGCATCGCCGCCAGCGCCGCCGACCAGAGTGCCACCGTGGGCGAAATCAGCCGCCAGGTAGGCTCCATCGAAAGCGGCATCGAGAGCGCGCTTGAGCGCACGCAGATGGCCGAGACGTCCTGTCAGCATCTCGCCGAGCACTCCGCCACGCTGCATGCCGAAGTGGGACGCTTCCGCTTGTCCTGAGCGCTCGCCTGGCGTCCGGTCTGCCTTACGCGCGCGGGGTTTTGCCGAGCACCCAATCGGCAAGCTGCCGCGCAATCTGTCCGATATTTTTCGATCCGTCCGGCCGATACCACTGCACCGTCCAGTTCAGGGCGCCGAGCAGGAACAGCCGCGCGAGCCGGCTGTCGTCGGCGATCAGCCCGGCGCGCTTCAAGTCCTTAAGCGCCTTCTGCCACATGGTCTCGTAGCGGTCCTTGAGTGCGACCACTTCGGCCAGGACCGCGGGGTCGAGGTGGCGGCTTTCGTGCAGCAATGTGGCGGCGAAATCGCGGCCGTCGGCGCCCAGCAACTGGCCCAGATGGGCGTGCAGCATGGCTTCGAAGGTGGCGCGCGGCGTCCCGTCGCCGGCGGCAGCTCGCGCCACGGCATCGTTGAGCGCGCCGATGCCTTCCAGCACGACGGCGCGCAGCATGTCGTGCTTGGTCTTGAAGTGATAGAAGGGCGAGCCCGACCGCATGCCGACGGCGTTGGCGATGTCGCGGATGGTGGTGGCGGAATAACCCTTTTCGTGGAACAGGCGACCGGCGGCGCGCACGATGTCGGCGCGCCGGTTGGGTTCCTCGGCCGCAGTCGGCGCTTGCTTACTGTTCGAAACGGCCATGGCGCCCCCCGCCGGTGCGAAATCGATCGGCGCCGGAGCGCGCATCGCTGCTGTCGAGTGAAATCGCACCGTGCCGGCACTCGTTCCTGAGCGCCTCGCCCAGCGGCAGGCCCCACTGCTCGTAGCTGGAAAGCCGGTCGTGTTGCATGCACGTCTGCGGCAAGGCGGCGATCTGCGCCGCCAGCGCTTCCGCTGCGGTGCGTCCCTCGCCGTCGGGCACCAGGCGATTGGCCAGGCCGAAGGCCAGCGCCTCGTCGGCGCCGACCGGCCTGCCGGTGAGGATCAGGTCGAGCGCGCGCGAATGGCCGATCAGGCGCGAGAGGCGGATCGTGCCGCCGTCGATCAGCGGCACGCCCCAGCGCCGGCAGAAGACACCGAAGGTCGCCGATTGCTCGACCACACGCAGATCGCACCAGAGCGCGAGTTCAAGCCCGCCGGCCACGGCATAGCCGGACACCGCGGCAATCACGGGTTTCGACAGCAGCATGCGGGTCGGTCCCAGTGGCGCATCGCCTTCTTCGTCGAGCTGCCATTCGTCCGGGTCGGCGACGAAGGCCTTCAGGTCGGCACCGGCGCAGAAGTGGCCTCCCGTGCCGCAGAGCACGGCGACGGAGGCTTGCGGATCGGCATCGAAGGCGCGGAAGGCGTCGGCCAGCGCCGTCGCCGTGGCGCGGTCGATCGCATTGCGCGCCGCGGGCCGGTCGATCACCACCGTGGTCACCGCGCCGTTTCGCTGGACGTGTATTGTCATTGGGGAAAAAACGATCTATCCGCAGATTACGCAGACTTCCGCAGATTCAGACCCGGCAACTCCATGCAGTTCAATCTGCGCGAACCTGCGAAATCTGCGGACGAATTGAATTTCCTGAATCACGTCGGCCTCAGTACCGATTCGCGGTCGAAGTCGCCGGCCTGTCCCTCGCTGACGGCGACCAGTTGCGGGTACAGGCGGACCATGTCGGCCACCAACTCGTCATAGGGCAGGTCGTCGAACTCACCGCGCTGCCTGACGTACTCCATGTGGCGCTGGTTGGCCGAGTTGTAGGGATGCATCTGCGAGTCGTGCTCGCCGTCGAAATCCAGCGCCTTGTTCACGCAGTAGCCGACGCGCTTCTCCAGCGTGCTGCTGGCGCGCAAAGCGTCGCGCCGCATGCTGGCGCTGTAGGGGTCGTAGCGGATGCCGTCGCGCACCGCGTAGTAGAGCTTCAAGGCCTTGTCCTTCGCCGCATCGCCAGCGCCGACTCTCGTCGCGACGAACTCTTGTATCGCCGGATGTTGATAATCGATGAACTCCGTGGCGGCGAGCCACGCCGGATCGATGCTGTTCATGCGTTGGGCCACGCGCGTTCGAGGATTGCCGCGAAATCAGTGGCCGCGGGCAGAGTGCCAAACACGGTACCCCAATGGCTCGGCGTCAGGCGCGAAGCGCAGAAGGCCTCGCTCACCGGTGCCGGGGCATGGCGCAACAGCAGCGCACCCTGCATCGCCAGGGCAATGCCTTGCGTGAGTTCGCGGGCGCGGGTCTCGATGTCCTGCGGGTTGCCGAGGCCTTCCTTCAGCTTGGCGACGAAGGCGTCGAAGGCGCGGTTCTTGCCCAGCGCCGGAGCGATTTCGGCGGCCAGCACTTCGACACTGCGCGGACTGCGTCCCATGGCGCGCAGCGTGTCGAGACACATGACATTGCCCGAGCCTTCCCAGATCGAGTTCAAGGGACTCTGGCGGAACAGGCGCGGCATCGGGCCTTCCTCGACATAGCCGTTGCCGCCATGCACCTCCATGGCCTCGGCCACCAGCGTCGGGCAGCGCTTGCAGATCCAGAACTTGGCCACGGGGGTGAGTATCCGGCGCAGCAGGCTCTCGGCTTCATCCTCCTGCGCGTCGAAGGCGCGCGCGAGGCGCATCGAGAGGGCTGTGGCGGCCTCGGTTTCCAGCGCCATGTCGGCCAGCACGTTGATCATCAGCGGCTGGTCCTTCAGCAATTTGCCAAAGGCGGAACGTAGGCCGGTGTGATGCATGGCCTGCGACAGCGCGCCGCGCATGATGCCGGTGCTGCCGATGGCGCAATCGAGCCGCGTATACACGCCCATCTCCAGCACGGTCGGGATGCCGCGTCCCTCCTCGCCCACCAGCCAGCCCTGCGAACCCCAGAACTCCATTTCGGTGCCGGCGTTGGAGCGGTCGCCGAGCTTGTCCTTGAAACGCTGGATGCGCAGTTCGTTGAGCCTTCCGTCCGGCGTCCAGCGCGGGACGAAGAAGCAGGACAGGCCCTTGGGCGATTGCGCCGTGACCAGGAAGGCGTCGCACATCGGCGCCGAGAGGAACCACTTGTGGCCCGTGATGCGCCAACTGCCGTCGCCTGCTGCTTCAGCGCGCGTGGTGTTGGCGCGCACGTCCGAGCCGCCCTGCTTTTCGGTGAGGCCCATGCCGATCAGCACGCCGCTTTTCTGCGCGGCCGGGATGAAGCGCTTGTCGTAGGCGCGCGAAAGCAGTTTCGGCATCCACTCGCGGGCGATTTCCGGCACATGTTTGAGCACCGGCACGGCGCCGTAGGTCATGGTGGTCGGGCACAGCGAGCCGTCCTCGATCTCGGCGAACATGACGTAGGCGGCGGCGCGGGCGACATGGGCGCCCGGTTTCGGCTCGGCCCAGGGTCCGGTGTCGCAGCCGTGGCGCTTGAGCCAGCCCAGGCATTCGTGCCAGGAGGGATGGAATTCGACCTCGTCGCGGCGATTGCCGTAGCGGTCGAACAGCCGCAGTTGCGGGATGTTCACGTTGGCCAGGCGGCCATGTTCGATCCATTCCGCGCTGCCGACCTCGGCGCCGCGTGCCAGCAGCCAGTCCTGTGCCCAGCCGGCACCCTGCGTCTTCACTGCCTCCTGCAGCGGGATGTTGTTGGCGTAGGCGTTGTAGTTCTCCAGCGCATGGGCCTGGTTCAGCACTTCATGCGTGGCGGTCATTATGGGTGGTGTCGGGATCATGGCGTGTCCTCCATCGCGATGGCGGCCATTTTTGCCCTGCCCCGCCAGCTTGTCAAGCAAGCGCTTGCTTGGTAGCATGGCTGCCCTGCTGCAGCAACCGGAGAACCTTCATGATGTCGATTCCGCGTACCCTGTTCGACTCGGACCACGAAGCCTTCCGCGACACCGTGCGCCGCTTCATGGAGCAGGAAGTCGCCCCCCATCACGCCCGCTGGGAGGAACAATCCCACGTCGATCGCGAGATCTGGAACAAGGCCGGCGCCGCCGGTTTCCTCTGCGCGACCATGCCCGAAGAATATGGCGGGGTCGGCGTGGATAAGCGCTTCTCGGTGATCGTCATGGAAGAAGCGGCGCGCATCAACGCCACGGGCCTGGGCTGGGGCCTGCATTCGGAAATCGTCGCGCCCTACCTGCTGCACTACGGCAGCGAAGCGCTGAAGCGCAAGTACCTGCCGCGGATGGCCAGCGGCGAAATGATCGGCGCCATCGCCATGACCGAGCCGGCGGCGGGTTCCGACTTGCAAGGTGTGCGCACCACCGCCGTGAAGGACGGCGACCACTACATCCTCAACGGCTCGAAGATCTTCATCACCAACGGCTACCTCTGCGACCTCGTCATCGTCGTCGCCAAGACCGATCCGGCCAAGGGCGCCAAGGGCACCAGCCTGCTGGTGGTGGATACCTCGATGCCCGGCTTCACCAAGGCCAAGCCGCTGCACAAGGCCGGCATGAAGGCGCAGGACACCTGCGAACTGTTCTTCGACAATGTCAGGGTGCCGGCGGAAAACCTGCTTGGCGAGGAGAACAACGGTTTCGTCTACCTGATGCAGGAACTGCCCTGGGAACGCTTGCAGATCGCCGTCATATCGATGGCTTCGGCCGAGGCGGCGCTGGAGTGGACCATCCAATACACCAACGAGCGCAAGGCCTTCGGCCAGGAGATCGCCAAGTTCCAGAACACCCGCTTCAAGCTCGCCGAGCTCAAGACGGAAATCCAGATCGGGCGCGTTTTCGTCGACCGCTGCGTCGAGCTGCTGCTGGCCAACAAGCTCGATCCGGCCACCGCCTCGATGGCCAAGTACTGGTGCTCAGACCTCCAGTTCAAGGTCATGGACGAATGCGTGCAGCTGCACGGCGGCTATGGCTACATGTGGGAATACCCGATCACCCGCGCCTGGGCCGACGCCCGCGTCCAGCGCATTTACGGCGGCACCAACGAAATCATGAAAGAACTCATCAGCAGGAGCCTGTAATGACTGAAGCATTTATCTTCGATGCCCTGCGCACGCCGCGCGGCAAGGGCAAGCCGGGCGGTGCGCTGAACCAGGCGACGCCGATCCATCTGGCGGCGACGGCCTTGCGCGCCCTGCGCGAACGCACCCAGCTCGACACCGCGAAAGTCGATGACGTCATACTCGGCTGCGTCGAGCCGGTCGGCGAGCAGGGCGCCGACATCGCCCGCGTCGCCGCCCTGTATGCCGACTACGCGACCAGTGCGCCGGGGGTCACCGTCAGCCGCTTCTGCGCCTCTGGCCTCGAAGCCTGCAACCAGGCCGCGGCGCAGATCATGTCGGGACAGGCCGACCTGGTGGTCGGCGGCGGCGTCGAGTCGATGTCGCGCGTGCCGATGTTCTCCTCCGGCGGCGCCTGGCCAACCGATCCGCAGGTGGCGGCGAAGACCGCCTTCGTCCCGCAGGGCATCTCGGCCGACCTGATCGCCACCAAGTGGGGCTTCTCGCGCCAGGATGTCGATGCCTACGCCGCCGAATCCCAGCGCCGCGCCAAGCAGGCCTGGGACGAGGGGCGCTTCGCCAAATCCATTGTGCCGGTGAAGGACATCAACGGCTTGGTCATGCTCGACCGCGACGAATACCTGCGGCCGGAGACCACGCTGGAATCCCTGGCGCAGCTCAAGCCGGCGTTTCTGGAGCAGGGCGAAAAATACGGCTTCAACAGCGTGATCCTGCAGCGCTATCCGGAAGTCGAACGCATTACCCACGTGCATCACGCCGGCAACAGCTCGGGCATCGTCGATGGCGCCGCAGCGGTGCTGTTTGGCACGCGCGAAATGGGCGCGGAACTGGGCCTCAAGCCGCGTGCCCGGGTGCGCTCCTTTGCCTCGATCGGTTCCGAACCCTCGATCATGCTGACCGGTCCCTCGTATGCGGCGGAAAAGGCCCTCAAGCGCGCCGGCATGTCGGTCAAGGACATCGACCTGTTCGAACTCAACGAGGCTTTCGCCGCGGTGGTGCTGCGCTTCATGCAGGTGCTCGATGTGTCGCATGACAAGATGAACGTCAATGGCGGCGCCATCGCCATGGGCCATCCGCTCGGCGCCACCGGCGCCATGATCCTCGGCACGCTGCTCGACGAGCTGGAGCGGCGAGACCTGTCTATGGGGCTGGCCACGCTCTGCGTCGGCGCCGGAATGGGCACCGCCACAGTCATCGAAAGGCTATGACTGTTGCAATTGTGACGGCCATCCCCCCGGCCCCCTTCCCGCGGAAGGGGGTGACTAAATCAGAGAAGCTGGAGTACACAATGTTGAACTACACCGTCGATGCCGCAGGCATAGCCACGCTGGAATGGGATTACCCGGGCAAGTCGCAGAACATCCTCAACGAGGCCTCGCTGCGGACCTTCGTCGAGACCAGCCGCATGGCGCTGGCCGATCCATCCGTCAAGGGACTGCTGGTGTGTTCGGCGAAGAAGGACTTCATCGCCGGCGGCGACCTGGAAATGCTGCTCGGCGCGACCGACGTCAAGGCCTTCCATGCCAGCATCGTCAACTGGAACCTGTTTACCCGCGAGCTGGAAAAAGGCGGCAAGCCAGTCGCGGCGGCGCTCTGCGGCACTGCGCTGGGCGGCGGCCTGGAACTCGCGCTGTGCTGCCACTACCGCGTCGCGGCGGACAATCCGAAGGCGCGCTTCGGCTTTCCCGAGGTGACGCTCGGCCTGTTGCCGGGCGCCGGCGGCACGCAGCGCACGCCGCGCCTGGTCGGCATGATGGCCGCGGCGCCCCTGCTGACCGAGGGCAAGCGCATCAAGGCGGCCGAGGCGTTGAAGCTGGGACTGATCCACGCCGTCGTGGCGCCCGGCGAGGAACGCGCCGCGGCCAGGGCATGGCTGCTCGGCGACGGGCAGGGCAACGCGCTGCAGCCGTGGGACCGCAAGGGCTTCAAGATCCCCGGCGGCGGCCCCAACACGCCCGCCGGCATGCAGATGCTGATGGCGGGCAACGCCATGCTGCGCGAGAAGACCTACGACAACTACCTGGCACCCAAGCACATTCTCTCCTGCCTCTACGAAGGCTTGTCCACCGATCTCGACACCGGCCTCGCCATCGAGGCGCGCTACTTCACGCATCTGGCGACCGGCGCCCAGGCCAAGGCGATGATCCGCAGCCTGTTCTTCGGCATGCAGGAAGCCAACAAGCTGGCCTCGCGGCCGGCGAATTTGGCAAACCCGGTGCCGCCGCAGAAGTATTCGAAGATCGGCATGCTCGGCGCCGGCATGATGGGCGCCGGCATCGCAATGTCGACCGCGGCGGCCGGCATCGACGTGGTGCTGCTCGACACCGCGCAGGAGGCCGCCGACAAGGGCAAGGACTATGCGCGCAAGCAATGGACCAAGCAGGTGCAGAAAGGCCGCATGACGCCCGAGGCGATGGAAGGCCTGCTCGGCCGCATCCATCCCACGGCGAGCTATGCGGATCTTGCGGCGTGCGAACTGGTGATCGAGGCCGTGTTCGAAAAGCGCGAGATCAAGGCCGATGTGACCAGAAAGACCGAAGCTGTGATTGCGGCCGACGCGATCTTCGCCTCCAACACCTCGACCCTGCCGATCACCGGTCTGGCCGAAGCGTCCGTGCGGCCGGCCAACTTCATCGGCCTGCATTTCTTCTCGCCCGCGGAGAAGATGCCGCTGGTCGAGATCATCGTCGGCAAGGCCACCTCGGATGCGACGCTGGCCCGGGCCATGGATTATGTGCGGGCAATCGGCAAGACGCCGATCGTGGTCAATGACTCGCGCGGCTTCTACACCAGCCGCGTCTTCGGCACCTATGTCTCGGAAGGCATGGCGCTGCTCGAAGAAGGCGTGCCGCCGGCGCTGATCGACAAGGCCGGGCTGATCGCCGGCATGCCGGTGGGGCCGCTGGCGCTGGCCGACGAAGTTTCGATCGAACTGGTGCACAAGATCGCGCAGCAAACCAGGGCCGATCTCGGCGCCGCCTATGTCGAGCGCGCCGCCGATCGCGTCGCGGCGAAGATGGTGGCGGAGCTGGGCCGGCTTGGCCGCAAATCGGGCGCCGGCTTTTACGACTATCCGGCGGACGGGCCGAAACATTTGTGGTCCGGCCTCGCGGAGCAGTTCCCCTTGAGAGTCGGCGCTGATGGCACGGCGACGATCAGCCTCGACGAGATCATCGAACGCCTGATCCTCGTGCAGTCGGTCGAAACCCTGCGCTGCCTTGAAGAAAAAGTGCTGCGCGCGGCGATCGACGCTGATGTCGGCGCCATTCTCGGCTGGGGCTATCCGCCTTTCCGTGGCGGGCCGATCGGCTGGCTGCATATGCTGGGCCTGCCGCAGGCCGTGACAGCGCTGGATCGGCTGGCAGCCCAATACGGCCCGCGCTTCGCGGCGCCGAAACTCCTTCGCGAGATGGCGGCGCGTGGGGAGCGCTTCTACCCGGCTTGATGCTTTAGGAAACCACGTGCCAGTCGCCTTTTGCGCGCTGTGCTCGACGCAAGAGTCGGCGCTCGGGACACGGCGAGACGGGGGTGCTTCGCGGCCGCCCGGTTTTGGCATAACGGCCAGAACCGGGTGGTGGTGGCGTTTTCC
>Ga0154354_1056_pt1 | contig 27238 bp, 30 predicted proteins | sample RifGroA2_FD_115882 | JGI IMG/M metagenome (GOLD analysis project Ga0154354, IMG submission 115882) | Rhodocyclales bacterium GWA2_65_19
GTCAAATGCAATTATGCGTGCCGAGTGCGGAAGCCCTCCCAGGGACCTGAGCCCGCCGCAGCTTTGCCCCTATCTTTGGTAGGCCCTCCGCCCGATTCCCTTTCGGTAGTATGCCGCGGCATGAGGTGCAGCTTCGCAAGCCTTCTCTGTCTCGGCCTGGCTTTCCTCGCCGGCAGTGCGTGGGCGGCCGATCGAGTGCCGCTGGCCGAGCTCGCCCGGCCGGGACGGGTGCTGATGCTGCGCCACGCCAGCGCGCCGGGCAACGGCGATCCGCCGCATTTCAGGCTTGAGGATTGCGCCACGCAGCGCAATCTCGATCATGTCGGGCGAGCCCAGGCGACCGCGCTCGGCCAGCGGCTGGCGCAGGCCGGCGTGTGGCGGGCCAGGGTTTATTCGAGCCAGTGGTGCCGCTGCCTGGAGACGGCGCGCCTGCTCAAGCTCGGCGTCGTTGCTCCGCTGCCGGCGCTGAATTCCTTCTATCCGAGCCCGCAGTCGCGCGAGGCCAGGGTCGCCGAACTGCGCGCGTTTCTCGCCGGCTTGCCGCCCGAGGGGCCGCCCGTGGTACTGGTCACCCACCAGTTCACGATCAACGAGTTCACCGGTGCGGGCACGGTGTCGGGCGGCGGCAGCGTGTTCGAACTCAACGGCACGGAGACGCCACGCCCGCTCGGCGCGATTGCGCCCAACTGATCAATCAGGAGGACATCATCATGCGTTCCATCGTCTTTGCGGCCTTGCTCGCGGTATTGTCGTTGGCGGCGGCCCAGCCGGCGCTCAGGGTGACCCAGTTGGCGGAGGTCGCCGACGGGCTGACGCAACCCCACGATGCGGCCTTCTCGCCCGACGGCACGCTGATCTTCGTCACCGACATGCGCAACAGCCGCATCCGCGTTTTCGAGGCGCTGACGCTCAAGCCTGTCGGCATGTTCGGCGCGGGCGAGTTGTCCTATCCGCACGACGCCGTGTTCGACCAGGTCGGCCGCCTGCTGGTGGCCGATACCGGCAACGATCGCGTGGCGATCTATGACATCAAGGGCGCGCAGGCGACGCTGGCCGGCGAACTGAAAGGGCTTTCCGGTCCCGAGGGCGTGGCGGTCGCGGCGGATGGCCGGGTGCTGGTCACCAACACGCGCAGCGCCTCGCTCAGCGTGTTCCACGACGGCAAGCTGGAGCGCCGGGTCGGTGGTCCGGGCGGGCGGGACGGCGAGTTTCGCAACCCGCATGATGTCGAGGCGGCGGCCGACGGCAGCGTCTATGTGGTCGATTCGGCCAACAACCGGGTGCAGGTATTCGATGCGGCCTTGAAGCATCGCGCCAGCTTCGGCACCGAATTCGGCCTCAACGGGCCGAAATACCTCGCCTTCGACGGCGACCGCATCTGGCTCGCCGACGAGTACAACCATCGCATCCTGCTGTTCGACAAGCAGCACCAGTTGTTCGGCGTACTTGGCAGCGGCATCCGCGGCCGCAGTGCCAGCGCCTTCTACCAGCCCGAGGCGGTGCTCGCCCGCGCCCCCTATGTCTGGGTCATCGATACCTATAACGACCGCATCGTGCTGCTGCGCGTCGACTAGATGTTTCAGGCGCCAAGCACCGCGACCGCGACGGTGACGAAGCCGAGCAGCAGGTTGCTCAGCACCAGCGTGCGGATCGTGTTCATCGCCGCGCCGGCCGTCGGCCAGTCCTGGCTCGCCACGGCGGCCAGCAGCCGGCGATGGAAGCGCAGCACGATCAGGCCGAAGATGATCGTCATGGCGGTGCCGATGCCGGCCATGGCGTGCCAGTTCCAGGGTATCGCGGCGCCGACCTGGGCGAAGCGGACCAGGCCGCTGCCCCACAGCAGCAGCAGCGCCCAGCCGACCACGACGAAGAAGCGGCCGAGCACCGCGGCCAGCAGCGGCAGGCGCTGCGGCGGCGGCAATTGCGCAGCCGCCACCGGGCGCAGACAGACATGGGCGAAGAACATGCCGCCGATCCAGACGATCACGGCGGCGAGGTGAAGCAGGACAAGCACACGGTTCATGGGCGGGACTCCGGCAACCGGCACCGGGAAGTCGAACCCCGCCGCCGAAAATGCTTCCGCAGCGGAGGCCGGTGCGAAAGCAGGTGCCGATGATTATAGGGGCGGCCGCGGCGCGGCCGGCCGGCAGTGGCAGGCCGACTATAATCGGGCATGAGTCCCGCCACCCCCACCATCGCCGCGCCCGCCACAGTACCCGAGCCGGCGCCGGCCGACACCGACCCCGCGTCGGCCCCTGGCTTCGATCAATTGCCGTTGGCACCCGCGACGCTGCTCAACCTGCGTCAACTGGGCTACCTGCGGATGACGCCGATCCAGGCCGCCAGCCTGCCGCTGGCGCTGGCCGGCCACGACCTGATCGCGCAAGCCAAAACCGGCAGCGGCAAGACGGCGGCCTTCGCCCTGAGCCTGCTGACCCGGCTCAACCCGCGCCGCTTTGCGGTGCAGGCGCTGGTGCTGTGCCCGACGCGGGAACTGGCCGACCAGGTGGCGCAGGAAATCCGCCGCCTGGCGCGCGGCGCAGACAACATCAAGGTGCTGACCCTGTGCGGCGGCAGCACCATGCGGCCGCAGATCTCCAGCCTGGAACACGGCGCCCACGTCGTGGTCGGCACCCCGGGCCGCATCATGGACCACTTGCAGCGCGCCAGCCTCGACCTCGCGGCGCTCAACACGCTGGTGCTGGACGAAGCCGATCGCATGCTGGACATGGGCTTTTACGACGACATCGCCTTCGTCGCCAAGGCCTGCCCGCAGGAGCGGCAGACCCTGCTGTTCTCCGCCACCTATCCCGAGAGCATTGCCGGCCTCAGTCGTCAGTTCCTGCGTCAGCCGCAGCAGGTGACGCTGACCGAGCAGCATGAGGCGGGCAAGATCCGCCAGCTGTTTTTCGAGGTCGCGCCCGAGCAGAAGCTCTCCGCCGTCGCGCTGTTGCTGAAGCATTACCGGCCGGTCAGCACCCTCGCCTTCTGCAACACGCGCCAGCAATGCCGCGACCTGCTGCAGGTGCTGCGCGGCGAAGGTTTCGTCGCCCTCGCCCTGCATGGCGAACTGGAGCAGCGCGAGCGCGACCAGGTGCTGGTGCAGTTTGCCAACCGCAGCTGCTCGGTGCTGGTCGCCACCGACGTCGCCGCGCGCGGCCTCGACATCGACCAGCTGGAAGCCGTGATCAACGTCGATGTCACGCCGGATACCGAGGTGCATGTCCATCGCATCGGCCGCACCGGACGCGTGGATCAGGCGGGCTGGGCCTTCAGCCTGGTCAGCGGGCACCAGATGGCGCGCGTGGACAACATCGAAAAGGCGCTCGGCCATGAGATCCAGTGGCACTCGCTGAGCGAACTGCGGTCGGCGTCGGCCAAACCGCTGGTGCCGCCGATGGCCACGCTGCTGATCCTCGGCGGACGCAAGGATAAACTCCGCCCCGGCGACGTGCTCGGTGCACTGACCGGAGAGGCGGGCTTCAGCAAGGAGCAGATCGGCAAGATCAAGGTCACCGAGACCGCCACCTATGTCGCCGTCGAGCGCGGCATTGCCAAGGAAGCGCTGCGCAAGCTCAGCGCCGGCACGGTCAAGGGCAAGAAGGTGAAAGTGCATCTGTTGCGTGACCAGGGAAACTGAATGAAAACCCCCAAACGAATCCAGCCGCTGGTCAGCGAAGGCCTGGTCGACGAGGTCCTGCGCCAGTTGATGAGCGGCAAGGAGGCCACCGTGTACATCGTGCGCTGCGGCGAGGAAATCCGCTGCGCCAAGGTCTACAAGGATCTCAAGCAGCGCAGCTTTCGTAACAACACGTCCTATCAGGAAGGCCGCAAGACCAAGAACAGCCGCCAGGCGCGGGCCATGCAAAAGGGCACGCGCTACGGCCGCCAGATGCAGGAGGAAGCCTGGCAGAGCGCCGAGGTCGACGCCCTGTATCGCCTCGCCGCCGCCGGGCTGCGCGTGCCGCAGCCTTACCTTTGTCACCAGGGCGTGTTGCTGATGGAGCTGGTGACCGATGCCGAGGGGCAACCGGCGCCGCGCCTCAATGACATCGAAATGACGGCGGAGCAAGCGCTGGAATTCCATGCCGAACTGCTCAGGCAGGTGGTGCGCATGCTGTGCGCCGGCCTCATACACGGCGACCTGTCCGAATACAACATCCTGGTCGGCGCCGACGGCCCGGTCATCATCGATCTGCCGCAGGCGGTCGATGCCGCTGGCAACAGCAACGCCGGCGAGATGCTGGAGCGCGACGTGGCCAACCTGGCGAGCTACTTCGGCCGTTTTGCGCCCGAGTTGGCCGACACCGATTACGGCAAGGAAATCTGGCGCCTCTACCAGGCCGGCAATTTGACTCCCGACAGCCAACTGACCGGCCGCATCGAGATCGAGCAGCGCATCGCCGATGTCGGCGCCGTGCTCGAAGAGGTCAAGCTGGCGCTGTTGGCGGAAGAGCGCCGGCGTCTGTACCAGGCCGGTTGAGCGCCGCGCCGCCAGCGCCGACTTCTTATCCTTGTTGCGCAGGAATCGATCCCCTCTCGCCCCGCCATGCCCGCCCGCAAAGCTGAATCCCTGTTACGCGACGACGAAGTCGAGCTCACCGCGATCCGCGCCCAGGGCGCCGGCGGGCAGAACGTCAACAAAGTGTCGAACGCGGTGCATCTGCGCTTCGACATCGGCGCTTCCTCGCTGCCCGCCGAGATCAAGGCCCGCCTGCTGCAATTGCGCGACCAGCGCATCAGCGCCGACGGCGTGGTGGTGATCAAGGCGCAGCAGTACCGCAGCCTGGAACGCAACAGCTTTGCCGCGCTGGCGCGGCTGCGCGAACTGATCGCCCAGGCTGCCTTCATTCCGCAGCCGCGCCGGGCGACCAAGCCGACGCGCAGTTCGCAGCAGCGCCGCGTCGACAGCAAGGTGCAGCGCGGCAGAGTCAAAGCCCTGCGCGGTCGCGTCGGCGATTCCTGATTGCCCGCGCCGCGCCGCGAAATCAGCGACGGCGCTCGATGTCCCGCAGCGAAATCGAGTAGCTGTGGGCGATCTGTTCGTCGCTGTAGCGATGGGCGCTGCCCACCGGGCACGTGATGCGGGCGATGCAGGTCGTCTTGCAGCGCGATGACGGCTGCCTGCGGTAGGCGAGGCATTTCTCCAGCGTAAACCTGCCGTCGTCGAGCGCGCCGGCCGGGCAACTGGCGACGCAGGGTTTATCGGCGCAGCGCGCGCAGGGCGATTCGCTGTGGCGCGGCGTCGAGGTCGGCAGATCGGTGGCGGCCAGCATGACGACGCGATAGGCGTACCAGGTGCCCCAGTCTTGGTGGATGCCGACCATGAAGGGCGAGGTATGGTGCCATCCGGCGATCTTGCCGAGTGCCTGGAGGCCAACCGGGATCGTGCCCGGGTAGACGATTTCGTGGGCTGTGGCGGGGAATTGCGCGGCGAACCACTGCTCGGCGCTGCGGCGGCTGAAGTCGTCGATCGGATTGTCCGAGCTGATGGCTGACGCCTTGAGCGCGGCCCACAGGGTTTTTCCGCCATGACCGAGCAGGATCAGCTGGCGGTATCGGCCCGCAGGGTCGAAGCGGCTGCGCAGCTCGGCCGCCATCTCCGCCGGTAGCTGGTCCAGGTTCAGGATGGCGTGCAGGTTGAGGCCGGCGTGATTCAGCGCCGTGAAGTCGCAGGTCGTCATGGCGCGGCATCGATCTGCGCCAGCGCCTGTTCGATTGCGTCGGCGTCGGTCGGCCGCACCAGTCGCGCGACTTCCCTGCCCTGCTGGAGGAAGACCAGCGTGGGCCAGAGCTTGATGCGGAATGAACGGCCCAGGCGGCGACCTGGACCATCCTCGATCCGGAGGTGGGAGACCCCCGGATGCCTGGCGAAGGCTTCCGCAATCAGCGGCTGGGCGGCCTTGCAGTAACCGCAGTCGGCTGCGCCGAACTCGACCACCGTGGCCTGGTCGAGGGCATCGATCTCGGCGCGCGAGGGTTCGCCGGCGGAGTGTTTGCTGTCTGCTTCCATGGTCGCTTCAGGGTCGGCGGATTCGTGCCGCAGCATTCACAGTTTGATGCGGAAGTTTTTCCCGATCACTTCCAGCGCCTCGGGACTGTCCCAATCCTTGGCGCCATAGTACTTGCCGAGCACGCGGCCCTGGGCGTCGATCAGCAGGGTCAACGGCAAGCGGTCGGCACCGAGCATGTTTTCGAGGAACAGCCGGCTGTCGATGAAGTGGCTGAAGCTGGTCCGGTACTGGTGCAGGAAGGCCCTGGCGGCCTCGGGGTAGTCGTCGGTGGAGATTCCGATCACGGCGAACTTCTTGCCGCCGCGGCGCGCGAGTCGCTCCAGCGAACCCATTTCCGCCCGGCAGGGGCCGCACCAGCTGGCCCAGACGTTGATCACCAGCGGCTTGCCGCGGAATTCGGACAGTTTGCGCGAGGGACCGGAGAGGCCCTGCATCGTGGCCTCGCGCAGCGTGCCGCCGACTTCGACTTCGCCCGGGGTTTTCGCCAGGGCCGGGGCCGTCGCGCCGACCAGGCAAAGCAGCAGCAAAGAGAATAGCGTTTTCATGGCGTGGAGTTTACCAGCCGACCATTGCCGAGCGGCGCGGAGTACGATTCCCGCTGGGACGCGGCGGCAAGTCCGCCGCCGCAAGCCGTATGGAGGCATCGGCATGGCCAGGCGCGCTTATCCGCTGTCGAAGGTCTATGGACTGCTCGAACCGGGTCCCGTGCTGCTGCTCACCACGGCGCACCGGGGTCGCGCCAATGTCATGACGATGTCGTGGCACACGATGATGGAGTTCGAGCCGCCGCTGGTCGGTTGCGTGGTCAGCGGCCGCGATTTCAGCTTCGCCGCGCTCAAGGCGACGCGGCAGTGCGTGCTCAATATCCCGACGGCGGAACTGAAGGCGCAGGTGGTGGACTGCGGCAACAGTTCCGGCCGCCGCGTGGACAAGTTCCAGGCCTTCGGCCTGACGCCGCTGCCGGCCACGGTGGTTGCCGCGCCGCTGATCGCCGAGTGCTACGCCAACCTGGAATGCCGGGTAGCCGATACGCGCTTGGTGAACCGCTACAACTTCTTCGTGCTGGAAGTGCTGCAGGCCTGGCTTGACCCGGCCTGCAAGGACCCGCGCACGCTGCATCACCGCGGGCGCGGCGCCTTCATGGTGGCCGGCGAGACGATCCGGCTGGCGTCGAAGATGAAGTAGCGGCCGCTATCGGCGTTACCGTGGCCTGGCGGCGCGGATTGTTACGGCTGCGGGAAGGCGAGGCATCCTCAGATCACTTGATCTAAATCAAGATCGCGCTTGGCGAGGAGCGTAATTTCGTCTCACGGTTTGCATAAATATCTGTTTTTTATACTTAAGTAATATAAGGACGGATGCTCCTGATTGCCGGCCGAAGAGATTTCGGACGCGATCGCGAGTGCTTCCACCAACCAGGATCATGAATACTATTGCACCGCACAATACCGCCGTGTCGTCGGGGGTCGAGCTGGGTTTTCGCATCGTGAACCCCCATTGCCTGGGGCGAATCGTCCAGTTGTCGGAAACCCACCAGGTAATCGCCGCCAGCGACATTCATGACGACAGCGGCAACAAGCTATGGGCGCGGGGTGCTCCCGTATCGCGCGACCTGCACGACAAACTGCTTCGTCGCAGCCTGGCACACCCGCTTGAGGCGAGTCTGAGCATCGAGGGCGGCGCGACCATGGAAAGCATCGTCGCCGACGCGCTGGCCCGGATCGACGAACACGAAGTGTTTGCCGGGCTTGCCGGATCGGCCCGCGCACGCGGCCTGTTGCGCGACATGCGCAGAATGCCCTTGCCGGGCCCGGTCAAGCTCTTGCTGACGTCGGCGCGCGAACACAAGCAGTCCAGCTATGCGCATGGCCTGGCGGCGATGATCGTCTGCGCCGGGCTGGCCGCGCAACTGGAGCTCAGCGCCCACGATGCGAACATGCTGATCGTCGCGGCCATGGTGCACGATATCGGCGAGATCTACATCAATCCGGAATATCTCAACGCCGACCAGCCGGTCAGTCTGGCCGCGTGGAAGCATGTCGCGTCCCATCCCTGCGTCGGCCATGCTTTCGTCACCGAATTCACCACATTTCCCTCGGCGGTTGCCGCCTGCGTCTTGCATCACCACGAACGGCTCGACGGCAGCGGCTATCCCTTCCAGCTCGGCGCCAGCGCGCTCGACCGCCTGAGCAGCATCCTCGCCGTCGCCGACTCGGTGTCGGCGATCGTCCTGCGTGGCGGTTGCGGCATTCGCAAGCGGCTGGAAGTCGCGCTGCGCATCGTTCCCGAAGAGTTCGATCGGCGCTCCGTATCGGTCATCAACGCGGCTTTGCGCGATATTCGGGCGGACGCCTGCGATGCCGGCCAGGGCAACTGCATCAAACGCGTCGTCCCGATGCTGAAGCAGCTCGGCGAAGCCCGGGCGACGGCCGAAGCGCTCGCCGCCGCGGCCAGTTCCGCGGCGACCGATGCCTGCGGCCGCTACGCGCTCTCGATCCTCGGCCATATCGAAAAAAGCCTGCGCGCCACGGGAGTATTCGACCTCTCCCAACTGGCGACGATCGAGAACGATCCGCAGGTTGTCAGCGAGATCTGCCTGATCGTTCCGGAAGTCTCGTGGCGCCTGATCAACCTGGCGCGCAATCTGCACATGCGGATCGAAAAGTCCGGCAACGCCGACGAGTTGGCGCGCGTATCCGGATTGATCGCGGCACTCGATCCGCCGCGCGCGGCCGGCTGAAGAGGCGGCCAGTTCCGCAGGCACTGCAGCTTGTCGAGGCCGTTAAGCGGCAGGCTTGCCGGGCGTGAGCGATGCCGGCAAGACCACCGGAACCTATTTCACCAACGCCGGCTCGGGCAATATGGAACGCACGGCCAGCTTCCGCAAGCTGGGGGACTATCCGCTGTACACCACCGTCGGCCTTGCCGTATCGGATTATCTTGCCGCCTGGCGCAGCGATACCAACCGATTGGCGATCCTGGTTGCGCTGTTCCTGCTGGCCTCACTGTATGCGGCCCGGATTCACTATCGCGCCTGGCGGCACCAGCAGGAGTTCAATGCGACCCTGCTGCGGCAGGAAGCCCTTTACCACGAGCTGGTGGAAGACACGCCCATGTTGGTGGCGCGTTATCGACCCGACACCACGATCACGTTCGCCAACGCGGCCTACGCGGAATTCTTTGGCGTTGCCCCCGGCGGGCTCGAAGGCAGGCGCTGGCTGGATTTCATTCCAGAAGAAGCGGACCGAGCCGCCGCGCGCGAGCGCATCGCCGAATTGACGCCGGACCGGCCGGTTTCGTCGAGCGTCCAGCACCGCGTGCTCGGCAAGGACGGGCAAACCCACTGGACCCAATGGACCGACCGCGCCTTCTTCGATGTCAGCGGTGCGTTGACCCATCTCCAGTCGGTCGGCGAGGACATCTCCGAGCGCCGCCGCGTCAGGAACATCCAGGCGGCCCGCCTGCGCCTGATGGAATACGCCGCCGACCATACCTTGAAGGAACTGCTGGTCGCGACCCTCGACGAGGCCGGCGCCCTGACCGAAAGCCCGATCGGCTTTTATCACTTCCTCGAAGCCGACCAGAAAACCCTTGCCCTGCAAGCCTGGTCGACGCGGACATCGCGCGAGTATTGCAAGGCGGCCGGCGAGGGGCGGCACTACGACATCGACGAGGCAGGGGTCTGGGTGGAAGCCATTCGTCAGCGCCGGCCGGTGATCCACAACGATTACGCCGCACTACCCGACAAGCATGGCCTGCCGCCGGGCCATGCCGTGGTGTTGCGGGAAATGGTGGTGCCGGTCTTTCGCAAGGGCTTGATCGTCGCCATCCTCGGCGTCGGCAACAAGGTCACGCCCTATACCGAGAACGACTTGCAGACGGTGGCCCAGCTTGCCGACCTGGCCTGGGACTTCGCCGAAGGCAAGCGGCTGGAAGCGGAACTGGTGGAAAGCGCCACCACCGACTTTCTCACCGGCCTGTTCAACCGACGCAACTGCATGGCGCGGATGGACCTCGAACTGGCCCGGCTGAAGCGCTTCGACATTCCGCGTGCCGCCGTCCTGATGCTCGATCTCGATCATTTCAAGCGCGTCAACGACGACTACGGCCACGCGATCGGCGACGCCGTGCTCAAGCATTTTGCGGCACTCCTTGGCGCCGAACTGCGCAAGATCGATACCGGCGGACGCCTGGGCGGCGAGGAGTTCGTCATTCTGCTGGTCGGCGCCGACCTGGCGGCGGCCGAAGTGTTCGCCGAGCGTTTGCGCAAGAAGGTTGCCGACACGCCGCTCGTCCATGAAGGTCGCCCCATCCCCGTGACGGTCAGTATCGGCATCGCCGCGCTGGAAACCAGCGACGCCAGCACCGAAGTCACCCTGATGCATGCCGACGCCGCGCTCTACGACGCCAAGCACAGCGGCCGCAATCGGGTTTGCGTGCGCAAGCGCTGACCGGCGCCGTCCGCTCAGCGCCGACTTTCCGCAGAGTGTCGCGCAGCGGACGGCGCCGGAATTCCCTCAACCGGATTTCGCGGTAGTTCAGCCCGGCCGAATTAGCTTAATCCCGCTGGGGTGATTCGGCGCCTTGTTCCGGCAACAGGTTCTTGCGGACGAAATTGATATGGCCGCGCAAGCCATAGAACAGGTCGCCGAACGACGCGGGAACGGTGATGCGGTTTACCGCGGCTTCGATATGGTCGAACCGCCGCAGCAGTTCTTCGCGCCGCTCCGGCCCCGCCCGAGGTTTGAAGGCGTCGCGTTCGAGTTTCAGCAGCACGCGATACCAGCGGTAGATGCGTGTCTCGATGCGCCAGCGGTAGATCACCGGCGCGATTTTCATGGCCGGCACCAGCAGCAGCACGACGGGCACCAGGACGGCAAGGACTCGCGCAATGAGGCTGGCCAGCCAGAAGGGGGAAGCTGCGGTAGAGAAAGCTCTTGCCCGACGCATAGTAGCGGCTGGCGTTGGGGCTCATGCGGAATTCGCCTTCATGCAGGGCGGGAAACTCGCCGCGCTTGCGGAAGAGGCCTGCCGCTCCGCGCACCTCGCGCGCCGCCTCCAGCAGCAGGTCCGACAGCGCGGGATGCAGCGCATCCCGCGCCACGAGCTGCACCGTCGGGCCGATCAGGAGCACGTCGTCCGCCGGAATGTTCCTGCCCAGATCGAGCGCACCCCGCGGCAGTTGCAGCTTGTTCAGTATGTTGATGCGGCGGACATAGCCGTCGGCCTGGATGAAGCTGAACAGGCGCACGCTGGAGTCGCGCTCATGGACATGACCAGGCCGCGTCCGAAGAGTGCTTCGAGCCGCGCAACGGCTCTGCTGAGATAGATTTTCGGAGAGGTCACGGATGCTCACGCCGCACGAATACGCCACGCGCGGCTGATTTTACGCGGCCCATCGCGCGGCGACGGCACTCTGACGGGTACTGAAGAAGCGGCTGCGCAGCCGCCGGGCGACCCGGCAATTGCAGGAAGCAGATGCCCGAACGGCTGACGCGATCGCCTCGCGTCAGCTCAATGACCTACCAGAGCGTCTCCCGCTCGGCGCTGGAAGAAATCTTATGCACCGTGAGGTCGGCGCCGTTGAATTCGTCTTCGGCGTCGAGCCGGATGCCGACGGCCGCCTTCAGCCCGCCGTAGACCAGCAGGCCGCCGCCAAATGCCACGGCGATACCGAGCGCGGTGCCGGCGAGCTGGCTCATGAAGGCGACGCCACCCAGCCCGCCCAGCGCCTTGGCGCCGAAGATGCCGGCGGCGACGCCGCCCCAGGCGCCGCACAGGCCGTGCAGCGGCCAGACGCCGAGCACGTCGTCGATCTTCCAGCGGTTCTGGGTCAGGGTGAACATGACGACGAAGAGGCCGCCGGCAACGCCGCCGGTGATCAGCGCACCGAGCGGATGCATCAGGTCGGAGCCGGCGCAGACGGCGACCAGCCCGGCCAGCGGGCCGTTATGGACGAAGCCGGGGTCGTTCTTGCCCACCACCAAGGCTACCAAGGTGCCGCCGACCATGGCCATCAGGGAGTTCATTGCCACCAGGCCGGAGACCTTTTCCAGCGTCTGTGCGCTCATGACGTTGAAGCCGAACCAGCCGACGACGAGAATCCAGGCACCGAGCGCGAGGAAGGGGATGCTCGACGGCGGGTGCGCCGAAATGCCGCCATCCTTGTGATAGCGTCCGCGCCGCGCGCCGAGCAGGATCACGGCGGCGAGCCCGACCCAGCCGCCGACGGCGTGCACCACCACGGAGCCGGCGAAATCGTGGAACTCCTCGCCGAAGCTGGCCTTGAACCAGGCCTGGATGCCGTAGGCCTGATTCCACGCGATGCCTTCGAAGAAGGGGTAGACCAGGCCGACCAACAGGAAGGTGGCGGCCAGTTGCGGGCCGAAGCGTGCGCGTTCGGCGATGCCGCCGGAGACGATCGCCGGGATCGCGGCGGCGAAGGTCAGCAGGAAGAAGAACTTGGTCAGCTCATAGCCGCTCTTCAGCGCCAGGGTTTCCGCGCCGGAAAAGAAATGCACGCCGTAGGCGACGCCGTAGCCGATGAAAAAGTAGGCCAGGGTCGACACTGAAAAGTCGGCCAGAATCTTGACCAGGGCGTTGATCTGGTTCTTCTTGCGCACCGTGCCCAGCTCCAGGAAGGCAAAACCTGCATGCATGGCCAGGATCATGATGGCGCCGAGCAGTATGAACAGCACGTCGGCGGATGTCTTGAAATTCTCCATTGTGGGGCTCCAAAAGGCCAAAGGCACGAATGGGGAGCATGAAAGCAACGACCATTCCTGACATCAAATCATTGATAAATCAACAGGATGTCCGGTTTTTTCGCTGCGGGACGCACCGTAACGGTGCAATCAGCCAAACGGCTGCACCTCGATGGTGATAGTCGGCGCTGGTATTACGGCAAGAAAGCCTGGATGTCTATTTTGGTGCGTTGTTTCCTGTGGCGGGACCCTGATAGCTGCGCGGCATCAGCACCCACATCCTTCCTTGCTGGCGCATTTTCCCGGCCTGGCTGCCGGCTTCGACACCGCTGCCCCAATAGAAATCGGCGCGCACCACGCCGCGTATGGCGCCGCCAGTATCTTGTGCCAGCATCAGGCGGGTGAGCGCTTGCTCGCTGTTTGGCCTTGTAGTGGCGAGCCATATCGGGGCGCCGAGCGGTACATGGCGAGGGTCGATGGCGAGCGAGCGCTCGGGCGTCAGCGCGAGTCCCATGGCGCCCTGCGGGCCGCTGCCCTCGACCGGCAACTCGCGGAAGAAGACCAGGCTGGGGTTGGCGTTGAGCAATTCCGCCAGTCGCGACGGGTTGGCCCGCGCCCAGGACTTGATGCCCTGCATCGAGGCCTGTTCGGCCTTGAGTTCGCCGCGCTCGATCAGCCAGCGGCCGATGGAACGGTAGGGATGGCCGTTCTGGTCGGCGTAGTTCAGACGCACCCGGCTGCCGTCGGTGAGTTGCACCTGGCCCGAACCCTGGATCTGCATGAAGAACAGATCGATCGGATCATCTATCCAGAGCAGCGCCTCAGGTGAGCGCTTGCTTTCCTGCGGCGCCCATTCGGCACGCGAGTAGTACGGAATCAACTTGCGCCCTTCGATCCTTCCGCGCAGGCGCAGGTGCTTGAGTTGCGGGTAAAGTTCGGCGAGGTCTACGACGATCAGATCCTCGGGCGGCGCGAACACCGGGTGGGCATAGCCGCGGCTTTCGCTGCGGCTGCCCTTGAGGATCGGTTCGTAGTAGCCGGTGATCAGCCCGTGGCGCGAACCATCGGGATTCACCAGCGCCCAGGGACGGAACTGTCCCTCGAACCAGGTGCGTAAGTTGGACGCGTTTCTGTCGCCCAGCGCGCGCGCGGAGCCGCAAACGGGCTTCCATTGCGCCTGCCGTTCCAGGCTGCCGCAACTGGCGACGAAGGCGGCGAAGGTGGGGCCGGGATCGTCCTCGTTCCAGTCCGGCAGGTCGCCCCAGTCGGCCGCCTGCAAGGGTTTCTCGGCCGGCTTCGGCACCTCCACCGGCGGGCACAGCGGGCAGGCCGGGCATGCGGCGGGCGCGGGGCAGGAATCGGTGCGCGGTTCGGTCTGGACCGGCAGCGGCGAGCAGCCGGCGACGGCCACCAGGGCGATGATTGCGGGGAGGAATCGAAACATGAATCTGATAAAGTGCGATGCTTTCAAAGGCCCGCAAGCTTAACCGAAGTGCGGCGCTTTCCTTGAACTCGCTGCTCCCAGGCATTTTCCCGATGCCGGCGGAGTTGGCCCGGAAACCCTCCCACGAGACCGCGATGACCGACCTTACCCGCGCCGTTGCTCCCCTGATCGACCGCCTCGATGCCCTGTTCGATCGTCTTGAGGCGGTCCTGCCGCCGCCCCTGCCGCCGACCGACTGGTCGGCCGCGGCGTTTCGCTGGCGTACCCGCGCCGGCCGCGGCTGGCTGGAGGCCGTCAAACAGCCGCACCGGATCCGCTTCGAGGATCTGCAGGGGGTCGATGACCAGAAGCAGCGCATCGCCCAGAACACCAAACAGTTCGTCGCCAAACGCAGCGCCAACAATGTGCTGCTGACCGGCGCGCGCGGCACCGGCAAGAGCTCGCTGGTCAAGGCGGTGCTGAACCAGTTCGCCGCCAAGGGACTGCGCCTGATCGAAGTGGACAAGGACGATCTGGTGCACCTGCCCGAAATCGTCGACCTGATCGCCGGCCGCCGCGAGCGCTTCATCATCTTCTGCGACGACCTTTCCTTCGAATCGGGCGAGCCCGGCTACAAGGCGATGAAGAGCATCCTCGATGGCTCGATCACCGGCATGCCCGACAACCTGCTGGTCTACGCGACATCGAACCGGCGCCACCTGATGCCGGAAAAGATGTCGGAGAATCTCGAAACCAAGTACAACGCCGATGGCGACATCCATCCCGGCGAGACCACCGAGGAGAAGGTTTCGCTCTCCGAGCGCTTCGGTCTGTGGCTGTCGTTCTACCCTTTTGGCCAGGACCACTATCTGGAAATCTGCGCCCACTGGCTGGCCGAATTCGGCATGTCGCCGCAGCAGATCGAGGCCGCGCGCGGCGAGGCGCTGCAATGGACCTTGCTGCGCGGCTCGCGCAGCGGCCGCGTGGCCTGGCAGTTCGCCCGCGATTACGCCGGGCGCCACGCCAAGTCCAGAAAGTGAAACTGACGGAAGTCGCCGCCGCCATCATCGAACGGCGGACGGTAGACGGCGCCATGGAGTTTCTGCTCGGGCAGCGGGCGCCCGGCACTTTCTATCCCGGATTCTGGGAATTCCCCGGCGGCAAGGTCGAGCCGGGCGAGACGCCGCACGCCGCGCTGGTGCGCGAGCTGCACGAGGAATTGGGCATCGAGGTGCTGCGCGCCGATCCCTGGCTGCGCCGCCAGCATGTCTATGAACACGCCCATGTCCGGCTCAATTTTTTTCGCGTGCGTGAATGGCGCGGCGAGCTGCACGACCACGTGCATAGCGCGCTGGCCTGGCAGCGCGCCGATGGCCTGACGGTTGCGCCGATGCTGCCGGCCAACGCGCCGGTGCTGGCCGCCTTGGCGCTGCCGGCGTTTTATGCGATCAGCCATGCCGCCGAGATCGGCGTCGACGCCCAGTTGCTGGCCCTGGCCCGTGCGCTGGAGGGCGGGCTGAAGCTGGTGCAACTGCGCGAACCAGGGCTCGATGCGGCGCGCCGTGCGGCCTTCGTCCATGCTGCGGTCGATCTTTGCCATCAATATGGCGCGCGGGTGCTGGTCAATGGCGACGTGGCGCTGGCGCAGGCAGCCGGAGCGGACGGTGTGCACCTGCCGGCCACGCAACTGGCGAGGCAGACGCTACGACCGGAGTTTCCCCTGGTTGCCGCTTCCTGTCATTCAGCGGCGGAACTGGAGCGTGCGGGTCAGCTCGGCTGCGACTTCGCGGTGTTCGGTCCGGTCAGGGAAACGGCCAGCCATCCGGGGCTGGCAGGCATCGGTTGGGATGGTTTTGCCGCCGCGCTCGGCGTCCCGCCACTGCCGACTTTTGCCCTGGGTGGCTTGTCGCGGGTCGATCTGGACCCCGCGCGGCGCAATGCTGCGCACGGCATTGCGGCGATTCGTGGCGCCTGGGAAAGCTAGCCAGCTATTCCGACTGGTCTTCCGGATGCGGTTCTTCGGTAGCCTCGACGCGGTATTTTTCCGTGGCCCAGGCGCCGAGGTCGATGCCCTTGCAGCGCGCCGAACAAAACGGCCGGTAACGGTTTTCCGCCACCCACTCGACAGGCCTGCCGCAGCTCGGGCACTTGACCACGCGGGGTGATGCGGGACTTACAGCTTGCACAGCGTAATCCTTAGAATCGCCGGAAATCCTTGCGGCGGCATCGGTCACGGTCAGCCCCAGCGCGGGCAATATGTCCTCCCGCAGGGTCTCGCCGGGGTGCGGCGGATTGAGGGTGGCTTTGCCCATGATTCAGGCGCGCGCCTCACCGCTCACCGCTGCGCGTGACGCCAGCAGATAGAGAACATACTGATTCAGGCTTACGCCCTGCCGCCGCGCACCGCGTGATAAATCGGCGTGCAATCGCTTGGGAATCCGCATGACAAAACGCCCGCTGTAGTCTGTCTCGTTGGCGGGGTTTGACGGCGCAGGAACCGGGTTGCCTGCCGCCTTGCAGGCTTTCAGCCATGCCGCCGCCGCCGCGTGCGACTCGTTCAGCGCCTCGGCTTCGGTTGCTCCCCAGGCGGAACAGCCGGGCAGATCGGGGAATGTAGCGATAAAGCCACCGTCCTCCGCGCTGTAGTGAATCTCGACAGGGTAATGTGCTTTCATGATTCGCCCTCGTACTTATCCATCATGGCAATCAATTGCCGCGCTTGATAGGGAGGAATCAACCCGTTCCGGTTCTGGAAATTCAGCCCGGCCGGCTCACCGCTACGCGCATACGCGCGGTGCGATCCGCTCCCGCCCTTGTGAATGAAGCCCAGCAACACGGCCGCTTTGCTGGCATCGGCAAAGCGCACCGCCTTGGGGTTTGCCCGTATCGCCGCAAGCAATTTGGTTTGCTGGTTCATTGCACTGCCGATAGTATCAGATTGTCCCCAGCCGATAGCACTGTACTCGTCCAGAAACAACAAACCCCGCAACAGCGGGGCTTTGTAGGATGTTGTGCGGCGTTGCGAAACGCCCGGAAACGCGCCTAAAGATTACACAGCGTGAGTTCGAAGTTGACCGTCGAATCGACCTGGCGTGGCCGCTGATCCATGTCCGGGCGGAGGAAGCGGATGTTGATGGCGAACTTGCCGGCGGAAATTTCCGGCAGGCAGGGGTCGCCCTGTCCCACTTTCAGGCGGATCAGTTGCGCGCTGCGGCCGCTCAGCATCAGCTGGAAGGCGCCGCGCAGGGCGGTTTTCTGTTCCGGGCGGCCCGAAGCGCGCAGAAGGCGCAGGACGATCGCCAGCCCCTCGCGGATCGGCATCATCGGCGCGATCCAGCAGCGGATGTCCTGCTGGCGCAGCGCCGCTTCGCGATGCCGCCAGTAGTGGTAGCCGGGCAGGTCGAACTCGCAGACGCCGCCGGGAATCGCGGCGCGATTCTTGATGGTCATCAGCCACTCGTTTTCGCGCAGGTAGTGGCCGATCTTGCCGTGCATGGCCAGCAGCAGCGAACTGGCCTGCTCGATTTCGTAGAGTGCGCCGGACAGGGCGTCCTCGGAAATTTCCGGGTTGTTGCGGAAGGAAAGCAGGATCTGGCGCTGGCGTTCGAGTTCCTGCACCAGATCGAATTTCAGTTCGGCACGGCCGGCGACTTCAAGAATTTCGAACAGCGTGACGAGCGCGACATGGTGTTCCAGGGCACCTTCGGCGGCGGCGAAATGCGTGATCTTGTCGAACAGGTCTTCAAGCCGCAATAGCGTGCGAACGCGCTCGCTGAGAGGGTATTCGTAAGTGATCACACGCCGGCCGAGTGGAGAAAATTCACGGGATTGTGACCCATTTCAGTGCAAATCTCAACCGACATGGCCGGAAAGCGCCAGATACTGCCGGTGCAGGCGCTCGATCTGGGGCGGCAGGGCGGCGAGCGTGCCGTCGTTGTCTATGACATCGTCAGCCGCCGCCAGGCGTTCGGCGCGCGTTGCCTGTGCGGCAAGAATGCCTTGGATCACCTCCCTGGCAAGTCCGTTGCGGTTCATGACGCGGGCGATCTGGGTGGCCTCGGCGCAATCGACCACGGCCACCCGCTGCACCCGCTTGCGATAGTCGCCGGATTCGACCAGCAGCGGCACCATCAGGATGGCATAGGGCGAGCCGGCCGCCGCGCCCGCCGCAAGCTGGCGTTCGCTTTCGCCGCGGATCATCGGGTGCAGGATGGCTTCCAGGCGCTTGCGCGCCGAGGCATCGGCAAAAACCAGGGCGCGCATCGCGGCACGATCGAGCGCGCCCTCGGGGTTGGCCATTTCGGCGCCGAATTCGGCGCAAATCGCCGGCATCGCGGCCCCCCCCTGCGCCGTCAGCGCGTGGGCGATGGCATCGGTGTCGACGATGGTGATGCCGCGCTCGGCGAACAGGTCGGCGACGGCGCTCTTGCCGCTGCCGATGCCGCCGGTGAGGCCGACCACAAAGCTCATGGCGGGCATTCGCCGACGGTCGCCCCGGCATAGGGCGCGATCAATTTCGGTAGCTGCTGCACCAGCGAGGACGCCGGGCCGCGCGCCTCGACCCCGGTCTTCGGCGCGGCGGGTTCGCGGCCCTCGACGCGCGCCGACTTGATGCCACGCTTGCTCAGTCCTTGCAAGAATTCGCGCGCGGCGGCGTCGCTGTCGAACTGGCCGAGAACGATTTCATGGCGTCCATCCTCCAGCGCGACGGTAGTTTGCTGGGCGACGCCGAAGCGGGTCAGTTCGGCGGCCTTCTTGTCGGCGGCTACCTTGTTGACCAGATCGGTGATGACCACCAGGTAGTGCGGAGGCTCCGCCAGCGGCGCGATTTTCGCGTTGCCGCCGGCGGCCTCGATGGCGACTCGCAACGCTTCCGCCTCGGCTGCCGCGAGTCCGTTGATGATGCGACAGGCGGCCGGCTCGTCCTTCTTCGCCGTCGGCCCCTGTGCTGCGGCTACGGTGCGCAGCTTCTCGGGGTGCAATTGCTGCGCCAGGCGCTGCGGTTCGCGGCCCTCGTCGGACGTGCCGAAATAGCCTTGCGCCCAGGCAAAAAACAGCAGATTGGCAAAAACCAGCAGGAAAAAGAACAGCCGGATGGCCACTGCTCCTTAGCGTGAAATAATTTGATCGGAGCGACGAGTGATAGTCGAGCGCAGCGAGTTGATCAGAAGCCTCCCCGCGAGGGGAGGATGGGAGGGGCGGGCCTTAAAATCGCCTTTCGCGTGTTTCGTCATCAGCGGCTGACTCTCACTGTCGCGAGCGTCAGCCTACCTTGGGCAGTCTCGCCAGTGACGCCTGGATCGCCTCGGCCGGATATTCGAAGTCTTCCAGCTTGCCGTCGAAATAGCTTTCATAGGCCGTCATGTCGAAGTGACCGTGACCGGAGAGATTGAAGAACAGCGTTTTCGGCTCGCCGCTCTGCTTGCAGCGCAAGGCTTCGTCGATGCAGGCGCGGATACCGTGGGCCGATTCGGGGGCCGGGATGATGCCCTCGGCGCGGGCGAACATGACGCCGGCTTCGAAGGTGGCGGTCTGCGGCACGGCGACGGCTTCGATCAGCTTCTCGTGATAGAGCTGCGAGACCAGCGGCGAGTCGCCGTGATAGCGCAGGCCGCCGGCGTGAATGCCCGGCGGCATGAAGTCGTGGCCCAGGGTGTACATCTTCATCAGCGGCGTGAAGCCCGTGGCATCGCCGAAGTCGTAGTGGTAGACGCCCTTGGTCAGGGTCGGGCAGGAAGCCGGCTCGACGGCGACGCAGCGGATTTTCTGTGCGCGCTTGTCGCCCGCCGCGGCATCGGCGAGGAAGGGAAAGCTGACGCCGGCGAAGTTGCTGCCACCACCACAGGGGGCGAAGATCATGTCCGGATACTCGCCGAATTTCTCGAACTGTTTCTTGGCTTCCTGGCCGACGATGGTCTGGTGCAGCAGCACGTGATTGAGCACCGAGCCGAGGGCGTACTTGCTGCCCGGCGTCGTTACCGTGGCCTCCACCGCTTCCGAAATGGCGATGCCCAGGCTGCCCTGGTTGTCCGGGTCGCTGGTCAGGATGTCGCGGCCGGTCTTGGTCTGGTTCGACGGGCTGGCAATCACCTCGCCGCCCCAGGTCTGCATCATCAGGCGCCGGTAGGGCTTCTGGCCGTAACTGACCTTGACCATGAAGATCTTCACCGGCAGGCCGAACATCTGGCCGGCGAAGGCGAGCGACGAGCCCCACTGGCCGGCGCCGGTTTCGGTCACCAGGCGCTGGGTGCCGGCGATCTTGTTGAGATAAGCCTGCGGCACCGCCGAGTTGGGTTTGTGCGAACCAGCCGGCGAAACGCCCTCGTATTTGTAGAAAATCTTGGCCGGCGTGCCCAGCATCTGCTCCAGCCGTACGGCGCGGCACAGCGGGCTGGGCCGCCACAATGCATAGACTTTGCGCACTTCGTCGGGAATCGGAATCCAGCGCTCGGCGGACATTTCCTGTTCCAGGATCGGGCCGGGGAAGATCGCCAGCATCTGTTCCGGGCCGACCGGCTTGCCGTCCGGGCCGAGCGGCGGCGCCGGCGGATTTTTCAGGTCGGCGGCGATGTTGTACCAGTGGGTGGGGATTTCGCTTTCGTCGAGAATGACACGGGTCTGGCTCATGGGTTCCTCCCTGAAAATTTTGGATGGTGGTGCTTACGGCAGTGCGGATTCTGCTATTGCTACGGCGTCGGGATCCAGCATATCCAGTCCGCCGCGAATCACATCGCGGCGCACGACTCGGCTTGGCTTCAAATCAGTGCGCAGCGCGTTGTAGGCGCGTTCCGCGGCAGCGCGATTATCCTGACTATAGTTGCAGACGTAAAGGTCGAGCGTTACCGCGTCGAGCTCGGGCCAGGTGTGGATCGCCAGATGCGATTCGGCCAGCACCAAGGCTCCGGTGGCACCGGCGTCGGCGAACTGATGGAAGGCCTCGGCGACGACCTCCAGCCCGGCTTCGGCGCAGGCGCGGCGGCACAGTGCGGCCAGCGACACGGCGTCGAGCAGCAGCCGGCGCTCACCGGCGCAGGTGTGGAATTCGGCGAGGATGTGGAGGCCGTTCATAGCGAGGACGCATAGGATACGCCGAGGCGGGCCAGCGTGCGCTCGGCGGCCAGCACGCCGCGATAGTTGGCTTCCTCGAACAGCGACAGCCCGGAAACATCGGCGTGGGCGAACTGGATGCCAGGCCGGCCTGGCTCGAAGCTGCCGCGCGTGCCGCCCCACAGGCGGCCGGGCAGCGGGCGGATCATGGCGTGGGCGTGACGGTGGATGTCGATCCGCGTCGTCAGTTCGCGGATCTCCGGGTGGGGCCGCGAGAGGTCGGCCAGGATTTCTTCGGCCCAGGCCGCTCGCGTGTTCAAGAGTCGGCGCGGGCGGGACGCCGCTTCCTCGTGCAGCGCCCGATACCAGGTGATGACCGTCGGTCCCGGCGCGTAGCGCAGTTGTTGATGGGTCGCTACCACGTAACCCAGCGCCGCGCTGTCGTGCAAGACATTGTCCCAGGCCAGCGGCTGTCCGGCGCGGGTCTGCGGTGTTTCCTTCAATGTCAGGTTCGCCACCACCCAGGGCGCATACTCGGCACCGCGAATCGCCGCCAGCCATTCCGGCCGCGGTGCGGCGAACACATGCGGGATCAGGAACAGCGGCGCGGCCCAGATCAGTTCGCGGGCAATGACGCGGATGCTGCGGTTTTCGGCAGCGAGGTAGACGTCGCAGACCGCGTCCTTTTTCCGCTGTTCGACGCGGAACACCAGCGCGCTTGGCTGCACTCGCCCCGTCGCCGCCCGCGCCAGGCCGCGCGCCAGCCAGGCGTTGCCCTCCGGCGCGGTCAGCACCTGACCTTCGCCGTCGCGGCAGGCGAAATAGTGCAGCCCGGCCCAGGCCGAAGTTTGCGCCGCTGCGCTGCCGTAGTCGTCGCGGCAGGCGTAATCGACCAGCCAGTGCAGGCCCGGCGCGCTGTAGCCTGCGCGCAGCAGCCAGTCGCGCATCGACATGCGATCGAGCGCCAGCATTTTCGGATCGCGGCTGGAGAGCGCCAGCGGCAGGGCGAAGGGGCGTCGGCCGGCGCCATCGCGGCGCTGGCGCAGTTCCTGGATGAATTCCTGGAAACGCGCGTACTGCGCGCGCTCGGCCGCCGGCACGCCCAGCGTCGGCCACAGGCCCTCCTGCCAGTAGCCGTTGGTGTACAGGCGTTCCTGCGGGGCGTGGCACAGATACCGTTCGTCGTAAGTCGGGTGCGCGGCATCCGGGTCGCCCTGCAACACCCCGAGTTCGGCCAGCAACTGGCGCGTGGCGCGCGCCTCGCGCGGCGGCAGCGGCAGGTAGTGGGCGCCCAGTGGATAGGCCGAAATTTCATTCTTGCCGGCCCGTGAATTGCCGCCGGTTTCGCCTTCCAGTTCCAGCAGCAGGAAATCCTCGCAGCCCGAGCGTGCCAGCTTCCACGCTGCCGACAGTCCGCCGATGCCGCCGCCGACAATCGCCACGGTGATGCGGCGCGTTTCCGTCGGCCTGGGAAAGTCGGCGCTGACGAGACGGTGACCGAGGGCGTCGTTGGCGCCCGTGAGCGTGCCCGGCGGCGAGGGCGGCGCGGATTTCGAGCCGCAGGCGGCGAGCAGGCCGGTGGCCGAAACGCCGGCAAGAAAGTCGCGGCGGCGCATGGGTTCAGTGGTAGTCGTCTTCCCGTTGGTGGCGCAGCGCGAGTATCGTCACGAAGCCGTCGGCCTCGATCTCGAACAGCGCAACGTAACCAGAATTGCCGAAGGGGATGATGAGTTCGCGCAAGAAGGGATCGCCCGATCCTGCTCCTGCCTTGCGGCAAGAGAATGGAAATATCTCCAGCAATTCGACGGCCTTGGCGATTGCCCGTTCGGCCCGCTGCGCGGTGCCGAGGTCGCGCTCCAGCAGGAAGTCGAACAGGCGCAGCAAATCCGCCTCCGCTTCTTCCGTGAAGCGGACCACGAACTTCCTCATTTGGCGCCGGCGGACTTCTTGCGGGCGCTCTTCAGGCGTCGGTCAAGCTTGCCCAGGACGCTCGCCGCAGTGACGTAGCGACCGGATGCGCGGGCCGCATCGCGCGAGGCGAGGCCGCGCGCGATGAATTCGGATTGCGCGCGCCGATACTCGACGTTGCGCCGCACCGCATCCTCGACGAAGCCGGACAGCGTTTCGCCTTCGGCCAGCAATTCCTCGGCTGCCTGCCGAAGCTCGGGTGGAACGCGGACGGCGGGGATGGCGGCGGTTTTCATGGAGGCCTCCGTGCATTACATTTGTGACGCAATGTTGCCAGCAAGACAGGCCGTCATCAAGCGATTTTGTTTCTTGATGCGCCTTTCCCGTTGACGTGAACCTGCCAGGCAAGCACCCGATGCCAAGTGACTCCAATGGACTGACCGCGGCCATTGAATTTTTCTGGCCGGGCGACGGCATCGTGCCCAATGCCGCCGGCCGATCCGCCAGAGCTTCAACGGCAGGTAACAGCGTGGAGCTGTCGCTTCGCGCGATTACTCAGGGACAACGGTTCGGCCGGAGCGGCCATCGGTGTCGGACGTTCTCAACGTCGGCAATGCATTGGTCAGCGGCCGCAGGTCAGAAGCCAGGTTTAAATACCAATCCGTAGTTCACCCTATCGCCCGAACCGACCCGACAGGAATATTGATGTTTGCGGAAATCGGACGTTCAGCACACCGGTTCGCCGGCGGCGCGCAGCGCCGGCCGCTGCAACCGGTTCGTTATGCGGGTGTTGTCACATCCTCAAGCTTGTACTTCTCCACGAGGGCCGCATGCAGCTCCCGCATCGCATCGATTCCCGGGCGATCGGCAAGCGACTCGACATCGAAGCCCAAGCAAATCTCGATGTCTTTCTGCGAGAGATAGTTGCCGTGAATCAGCACTTCGCGGATCTGGTCGGCGGCATCGGCGTACTCGCGCTCGTCTGCGTCGTCGTTCTGGAGCAGGAACTCGCGGTAGCAGTGCGCGATGACCGGCTTCGAGTGGGTTTGAATCTCCGCCACCACGCGCAGGATTTCGGTGATCTTGATGTCGAGCGCCGCCTCGGTGCTGTAGAAGATGTTGCCGTTGGGGTGGGCGGATTCGTTGCGGTCGTCCACCAGCTTGGCGTAGGTGCCGATCTTGCCGTTGTCGCAGGCGATGAGCTTGAGGAAGCGCAGGATGCTGCGCTCGCTCACGGTGCTGAACACGAAGGGCGAAGTGGCTTCGAGCAATGCCTTCTCGTCTCGAGCAAACCCGATCAGACCCTTCTCGAAGTCCTCCGGTCGGTTCTGCTTGATCTGCCAGATGTTGAAATAGACGAAGCTCATCGTGAGCATGTGGTAGGCGAGGAAGGCGAACTGGTACTTGCCGTGCGTGTGGTTCGTCGTGAAGGCGTCCCACAGGAACTCGATGTATTCCTGCTCCTTCGGCGTCTTGAAGGAGAGCGGCAGGTAGTCGGCGAGTTCGGCGGCTTCTTCCATCACTACCCCCACACGTGGGCAGATTCGCTGTCGTAGAAATCGACGACGAGCTCCCGCTTTGCCGTGCGTGCCAATTTCATTGCGTTTGCTCGCTGTGCAATCTTGCGGTTCTCGGCTGATGCGGGGTCGCCATACAGCCCGACGTAGATATGAGACAGCTTCCCTTTCTCTATGAGCCGCAGGTAATGCTCGTCATTCGCGGCTAACGAATGTCCGTAGATAAAGAGGCATTTCTGAATCTCTTGAAAACTCCTGTATGCCTTTGCGAGATAGTCGCTGTGCCGAACTCTTTCGAGCTTTTCTGCGCTTGAACCTTCTGCCACGAACAGGGGAAAGAAGTTTCTGCCAAGTGCCTCGCGAATCTGCTCGATAAGACGAACGCCAGTGCGATTCCATGTGTATTTCTGTATTTCCGTTCCTGAGTCAAAAACATGAAGTGCGCCATGGAGAAACCACATGTTCTGATCATGACTCTGGCCTGACTCCCAGACTACGTAATCAGACGCGATGCCAGTGTCGATGTCGCTTTGTGACGTTCTAAACCCATCGTCCGAATGAATATCGGTGCGGCTTTCGTGATGCATGTGGGTCCAGTAGAGCAGCAAGTCATAATTGAATGTGTAGGTCGTGTCAAAGTTGTCCAGGAATTGTTGGCAGGCCGCGTACTCCGTATCCGTTATGTCGCCTGGCAACGCCGGGTGGCTCTGGGCAATAGTCTGGACAAGCAGTTCCTTGAGCGCGTCGGCGTCACTGCGCATCGCGTCAGCCTGTACCGTGGTTAAGTCATACCCTGTGGCAAGAGCGGCCGAATCGCGTAGCGCCTTGATGACACGCTCGAAGTCGGTGGTGTGTAGTACCGAAAAGGCTGACTTTGCGGAATCCGGCAGTGCCGAAAAGTCCGCCTGCTCAAAAAGCTTGTCGTACCGGAAGATGTCTGGCCGACAGGCAATGCTGAACCCGTTGCCGAGCAAGAGATGTCGCTTGGAATAGCCAGAGGACGCTGCAATGGCTTCAGCGAAACTTAGAACGTTCATGTCAGATGTCCGCCGGGACCGACTCGCCTTCGCCCCAGATGCGGGCGAGGGTGGCCTGGATCTTTTGCTCGAAGCGGGTGATCAGTTCGCGGTTGGCAGCCACCAGTGCTTGCTCGGCTTCGATCTCGGCGACGATGGTTTGCTGGGTGGCGAGGGGTGGGAGGGGGATTTTCGCCTCGTTGAGGCTCCGAATCGGAAGCTGCGGCTGTGCGGCACCTGAAACGATTGCTTCCCTCTGCGCTCGGAAGTTATCCGACTGGAAGAAATGAAAGAGATAGCTGCTTGAGAGCTGGGACGCCACCGGCCGGAAAATGAGCATGCCGGAGTTGATGCGGACGTGATCGAACGCCACTGACGCGTCATAGAGAGCGGTGTTTCCAATGGTCCCGCGCGTTGTGAGTAACACATCACCACGCTCAAGCTTACCTTTCCGTAGGGCGTTGTCTTTCGCGGCACTGATGAACTCCAACTCCTCGAACTTGAATCCGTCGGAGCGAACATTCTTCGTATTCAGGAAGAGGCAATGGCCCGAAGGAGAAAAATCCTCCTTGCTCGGGTAGTTCGCCCCCCGGTCGCCGTCGATGATTTGAAAGGGCGCGTCTTCGAAAGTGGGAATCGGCCAGTCCGGGTGGATGGGGATGTGGGGGCGGTAGTGGTCGAGGACGGCGCGGGCGCCGTTGATGACTTTCTGGTAGCCCTCGATCTCCGCCACGATTTCCATCTGCACGTCCAGCGGCGGCAGGGGGATTTGGAAGTTCTCCACATAATCGCGAGGCACGCGCTGTAAGCCGCCCGTGCCGGTCATCTGTGCGATGGCGGCATTCCGAAAGAGCGGATGCATGACGCAGAAGTAGACCCACTCGGGCAGGACTTGGCCGTTGCTCCGCAGGACGTAGAATTCGCTGGAACCAAACCCGATTCCGTTGAGCAGGCCGCGAGCGATGCCCGCTTTGCCGTTTTCAAAGCAAGGCGTGACCTTGGCGAGAAGGACATCGTTGTCCTCGAAGTAGGTGTAGCTCGCCGAGACTTCGGACAGTTGCTTCTCGTCGCGGGAATAAAACGAAATGCGATGCTCGTTGAGGTCAGCCATTGGAACGAACGAAACGCGCGTTTCGGGCTTCTCGGCAAGTTGGCTCTTCCGTGGATTCACGGTGCAAACCTCGCCGAGTTTTACCAACGGAAAGATGTGCGTCTTGGCTCCGTTTTCCCGATACCGCTCCCCGCTGAGGTTGTAGTCGCCATTCGCAGCAATCTTCTCTTTCGGCACGATTTGGCCGGCGGTAAGTGCGATGGACTCAGCGGACGCTTTGCTGCGCAGCGCGTGGAGGTAGGCGGCGAGTTCGGACTGCACTTGCGGGAGGTCGTTCTTCTCGATGGCGCGGCGCTGGGCGCCGAGGCCGTAGCCGTCGTTGTCGACTTTGAAGAAGGCGATGGTGTCGGCAGCCTTGGCGAGGGATTTGTCGAGAATGAGGATGCTGGTCTTCACCCCGGAGTAGGGATTGAAACAGCCCGCCGGCAGCGACACCACGGCGACGAGGGAGTTCTCGACGAGCATCTTGCGCAGGTCTTTGTAGGCGGTCTGGCTCTG
>Ga0154354_1022_pt1 | contig 25267 bp, 25 predicted proteins | sample RifGroA2_FD_115882 | JGI IMG/M metagenome (GOLD analysis project Ga0154354, IMG submission 115882) | Rhodocyclales bacterium GWA2_65_19
CCGCATGGACCGGCGCCAGTCCGGCCAGCGCGACGAACAGTGATCCGGTCAGAATAAGGGTGTGTTTGGCTTTCATGAGGAGGCTCCGAATTAGGTTACTGAAAAATTGAACGCTTACGCCACTGCAGAAGTGTCTCGATGAGGATGTCTGCGCCAGAAAATTCCTGGCAACGGTTTTGCTCTTCGTGATCTCCTTGTTTTTGGCCTGCCGGAAAAATGGCAGCAAGCCTTGTGCCATGGTCGATCGGACCCATTTCAGTCTGAATCCTGACACGCGAACAGGGTCGGATCAGCCACATGAGTGTCGCGAAGTCGCGACAAGTGTCGCTAGCCAATGACAGATCCCCATGGGTCAGACGCCATCCGGCTCGCGCCGCCGGCAATCGGGACACATTCGCAGGCTGTCGATCCCTCCCGGCATATCCTTGGCGTGGCTTTCCATAAGTGCCAGGCTCATGGCCAGCTTGCGTTGGCCGATGAAGGGGATGCCACAGCCGCGGCATGCAACGAACTGATCGCGGGCAAGCTCGCGCGGGGTTTGACGTGCCTCTGCATCCGGCAGGAAGCGGGCTTGCAGCGATATGGCCTGTTCCGGACAACCGGCTCGACACAGGTTGCACTGCACGCAAAGACTTTCCATAAAAAGCACACGCGGCGCGAGATCCAGTTGGCCGCTCAAGGCGCCGGTCGGACACAAGTGGGTGCAGGCATGGCAAATCGTGCATTTCACCGGATCGATCGCAACGGCGCCGAAAGCGGCGCCAGGCTGGAGAGCGCAGGGCTCGGCGCGGATCGAGCCGCCGCCGGCCAGATCTCCTGCAGCATAGGCATCGACCAGGTCAAGGAAGCCGGCCCGCCTCTCGTTGCCGGTGGCGTGTTTGACCACCGCAGTGCGTGCGAGCGGCGATGCCGCATGCCATACGCGATCGACCGCCGGTTCGACATCGGTCGCCGACGCGATTTCAAGCGTCGCCGGATTGCCACCGACGCTGGCCAGAATCTCACGCAACTCTCTCAGCCTCTGTTCGAGCAGTAGGCGGCTCTTCGCAGGAGTTGTCGGTGCAATCGCCAACACCACTCCACTTGCGCCGCGGGTAAGAGCGGTCATCCAGAGTACGTCGGAAAATGCCGGCAACGGATCGACTTCAAGCAGCGCAGAGGATTCGTCCAGGGAGGGCAGCAGGTGGCGCGTGGCCGCGTCGTGTACCACCAGGACGCAGGGCTTGCCTCCCCTTGCGCGTTCCGTCAGCAGTTCATCCAGCCTGTGCGACAGCGCTCCCGGTGCAGGCTGCAGAAAAGTCAGCGCGCCGGTCGGGCACACCAGGGCGCAACTGGCGCAGCCTTGGCAACGATAGGGATCGATCTCTATCCTTTCGCCCTTCGATTGGATGGCCTCCGTGGCACAGACGTCCAGGCACCGCCGACAGCCGGCCACTCCCATCGACTCATGCGTGCAAAGTTGCGGACGGAGGGCGACGTATCCGGGTTTGAAAAAATCCCCAGTCAATTGCGGCAGGCTGTCCAGCGCCCGAACCGTGGCGGCGGCATCGCCGCGCGGCGCATAGTAGCCATAGGGCGGCACTTCCTGCCTCAGCAGCGGCTCTCGGCATAAATCAAGCACCAGATCGAATCGTCGATCGGCATTGGCACTGAATATCCCGGCATCCTCAACTTTGTCGACGGCCACACGCACCGCGGCCGTGAATTGGCCGAGATGCCCCTCCAGAGAAACGATGCGACCGCCGACCGGTGTGATGCTCGACGGCAGGTCTTGCTGGCTCCCTACGCCGGGGACAAACAGCGCGATCCGCAACTTGGGGGCTCGGGCCGACAATTCGCGAGCGGCAGCAACCGCCGCCGGCGAATCGCCAATGACCAGCACCACGCCGCGGGATCGATAAACGACGCCATCGTGCGGCGTAAGCGTGCCCGGGGGAATGAAGCGCAACCCGGACAGCCCCCCCGCCTGTGCAGCAGCAGCGAGGCTCGAAAGCGCGGCAGGAATGAATGGCTCAGACATCGGTGGAAAAAGCAGGAACGGATTCCTGGATGGCGTCGATGTCCTCGCGATCGAGCAGGCATGCGCGTGGCGTGAGCGTCAGCAGTGCCTTGTAGAACGGTGTTGCAGCAACGCGTTCGGTACTCTGGCAGTACTTCGGAACCCAGCACAGGACATGTTGGTCGAGAAATTCGCGTTCGCGCGCTACACAGTCCATTGCGCTCCGAATGTTGCCTTCCTCCCAGGCTTCGGCCTCCCGCTGACAGGCAATGGCGAGGAAGCGCAATTCGGCCGCGAGATGATCGACGGGACTTGCCTCCGGCAGCGGCGGCACAATATCGGCGTCGGCATAGGAGGAAGTCACCGCAAGCACGCAATCGCCGCCCCAATGGCCGGTCCGCACCACCGATTCGAATGGGGGCACGCTGCCGTAGGACTCGGAAATGCCGCCAAACAGCCGAGTGAACTCGATGGCGAGCTCGTCGGATGCAACGTCCTCGCCCAATGCCGCCTGGACCGCATCCGCAAGATTTGCGGTTTCCCCGCCCAACGCCTCGGCGGTATTGACCGGCCCGAGCGAAGCGATCAATTCGCCGAAGAAAGCACGGCTCGGCGCTTCGGCAAAGCCGCGCGCCAACAACCAGTAAGTGCGGCCGCGTCGACCGGCGTTTTCCGCCAGGATCGCGGCCGAAGTCGTGCGCAAGCTCAGACCCCCCAGAACGAGTGCGGACCGTTCGGCTTGTAGCCGGGCTTGTGGCAGGTCAGGCAGCCCTTGCGGTCGGCCTGGCCCTCGTCCGCCAGCGCTTTCGACATGCGATCGTCCTTGCGCAGATACAGGATGTCTTCCTGCACCTTGTCGTGGCAATCGTTGCAATCGAGCTTCTCCTGCTTCTCATGCAGCTTGTGGAAGCGGCCCTCGACGGCCATCGACGGTTTGCCGGTGAAGACCATTTTCTTTTTCACCGGGGCATCGGCGCCGAAGGCCGGCGCAATGGCCAGGCTCAGGCCCAGCACCAGCGATGCAAACAGTGTCGTCTTCATGACTTGGCTCCTTTGTCCAACGTGTAATACACCTGCGGCGCATTGCCGAAGTGTTTCTTGAGCTGCACGGCATTGGTCGCCTTGATGCGCATCGAAATTTCCGACTTCGGGTCGTCGAGGTCGCCAAACCAGCGCGCCTGGGTCGGGCAGACCAGATCGCAGGCCGGCGTGTAATCCTGATCCTTGCCGATGCGGTCGGTCTTGCCGTCCTTGATGGCCTTTTCGATCTTATGCCAGCAGAAAGTGCACTTCTCCGCCGTCTTCGGCTTCTTCTGATGCGTCGGATGCCGCTCGGCATAGGCGATGGTCTCCATGCCCTGCGCGCCCTTGCCCGGATTCAGGGACTTCAGCTCCGCATTCATCTGCGGCACGCCATAGGGACAGACGGATGCGCAGTAGCCGCAGCCGATGCACTTCTTGTAGTCGAACAGCACCACGCCGTATTCGTTCTTGCTGATCGCCTTGACCCCGATCTTGTCGCAGATCGCCTTGCACGACGGCTTTTCGCAGTGCATGCAGTTCATCGTGTTGTAGATCTTGTGTACATCAGGATAGGTGCCCACCTCGTACTCGATCATCGCGTTCCATTGCGCATCGGGAGTGAAATGGTTTTCCACCGCGCACGCGGCTACGCAGGAACGGCAGCCCATGCAGCGCTTGGTGTCTATGAGTCGTCCAAATTTTGCCATGATGGTTGCTCCCTTAGGCCTTGGTCAGCTTGCACTTGGTGTCATTGAAGGAGTTCATGCCCGACGGAACGTCCGGGTGCAACTCCAGTACCTGGTTGATCCAGGTTCCTTGCTTGGCGACGGGCGCATAGCCGGGGCTCCACTGCCCATAGTGGTAGGACACCGCCAATGTATCGGGACGCACGCCCTGGGTCAGCCTGGCTACGCCCTTCACCTTGCCGACGCGGGTTTCGATCTGCACCGTATCGCCGTTGTTGATGCCCATCTGCTTGGCCGTCTGCGTGTTGATGGCGACGTAGTTGGTATCGAGACCGGACCCCAGCGCCTGGTTGGTGATCGCGTTGTTGACCGTGTTGCCCGACTGGTAGCGATGCATCAGCTTGTGCGTGATGAGATAAAAGGGGAAGTCCTTGGCCTCGCGATGCGGCGTCGGAAAGGCGTGTTCCTTACCCGGCAGCGGCGCGTAGGCGATCTTGTACTTCGGCAAGTCGATGCGGGTGATGTTGTTGGCCTTGGTGACTTGCTCGACCTTTTCATAGGTACCGACGAAGTGATCGGCATAAAGCTTGAACTTCGGCTTGCCGGGACCCTTGAACACGGGATCGACGCCGTGCAGATACTTGCCCTTGGCATCCAGCTTCCCCTTGGCGACGAAGCCATGTTGCTTCGCGTAGGAAAAATCCTTTTTGGTCTTGTCGGTCCAGATCGTCGCTACTTGTTCCTCGGTCGTGTAGTCGCGGCCTGGCTTGAACGTGACTTCCTTGAGTTTCCAGCCCTTGTTGAGGTTCTCAATATAATTGTCGCGCATGCCGACCCGCTTGGCCAGTTCAAAGATTATCGAGTTGGCATCCTGCTCGAGGTTGAAGGGATTGGTCATCGGTTGGCGGATGGCGGCAACGATGCCGCCCAGCTCGGGACTCGTTTTGGCCGGCGCGTTGTGCCACGATTCGAGATAAGTCTTGTCGGGCAGGACGATATCGCCGTACCAGGCGGTTTCACCCATCACGATATCAATCACCACATTGAACGTCTTGGTCATGCCTTCGAATTGCTGCCAGGCATTCGAGGTAGAGACCGCACGATTGGTGCCGTAGAAAATCTGCATCTCCGGCACGTACCCCAGTCCCCAGGACTTGGGGTCGAGCAGCGTGATGTTGGTTTGCTGGCCGATGTTGTGATGCGAGTTTGGATGGAATACGGTCTGCTGCATATCCGTGCGCTTCGGCGGATAGTCGCACTTGGCGGGTTCCAGGTACTCCGGATGATTGTTCGGGTGGTGCAGCAGTAAGCCGCCGACGCCGTCGATCGCGCCTACCAAGGAGTTCAGGATCAGCAGCGAACGCGAGTTCTGCACGCCGAATTCCTTGGCTGCAAGTCCGCGGAAGGTATAGGCGGCAACCGGGCGATAACGCAGTTTGACGCCGTCGATTTCCTTGAACTCGCCGATATGCGCTTCCTTGGCAAACGTCGCCGCCAGACGAGCAATGGTCGCAGCGGGGACGCCGGTCACTTCCTCGGCGTACTGCGGCGTAACGTCCTTGAGACTCTCGGTAAATACCGTGAAGGCGGTGCGTACCGGCTTGCCGGCAACCGTGTAGCTGCCCTTCAATGCCGGCTTGACGTTGACTGTATAGGCTGCGGCGGCATTGCTGACGCTGTCCCACACCAGCGGCGTCTTGCCGTCCTTGTCCATGACGATTTTGCCATCCGCACCCACCAGTTGCGGAGAGTTTGTGCACGTCGCAAGGAACTCCTCGTCGATCGTGCCGGCATCGATCAGCAGCTTGCACATCGCCAGCACCATGACCACATCCTTGCCTGGACGCATCGGCACCCATTCGTCGGCCTTGGCGGCGCAGCCGGAAAGGCGCGGGTCGATGACCACCGTCTTCAAACCGCGTTCGCGTCCCTGGGCAGTCGCCCAGTCGAGCCAGCGCGAGGTCTGCTCGCCTTCGTGGTAGTTGGCGCCGAAGTTCAACAGAAGGTTGGTGTATTTCAGATCGGGCAGATGGCCGTGGTAACCCCAGGTCAGTTCATCGGCCACATGCCGTGCCGCTTCGCACAGCGTCGTCCGGTGTACGCCGTTCGGCGTGCCGAAAGCGCCACACCAAGCTTTCAAATTTGTGTCGCCGATCAGGTACTTGCCTTGACCCCATTGAAAAACCAGTTTCGACGGATTGTCGGCCTTAATCTTCCTAAGCCGCTCTGCCACCAGCGAAAACGCTTCTTCCCAACTGATCTCGACAAAACCTGGATTTTCGTTCGGGCCCTTCTTCGGATTGGTCCGCTTGAGCGGCTTCTTCAGCCGATACGGATCGTAGGTGTTGTACATCCCCGCTGCACCCTTGGGGCAGATGCCGTGGTTATAGACCTCCGCGCGCGCCGCGTCGGGATAGATCGACTTGACGATGCCATTCACCACGTTGCCCTGGATGCCGCAAAAGTTAGGACAGATCGAGCAACCGGACTTGAACGTCTTGACCTCCATCGATTTGGCTGCCGCCGCGGGTTTGGCTTTGGCCGCAGCGGCAAGGGCATCGAAACCGACACCTGAAGCCGCCGCACCACCGAGGGCGCCCATGCCCTTGATAAAACCTCTTCGTCCGATTTCCATATCATTGACTCCTATAGGTTGTTGCCTTCATTGCGGTTGAATATCACCGTTACCTTCCGGTAACATGAAATCGTGAATTCTCCAATCCAGCCGCCGGGAATTGCCCTGCTTCGATGCGCCGACAAGAGTCGGCGCTGGCGACACGGCGGCCGGCGCAGCCAGGCCTGGCTGGCGACCGACGCGGAAACGGTGATCGATCAGGAGGATGGAGGAGGGTTTCACGATTTCTCTATTGACATGATTTCTGCTCAATGCTGCGCGAGAACCATGCCATTGACGAAATACCGAGTAAATTCATAGCCTTGAAGTCCGCCTCCGAAAATCCATATGTCTGATAGGGATATAGCCGGCTAGAATGGTTACCAAACCGTAACTTCTGGAGGCGCGATGTCCAAAGACTTCGTAAACCCGTTACCGAACCGTAACCGACGTCGCTGGCTGATCGACAGCAGCTGCCTCGCCGCCGCCGGACTTATCGGCCTCACGCGCAAGTCGCAGGCCGCCGCGAGCAAGATCCGCATCGGCATGACTCCGGCATTTCTCCATGACCAGCACAGCCTGCTCGGCGAATGGCGCGCATTCATGGCGGCATCGCTGCGCAGGCCCGTTGAATTCGTGCAGCGCGACAGCTACCGCGAAACCATGGACCTGCTGCGGCTGGAAAAGCTGGAGTTCGCCTGGATCTGCGACTACCCGTTTCTGCACCTCAAGGATTCGGTACGCCTGCTGGCGGTGCCGCTGTATCAAGGACGTCCGCATTACCGGTCTTATCTGATCGTCCGCAAGGACGACACGCGCACCCGTTCGATGACCGACCTGGCCGGCAGCGTGTTCGCTTACGCCGACCCCTACTCGAACACCGGCTACCTGTCGCCGCGCTATGAAATTCGTCAGGCGGGCCGCGATCCCGCAAATTTTTTTGGCAAGACCTTCTTTACCTGGTCGCATCGCAAGGTCGTCGAAGCCGTTGCCAGCGGCCTGGCGCAGGGTGGCGCAGTCGACAGCTATATCTGGGACACCCTGGCCCACGTCGAGCCGGCGCTGAGCGCGCGCACCCGGGTGGTCTGGCGCTCGCCGGAGTATGGCTTCCCGCCCTTCGTTGCCCATCGTTCGGTGACCAACGCCGACTTCCACCAGATGCAACGCCACCTGCTCGATACCTCGCGCAGCGACGCCGGAAGACGCCTGCTCGGCTTGCTCTACCTGGATGGCTTCACCACCGGCACCCCGGCGCTGTATGACGGCGTCGCCAGGATGATGCGCGCCTTTGGCGAAACCTGATGCGCTGGCTGTTCAACCTTTCCTTTCGCCACAAGATTCCCTTGTGGACCTCGTTCCTGATCGGCGTTTCGATCTTCGTCGTCGGTGCCGCCTTGATGACGCGGGCCTACGACGACATGAAGCACGCGGTGGTGATCAGCGCCGACAATCTGGCGCATACCCTGGCCAACACAGTGGCGCCGACCTTGCTGCACGACGACGTCTGGCGCGCTTTCGAAATCGTGCGCTCGCCGATTCGCACCGAATCCGCCCGAACCCCGGTCCAGGTCGATGCCGTGGTGGTACTGGCACGGGACAACAGGGTCTTCGTTTCCAGCCATCCCGAAGCCTTGCCGATGCTGAGCGAGGCCGCAACACTGGGTGCCGACTGGTTGCTGTTGAGCGCGCAGCTCAACGCCCCCGCCGGAACCAGGTGGCCGCTGGTACTGGAGCCCGACGACTCCAGCTACCTCTATCTGGCCCTACCCATCACCGACAAGGATGCGCAACTGGGCCACCTGGTCCTGCGCTACGCGAAATCGGTATTTCATCCCTGGTTTGTCGATACCATCTGGCAGGGCCTGGGCATTGGTCTGCTGGTACTGGCGGTGCTGATTCCCATCAACTGGTACTGGGGCAGCCGCATGGCCACTCCCCTGGTCGATCTGGCACAGCGCATGGGCTTGATGTTGCGCACGGTACCGGACCCCCTGCCCCCCGACCTGTATCCCTACGACGACGAACTCGGACAATTGTTTCAGGCCTACGACCGCATGGTGCTGGCGTTGCGCGACAAGGCCGCGCTCGAAAACGAAATGGTCAAGTCGGAACGGCTGGCCGCTATCGGCCAGCTCACCGCCGGCATCGCGCACGAAATCAACAATCCTCTGGCCGGCCTGATCACCGTGGTCGATACGCTCAAGTTGCGCGGCGATCTCGACCCGCGAGTGGTGCGCAACCTGGAATTGATCGATCGCGGCCTGATGCAGATCCGCGATACCGTCGCCGCCCTGCTGGTGCAGACCAGGGTCCAGGCGCGACATCTGAACCAGCATGATCTCGACGACATCCATACCCTGATACAACCGCAGGTCGGCAAGCGCCGCATCCGGCTTGGCTGGTCGGCGGCGATGCCCGCCGAACTACCGGCGCCGGCCAGCCTGGTGCGCCAGATCCTGATCAACCTGTTGCTCAATGCCGTCCAGGCAGCGGCCGAAGGCGGCCACGTCAGCCTGTGGCTGGGCAGGAAGGAAGGTTCCGAGTCCTGCCTGTCGATTGTGGTGCGCAATGACGGAGCCCACCTCAGCGAGGATCAACTGGTCCACCTGTTCGAGCCTTTCGCCTCGACTCGCGCCGGCGGCCATGGCCTCGGCCTGTGGGTGACCTACCAGATCGTGACCCAGCTCGAGGGTCGCATTGCCGCCAGGAATGACGACGGCGAGGTCGAATTCACGGTCAATCTGCCACTTGGAGAAACCTCATGCAACACCGCATCGGCCTGATCGAGGACGATCCGATCATCGGCGAGGCGCTCACCGAACGACTCGAGTTCGAGGGCTTCACCTGCGACTGGTACCGCGACGGCAAGTCAGCCCGGCGCGGGCTGGGCCAGCGCCGCTACAGCGTGATCGTCAGCGACATCAACCTGCCCGACATCAGCGGCGAACAACTGTTCCGCGACCTGCTGGATGGCCAACAAACCGTCGCCCCCTTCATTTTCATTACCGGCTACGGTGCCATCGACCAGGCGGTGCGCCTGCTCAAGCAGGGAGCCCACGATTACGTCACCAAACCCTTCAATGTCGGCGAACTGATCGGCAAGATCCGCAGCCTGTGCGAACGCCAGCAGCCGGCGGTCGACACCGCGGCCCGACTTGGCATTTCCACCAGCATGCGCCAGATCGAAGGGCTGCTGCCGCGCATTGCGGCCAGCCGCAGCGCGGTGCTGATTTCGGGCGAATCGGGGGCCGGCAAGGAACAGGTTGCGCGCGCCCTGCATCAGGCCGGCGACCCCGAGGGCAAGACGCCGTTTATCGCCGTGAATTGCGGTGCGATCCCCGAAAATCTGATCGAGTCGGAGCTGTTCGGCCACGACAAGGGCGCCTTCACCGGTGCCGATCGCGAGCGCCGCGGAGTCTTCGAGCAGGCCGATGGCGGTTCCCTGTTCCTCGACGAGATCGGCGAAATGCCGCCCTCGATGCAGGTCAAACTGTTGCGCGCAATCCAGGATCGGGCCGTGGTCCATGTTGGCGGCGCTGCGGCGCGCAAGGTCGATATCCGCTTGATCTGCGCCACCCATCACGACCTGAAAGCCACGGTCGAGCAAGGCGGCTTCCGCGAGGATCTGTTTTACCGCATCCATGTCATCCACCTGCATGTGCCGCCGCTGCGCGACCGGCAGGAGGACATTCTCTGGCTGGCGGCGCGTTTTCTCGACGAACGCGCCAGCAGGGGCGAAATCCGGCGCAGCCTGACCCCCGAGGCGGAACGTGCGCTGACCCGTTATCCCTGGCCGGGCAATGTGCGCGAGCTGCAGCACTGCATCGAGCGCGCCAGCGTGCTCTCGCTCACGCCGATGCTGAACGCCGACAGCCTGTTCGGCTCCAGCGATGCGCCGGGAGCCAATGGCGACGCCCTGCGGCAACCGCTCAGCGACCATCTGCAGGAATGCGAACGCGCCTACATCCGCCGTGCGCTGGCGGAGTGCGACGGCCGCATCGCCGACACAGCCGCCCTGCTCGGCATCAGCCGCAAGAACCTGTGGGAAAAAATGCGCAAGCTGGAGATGATCGAGGCCTGATCGGACCTCAAGTTCGACGCCGGTATGGCTTTCCCGCGAGAGCGGAACGTCGTTCGGCGGTGCGCAAGCCCAGGATTGGGCGCGCACATATTTTCAATGCACCGTGCACACCATACAGGGATCGAAGCTGCGCACGACGTGATGGATGGCCGCTGGCAGCGGCTCGGTGGCGCTGGCCGGCAGGCCCGCCAACGCCTGCTCCAGCGCTCCGGGTTGTCCTTGGGAATCGCGCGGCGAGAAATTCCAGGTCGTCGGCGCAACGATCTGGTAGTTGTGAATGCGACCGCGACGCACGGTGATCCAGTGCCCCAGCGACCCTCGCGCCGCCTCGATGAGTCCGACGCCCGAGGTTTCATTGGCGGTCTGACCGGTAATGCACCAGGGATCGCCCGGCGTCAATTCGGCCAGCCAGCGCTCCATGGCGGGCAGCACCAGTGCCAGTTCCAGCAAACGCGCCACGACCCGGGCGGCGACGCTGCCGCCACCGACGGCAACCATGTCGCGCACCAGGGCATGCCCCGCCACCATCTGGCGTGCCAGCGCGCCGGTTTCCACCACCTGCCCGGCCAGGCGCGGCGCCTTGCACCAGGAATAGGCCCCGTCCTTTTCCGCCACCGGCAGCGTGCTGCCGGTGGCGGGATGCTGCGGCAAGCCGGCGGCGGCATACCACGAATGAGTAATGTCCTCTTCAATCGCCGCGATATCCAGTGCCGCCGCTGCGGCATGCCAGGTGCCCGCAGGGAACAGACGCCGATCTCCCTCGCCGTAGCAGCCGTAGCTCATGAAGCGGTCCGTGCCGCGCCCGAGATGCCACAGGTCGAGATCCTCGGCGATGGCGAGGAAAGCCCTCAAGTCGCCGCCGCCGCGCTGCGTCCGCCATGTATCCAGACTGGCGCGACTGTCGAGCGCCGCGATTTCCTCCAGGCGTGCGCCGAAGGTGACGGTCTCAAGAAATTCGCGAAACTCGCGCAGGCTGCGATGCAGACGGAAAATCTCCGAGCTCTGCAAGGGCCGCGTCGACCCGCCGGGTTGCACGGCCAGCGTATGCGGCCATTTGCCTGCCAGCAGGCCCATCATCTGCATGAAGCGGGCGCGTGCCGGCAGGACCTGATTCGGTGCGCTGCCCAGCGTGGCGCGAAAGCGTTCGACCGTCGCTGCGTGCCAGGGGCGGCCGGCATAGTCGGCGCGAGCAAAATCGGGCATGAAGAACAGGTAGAAATGCGTCAGGTGATCGGCCAGATTCTCGGTCGCCAAGGTCAAATTGGCCGCCAGGCGGCCATTGCGCGGCGGCTCGATCGCGGCGGCATCGGCCAGCGCCAGGGCCGACGCGGCTGATTGGGCGACCGAACAAATGCCGCAGATGCGCGGTACCAGAACCAGCGCATCGGCCGGCAGCTTGCCTTGCAGGATCTGCTCGAAGCCCCGGTACATCGGCGAGTTCACATAGGCGGCCGCAACCTGTCCGTCGGCAATGTCAAGCGTGATTTCGAGATCGCCTTCGACGCGATTGAAGGGTCCGACGATGCGTCGTGTGCCCATTTCAGCCGCAGCCGCCGCGCCTGGTGCAGAAAGAACCTAGGTTAGCCTTCATTGAATCCCCGCTTCCTGCCCCGCTTGACTGAAGGTGCGCGCAATTGGTGATCGGCCGTGGCGTTTTCGCGCACCCGCGCCGGCGTCGCCGATTTGGACAGCGCCGCCAGGGCGATGAACCAGGCCTTGGGCATGTCTGCGGGCAGGCCCAGTGGAATGCCGGCGACTTTCGGCGTCGTCTCGAACGGATGGCCGGGCTCCTCGAAACCCGGTTCGGTGCAGCGGATGCAGGCGTAGCCGCCACGCAGGCAGGAGCCCTCGCCGTTCCACAGGCGCTGGTTGCAGTCGGCATGGGCCTGGGTGCCGCCGCAGCCGAGGTGCTCCATCAGGCAGCCTTGATCCGAGGGCTTCTGCGCGCTGGCCTTGAACTCGTAATATTCGTTGCGCGGGCAGCCGTGATGCACCAGTTGATCGGCGAAAAAACGCGGTCGCCCGTAATCGTCGAGATGCTGTGCGCCGATGCGGCCGTGGGCCAGCGCCGCCAGCGTCTCGGTGATCCAGTCGGGATGGGGCGGGCAGCCGGCGACATTGATCCCCGGCAGGCCGCGGCGATCGCGGAAGTCCGGCCCGAGCAAGCCGCCGACGTCCTCGCCGTCATACTGCAGGCCGCAGGCATCGGTCGGATTCATGCCGGCCGCAGTGATGCCCCCCCAGGAGGAACAACTGCCCACCGCGACCACATGCTGCGCGCGGGTCGCAATCTGCCGCACCCATTCGATCATCGGCTGCGCGCCGCCGAAGCGGTGAAAGCCGCCCGTGCCGCGCGGCCCGCGCAGCAGCGAACCTTCGATGCAGAGCACATCGACGGCGATCTGTCCGCCGGCACATTGCGCGATCAGGTCGCACGCTTGATCGACGCCCGCTTCGGAAACACTCGGATGCCACAGCAGTTCGATGCCTTCGTCGGCCAGCACGCGAAACAACGGCCCGTGCTCGCCGCCCAGCCATGACAAGGTACAGCCGCCGCAACCGCCCGACTGGAGCCAGAGCAGGTTCATGCCAGCCTCCCGCCGGGCCGCCCCAAGGGGCGAAGGCGGGGCTGCTCCGCGCCGCCGCAGCCGGTCGGCTGTGCATAGCCGAGCGTGGGGCGCGCGCCGGGGGATAGGTCCATCATTGGCTGTCTCCCAGGCCAAGGCGGGTCAGTTTCATGCGCAGCCCGACGCGCGTCAGGCCGAGATCTTCCGCCACCCGCGTCTTGTTGCCGCGATGACGGCGCAGGGCCTCGCCGATCACCTGCGCCTCCACCTGATCAAGCCGGTCCTTGAGCGTCCCGCCCTCCGCATCCAGCACGGCGCTCGGGTTCCTCAACGCGCTCGCCGACTGCCGCACACGCGGTGAAAACAGCTCGGAGTCGAGCAATTCCCCTTCGCCCAGCGCCAGCGCGCGCAGCACTTCATTCTGCAGTTCGCGCACGTTGCCCGGCCAGTGGTGGGCGACCAGGCATTGCATCGCCGCGTCGGAAAATCGTCGTCCCGGACTCTGTCTGCCGGGGACGTCGCTTCGCGAGCCGGCAAGCGCCGACTCCTTGAACATGCTGGCGACGATCAGGGGAATGTCCTGCGGCCGTTCGCGCAAGCTGGGCATGTAGAAGGTGATGCCGGCGATTCGATAGTAGAGGTCCTGGCGAAAGCGGCCGCTGGCGACGTCTGCTTCGAGATCGCGGTTGGTCGCGGCGATGATGCGCACATCCACCGACACCGGACGCGGACTGCCGACCGGTCGAACTTCACCCTCCTGCAGGGCGCGCAGCAGCTTTACCTGGAAGGCCGGCGACGTGTCGCCGATCTCGTCCAGAAACAGGGTGCCGCCGTCCGCCTGCTGAAACAGGCCGATGCGGTCTTCATGGGCACCGGTGTAGGCGCCGCGCTTGTGGCCGAACAGTTCGGCTTCGAGCAGGGTATCCGGCATGGCGCCGCAGTTCTCGACCACGAAGGGCCGCTCGGCACGCTCGCTGGCATAGTGGATGGCCCGCGCCAGAAGCTCCTTGCCGGTGCCCGATTCACCGGTGACCAGCACCGAAAGCTCATGGCCGGCGATCTTTTGCGCCAGTGCGCAGATAGCGTTCAAGGGACTGTCCGCCGCCCGCGTCAAGCGATCGAAGCCGGACTGGGCGCGCACCTTGCTGCGCCGGCCGGCGACGCGCTTCACGAGCTGGTCCGGGCTGTCGCGCAACTCCAGCGACAGGCGCTGGTTCTCCTGCTGCAGACGCCACAACTCGGCCGCACTTTTCAGCGTCAGCAGCAGTTGCTCGGGATGCCAGGGCTTCAGCAGGTACTGCCAGATGCCGGCGTCGTTGATTCCCGAAATAATGTCCTCGGCATCGGTGTAGCCGGAGAGGATCAGGCGCACCGTTTCGGGCCACTGGCTGCGCACCCGGCGCAGGAATTCGACACCCTGGGTGCCCGGCATGCGCTGGTCGGAGAGCACTATATGGACGAACTCGCGCCCCATGATGAGTTCGCCCTCCTCCGCTGAGGGCGCCGTCAGAACCGTGAAGTCTTCTTCCAGCGTACGACGCAGCGCTTCCAGCGAACGCAGTTCGTCATCGACCACCAACACGGTGAGGGGGGTGCGCGCCTTCACATTGGCACCTTCCAGCCGAGATCGCGGTGGCGCGCGAGGTGACGCGGGGTCCACGAGGCGAGCGACTTGCGCACGAAGTGGTGGCGGGCAACGTGATAGCTCGGATCGAAGCCGTAGAAATTGCGCCGCATATGGCTCAGCTCTTCTTCGCGATAGGAGGCCAGCGGCTTTTGCGCTTCGTCCTGCGCGCGACGTTCGCGCTTGGTCGCAAGCTGCTGCGCGAGATCGGGGGCGGCGGCAATCTCCGCGGCGCGGCGTGCGACGTCGATGCGAAAAGCCTGGGGATCGCCCGCCAGGCAGGCATCGCCGAATCCGATCGCCACGGCGCCCTGCGCCGTCAGCGGCTGCCGGTTGCGCATGATGTCACGCGCGCCTTCCTCGCCCACGCGACGCGGCAGCAGATAGGTCCAGTACTCGGAACCGTAGAGATTGCCCATGTTCTTGTAGTGCGGATTGAGCATCACGCCTTCGCGCGCCCAGACCAGGTCCGCCGCCCGCGCCAGGAAACAGCCGCCGGCCCCGGCATTGCCCGCCAGCGCGGCGACGGTGATCTGCGCCTCGGTTTCGATCAGTTCGCGCGCCAGATCATTCATCGCGTTGATGTTGTTCCAGGACTCGTCGGCCGGCGAGCCGTCGCCCAGGCTTGCCGCCTCGATCACGTTGAGATGAATGCCATTGGACCAGAAATCGGCGCCGCCCATCAAGACCAGTACCCGCACCGGCCGCTGCCTGGCCCAGGCCAGCGCCGCGCGCAGGCGGCCGCATTGCGCGGTCGACATGGCGCCGTTGTAGAACTCGAAATGCAGGAAGCCGACGCCGCCGGTCTCTTCATAGGCGATGTCCTGCCAGGTAGCGCTGTCGCTGCGCCACCAGCCCTCCAGCGGCGCGTCGGGCAGCGCGGCCGACTCGGCGGCGAAGGCCAGCGCGGCCGGCAGCTTGAAGTCGCCGGCGCGCTTGGCGTGGCCGATCCACACCGCGCCATCGAGCGTTTTACGCAGCACCGCGGTCTCGCGCCGGACCAGCAGATCGCCTGGCCGGCTGTCCGCTGCGCCGCGCAGAACAGCCTCAGGCCAGGCATCGAAGACATGGCAGGCGACGCCGAACAGCGTATCGGCGACACCGGGAAAGCCGTCGGCGGCGTTGATCTTGCGCAGCACGGTCGCCGTGTCATCGCTCGCCCAGTCGATCGCGCGATCGGCCTGCTGCATCAGGGGCCGCAATCCGCCGCGCACCTCGCGGCACTCGGCCAGCGGCGTCGGCAGGAAATCGTCTGCGGCAAAACGCTCCACCGCCTGCAGCACGGCGGTTGTGGCGGCCTGCGTCACCTCGTTGCGGTAGATGCTCGACTTCTTTGCCGCGCGCAGCGGAAATGTGGCGCTGGCCCAGATCGGTCCGGCGTCCATCTCCGCCTCGGCCTGCAGCACCGTGACGCCCCACTCGCTCGCGCCGCCCTGAATCGCCCAGTCCAGCGCCGACGGCCCCCGATCGCCGACGATGCCGGGATGGACGACCAGGCAAACGTGGCGCGCCCAGATCGATTCGGGAATCGCCCGACGCAAATAGGGCGCGACGATCAGATGCGGCTTGAACAGCGCGACCGCCTCTTCCGCCACGCTGTCGGCAATGTCGAACTCGATCGACACTTCATGCCCGCGCCCCTGAAGCTCGGCGCCGAGGCGCTGCGTCAGGCTGTTGAAGGCGTGGGTCAGGAGCAGGATGCGCATCAGCAATCCATTCAGCAAATTCTCGGCAGCTGATCGCCGGCCAGCCAATCGACGATGCGGCGGCCGCCGAAGGCCGTGGTGAGCTGGACGAAGTGGTGATCGTCGGCGATCACGTCGCCGATGAAGCAGGCCTCCCGTCCCAGCGGATGGGCGCGCATGGCATTCAGCACCAGTTCGGCATCGAGCGCCGAGCAGATCGCGATCAGCTTGCCCTCGTTGGCGACATACAGCGGATCGAGACCGAGAAACTCGCAGGCCGCGGACACCACCGGCTTCACCGGGATCGCCTTTTCGTAGAGCATCATGCCGACGCCGGACTGGCCGGCGATCTCGTTCAGCGTCGCTGCCAGCCCGCCGCGCGTCGGGTCACGCAGGCAGCGCAGGCCGGCGCCCGTCGCCAGCATCGCGGCAATCAGGCCGTTCAACGCGGCGGTGTCGGACTCGATCGGCGCGTCGAAGGAAAGATTTTCGCGCTTGCTCATGATCGCCACGCCGTGGTCGCCCAAGGAGCCCGAAACGAGAATAACGTCGCCGGGACGCGCCAGGCTGCCACCGAGTTCGAGGCCGTCGGGCAACACGCCGACTCCCGTGGTGGTGATGAAGACGCCGTCGCCCTTGCCGCGCTCGACCACCTTGGTGTCGCCGGTCACCACCGGCACACCGGCTTCGCGTGCGGCGTGGGCCATCGATTCGACGATGCGCGCCAGGTCGGCCAGCGGGAAACCCTCCTCCAGCACGAATCCGGCGGCCAGATACAGCGGCGTGGCGCCCATCACCGCAACGTCGTTGACGGTGCCATGCACCGAAAGGCAGCCGATGTCGCCGCCGGGAAAGAACAGCGGCGAGACGACGTGGCTGTCGGTAGACATCACCAAGCGTCCGGCCCGACCGTTGATAGTCGGCGCCGGCAACACGGCGCCATCATTGCCCTGCCCCAGGTATTCGTTGCCCAGGTGCCTGGCGAACAGCTCGGAGATCAGTTGCACCATCGAGCGACCGCCCGAGCCGTGGGTCAGGTCGACGCAGCCATGTTTCAGATCGAGCGGCCGTACATAACCGCTCCGAATTTTTCCCTGGGCCTCTGCCATTTAGTGCATATCCTTGTAACGTCCATAGCTGTAGTGCGCGGCGCAGGCGCCTTCCGAACTGACCATGCAGGAACCGATCGGATTCTCCGGCGTGCACACCGTGCCGAACAGCTTGCAGTCCTGCGGCTTCTTCACCCCGCGCAGGATCGCACCGCACTCGCAGGCCTTGTTGTCGGGCACCGAGCGGTAGTCCAGATTGAACTTGCGCTCGGCATCGAACGCGGCGTACTTGCGCCGGATCCTGAGCGCGGAATAAGGCACCACCGACAGGCCGCGCCATTCGAATTCGCGGCGCAGCTCGAACACCTCGGCGACGCGGTCCTGTGCCTTGACGTTGCCGTCGCGACTCACCGCGCGCGCGAACTCGTTCTCCACCTCGGCGCGGTCCTCATTGACCTGGCGCACCAGCATCAGGATGGCCTGCATCACGTCCAGCGGCTCGAACCCGGCGATGACGACGGGTTTGCGGTATTCCTCGGCGAAGAATTCATAGGGCCGACTGCCGATCACCGTCGACACATGCGCCGGACCGATGAAGCCGTCCAGCGGCACGGTGCCCCATTGGCGGACCTCCGGCGATTCGAGGATGTTGCTGATGGCCGACGGCGTCAGCACATGACAGCAGATCACGCTGAAATTCGCCAGGCCCTCAGTCTGCGCCTGCTGGATGGCAACTGCGGTCGGCGGCGTGGTGGTCTCGAAGCCGATGGCGAAGAACACCACCTCGCGCGCCGGATTGTCGCGCGCAATCTGCAAGGCATCGAGGGTCGAATACACCATGCGGATATCGCCGCCGCGCGCCTTGGCCTTCATCAGCGAGAGGCCGTCCGAGGCCGGAATGCGCAAGGTGTCGCCGTAGGTGCAGAGGATCACGCCCTGCTTCAGCGCCAGATCGATCGCCATGTCCACGCGGCCGATCGGCAGCACGCAGACCGGGCAGCCGGGGCCATGCACCATGTGCACCGTGGGCGGCAGCAGATCGGTCAGGCCGTAGCGCGAGATGGCATGGGTGTGGCCGCCGCAGAACTCCATGAAGCTGTAGCTGCGACCCGCCGCGACCTCGCCACCGATGCTCAGCGCAAGATTCTTGGCCAGTTCGCCGTCGCGGAACTCGTCGATGTATTTCACGAAGTTGCTTTTGCCTCCAATGCGCCCGTCTCGTTCAGCCCGGCAAACAGGGCCAGCGTCTTTTCGGCTTCCTCGGGATCGAGTTTGCTCAAGGCATAGCCAACATGAAGAATCACATAGTCGCCGACCTGCACGTCGGCCAGCAATGCCAGCGAGATTTCCTTCCTGACGCCGCCGAGATCGACGATCGCCCAATCGTTACCTGGGCCAGCGCCGTCCGCCTGGATACCGCTTCGCATAACTTCCACTACCTTGACTGGGATCGCCAGACACATGTTCAGTTTCCTATGGTTTCGAGCGCGACCCAGGCCTGGCCGAGGCTGATGCCGGCGTCGCCGGGGGACACCTGGCGCGGGCGCCGCACGAGCAGCCCGCGCCGCGAAAGAGTGTCGTGCAGACCTGCCGACAACAGGTGGTTGAAAAAACAGCCGCCGCTCCAGACCACGGTAGCGAGGCCTTGTTGTGCGGCCGACCGGGCAATCCACTCGCCCATGGCCGCGACCACTACCGCATGAAATCGCGCCGCCGCGGCATCAATCCCGCCCGCCTTGATCATCGTAAGTTCGACCAGCGCCGGCAACAGATCGAGCCGACTCGGCGTGTCGCCCGCGGCTATGGCCCAGGGCGCTGCCGACAGCGTCGGCCAGCCATGCGCCGCAATATGGCGTCGCGCCGCTTGTTCGAGGAGCATCGCGGCCTGCGCCTCGAACTGCTGATGCGCACACAGCCCAAGCAAACCCGCGGCGGCATCGAAGACGCGGCCCATGCTCGACGTCGGCGGGCAGTTGAGGCCGCGCAGCAGCATGGCCGCGACGGTGGCGGCGGCCGGCTCGCGGAAGTAGTCGACGATCTCGCCGCCGCGCCCCGCCTCGTGCAACACCGCCGCTCCCATGCGCCAGGGCTCGCGCGCCGCGCGGTCGCCGCCGGGCAGCGGCAGCGGCCGCAAATGGCCGATGCGCGCACAATCCGCGCCCGCGACGCGCAGCAATTCGCCGCCCCAGGCCGCACCGTCCTGGCCGAGCCCGACGCCGTCGAGCGCCAGGCCGAGCACCGGCTCGCGCACACCCTGTTCGGCGCAAACGGCGGCGATATGCGCGTGATGGTGCTGCACGGCGACCAGGGGCAGGCCGCGGCGCGCGGCAAACTCGATCGCCGCGCGGGTGCTGTAGTAGTCCGGGTGGAGATCGTGGGCGACCAGCTCGGGCTCGACGTCGAGCAGATCGAGCATACGAGCGACGGTTTCGTCGAGAAAGCCGCAGGTTTCTGCCGTATCCAGATCGCCGATGTGTGCCGACGGGAAGGCCTCCCCGCCGCGCGTGGCGCAAATGGTGTTCTTCAGGTGCGCGCCGAAGGCCAGCACCGACGGGCCGGAGCGCGGCAGGCGAATCGCGCGCGGTGCGTAGCCGCGGCTGCGGCGGATGAATTGCGGTGTGGCGGCAACCATTCGAATTACGCTGTCATCGCAGCGGGCGACGATGTCCCGCTCGTGACCGAGAATGAAATCGGCGATTCCGCTAAGTCGCTCGTTGGCTTCCGCCTCGTCCCGCACGATGGGCTCGCCGCCCGGATTGGCGCTGGTCATCACCAGCGCCAGGTCCTGCGCCGCCCGCAGCCACGCTGTGCCGTCGGGACGAGCAGCGGCCTCGTGAAACAGCAGGAACTGAATCGGCGTGGCCGGCAGCATGACCCCCAGCGTATCCAGCCCGGGCGCAACGCCGGCCAGCACGCCGTCGTTGCCGGGTCGCCGCGTCAGCAGCAGCACCGGCCGCTCGCGCCCCTCCAGCAGGGCAGCTTCGTCGTCCGTCACGACGGCATGCACTTCGACGCTGGCGCGGTTGGCCAGCATCACGGCGAAGGGTTTTGCTTCGCGGTCCTTGCGCTCGCGCAGGCGCATCACGGCCTGGCCGTTGCGCGCATCGCAGGCCAGATGGAAGCCGCCGAGCCCCTTGATGGCGACGATGGCGCCGCCACGCAGACGCTCCAGCGCCAGCTCGATCGGGTCACCAGCGAGCCGCTTGCCGCTCGCCTCGCGCAGGCACAGGCGCGGACCGCAGACGGGGCAACAGGTGGTCTCGGCATGGAAGCGGCGGTTGGACGGTTCGCCATACTCCACGGCGCAGACGGGACACAGGGGGAAAGGCGCCAGGCTGGTCTGCGGCCTGTCGTAGGGCAGCCCGCGTGTCACGGTATAGCGCGGCCCGCAATGCGTGCAGGTGATGAAGGCATGACGCCAGCGCCGCCCCGCCGCATCAAACAGTTCATCGAGGCAGTCGTTGCAGACGCCGACATCCGCTCCGATGGCGGTGCGCCGAACGTGGCCGCGCGCGCTATCGACAATGGCGAAGCCGTTGGCGCCCTCCGGCCTGGCATCCGCCGCGCACACGGCATCGATGCGCGCCAGCGGGGGAGCGTCGGCGCGCAGGCGCTCGATCAGCGCACCGACCCGGGCCGCCTCGCCCTCGGCAGAGATTTCGACGCCTTCGGAGTCGTTGCGCACCCAGCCGGCGATATCGAGGTCGCGCGCCAGCCGCCAGACGAAAGGCCGGAAGCCAACCCCCTGGACGATACCGGTAACGCGGATGCGGGAGGCAACCGTCATCGCATCGGGCATCAGGAGGCTGGCGACAGGTGCGCTTCCAGTTCCGCGATGGGTGGCTTCGGCGCCTCCACCGCGGCGCGCTTGCGCTCCGCGGCGGCGCTCGCGCCGCGCTCCAGCCACGCCAGCCAGGCGTCCATGCCCTCGCCCGTGGTGGCCGAGACTTCGATCACTTCGATTCCGGGATTGACCCGGCGCGCGAATTCGATCGCGCGCCGCACGCTGAAGGTCAGGTGCGGCAGCAGATCGCACTTGTTCATCAGCATCAGGGTCGCGGCACGGAACATGTCGGGATACTTGATCGGCTTGTCTTCCCCTTCGGTAACGGAGAGGATCACCACCTTGTGCGCCTCGCCCAGGTCGAAGGCTGCGGGGCACACCAGATTGCCGACGTTCTCGATCATCAGCAGCGAATCATCCGGCAGTTCGAGTTTGCCCATGGCATGGCCGACCATGTGCGCGTCGAGGTGGCAGCCCTTGCCGGTATTGATCTGGATCGCTGGCGCGCCGGTAGCCCGGATGCGCTCGGCATCCTGGCTGGTCTGCTGGTCGCCCTCGATCACCGCCACGCGCTGCCGGCCCTTGAGCAATTCGATGGTCTTCACCAGCAGTGTGGTCTTGCCCGAGCCCGGACTCGACACCAGGTTCAGTGCGAATATGCCGCGATCCGCCAACCGCTGGCGGTTTTGCGCGGCATAGGCGTTGTTCTTCGACAGGATGTCCTGCTCGATCTGCACCATGCGCCGGGTGCCGACTCCCGGCGCATGCGCATGGGCCGGCGCATAGCTGTGCCGGTGCGAGTGGGCCTGCGGATCTTCATGAACGTGCTCGTGAGCTGCACCCGCGACGTGTCCATGATCGTGCTGGTGAGCATGGCTATGGGTGGTGCCATCGGCATGCACGTGCTCGTGCTCGTGATGGGAATGCTCTCCGTCAATCATCACTTCGTCGGGGCCGCAACCGCATGTTGTACACATGTCTATTCTCCTTCTAGGCTACTTCGAGTTCCTTGACCCGCATTTCGGTACCGCTGGTCACCTGCATCTGATGGCTGCCGCACTGCGGGCACTCGCCAAACACTTCCGCCATGGGTACCGTCATGGCGCACTTCATGCACCAGCCGGTGCCCGGCAGCGCAATGATCTCCAACCGGGCGCCGTCGGCGATGCTGTCGCGCGTCACGGCGTCGAAACAGAACTTCATGGCCTCGATCTCGACCCCGGACAACTGCCCAATCTCCAGCCAGACCGTAGTGACTCTGGCAAATTCCTGCTGGCGCGCCGCATCCTCGATCAGTTGCAATACGCCTTCGGCGAGCGACATTTCGTGCATCGGCGTCTACAGGCCGTTGCGCACGTAATCGGCAAAACGCCGGTCGCGCGTGGCAATGTGCCAGCCGATGAAATCGAGAACCTCTGCCGCCCTGCCCGCCACCAGCGAGGAGTCGCCGGCGGCGTGACTGGCGGCGATCGACTGCAGGGCGTCCATCATCTGGATGTGGTCGTCGGCGTGATCTTCGTAGTCGTCGTAGCTTTTCAGCCGCATCAGCAATTCCTCGGACATGAAATGCGCCTCGCTATAGGCAATCAGTTGCTCAAGTATCTCTGCCACCGCAAGCGCATTGCGCTGCTCCTGCGCGGCGCTGCATAACTCCTGCAACAGGCCGAGCTGGATCTGGTGCTCGCGATCGGTTTCAGCATTCGACGCCCTGTTGAAGTCGGAAATCGACGACATCTTCGGCCTCCTTCTGTCCGCGGAAACATTCCAGTGGCGAAGGTTACCGCAAAGCGAGAAAGCGGCGGCGCGACAACGAGGGTTCGCCAAGCGGTTTCTGCGTCTTGGGTGAAGCTGCGGCTTGCTGGGCCGACGTCAACAGGGCGACCAGGGAAGCCCGGGCGGTCAGCGTCGCCGCCGACTGCGACGAGAACTGGCCCATCGGTGAAAACAGCGGGCAACTCTGGTACTCGCCCAGTTCGGCTTCCGCACTGCCCAGAAACGCGAAATTGCCGGCCGGAAACCTGACGAAGCGGCGCTTGTTCTCGCCGGTGGAAACCCAGCCTTCGGCTTTGCCGGGTACCAGCAGCATGCTCATGCACCAGGGCGTCACCACCACCCCCAGCCAATGCCCCTGCCAGCGCTGGAAATCGACGGCTTCCACCGAAAGCGCCGCATTCAGAATCGGAACGTCGGCCATCTGCTCCCGCTGGATGCGGAAAAAGGCCTCCTCGACCGCCTCGGCGGGATCGCAGTCGTGGATGCGGAAGGTCATGCCGCCTCGCCCCAGCGATTTGCGTCGCCCCCTTGCGCCATGAGGTCTTGCATCAGTGCCAGCGCCTCTTCGGCGCGCTGCGGCTCGACGCGTTCGAAGGCAAAACCGCCGGCCTGGATCAGCAGGTAGTCGCCCACCGCTATATCTTCCTCCATCAGCAGCAGGCTGACCTCGCGCGTTTGGCCGAAGCACTCGGCGAGCGCCATGCCATCGCGGACTTCGACAACACGGGAAGGTGCAGCAAGGCACATCTCAATTCTCCCCTGCGGCCAGCGGCTCCAGCGCGTAGCCGCGCGTCGCCAGTTCGGCTGCCGCCATGGCGGCCAGGACCGGAACCTTCTCGGCGACCGTTGGCGTCATTTCCATGCCCAGCTCCAGCGAAATGAACTCGACGCCGAGCACCACGATTTCCTTGGGCATGGTGTCCAGCAATTCCAGGCTGGCGAGCACGTCCGGCAGCGCGATCTGATGCGGCGACAATTTGTTGCGGAAAAACACCGGAATCTCGTCGCCGGCGATCTTCACCACCGTTCCGGGCGCCGCGCCGGTCTTGACCACGTCGAGGACGATCAGGAAATCCAGATTGGACAGATCCTCGATCATCTCCATGCCCGAGGTGCCGCCATCGATGGCCAGTACGTTTTCCGGCAGCCGGTAGGCCTGCTGCAGCGCTTCGACCGCGCGCACGCCCGCCGCCTCGTCGGTGAGTATGGTGTTGCCGATGCCGAGAACGACTGCCCGCATGAGAGGAAACCCGATAAAAAGAGGGCCGGCACCGGCCGGCCCACGCATACTAAACCGCCTTGACGGTGATTGCGGTATCGCTGTCCTTGTCGGTCAAATGGATCGCGCAGGCAATACAGGGATCGAAGGAATGGATGGTGCGCAGCACTTCCAGCGGCTTCTCCGCATCGGCGATCGGCGTGTCCACCAGCGATGCCTCGTAGGGTCCCGGCTCATCCTTGTCGTTGCGCGGACAGGCATTCCAGGTCGAGGGCACCACGCACTGGTAGTTCTTGATCTTGCCGTTGTCGATCACCACCCAGTGCGACAGCGCACCGCGCGGCGCCTCGTGGAAGCCGACGCCCATCACCTCGTCCTTGGGGAACACCGGCTGGTTGAAGGTCGTCAGGTCGCCCTTGCCCATGTTGCCAAGCAAGGACGTCCATTGATCGGCCAGCATATCGACATTGACGCAGCACGAAATCGCGCGCGCGGCATGGCGACCGATGGTCGAATGCATGGCGTCCAGCCCGACCTTGGTCTTGGCCAGCGCGGAAACCGTGTCGAGCGCGGCCGTCGCGTATTTGGTGGTCGGCGCATGACCGGCGGCGAGGCCGTTGATCACGCGCGCCAGCGGACCGACCTGCGCCACCTTGCCGTAGAAGGTCGGCGATTTGAGCCAGGAATACTTGGCGTCGTCCTTGAAGTCGGTGTAGTTCGGCACCGTCTGGCCGGCGTAGGGATGCAGCGGGCCGGACTTGTCGTAGTTGTACCAGGAATGCTTGACCGACTCCTCGACACCCTTGATCCAGTAGTCGTCGTTGAAGCTCTTGATCTGCTTCTGCTTGCCCAGGTCGCCCGCCTCGACAAAACCGCCGGGAAAGCCGAACTGGGTACCCTTGGTATCGAGCGGAATGTCGGGCACCGACAGGTAGTTGGTGACGCCGCGGCCGACCTTGGTCCAGTCGGCGTAGAAGGCGCCCACCGCGGCGACGTCGACCAGATATACGTTCTTGACGAAGTCCGACAGCTCGTCGATGAAGCCCTTGATCGCCATCAGGCGTTCGACCGTCAGCACCGCCTGCGAATCGGTCGCCAGCGGGTTGGCGACGCCGCCGACGGCGACGTTCTGGATGTGCGGCGTCTTGGCACCGAGAATCGAC
>Ga0154354_1109_pt2 | contig 22388 bp, 19 predicted proteins | sample RifGroA2_FD_115882 | JGI IMG/M metagenome (GOLD analysis project Ga0154354, IMG submission 115882) | Rhodocyclales bacterium GWA2_65_19
GCCGACTGCGTCGGCCGCGGCACCGGGCTCGACGACGCCGGCCTGGAGCGCAAGCGCGCGCTGCTGGCGCAGGCGCTCGCCATCTGGCCGGAACGGCCGGAAGCCGGCCGCCCAGTCGACAACGATGCCCTACGCATCCTGGCCCGCTTCGGCGGCTTCGAGATCGCCATGCTGGCCGGCGCCATGCTCGCCGCCGCGGAGGCGCAGATGACGCTGCTGATCGACGGCTTCATCGTCACCAGCGCGCTGCTGATCGCCGCCCAGGTCTCGCCTGAGATCCTCGACTACTGCGTGTATTCGCACTGCTCCAACGAGGCCGGGCACCGCCTGCAGCTCGACTGGCTCAAGGGCCGGCCGCTGCTCGACCTCGGCCTGCGCCTGGGCGAAGGCACCGGCGCCGCGCTGGCCCTGCCCCTGCTCAACGCCGCCTGCGCCTTCATGAACGAGATGGCGAGCTTCGAATCGGCCGGGGTCAGCGAGAAGGCCGGATGAAACGCGAGCTGGAATATTTCTTCGCCGCGCTGCGCTTCTTCACGCGCCTGCCGGTGCCGGCCTGGGTCGGCCATGGGCAGGACCAGCTCGATCATGCCGCGCGCTACTTTCCGCTGGTCGGCATCCTGATCGGCGGCATTGGCGCCGGCGTCACCGAACTGGCGGCGCTGGCGCTGCCGCTCGGCGTGGCGGTGCTGCTCGGCATGGCGGCAACGCTGCTGGCCACCGGCGCCTTCCACGAGGACGGCTTCGCCGATGCCTGCGACGGCTTCGGCGGCGGCTGGGACAAGGCCCAGGTGCTGACGATCATGAAGGACTCGCGCATCGGCAGCTACGCCGCGCTCGGCGCCGGCATGATGCTGCTGACCAAATGGAATGCGCTGACCGAGCTTGATGCCGCCTTCGGCCCGCCGCTGCTGGCCCTGGCGCTGATCGCCGGCCATGCGGTATCGCGCCTGGCCTCGACCGTGCTGATCTATTTTCTCGACTACGTGCGCGACGACGCCAGTTCCCGCTCCAAGCCGCTGGCGCAGCGCATGGCGCCGCACGAACTGGCGCTGGCGACGCTGTTCGGCCTCGCGCCCTGCCTTTTGCTGCCCTTCCCCGAAATGCTGCTGGCGCTGGCCGCGGCGGCCCTGGCCACGCTGCTCGCGGCGGGCTATTTCCGGCGCCGCATCGGCGGCTACACCGGCGATTGCCTCGGTGCCACGCAGCAGGTCAGCGAGCTGGCCTTCTACCTGGGCCTGCTGTGCAGCTTTACCTGATCCGCCATCCGGCGCCCCAGGTTGCCGCCGGCATCTGTTACGGCCGCACCGATCTGCCGCTGGCGGCGGACGTCGCCGCGGCGGCGGCGCGCATCGCACCCCAATTGCCGCCGCAACTGGCGGTCTACACCAGCCCGCTGCAGCGCTGCCGGCGGCTGGCGGAGGCCCTGCACCCCGCGCCGCGCAGCGACGAGCGCCTGCAGGAGATGCACTTCGGCGAATGGGAATTGCAGCCCTGGCATCTGGTGCAGCGCGCGGCGCTCGATGGTTGGGCCGCCGACCCGCTCGGCTACCGTCCGCCGCTGGGCGAATCGGTCGCCGAGTTGCAGGCGCGGGTGCATGACTTCGTCACCGAAGCCCGCCGCGAAGGCGTCGAGCGCGCCGTGCTGGTAACCCACGCCGGGGTGATCAAGGTCATCGTCGGCCAAGTCCGCGGGCTGCCGGCCCGGCAGTGGATGGCGCTCCAGTTCGCCTACGAAAGCGTGATCGAGGCGACACTCGGCTAGGCGCCCGGCAGGTGGGCGAATCCGCCCCCGTTTGGCATACACTGTGCCGTGTGAACGCCTCCTATCACAACCGTTTCGGCATTCCTTCGCTGGTCGCCCTGCTGCTCGCCGTGCTCTGGGCGGTGGCGGGCTATCGGACCTACGCCGAACGCGAACGCGTGATCGCGGCCAAGGAAGTCGAGTTGAACCAACTGGTGATCGCCGTCGAGGAACAGACGCTGCGCCTGTTCCGCCTGACCGAGGCCGCGCTGTTCGCCACCAGCCGCTGGATCGAGGAACATCCGGGAGTCTATCCAGGACAGAATCCCGCTTTCATCGATCTGGTCGGCAACCTGAAACGCCTGTCAGACGACGCCATCGAAGTCCGCCTGATCGATGCGCAGGGCGGCGCCCACGTCGTTCCGGCGCCCACCCGCCAGGCGGTCGCCAGCGTGGCCGACCGCGGGCTGTTTCGCGTGCAGCGGGACCCGCTGATGCGCGGGCTGCACATCAGCGATCCGGTGATCGGGCGCATCAGCGGCCAATGGGTCGTGCCGGTATCCTATCCGGTGCAGGCGCCGACGCAGCAATTCGCCGTGGTGGTTGCCGCCATCCAGTTGGAGCGCATCGCCCGGCCCTTCGAGGCGCAGCGACAAAAACCCAACGGTTCGATCACGCTGCTCAAGTCCAGCGGCGTCACGCTGTTCCGCACGCCGGCGATCGAGGGCGCCATCGGCAAATCCATCGCCCAGGCGCCGGACTTCATCAAGCACCTGAGCGCCGAGAGTCGCGGCCTGTACCGCGTCAAGGGCGCCTTCGACGGCGTCGAGCGCATGATCGGGTTCGCCCAGCTGCAGACCTACCCCATCATCATCGCGGTGACCGCCAGCGTCGATGATGCCCTGCAGCCCTGGTGGCGCGAGCTCTACCAGTTGCTGACCTTCGTCCTCGCCGTCTCCGGCTTCGCCCTGTTGTTCAGCCGTCGCACGCTGCGCGCGGCGCGCGTGGCGCAGCAGAAACTGGCCGACAGCGAACAGCGCTTTCGCACGCTGATCGAGCATGCGCCCGACGCCATCCTGGTGCTCGATGCCGATACGCAGAAAATCGTCGAGGCCAACCCGATGGCGGAAAAACTGTTCGAACGGACACGCGGCGAACTGCTGAGCGGCGGCGTCGAGCGCTTTTACGCGCCGATCCAGCCGGACGGGCTGCCCGCTGCCGAAAGCATGCGCATCGCCCAGGAGCGCTGCTTCAAGGGCGAGTCGGTGCTGATCGAACGCCGCATCCGCCGCGCGTCGGGCGGCGAAATCACCGCCGAAACGCGTATCGACGACATGTCCCAAGGCGGCCGGCGCCTGGTGCGCGGCAGTTTCATCGACATCTCCGAACGCAAGGCGGTGGAGACGGCCCTGCGCGAGAGCGAGGCGCGCCTGCGCATACTGATGGAAACCTCGCCCCTGCCGATGCTGATTTCCACGCCGCCGCCCGAGGGCCAGGTGCTGCTGCTCAACGAACGCTTCGCCGAAGTGCTCGGCTACGCCATCGAAGACATCCCGAATCTTGACGCCTGGTGGCCGCGCGCCTGTCCCGATCCCGGCTACCGCATGGAAGTGCAGCGCCGCTGGAGCGAAGCCGTGCAGCGCATGCTCGACGCAGGGCGCCACTCGCTGGAGGACCCTGTCGCGGCGGAGATCACCTGCAAGGACGGCAGCCGCCGCTTCGTCGAAATCCATATGTCGCTGCATGCCGACCGCTGCCTGGTGGTGTTCAACGACCTGACCCAACGCCGGGCCTACGAGCAGGAACTGGCGCGCATCGCCAACTACGACATCCTCACCAACCTGCCCAACCGGCGCCTGCTCACCGACCGCATGGAACAGGCGCTGGCCCGCACCCGGCGCAAGGGCCGCATGCTGGCGGTGTGCTACCTCGACCTCGACCAGTTCAAGCCGGTCAACGACCGGTACGGACACGAGGCGGGCGACAAGGTGCTGATCGAGGCGGCGCGGCGCATGAGCGAATCGATCCGCGCCGAGGACACTGCTGCGCGCCTCGGCGGCGACGAATTCGTGCTGCTGCTGGCGGACCTCGAATTCCTCGACGAATGCGAACGGGTGCTGGCGCGGGTAATTTCCTCGCTGGCCCTGCCCTTCGTGCTCAATGACAACGTCAGCGTCGTGCTCTCGGCCAGCATCGGCGTCGCGCTGTTCCCCGCAGGCGGCGGCACGCCCGACGAACTGATGCGCAATGCCGATCAGGCGATGTACGCCGCCAAGCAGGCAGGGCGCAACCGGATCAACTTCTTCCGCCCGCCACGCGCTGCAGGGCCTGCCTAAGCTGACGTATCCCGTGCCGGGTCCGCGATGTCGACAAACATGGACCCATGCCGGCGCACCCGATAAAATGTCCAGCGTTCCGGCGCGCATTTTCCAAGCTGCAAAGACTCGACTACCCGATGAAGAAATACATTGTTTCCGCCCCCACCCTGCAGGTGGTGGCTGCCTATGCCGAATGGAAGAAGCTCGGCGAGGATGGCGAACGCACCATCATGGACGACGGCTGGACGCTGCCCTCCCTGAAATTCGCCCATCTCTACGAGGCGCACGCCGCCGCCCTCGACCTCGCCATGGTCAGCGGATCGGTGACTCCCTTTCAAGCGCACGAAATAGTCATTACCGAATTTCTCGCCGATCCCGGGGAGGCGCAATGAGCTTCGGGAACTTCACCGTGGACATTGCCGATCTGGGCGGACGGCAGAAGAAGAACGGCGAGAAGCGCGAGGCGCCGCGTGCGCCGCTGCACTTCAAGGTAGCGATCGTCTATCACCAGCACGAGGACGAAGCCACGCGACCGCGCTATCACGGCAGGACCAATGACATTTCCCTGAAGGGGCTGTCGATCCTGGTAGGCCACAACATCTTCAACGAGGGCGAGGTGACCGTCTTGCTGGCGATTCCACCCGCGCATATCGGCGAGACCCAGAAAGTCATCGAGGCCACGGCCAAGATGGTCTATACGGTGTTCTCGTCGGAGCACGACACCTTCCGCATCGGCTTGGAGTTCTGCAAATTCAAGCGGAATGGCGACCAGCTGCTGAAGAAGGTAATCGACGAGCGCTACATCAAGCCGAACTACCCCGGGGCGGCCGAGAACAAGCACGCGGCGGCCCAATAGCCGCGACCGTCCATGCCGCTACGCATCGCCATCAACGGCTACGGTCGCATCGGCCGCTGTTTTCTGCGAGCCCTGCACGAGTCTCCGTTGCGCGAGGAAATTTCGGTGGTGGCGATCAACGAACCGGCGGACATCGAAAGCATGGCCTACCTGACCCGCTTCGATTCGACCCACGGCCGCTTTCCGGGCGCGGTGGACGTGCGCGACGGCCATCTGCGCATCGACCGCCACGAGATCATCGTCTCCCATGCCCATGAACCGCGAGGCGTGGACTGGCGCGCGCTCGATCTCGATCTGCTGATCGAGGCCTCGGGCCGCTATGCGCTGCGCCAGGAACTGAACGCCTTCGTCGCGGCTGGCTGTCCGCGCCTGCTGCTGTCGCACCCCGGCCACGGCGCCGGCGACGTCGATCGCACCATCGTCTTCGGCAGCAACCACGAATCGCTCAAGGGAGACGAACGGCTCGTCTCCGCGGCGTCGTGCACCACCAATGCGATCGTGCCGGTGCTGTCCATCCTCGACGCCGAATTCGGCATCGATCACGCCCTGATGACCACGCTGCACTCGGTGATGAACGACCAGCCGCCGATAGACGGCTATCACCATGCCGACCTGCGCCGCACGCGCTCGGCGATGCAGTCCATGATCCCGGTCGCGACCGGACTTGCACGCGGCGTGGCGCGGCTGCTGCCGCGGCTCGCCGAGCGCGTCGAAGCCAAGGCGATCCGCGTCCCGGTCGCCAATGTCTCGGCCATCGACCTGGTGCTGACCCTGACCCGTCCGACCAGCGCCGACGACATCAACACCTGCCTGCGCCGCGCCGTGAACGCCGGCTTTCCTGGTCAACTGGCGTGCACCGACGACCCCCATGCCTCAGTCGACTTCAATCACAGTCCCTATTCAGCCATCATCGACATGACCCAGACCCGGATGAGCGGCCCGCTGCTGGCCAACCTGCTGATCTGGTTCGACAACGAATGGGGCTTCGCCAACCGCATGCTGGAACTGGCCGCGTTCTGGGGCCGCCGCCTGCCCGCGCGCTGAGCGCCGCGAACCCGCCTAGCCGCCCATCGCGCGCAAACCGAGCAGCACAGTCATGCCGGCGATGAAGGGCAGCCACGGGTTACGCGAAAACGTCGCCGCCGCAACGGCGGCGACCACGCCCGCCAGTTTCGGATTCAGCGGCGCAAAGTCGGCGCCGACCACCAGCACGTCGGGCGCCACGATGGCCGCCAGCGCCGCGGCCGGGGCATAGCGCAGGGCGCGCTGCACCACGGAAGGCAGGCGTACACGGTTGCCGAGGACGATGAAGCTGGCCCGCGGCAGCGTGGTAGCGAGGCCGATCAGGATGAAGCTGAGCCACAAGCCCGCCTCGGCGCTCATTGCGCTTCTCCCTTCGCGTGCCAGTGTTCGGCGGCGAAGCCGGCAAGGATGCCGACCACGATGGCGACGATCAGCCCGAGCCGCAAGGGCATGCCGCGCAGGGCTATCGCCGTGGCGCCGCTGCTGAGGGCGGCGACCAGCATCGGCCGTTGCCTGGCAAGTGGGACCAGCAGCATCAGCAGGGCGATGGTGGCCATGAATTCCAGCGACCAGTGCTTCGGGATCGAGCCGGCGGCAAACACGCCGATCAGCGCAAAGCTCTGCCACAGCAGCCAGGACCAGACCGAGGGCGCCAGGTAGTAGCCGAGCCGCCAGCGCGGATCCTCGACCTTCAGCATCTTCTCCAGGCAGCAGGCGAAGACGCCGTCGGTCAGCAAGTGCCCCGCGAACCAGCGCGTCGGCGTACCGATGCCGCGAAAACCCTGGGCAACGGCCGCGCTGAAAATCACGAAGCGCAGGTTCAGCGCCAGCGCCGTGACCACGATCAGCCACAGCGGCGCGCCGATGCCGATCAGCGGCAGCGTGCCGAGCTGGGCGGTGCCGGCAAAGACGATCACGTTCATGCCCATGGCCTGCGCGGGCGTGAAGCCGGTACTGATCATGGCCATGCCGGTGACCAGCGCCCAGGGGATCAGTCCGACGGACAATGGCAGGAAAGCGCGGAAGCCCTCGCGGGCACCTTCGCGAAACGATGAGGCGGGCATGACGAAAAACCGAAAAAGAGTCGCCCCGCATTTTATGTGAAGACTCGTCGCCGTCCCGCCGGCGCCGACTTTCGCGCCGGCTCGCCGCCCGGCCGCGGCGAATCAGCGCGCCGCCGGCCGGTAGATCTGGTCGAAGCTGCCGCCGTCGCCGAAATGGGTCTTCTGCGCCTGCTGCCAGCCGCCGAAGACTTCATCGATGATGATCAGCCTGACCGGGGCGAAGGTCTTGGCATATTTCGCCGCGACCTTCTTGTCGATCGGCCGGTAATAGTGCCTGCCGGCGATGTCCTGGCCTTCCTCGAAGTAGAGATGGTTCAGGTAGGCCTCGGCCACCTTGCGCGTGCCATGCTTGTCGGCGAACTTGTCCACCACCGCGACCGGCGGCTCGGCCAGGATCGAGAGCGATGGCACGACGATTTCCACGTTGTCGGGGCCGAGTTCCTTGACCGCCAGGTAGGCTTCGTTTTCCCAGGCCAGCAGGACATCGCCAATGCCGCGCTCGACGAAGGTGGTGGTCGCGCCGCGTGCTCCGGAATCCAGCACCGGCACATTGGCGAACAGCCTGGCGACGAAGTCCTTCGCCGTCGCCTCGCTGCCGCCCGGCTGCTTCAGCGCATAGGCCCAGGCCGCCAGGTAGTTCCAGCGCGCGCCACCCGAGGTCTTGGGATTCGGCGTGATGACGGCGATGCCGGGCTTGACCAGGTCGTTCCAGTCCTTGATGCCCTTGGGATTGCCCTTGCGCACCAGGAAGACGATGATCGAGGTGTAGGGCGCGGAATTGTGCGGCAGGCGCTTTTGCCAGTCGGGGGGCAGCGCCTTGGCCTTTTCGGCGATGGCGTCGATGTCGTAGGCCAGAGCCAGCGTCACGACGTCGGCCTCCAGCCCGTCGATCACCGCCCGCGCCTGCTTGCCGGCGCCGCCGTGCGACTGCTTGATGGCGACCTTGTCGCCGGTCTTGGCCAGCCAATGCCGGGAAAACGCGGCATTGAAGTCCTGGTAGAGCTCGCGCGTCGGATCGTAGGAGACGTTGAGCAGATTGATCTCGGCGGCCTGTGCCGTCAGCGAAATGCCGAACAGTGCAGCCAGAAGCAGGGAGCGCTTCATGGTCGGAGTCTTTGCGTGGTTGAGGATGGAGGCACTCTAGTATTCGTCCATCCTCCGCAGCGAACCAAGAAAAACCGGATTGCTTATTCCCTGCCTTGAAGTAGCTTAGAGTTCGGAAATCGAAGCGCCTGCGGAAGCAGGCAAAACAATGTAACACATTGTTATTGCGAATTTTTCATACATGGGTTAAATTTATGAGCAAATTTACTCATAGATTTAACCCATGCTTGAATTCCAACGTTCCCACCTGACCGTTCTTGTCCAGCGACTGGCGGAGCCTGCTCATCGACTGGTAGTCGTGGCCGGACCACGGCAGGTGGGCAAAACGACCCTCGTGCAGGCAGCGCTGCGGCATTTCAAGCACGGCAAATACGTAAGTGCCGATGCGAGCGAGGAGCCAAGCTTCGTCGCCTTGTCCATTTCCCGGGATGAAACCATGGAATCGCCAGGCGTTCGCCGGGACGCGAGTTGGCTGGTTCGGGTATGGCAGGAGGCCCGGCGGCTGGCGAAGCAGGCGGACGAGAACGGCTTCATTCTCGCGATCGACGAAATCCAGGCCATCCCCCAGTGGTCCGAAGTGGTCAAGGGCCTCTGGGATGCGGACCGCATGGAAGGACTCGATCTGCGCGTGGTGTTGCTGGGATCGTCTCCATTGCTGGTGCAGAAAGGCCTGCGGGAAAGTCTCGCGGGGCGGTTCGAACCGATTCCCATGGTCAGCCACTGGAGCTATCCCGAAATGCACGATGCATTCGGGCTTGCGCTCGACGACTATCTCTACTTCGGTGGTTACCCTGGCAGTGCATGCTGGGTCAGGGACGAGCCGCGATGGCGTAGCTATGTGAGAGATGCCTTGATCCATCCCGCCATCAGCAAGGACATCCTGCTGTTGAACCGGGTGGATAAACCTGCGCTGCTAAGCCAGTTGTTCCAGCTCGGCTGCGAATACTCGGGCCAAGTCCTGGCCCTGAGCAAGATGGCGCCACATCTCCAGGATGACGGGGAGAAGGCCCACACCTTGACCCTGTCCCACTACCTGGAACTGATGACCCAGGCCGGCTTGCTGACCGGCTTGCAGAAATACACGGGAAGCAAACTGCGACGACGTGGATCGAGCCCAAAGCTGCTGGTCCTCAATACGGCAATGATGTCCTTGGCCAACGGCGCGGATTTCGCCTCCGCCCGGCAGGATCGGACACACTGGGGCCGCTTGGTGGAAAGCGCCGTGGGTGCCCATTTGTTCAACACCGGTGTGCCCGACTGCCAGTTGTACTACTGGTCGGACGGCTCCGACGAGGTCGATTTCGTCCTGACCCGGGGCCGGTTGTTGACGGCAATCGAGGTCAAGAGCGGCCGCAAACGCGCCCATGTGCGCGGCTTCGATGCATTCGAAAAAGCCTTTGGCCCATGCCGCCGACTGGTTGTCGGCGAGGGCGGTATTTCCCTGCCGGAGTTCTTCTCGTTCCCGGCCGAACACTGGCTACCGGAAAAATCGTGAGCAACCACCTGGTTCCACGTACCTGTAGCTACCACGACAACGCCGGGGCGCATTCGACGCCCCTGTCGAATCTGCGCCCTTTGCATGCCTACGTGCTGCTGGGGGAGCCTGGAGCCGGCAAGTCCTCCGCGTTCGAACAGGAAGCGGCGGCGTGCGACGGAACCTTGATTCGGGCGCGTGAATTCATCGAATTGCCGCTTGCTCAGGAGTGGCGGCACAAGACCCTGTTTATCGACGGCCTCGATGAAATGCGCGCGGGTTCCGACGATGGCCGCAAGCCACTCGATGCCATCCGCCGCCGGCTCGCCGAATTGGATATTCCGCCATTCCGCATCTCCTGTCGCGAAGCCGACTGGCTGGGCGACAGCGACCGGGTAGCGCTCGAATATCTGGCGGGTGACGCCGGCTTGCGGGTGCTGCATCTGGATGATCTGGATCGGGCAGCGCGTCTCGCCATTCTGCAAGACCAAGGCGTCATCGACGGTGAGGATTTTCTGCGTCGTGCCGACACGCAGGGCTTGGGCGATCTCCTGGGAAATCCCCTGACCCTGAAGCTGCTCGCCGACACCGTCGGCAACGGCGCCTCCTGGCCGGAAACTCGGGCCGACCTCTACCGTCTGGCCTGCGAAAAAATCGTGCAAGAGCCGAACCCGGAGCATCGCGCCGCGAAGCGCGGCAAGGCCGTTTCCGATGCCGACCTGCTGAATGCCGCGGGCGAACTGTGCGCCGTCCTGCTGCTGTCGGGACGGGAGGGTGTCGCACTCGATAGCGGCAATGCGACTGCCGCATACCTGGCGTTGGCCCACCTGTCCGTCACGGACGTAGACAAGTCGCAGCGGGCCGTGCAAACGCTGCTGTTCGTCGCCGACGGGCAAGACAGCCATCGTCGCCCGATACACCGCACGTTCGCGGAGTATCTGGCAGCACGCCATCTGGCGATCCGCATTCAGCAACATGGGCTGCCGCTCGCCCGCGTCTTGGCCTGGATGGGCGGCAGCGACGGCGGTATCGTCGCGGGATTGCGGGGCTTGCATGCCTGGCTGGCCGTGCATTGTTCAGCCTGCCGCGACACATTGATCGAGCGCGACCCGCTGGGCCTACTGCTCTATGGCGATGCCGCCGGCTTTGGTACTGCCGATCGATTGAAACTACTGCGGGCATTGGAGGGCGAAGCAAAACGCTATCCGTGGTTCCGCCATGTCGATTGGCGCAGTTCGCCGTTTGGCGCGTTGGGCAAGCGGGACATGGCGGACGCCCTGCGGCCCTATCTGGATTCGTCGGCCCGCGACGAGGCCAGCCAGTCCTTCCTCGATAGCGTGCTTGAAGCACTGATTCATGGCGAGGCTATTGCCGAACTAGCGCCATCGCTCTGGACCATTGTGCGCGACGCCGGCTACTGGCCTGGCCTGCGAAGCCACGCACTGGAAGCCTGGCGACGCTCCAGTCAGAACGTGGCGCCTTTGTTGGAGCTACTGGAATCGATTCGCCAGAGTACGGTGGAGGACTCGGATGACGAACTGCTGGGCTATCTCCTGAGCGAGTTGTATCCGAGATTCATTACCCCGGAGCAACTCGTCGCATTTCTACACCAACTCAAGCAACCATCGCTGATCGGTTCCTATTTCATGTTCTGGGAACAGGAGGTAGTCGCCCGTACGCCCATCGAGCAATTGCCGAATCTGCTGGATGCTGTGGCGGCTGCTTGGCTCCCGTCGGACGAGTCGCGGGACTATCTGTTCCAGGGAGTGATTGGAGAGCTGATCGCCAGCACGCTGGAACGATTGGTTCATGAGCCCGACGTGAAGCGCCTTGCCGCGTGGCTGGACACAGGGCTAGATCGGCACCGGAGCTCACGGCTAGACGTCAAGCATTCCGCGCGGATAGTGGCGTGGCTGACTGCTCACCCAAAGTCCTATCAAGCCTTGATTCTCCACGCCGTGGACCAGTGTCCGAGCGATGAGGAGTTTCCGCACCGAATCTTTGATCAGGAAGCGCGCATCTATGATGCGGCATATCCGGAAGGATTCGATGAATGGTGTCTGGCGCAAGCCGAATCCCAGATATCCGACATACGCGCCAAGCACTTCTTCGACAAGGCGGTTCGGTCCCTGGTTTCAAAGTTTGGATGGGAACGACTGAACATCGATAGCCTCTCTTCCTGGTGCGCAGCCCGGCCGCGCTTTCAACCTTGGCTTGACTCCTGGCTGCGCGAGGATGTAGCTGAGTGGCGACTCAAACACGCCGAACGCAAGCGCAACCAAGGAGAAACCGACAAAGCCAAACGCTCCGACTGGCTGCAGCAACTACGCAATCACATCGATGCCATCCAAGCAGGCACCGCGCCCGTCGGTATCTATTACGACTTGGCGCGTGCTCACGAAGGCTCCTTCACCGGCGCCCGAGACGGGGCTCCGTTGCAACGCATGGAAAAGTTGTTCGAAGGAAATACCGCGCTGGTCGAAGCAAGCTTGATAGGCCTGCGCCGCTGCGTAACGCGTATGGACTTGCCGACCACAGCAGACATCGTGGACCTGGCCCGAAAAGGACGTGAACACTACATCCGCCGTCCTTGCCTCGTCGGCATGGAATTGCTCCACCAAGACGACCCGCTATCCATCCTGGCGCTGGACGACGACCTGCTGCTGCGCATGCTGGCGTTCCGCTTCACCTACGATGTGGGAGATCAACCGGACTGGCTCGGCCTGCTGCTGAGGGAGCGTCCCGCTTTGGTCGCGGATGCCTTGGTGGCCTATGCGACGCCCATGCTCAAGGCCGGTCACGAACACATCGCATCCCTCCATGCGTTGGCCCACGATCCAGAGTGGACAGCAGTCGCGACCTTGGCGGCGCCTCGCCTATTACAGGCGCTGCCGCACCGGATAAAAAAGAATCAGGTACGCCAACTCAACGTTTTGCTGCTCGCCACCTTGCGCCACGCGCGCCCGGCCTTGCTGCCGCTGCTGGATGCCCGCTTGAAACTCGGCAGCCTGGACGCCGGGCAGCGTGTGATGTGGCTGGCATGCGCGACGCTGATCGATCCAAACCGGCACGCCGCCGCCCTGGAAATCCATGTGGGAAGCAGCCAGACCCGGGCCGCCGTGCTGGCCTCTTTCCTGCGCACGCGCTGGGGCGAGCAACCCGCGCATGACGATCTGCCGGAGAGCCTGATCCAACTCTTTGTCCGCTTACTGGCGCCTTCAATCTCGCCCCGGCAAACACATCTCGACGGCTGGGTCCGTCCCGAGCAGGAAACCGCCAGATACGTCGAACATCTGATTTCCCAGTTGGGCGGGCGGCCCGGCTTGGCCGCACGGCAAGCACTGGAAGCGCTGTCGCAAGACAAACGCGTCACCGCGTGGAGCAACGAGATCCGCCATGCCATCGAATCCCAGCGCGTGGTCAGCCGCGAGGCCGACTACCGCGCACCGGAGGCAGCGGCCCTTGTCGAGGCCCTGAAAAACGGCAAGCCGGCGAATTGCGCCGACCTTGCAGCGCTGGTCGCCGAACAACTGCACGAAATCGGCAAGACATTACGTCACGGCGATACCAACGGCTACCGCCGCTTCTGGATCGGAGGAGAGTCCGCGGAACCGGCATTGGAGAACGAGTGCCGGGACTACCTGCTCGACCTGCTGCGCCCAAGGCTACAGCCCATGGACATCGAAGCGCAAAAGGAAGGCTATTTCGCCGAAGACAGGCGGGCCGACATCCGGGTGTCCTATCGTTCCGGGCGCTGGATCGTGCCGGTGGAAATCAAGCGCGACCGCCACACAGACGTTTGGCGTGCCATCGGGAATCAACTGACCCGTTACGCCCAGGACCCGGCGGCGGGCGGTTACGGCATCTACGTGGTGCTCTGGTTTGGTGGCAAAGGCATGCCTTTCCCACCTTCGGGCTCCAGGCCGCGCACCGCCGCCGATGTCGAACGCGAGTTGCAGGCTATCCTGACCCCTGCGGAACGCACTCGCATCAGCGTCGTAGTGCTCGACGTAAGCCAATAAGCGCTTGCCGCTCGCGCCGCGCATCGTGCTTACGCGCTTTGCCGACGTCGGCAATCCGGCTTGAATCGCCGTCCCGCCGGCGCCGACTGTTCGCCTGCCCATGCCGGGGCTCGGCACGGGCAGCAACCCTCAGGCGTACTCCGGCTGGAAAGCCTGTTCCGGATTGGTCACCGGCCCGTTCCCGCTCCAGTAGGGCGAGAGCTTGCGTAGTTGGGCGATGATCGGCGGCACCGCGGCGATGACGCGGTCGACTTCCTCTTCGGTGTTGTAGCGCGAGAGCGAAAAGCGGATGGTGCCATGCGCGGCGGTATAGGGAATGCCCATGGCACGCATGACATGCGAGGGTTCGAGCGAGCCCGAGGTGCAGGCCGAGCCGCTGGAGGCGGCGATGCCCTGCTTGTTGAGCATGAGCAGGATGCCTTCGCCTTCGACGTATTCGAAGGCGATGCTGGCAGTATTGGGCAGGCGGTAGAGCGTGTCGCCATTGACGAAGGCATTGGGCACCTTGGCCAGGATGCCGCGCTCCAGCCGGTCGCGCAGTCGCTTGACCGTGGTGTTCTCCGCGTCCATGTGCTGCATGGCCAGTTCGCAGGCGACGCCGAGGCCGACGATCGACGCCGAGTTCTCGGTGCCGGCGCGCCGGCCGCGCTCCTGGTGGCCGCCGCGCAGCAGGGGGCGGAAGCGGGTGTTGCGCCGCAGGTAGAGCACGCCGATGCCCTTCGGCGCATGCAGCTTGTGGCCGGAGAGCGAGAGCATGTCGATCTTCGTGCTCTTCAGGTCGATCGGCAGCTTGCCCACCGCCTGCACCGCGTCGGTGTGGAACATGATGCCTTTATCATGAGCCATCTCGGCCATTTCCTCGACCGGGAAGATCGTGCCGGTCTCGTTGTTGGCCCACATGATGGAGACGATGGCGACGCGGTCGTTGAGCAGTGCCTTGTACTCGTCGAGATCGACGCGGCCCTTCTTGTTGACCTTCAATTTATGGACGACGTAGCCCTCTTTTTCGAGCTGGTCGCACAGCGTCAGGATCGCCGGATGTTCGACCACCGTGGTGATGATGGTGCGACGATCGGGCTGGGCCTTGATCGCCGAGAAGATGGCGGTGGAATCCGATTCGGTGCCGCAGGAGGTGAACACGATTTCCGAATCGTGCGCCGCGCCGAGCAGGGTCTGCACCCTGGCGCGCGCCTCTTTCAGCGCCTTGCCCACCTGGGCGCCGAAACTGTGAATCGACGAGGCATTGCCGAACTGCTCGGTGAAGAAGGGCAGCATGGCCTCGACCACGGCCGGATCGCAGGCAGTGGTGGCGTTGTTGTCCATGTAGATGGGTTTCATGGCGATGGTCCTAGTTGTGCGCCATGGCGCCCACGGGCAGCACCTGCACCAGTTCGCCGAGCGCCTCGATCAGCTTGTGCTGGATGCCGCCCAGGGTCGCCGCTTCCATCTGGCAGCCCTGGCAGGCGCCGGACAGCGCGACATAGATCTTCTTGCCGTCGACCTCGATCAGGGTCACATCGCCGTGGTCACGCTGCAGCATGGGACGAATGGATTCGAGTGTGTCCTCGATCTTGCGGATGCGCTGGTAGTTGGTCAGCCTGGGCTTCACCGGAGATTCATTTGGCAAACTCGCCGGCGCCTTCTTCGGTTTCGGCTCGCTCGAATACAGCCGGCCATTCACCGCGATCAGGATGTCCTCGATCTTCTCGTGGCAGGCCGAGCAACCGCCGCCGGCCTTGGTGTAATTGGTCACTTCCTCGCGCGTCTTGAGGCCGTTGGCGCGCACCGTGTCCTCGATCATCACGGCGTCGATGGCGAAGCACTTGCAGACCAGGTCGCCCTCCTCATGGTCGTCGCTCCAGACCTCGCCGCGATAGTTGGCCACCGCCGCCTGCAGGGCCTCGCGCCCCATCACCGAGCAATGCATTTTCTCCGGCGGCAGGCCGTCGAGGTAATCGGCGATGTCCTGGTTGCCGACCTTCAAGGCGTCATCCAGCGTCTTGCCCTTGATGATCTCGGTCAGTGCCGAACTCGACGCGATGGCCGAGCCGCAGCCGAAGGTCTGGAAGTGGGCGTCCTCGATGATCTCGGTTTCGGGGTTCACTTTCAGCATCAGGCGCAGCGCATCGCCGCACTTGATCGAGCCGACGTCGCCGGTGCCATTGGCATTTTCCAGCGGACCCGAATTCCTCGGGTTGAAGAAATGCTCGCGGACTTTCTCGGAGTAATCCCACATGGCCGTGTCCCTCAGGCGGAAAACGAGGAGCCGCAGGCGCAGGAGCCGGTGGCATTGGGGTTGTTGAACTTGAAGCCGGTCTGGGTCAGGCTGTCGACGAAATCGACGGTCAGGCCTTCCAGCATCGGCCGGCTCATGGGATCGACCAGCAGCTTGGCGCCGGCGCCGATGTCGAATTCGAAATCGTCCTCGCCCTTCTCCTGCTCCAGGCGCAAGCCGTACTGCAAGCCCGCGCAGCCGCCGCCGGAAACGAAGATGCGCAGTCCGGCGACCGGATTCTCGGCGCCCTTGATGAAACGGTTGATGGCTTTTGATGCGGCGGGAGTCAGATTGATCATGGCGATTCTCCTTGGGGAAGGGATGGAGCGAAGTGTTGTCGTGGGGCTGCGTCAGGCGATACAGCGCAAAGCCCGTGCCACGCGTGCAACTTGTTGTTTTTGTGAAAGTCGGCGCTGGCGCCACGGCGTTCTTGTCGCATATGCGACAGGCCATCAGCGTGCTTGACGGGCAGATGGCCTGGCCGACGATCAAGAACGATAACTACCAGAAAAGACGTTACAACAGTTGACTTACATAATTCCGCCGCCCAGAATCGCAACATTCGCCAGAAACGCGATTTCTATCCAAATGAAACAATTGGGCCAGGTGGCAAGCATACGCATGGGTTACCCGTTCCGTTCGCGCCTTGAGCACGATGCGATGGGAGCCATCGCTGTCGTGCAGATGAAGGACATCGACGATGCAAGCTTGCTGCACGTGGAAGACGCGGTTCGGGTGGATTTGGCGGACGTAAAAAACCACCACCTGATCCGGTCGGGCGATCTGGCATTTCGCTCTCGTGGGCGAACGAACACGGTGGCACTGGTTTCCGCCGAAATCGGGCCGGCTGTCCTTGCCGCGCCGATGCTGTTGATTCGGCCCATCGCGGTGTTGCCTGCCTACCTGCGCTGGTATATCAACCTGCCGGCAACTCAGGCGGTGTTGGCAGGCCAGGCCGAAGGTACGTCAGTGCGAATGATCAGCAAGGCGGCACTGGAGGCGCTGGAGGTGCCGGTGCCGAGCAGACGCAAGCAGCAGTTGATTGTTGAGGTGTCGGAGTTCGCCGCAGCCGAACAAGGGTTGCTGGAACAGATCGCACGAGAAAGAAAGCGTCTCGCGGATGGGGTCTTGATGCGGTACGCGAGGAATGCCCGCTAGGCTGCGGATCAACAACTTCAAGGAAACAAGATGAACGACCAAGTCACCCAGCAAGACGTCAACAGCACCGCCTGGGCCGCCTGCGACACCTTCCGTGGCGTCGTCGATCCGGCGCAGTACAAGGACTACATCCTGGTGATGCTGTTCCTCAAGTACATCAGCGACCTGTGGCAGGACCACTACGACGCCTATCGCAAGCAATACGGCGATGACGACGAACGCATCCGGCGCAAGCTGGACCGCGAGCGCTTCACCTTGCCCTTCGTCGAATTCAAGGACGAAAAGACCGGCAAGGTGATCGAGCGTTTCGCCGGCGATTTCAACAGCATCTATGAGCGACGCAATGCGGCCAACATTGGCGAACTGATCAACATCGTGCTTGACGGTATCGAGGATGCCAACAAGGCCAAGCTCGACCGCGTGTTCCGCAACATCGACTTCAACTCCGAAGCCAACCTCGGCCAGACCAAGGACCGCAACCGACGCCTGAAGAACCTGCTCGAAGATTTTGCCAAGCTCGACCTGCGCCCCTCTCGCGTCTCCGAGGACGTGATCGGCAATGCCTACATCTACCTGATCGAGCGCTTCGCCTCCGATGCCGGCAAGAAGGCCGGCGAGTTCTACACGCCCAAGCAGGTCTCCCGATTGCTTGCCCGTCTGGCCAAGCCCAAGCCCGGCAACCGCATCTGCGACCCGGCCTGCGGTTCCGCCGGCCTGCTGATCGAGGCCGCGGCACTGGTGGAAGAAACCGGCAGCCGCGATTTCGCCCTTTTCGGCCAGGAAGTGAATGGCAGCACCTGGGCACTGGCGCGCATGAACATGTTCCTGCACGGCAAGGATTCGGCCCGCATCGAATGGGGTGACACCCTCAACAGCCCGGCGCTGGTCGAAGCCGACCGCCTGATGCGTTTCGACGTGGTGGTGGCCAATCCGCCCTTCAGCCTCGACAAATGGGGCTCGGAGCATGCCGAGTCAGACCGCTTCAACCGCTTCTGGCGCGGCGTGCCGCCCAAATCCAAGGGCGACTACGCCTTCATTTCCCACATGGTCGAAACCGCCCTGCCCCAGGCCGGCCGCGTCGCTGTGGTGGTGCCGCACGGCGTGCTTTTCCGCGGCGGCGCCGAAGGCCGCATCCGGCAGAAACTGATCGAGGACAACCTGCTCGATGCCGTCATCGGCCTGCCGGCCAACCTCTTCCCCACCACTTCGATTCCGGTGGCGGTTCTGGTCTTCGACCGGGCACGGGAAAAGGGCGGCGAACGCGAAGCCTGCCGCGACGTGCTGTTCATCGACGCCAGCCGCGACTTCCAGGCCGCCAAGACCCAGAACGCCCTGTTCGACTCGCATCTGGACAGGATCGTCGCCACCTTCGACACACGCCAGAACGTCGACAAATACGCCTATGTCGCCACCCTGGCCGAGGTCGCCGAGAACGACTTCAACCTCAATATCCCGCGCTATGTCGATACCTTCGAGGAAGAGGAAGAAATAGACGTCGCTGCCGTGGAAAAGGAAATCGAGCGTCTGGAAGGCGAACTGGCCGAAGTGCGGGCGAAGATGAAGCACTACCTCAAGGAGTTAGGTGTATGAACAGGAAAGAAGCTCCCAAAGGGAATCTGCCCATCCCGGTGGCGGAAAGTGCCGAGGCGCCGTTCCTGCTGTATGCGGGCGATGACGGAAAGGTACACGTCGATGTCCTGGTTCACGCCGAAACTCTCTGGCTTCCGCTGGCGCGCATCGCCGAGCTATTCGACGTGCAGGTGCCCGGCATCTCAAAGCACCTCAAAAACATCTTCGACACCGGCGAACTGAGCCGGGAGGCAACTGTTTCCAAAATGGAAATAGTTCAAACCGAGGGGGGCCGCAGCGTCCGGCGGAATATCGACTACTACAGCCTCGACGCCATCGTCGCCGTCGGCTACCGGGTCAATTCCAAACGCGCCACGCAGTTTCGCATCTGGGCCACCCAGGTTCTCACGGAATACATCAAGAAGGGCTTCGTCCTCGACGACGAACGCCTCAAGCAGGGCAAGCGGGTTCTCGGTGAAGATTACTTCAAGGAGTTGCTGGAGCGGGTTCGCTCCATCCGTGCCAGCGAGCGGCGCATCTACCAGCAGATCACGGACATCTTCGCCGAATGCAGCATGGACTACGACCCCCGGTCGGACATCACGCAGAACTTCTATGCCATGGTGCAGAACAAGTTCCACTACGCCATCACCGGCCAGACCGCCGCCGAGATCATTCATGGCAAGGCCGACCACAACGCTCCATACGCGGGCCTGCTCACCTGGAAGAACGCTCCGCACGGCCGCATCCTGGCCTCCGACGTCACCGTCGCCAAGAACTACCTGACCGAACCCGAGATCAAGCGGCTGGAGCGCACCATCTCCGGCTTCTTCGACTACATCGAGAACATCATCGAAAACCGGGTGCAGATGACCATGGCCGACATGGCAGGCAGCGTCGACAAATTTCTCAGCTTCAACGAGTACCAGGTGCTGACCCACAAGGGCCGCATCAGCAAAACCCAAGCCGATCAGAAGGCGCTGGCCGAGTATGCCGAGTTCAACAAGACCCAGAAGATCGAATCGGATTTTGACCGGGTGGTGAAGGGGGTGAAGGCGCTGGCGGAAAAGCCTGCTGGCAAGGGGCGGGGAAAGAAGAAATGAGCGGAGGACGAAGGCACACTATCGCCGGTCTTCTTCCAGACGATTGGAATGCGGCCCTAATAAAGAGCTGCAGCACTGTAGTCCGTGGCTCGTCACCGAGACCCGCGGGTGATCCTCGATATTTCGACGGAAACTACCTCCCTTGGATTACCGTTTCGGATGTCACTGGCACGCCTGGGATGTATTTGCATGGAACCCGATCAAAGTTAACCAAGGAAGGTGCGAAGTACACGAGAGTCATCCCGCCTGACACTCTGATAATCACAAACAGCGGGGCGACCCTGGGCGTTCCGAAGATCACAACTGAAACGTCTGGTGCAAATGACGGCATTGCAATGTTTCTCGATCTGGATGGCGTCTGCAAGCAGTATCTTTATTACGTTCTTGAGGCGAAGACAGATTATTTTCGCGATGAACTTGCACCTGGAGTAGGTCAGCCAAATCTCAATACCGAGTTGCTTGGCGACGTTGCTATTCCCGTCCCGCCTGCTGATGAGCAGCGGACAATCGCTGAGCGTCTGAGGTGGTGGGACGCCGGCATTGAGAAAGCCGTGCAGTTGGTCGCGGCGAAGGAGCAGAGGAACGAAATTCTGGCGAACCAACTCCTTTTCGGTCAAATTCGTTTTGGGCACCACGCCGCCCCGAGCACCAAGGCGCTGCATTGGTTCTCCATGCCAAGCGACTGGCATATCGTCGAGATCGGCCAAATTGCCAGCGAGGTTTCTGTAACGAACAGCGACAGCGATGATCTGCCGGTTCTTTCATGCACCAAGTACGATGGACTCGTCGATTCGCTGAAATACTTCGACAAGCAAGTGTTCAGTCACGACACGTCGAAATACAAGGTTGTCCAGCGCGGGCAGTTCGCCTACGCGACCAACCATATCGAAGAAGGCTCCATCGGCTACCAGGATTTTCTTCCCGCCGGCTTGGTGAGCCCGATCTACACGGTATTCCAAGCGGATTCTACGAAGATTGACGATGGCTATCTTTACAAGCTGTTGAAGACCGAAAAGCTGCGCCAACTGTTCGCGGCCAACACCAATGCCTCCGTGGACCGGCGTGGCAGTTTGCGCTGGAAGGAATTCGCCCGCATTCACATCCCGCTTCCGCTGCTTGGAGAACAGCAGCAAATCAGTGCGATCCTGGACGAAGCCAAGCGCGAGATTGCTCTGCTGAAGGCTCAAGCCGAGGCGCTGAAAACCCAGAAGCGCGGCCTGATGCAAAAACTCCTCACCGGCCAGTGGCGAGTTCCGCTGGAACGCAAGGAGGCGACCGCATGAGTAGCTTCCGCTTCGACGAGAAACATCTCTCGCAGATTCCCGCCCTGCAACTGCTGGCCAATCTCGGCTATCTCTACCTGACGCCGACCGAGGCGCTGGCGATGCGCGGCAATCGCCTTTCCAATGTGTTGCTGGAAGAGGTCTTGCGCGACAGCCTCAAGCGCATCAATCGCATCCAGCACAAGGGCGAAAACTATCTGTTCAGCGAGGAAAACCTGCAGACCGCGATCCAGCGCCTGAAGAACGTCAAATACGACGGACTGCTCAAAACCAACGAGACTGTCTATGACCTGCTGACCCTCGGCGTGGCGCTGGAGCAGTCGGTGGAAGGGGCGGTGCGCAGCTTCACGCTCAACTACATCGACTGGAAGAACCCGGAGAACAACGTCTATCACGTCACCGCCGAATTCGCGGTGGAGCGCACCCGCAGCCACGAGACGGCGCGGCCGGACATCGTGCTCTTCGTCAACGGCATCCCCTTCGCGGTGATCGAGTGCAAGTCGCCCAAGATCGAAGTAGATCAGGCGGTGTCGCAGATGATCCGCAACCAGCGCGACGAGTACATCCCGACGCTGTACACCTACGCGCAACTGGTAATCGGCAGCAACAAAAATCACTGCAAGTACGCCACCGTCGGCACGGCGGCGAAGTACTGGTCGGTGTGGCGCGAGGAGCGGGAGGAGAAGGACGAAGACGGCGCTGTCCTGCGCGCGGTTCTGGATCGGCCTCTGCCGCAAGAGGCCAAGGCCGGGCTCTACGAGTTGCTGGCCGAAGGCTTCGGGGTGCGCGAACCCGATGCAGAATACCTGGTGCGCCGGGCGCTCACCGAACAGGACCGCACCATCTATGCCCTGTGCCGGCCAGAACGCCTGCTGCGCATGGCGCTGCTGTTCACGGTGTTCGACGGCGGGCGGCGCAAGATTGCGCGCTACCAGCAGTTCTTCGCCGTGGAGCGCATCCTCGGCCGCGTCAAGGAACGCGATGCGGAGGGGCGACGCGCCGGCGGCATCGTCTGGCACACCCAGGGCTCGGGCAAGTCGCTGACCATGGTGATGCTGGCCAAGGCGCTGGTGTTGGATATCGATATCCGCACGCCGCGCATCGTGCTGGTAACCGACCGGGTCGATCTCGACCAGCAGTTGGGCAACACCTTCGCCGCCTGCGGCCTGACGCCGGACCGGGCCGAATCGGGGCGGCATCTGGTGGAACTGGTGGCCGACAACAAGGCGCACATCGTCACCACGCTGATCAACAAGTTCGACAAGGCACTGTCCACGCGCAAGTTCCAGGACCCGTCCAGCGAGATTTTCGTGCTGGTGGATGAAACCCAGCGCACGCAGCTGGGCATGTTCGCCGCGCGCATGCGGCAGATGTTTCCCAATGCCTGCTACATCGGCT
>Ga0154354_1141_pt1 | contig 22153 bp, 21 predicted proteins | sample RifGroA2_FD_115882 | JGI IMG/M metagenome (GOLD analysis project Ga0154354, IMG submission 115882) | Rhodocyclales bacterium GWA2_65_19
TAAATGCCGCCGCCGATGCTGCCGAAAATGATGTGCCAGTAGGCGACGAAGAATTCCGACATGGCAATGACGACGAGGGTCGGCGCCGGCAGGTCGGCGCCGAAGCTCTTGAATACTTCCTTGAACTGCGGCACGACGAAAATCATGATCACCGCCGTGACGATGAAAGCCACGACCAGGATGGCGATAGGGTAGAAGAGGGCGCCCTTGATCTGCGCCTTCAGCTTCAGCGTCTTTTCCTTGTAGACGGCAAGACGGTCGAGCAGGGCCTCCAGAATGCCGGCCTGTTCGCCTGCTTCCACCAGGTTGCAGAACAGGGCGTCGAAGTAGAGCGGGTACTTGCGGAAGGCCTGATTGAGGGCTGAGCCGGTTTCCACCTCGGTTTTGATGTCCATCAGCAGCTTGGCGACGGCGGGATTCGAATGGCCCTTGCCGACGATGTCGAAGGATTGCAGTAGCGGCACGCCGGACTTCATCATCGTCGCCAGTTGGCGGGTGAACAGGGTAATGTCCTTTTCCGTGATCTTGCCGCCGCCCTTGAAAGACTGCTTCTTGATCTTGAGCGGCAGGATACCCTGGCGGCGCAGCGTGGTGCTGACGACGGTCTCTGTCATCGCGCGCATCTCGCCGCGCACGGCCTTGCCCGCCTTGTCCTTGCCTTCCCAGGCGAAGACGGACTCCTTGGGCCCGGATTTTTTCTTGTCCGCTTTGTCGGCTGAGGCCATACGCTTTCCCTGAATCGATTATGGCGGCGAACACGCCGCTATCGGCTGCTATGCTGCATGTATCGGGCGATGATGCCCGCCATGCGGGGTTTTGTAAAGACGTCGGTCAATCGGTAGCGGCCGGCCGGTAAAGTTTCACCGTCTTGATGCGCCGATCCTCGGTCTGCACGATTTCCATCGCCACCCCCGCGATCCTGAGCCCGACACCCACTTCGGGGATGTCCTGCAAATGCTCGATGATCAGCCCGTTCAGGGTTTTCGGCCCATCCAGCGGCAGCAAAAGGCCGAGCACGCGGTTGACCTCGCGCAGGCTGTGGCTGCCGTCGACCATCGCCGCGCCGTCCTCGTCCCACGACGCGGCGGCGGCGTTGCCCGGCATGCCGGTCGTGAACTTGCCGACGATTTCTTCGACGATGTCTTCGACGGTAACGAGTCCGAGCAGCTCGCCATATTCGTCCACCACCAGCCCGGTGCGCTGGCGGTTGTCGCGGAAGAATTGCAACTGGGCGTAGATGCCCGTGCCCGACGGGACGAAATAGGGCTCGGCGAGTTCGCTGCGTAGCGCTTCATGGCTGAACTCCCCGGCCAGCGCGGAAGACAGGAGGCGGCGCTGGTGGAGAATGCCGACGACATTGCCCGGCTCGCCCGCGAACACCGGTACGCGGGTGTGGAAGCTGGTGGCGAGCTGGGAACGGATATCCTCGAGCGGGGCTTCGATATCGATGGCCTCGATTTCTCCGCGCGGCGTCATGACGTCATCGACGGTGATGTGCTCGAGATCGAAGAGGTTGATCAGGATGGCGCGGTGCTGGGTCGGAACCAGGTGGCTGGATTCGAGTACCACCGAGCGCAGTTCCTCCTGGGTCAGGCGCGGCGATCCGCTGTCGGCGCCGGGCCTGAGCCGCAGCAGCCAAAGCAGCCCCTGGGCGAACAGGTTGACGAACCAGACCACCGGGTAGGCCATGCGCAACAACGGCCAAAGCAGGAACGCCACGACGCCGACCAGCCGGTCGGCATGGGTCGCGCCGACGATCTTCGGCGTGATCTCCGAGATCACCAGGATGGCGAAGGTGACCAGCAGCGTGCCGATGCCGAGCGCCCATTGTTCCTCGCCGAACAGTTCGATCGCGATGACGCTGACCAGGGTCGCCGCCGCGGCGTTGAGCAGGTTGTTGCCGAGCAGGACGACGCCCAGCATCTTGTCGGTTTTCCCGAGCAGATCCAGGGCCAGTTTGGCACCCCGGTTCCCCTGGGCCGCCATGTGTCGCAGCCGATAGCGGTTCGCAGCCATCATGCTGGTCTCGGCCAGGGAGAAGAATCCGGAGACGATCAGCAGCAGCAGCAGGACGAGCGACAGCGCCGAAACCGGGATTTCGTCCATGCCGTGCTATCAGGCCGCGCGGCCGAGAATTACTTCCAGGACGAAACGGCTGCCGACATAGGCCAGGAGCAGGGCGCCGAAGCCGGCCAGCGTCCAGCGCAGGGCCGTTCTGCCGCGCCAGCCGCGCAGGTGCCGGCCCGTCAGCAACGCAGCGAAGATCAGCCACGAGGTGAAGGCGAACACCGTCTTGTGGTTGAAGGGAAGCGGCTTGCCGAAGAGGGTTTCGGAAAACAGGATGCCGGAAGCGAGCGTCAGCGACAAAAGGAAAAAGGCGATGTGGATCAGCCGGAACAGCAGCGCCTCCATCGTCAGCAGCGGCGGCAGGCCCGAGAGCAGTGGCGAGAGGCGGCCGCGATGCAGGCGCTTCTCGGCGACCGCCATCAGGATGGCGTGCAGGGCAGCCAGGGTGAACAGGCTGTAGGCGAGCATGGCCATCAGGAAATGGGCGCGGAAGACGGTCGAGCCGGCATTGGCGAGCAGGTGCTGGCCGGGGAAGATCGGCGGCAGCAGCACGCACAGGGCGGCGAGCGGCAGGCCCAGCATCTGCAGGCCGTCCATGCGCGCGTAGAAGCTTTCGATCCAGTAGAGCGTGATCGCCAGCCACAGGATCATGGAAAGCGCGACCGAAAAGCCGAAACGCATAGCATCGCCGGGGAATATTTCACCGGCCAGGGTGATGCCGTGCAGGATGACCGCGACCAGCAGCAAGGCGCGTTCCCAGGGCGCGATGCCCCGGATCGGCTGGTCGAGTACCGGGCCGCGCCAGCGCGTGCGCCAGAACAGAATCGCCAGTCCTGAGTACAGGGCTGCCGCGGCGAGATGCAGTAGAATCGGGGGCATCCCGCAAGTCTACCCTATTCCCCCGCCATGCTCGATAACCTGACCCAACGGCTCGCCAAGGTCGTCAAGACCTTGCGCGGCCAGGCCCGCCTGACCGACGACAACATCCAGGAGATGCTGCGCGAGGTGCGCATGGCCCTGCTCGAGGCCGACGTGGCCCTGCCGGTGGTCAAGGACTTCATCGCCCGCGTCAAGGAAAAGGCGGTCGGCCAGGAGGTCGTCGGCTCGCTGACGCCGGGCCAGGCGCTGGTCGGCGTCGTGCATCGCGAGCTGACGGAACTGATGGGCGGGCAGGCCGTCGGCCTCAATCTGGCGACCCAGCCGCCTGCCGTCATCCTGATGTCGGGCCTGCAGGGCGCCGGCAAGACCACGACTACCGCCAAGCTCGGCAAGTGGCTCAAGGAGCGGCAGAAGAAGAAGGTGCTGGCGGTCTCGTGCGACGTTTACCGGCCCGCCGCCATCGAGCAGTTGAAGACCGTCTCGGCCCAGGCCGGCATCGAGTTCTTCCCTTCGGCGGTCGGCCAGAAGCCGGCCGAGATCGCCGCCGCGGCGCTCGATTACGCCAGGAAACACTATTTCGACGTGCTCTTCGTCGACACCGCCGGCCGCCTCGCCATCGATGAGGCGATGATGGCCGAGATCAAGGAACTGCACGCGCTGCTGAACCCGATCGAAAGCCTGTTCGTCGTCGATGCCATGCTCGGCCAGGATGCCGTCAATACCGCCAGGGCCTTCAACGAGGCCCTGCCGCTGACCGGCGTGATCCTGACCAAGCTCGACGGCGACGCCCGCGGCGGCGCCGCGCTGTCGGTGCGCCATGTCACCGGCAAGCCGCTCAAGTTTGCCGGTATCGGCGAGAAGCTGAACGGTCTGGAGGAGTTTCATCCCGAGCGCATGGCCGCGCGCATCCTCGGCATGGGCGACATCCTCGGCCTGGTCGAGGAAGCGCAGCGCGGCGTCGACCAGGACAAGGCGCAGGAATTCGTCAAGAAGATGAAGTCCGGCAAGGGCTTCGACTTCAACGACTTCAAGGACCAGATCGCGCAGATGCGCAAGATGGGCGGCGTCGCCGGCCTGCTCGACAAGCTGCCGGCCCAGTTCGCCGGTGCCGCCCAGCAGGCGGGCAGCGGGCCGGACGACAAGTCGATCGGACGCATCGAGGGCATCATCAATTCCATGACGCCGGGCGAGCGCGCCAGGCCCGAGATCATCAAGGCCAGCCGCAAGCGGCGCATCGCCGCCGGGGCCGGGGTGCAGGTTCAGGAAGTGAATCGCTTGATCAACCAGTTCGAGCAGACGCAGAAGATGATGAAGCAGTTTTCCAAGGGCGGCATGGCGAAGATGATGCGGGGGATGAAGGGGATGCTGCCGGGAATGCGATGAGGTTGGGCTTGCCGGGTCTCGCCCCGGCGGGCGAGTTCCTTTCTTGCTGCGCGGCAAGAAAGGAACCAAAGAAACGCGCCCCGCCGCCCCGGCCCTGCGGGCTACCCTCGCTACGAACCACCAGCCCGGCCGGCCGCTAAACTCGCTGCGCTCAGACAACGCGGCCGGACTGCCCCGGTCTGGCGGTCCTCCGCTCGGCGGTGCAGAGGGGAAGGGCGCGCGGGTTGAAGGTTTTCTGTTTTACGAGTACCTCCGACGATCCACAGCCCTTTATGTATCATGACGTGCGGTTGTTAACTTCGCTGCCAGTTTGGTAGCCGACTTCCTGCTGACCTTGCGAAGCAAGAACCTCATGGTTGGAAGGTATGCCAGGGTTTTGGCATACCTTCCAACCATGAGGTTGTAGCTCCCTCTCTCACCCCGGAAAGCTACAATTTCTTCAGCGATTTACCCGGCGCCTCCGGAGTTGTAGCTCCCTCTCTCACCCCGGAAAGCTACAATGCCAGCAGCTTTTCTTCCTTGGCGCCGTCAGTTGTAGCTCCCTCTCTCACCCCGGAAAGCTACAATTCTCGGCTTCGGCCTGTGCGCGCATCTGCGGTTGTAGCTCCCTCTCTCACCCCGGAAAGCTACAATTCGAGCGTGAAGGGCGGCGGCCCATCGTCAGTTGTAGCTCCCTCTCTCACCCCGGAAAGCTACAATCCGGCCTGCTGCCGCGCTTGGTGGCTGATGGTTGTAGCTCCCTCTCTCACCCCGGAAAGCTACAATAGGTCGCCCCGAATCCCGCTCTGGTCTTGATTGGAGTTGGATTCGGGGCAGTTTTTTTGATCTCAGAAAAGTAGCATCTGGTCAGCATTGACCTTTTTTTCCTGGAAATTTTTCGTACCGACCAGGAGCTTCATGTTGGCGAACTGCTTTTCGCTGACTTGCAGGCAGCGTATCGAACCCTCCTTGGGCAGGTTGTCGCCGAGTCGTTTCAGGTGCTTCTCCGCGTCGTCGACGCCATTCACCATACGGCCATACACCGACCACTGGATCATGTCGTAGCCGTCCTGGATCAGGAAGCGCCGGAAGATGGTGTAGATGCGCCGCTTCTCGCGGGTGGTGACGGGCAGGTCGAAGAAGACGAGCAGGCGCATATAACGGCGTGTCGCTTCGCTCATGGCCCGTCGTCGTCAAGATCATCGGCTGGTGCCGTACCGGTATCCAGTTCGGGTAGCGCCAGGCGTTCATGCGGTGTGTCGTGCAGGACGATTCCGGACAGGCCGGACACGGTCGCCTCGATGGCCGCGAGCAGGGTGCAGCGGCCGCCATCGACGCTACTGGCGCCGTGGCTGGAGAGTGTTACATCCTCATGCAGCAAAGCGACGAGCCGGCCCTTGTCGGCGGGTTCCAGATCGCGGTCGGGCTCCTCCGGGTAGTGAGTCAGCACGCCGGCATCCACCAGCGGCCGGTAGGGTTCGATCAGGTCGTCGGCGAGATTGAAAGCGTTCTGCTCGCTGTGGTGGAACAGCCCAAAAGCAGGCAGGAAGCCGTAGCCCGTGAGCGTGCGGGCAATCGCGGCGCGTACCACGGCGTATCCGTAGTTCAGCGCGGCGTTATGGAAGCGCGTCTGGCCGCGATGGAATTGTGGATTGAACAGGCCGCGAAAGTAGATTTGCGCTGCCTGCGCCTCGCAGTTGTCGGGGTCGCCCGAGCGCACGTCGCGGGCGAGTTGCCGCAGACGGCGCGCATCGTCGTTCTTGGCTGCGCGGTCGAGCATGGCCGCCTGGTTGGAAATCTTGAACCGCACGATGCGTTGCCAGAGACGTTTTCTGGCGGGCTGGCCCAGTGCCAGTTGCGCCGACATCACCTTGAGCGCCCGGCTGTGCGGCAGATAGGGCATCAGCACGCCATTGGGCAGATGCGAGGCGTTGACGGTGAGCACGGCAATCTGCGCTTCGGCGCAGGCGGACAGCAGTGGCGCGGTGAGGCTGATCTGCGCGTGGTCGAGCACCAGCACGCTGATGTCCTCCAGCATGACGCGCGCCGTGTTGGTGCCTTGCACAATCGTAAGCGCGCGATCCTCCAGCGTCAGCGCCGCCGGATTGGCAATGACCACGCTACGCCAGCCCACGACTTACCTCTTGCCCGGCTTGATGTGGATCGGCTGCCGTTCTTCCTTGTGCACACGATGCAGCTTGCCGAGGAGGTCGACGTGGTATTTCTCGACGGCGAGGGCGGTTTTGATGCCATTGCCTGTCAACAGTCCTTTTTGTCCAACATTCTGGTTACGGTCATGTAGCCAGAGGCTTATATTTCCAGTCGCTCGATCCAAGCCTGCGTAGTAGCCTTCGCGTACTTCGTTCTTTAATCGAATGGTCATCCAGTCATTCGGATGCAGGCTGAACAGAAACTGGTAGCTTTCGTCCATCATCGGCCACTCCAATTCCGGTTTTGCTTGAGCAACCGCCCGGTGCGGCAATTCACCACGAACCGCGTCCGCGACATATATAGGCACGGCGTAGAACTTTCCTGCTTTGGTAAAAATATCCGACCGCAGCATGGCGCCGTTGTTGGCGATGCCGCCGCGAATCGGGATGCCGCTTTTTTGCGTGACGAGCAGTTTCACGCTGCGAATGATCGGGGCCTTATCCGGGTCTTTCGAGGGCTTGCGCAGCGGCGGCTGCTTGTCGTCGAATGCTTTCTTGCCTTCGCCGCCGAAAGCTTCGAGACGGGTGCGGATGGCGTCGATCAACGCAGTGTCGCGCTCGAAGCCGACGATGTTTTCCAGGTCTTTCAGGTTCAGGTCGCGCAGCGGCGTCTTGATTGCCGACTGGCTGCCATCCCGAAGCGAGCGGATCGTCTCCTGGTGCGCCGCGCCCAGGCCGCGCCGCGTCGGCGCGCGCGAGACACGGATGGGGCGGATGCTTTCGCGCAGGCCTTCGTCGTAGCTGGATACGCAGGTCAGTTGCAGCTTGGGTTCGGGTGCCAGGCGTGCCAGCAGTTCCTCGCGAAACAGCGGCCAGGGTTTGGGGAAATGATCTTCGATCTGACGTAGCGCAGCAACATCGACGACCTCGCCCGTCGCCGGATCGACATAACGGTTGCGCACCATTTCCAGTTCATTTCGTCGTGAATAGTCCGCCATGCGTTTGACCAGACTGCGGCTGGCGGCGGCGATTACGGCGACATCCAGCGCGTGATGCAGGTCGCCATCCTCGCGCACCTTGATGAGTCCCCAGCGGGCGCGCAGCAGAGAGGTGAGTTGGCCGGAGAGAACGACACAGCGCTCGTTACCTTCGGCGTCGGAATGCCAAGCAAATTGCGTTTCTATGGTGCGCTTGAATTCACGGCAGATGTAACGCGTGTCGCTGAGATTTCGCTTGCTAAATTCCTTCGCTTCATCAGTACCAAAATTGACGCGCAGCAGCCGGTTGCGCTTCGCTTGGCGGATGGCCTTGTTGCCCTGCACCCAGGCGACGAAGCGTTGCCAGCGTTCGCTGTCGCCGGCACCGTCGAGAAATTCGTAGGGCGTTCGGTTCCCCTTGTCCTGGTTGCAGGCGACATGGACGACCACCTTGTTGTTCATGCCGTCGTCGAAGCTGCGCGAATAGGGCAGGGCGTGGTCGATCTGCGCGTAGCCAGGCTCGAACAAACGGTCGACGACGAGCGCTTTCTGGCAATAGGGGCACTGATCCAATTGTTCCCTGAAGAGCCGGTACTTCAACAAATCCAGTCCGCTCGGCTTTCGGTGGAACGTTTCTTCAAACGCCGCGGCAAGTTTTTCCTTGAGCGCCTGGAATTCCTTCTGTCCTTTTTCGATGTCACGCCGCTCATCAATGGGCTTGGATAGATCGCGCGCCAGTTCGATATGCACAGCGGCGGGCGGACCGTATTCGGCGACGATGGCATTGACGAGCTTTCGGGCCTGATTGAGCGCGCGATAGACCACCGGGTTGCGGATCGTGTCCTTGTCGGGTGGCGGCAGCGTTGCCCGCTTGCCGGTACCGGCATCGGGCTGGCTGTGATCGTAACCGGCCGACTTCGCAGCGTCGTCGTAACGCTGGCCGGCTTCCATGTGCGGCAGGATGGCCTTCAGCGCCTTTTGCGACAGGTGAATGAACTTGTCGAAGGATTCGGCCAGAACTGCTTCGATGATGGGTGTTCCGATCCCTTGCGCGACCAGCCACTGGCGGCTCTCGGTGTCATCCTTGTAGCAGGTGAGCGCATAGGCCAGCGCATCGAGCCGGTCGGGGTCGAGCGCATCGCGCTGCCATTCTTTTTTGAGGCCGGCCCCTTCGTAGGCCTTGCGCAAAGTGTGAAAGGATTTCGCCTCAAAGAACGTGCTTTCTTCCGGGTCTTTGTCCTTGCCCTTCGGATCGGGACGATAGGACAGCAGGTTGAAACGTTGATGGGTTTCAAGCTCAAGCGCCTTGCGTACTTGCTTGAAGGTGAGCTTGGCCTGCGTGAAAGGCAGGTCGATGACGATGCGATGCTCGGCATCGGTCAGCGGGCGGGCGTCGCCACTGCCGACGATCTTGAGGTTGTTCAGCTTGCCCAGCCAGACAAAGCGTTCCGCGCGGTAGCCGGCCTTGGGCGCGCGGTCTTCGCTCTTCTCGAAAGTGCATTTGCCAACCATCTTGAGCAAGTTGGCGCCGGAAAGCGTGGGTCGCCGCGCCATCAGCAGATCGCGAACATTTTCCTGAAAGTCAGCGCTGGCGAGGCGGCTGCCGAGTGCACGCTGGCGCTCGAACAGCAGATTCAGTTCGGCGTTGAGGTCGGCGCGAGCGAAGGTGTGACTGTAACTGCCACCCTTGTTGCGCTTGGCCTCCTTAAAATCCTCGTGGCGGGCAGCAAGCTCGCCGACGGTGCGATAGCCCGCCTCCTTGAGCAGTGCCTGATTGCGCCCGACACCGGAGAGCATCTGCCCGGCCTTTTCGTCGGCTTTGGCTTCGGACTTCCGGTTGGACTGAAAGCCGCGATGCTTGACGAGGTGATAGAGCACGCCAGCCCATTCCTTCGGCTCCAGCAGTCGGTCGAGGCCGTCAGCGCGTAAGTGCCAGGGCGATACGCCGGGCAGGGCGAAGGCTTCCGGATTGGCGTCGGCAATCAGGCCGACACGTTTCATCAGGCGCGCAAGGCGTACCAGGCGATGCGCGCGGCGGCGGATGCGGCGGCGCGTGAGCCGGGAATCGCGGCGTATCTTGTTGAGGGATTCGCCTTCCTTGGCTGTTTCCGCCTTGTCGAAGGTGCGGACATGCAAGGCCAGGATGCGCTCCTGATCGGGGAGCAGGAGGGCCGCGCCGACCGAGGCCATGCCGATGTCGAGGCCCAGCGTGTAAGGCAGGTTTTTCGTTTGCATGGCGCCATCCCTTTTGGATAGAATGGCGTCATTGTAGCTTTCCGGGGTGAGAGCCGTTGCTGCAATAAGGTAGTCGCCTTTGGGCGACGTACCGAACCCGGCCCGACAGGCTTGCCTGTCGGGCCTTTTTAATTTTTGCCTTGCGATGATCCCCCTCTGCCCCGCCGAGCGGAGGACCGCCAGACCGGGGCAGTCCGGCCGCGTTGTCTGAGCGCAGCGAGTTTAGCGGCCGGCCGGGCTGGCGGTTTGGAGCGAGGGTAGCCCGCAGGGCCGGGGCGGCGGGGCGCGTTTCTTTGGTTACTTTCTTGTGGCGTGACAAGAAAGTAACTCGCCCGCCGGGGCGAGACCCGGCAAGCCCAACCTCATCGCGCTGCCTGAATCACCCGCGGCCCCCATCCCCACTGCTTTTCCCACGCCCCGCGCACCATGTTCGGATACTCGGCCTGGCCCAGGCTGCCGTTGTAGCGGCCCAGCGCGCGGAAGAGATCGCCTTTTTCGATGTCCAGGTAGTGGCGCAAAATCGTGCAGCCGTAGCGCAGGTTGGTGCGCAGGTGGAACAGGTTGTTGTCCTTGCTGCCGATGAGCTTGACCCAGAAGGGCATCACCTGCATGTAGCCGCGCGCGCCCGACGACGACACCGCGTACTTGTGGAAACCGCTTTCGACCTGGATCAGGCCGAGCACGAGTTGCGGTTCCAGTCCGGCCCGCTGCGCCTCGTAATAGACGGTCTTGAGGAATTCGAGCCGCCCCTGGCGGTCGGGAATGCGCTTCTCCAGGCGGCGCGACATTTCGGTCAGCCAGGAGATTTTCTCCTGGATGTGCGGAAACTTCGGTTCCGGCGAGGCGCGGTCGGCAACCGCGGCGTGCAGCGCGGCCTGGATGCTGGCCGCGAGCGGTTCGTATTTCTGGGCGCCGGCCCAGGCCTGGCCGGTAGCCGCCAGGACGGCGACGGCGAGCCAGAATTTCAGCCGCATATTTTTGCGCGGGCGTGGGCCGCCACGTCGGCGAGCGGCAGCTTGGCGGCCTCGGCGTCGCGCCGGCCCTGGTATTCGGCGACGCCTTCCTTGAGGCCGCGCTCGCCGATGACGACGCGATGGGGAACGCCGATCAGCTCCCAGTCGGCGAGCATGGAACCGGGCCGTTCGTCGCGGTCGTCGAGAATGACGTCGATGCCGGCGGCGGCAAGCTCGGCGTATAGCTTTTCGGCGGCTTCGCGCACGGCCGCCGACTTGCCCCAGCCCATCGGCACGATGACGAGTTCGAAGGGGGCGACGGCGGCGGGGAAGACTATGCCTTTGTCGTCATTGCCCTGTTCGATGGCGGCGCCGACGATGCGCGTGATGCCGATGCCGTAGCAGCCCATTTCCATGATCTGTTCCTTGCCCTGCTCGTTGAGGAAGGCGCACTTGAGGGCTTCAGCATACCTCGTGCGGAGCTGAAAGATATGGCCGACCTCGATGCCGCGGCAGAGGTCGAGCACACCCTTGCCATCGGGCGAGGGGTCGCCGGCGACGACGTTGCGGATGTCGGCGACGAAGTCGGGCTCGGGCAGGTCGCGGCCCCAGTTGGCGCCGGTCAGGTGGAAGCCGGCCTCGTTGGCGCCGCAGACGAAGTTGTCCATGGCAGCGACGGTGCGGTCGGCGATGACGCGGACCTTGCTGCGATCGACCCCCACCGGGCCGATGTAGCCGGGGCGGCAGCCGAGGAACTGTTCCACCTCGGCATCGGTGGCGAAGCGGAAGGGATCGAGCCCGGGCAGCTTGTTGACCTTGATTTCGTTCAGGTTGTGGTCGCCGCGGATCAACAGCAGCGAGAACTCGCTCATTTCTCCCTGCTGGTGCATGACGGCGATGGCCTTGACCGTGCGGGTCAGCGCGCTGCCGAGGAATTCGGCGACGTCTTCGCAGCGGATCTTGCCGGGGGTTGATTTCTTCTCCAGGGCTTCGACCGTCGCGGCGCGCGGTGCGGCGGGTGCCAGCGCCTCCGCCAGTTCGACGTTCGCCGCGTAATCGGAATCCGGACAGAAGGCGATCGCGTCCTCGCCCGAGTCTGCGAGCACGTGGAACTCGTGCGAGCCGGTGCCGCCGATGGAGCCGGTGTCGGCGGCGACGGCGCGGAACTGCAGGCCCAGGCGGGCGAAGATGCGGCTGTAGGTCTCGTACATGTTGCGGTATTCGCGCTCCAGATCCTCGAAGGAGGCGTGGAAGGAATAGCCGTCCTTCATGGTGAATTCGCGTCCGCGCATGACGCCGAAGCGGGGCCTGATCTCGTCGCGGAACTTGGTCTGGATCTGGTAGAAGTGCTTCGGCAACTGTCGGTAGCTCTTGATTTCGCGGCGCACGAGGTCGGTGATGACTTCCTCGTGGGTCGGGCCGATGACGAAGTCGCGCTGATGGCGGTCCTTGAAGCGCAGCAGCTCCGGGCCGTACTTCTCCCAGCGGCCGGTTTCCTGCCACAGTTCGGCGGGCTGCACGGCGGGCATGAAGAGTTCGATGGCGCCGGCGCGGTTCATTTCCTCGCGCACGATCTTCTCGACTTTGCGCACCACGCGCAGGCCCATCGGCATCCAGGTGTAGATGCCGGCGGCAAGGCGCCGGATCATGCCGGCGCGCAGCATCAGCTTCTGGCTGACGACCTCGGCGTCGGCCGGAGCTTCCTTGAGCGTGGAGATGAAAAACTGGCTGGCGCGCATGTGGCTTCGTCCCGTGCGGAGAAAAGAGGCCATTTTACCGCCGCGCCGCCGCTTTCCACGCGACGGCGGTTTATGGAACAATGATCGGCAATCATATATTCGAAGGTTGCATCATCATGCTCGACCGTGATGGCTATCGCCCGAACGTCGGCATTGTCCTGGCCAACAGCCGAAACGAGGTCTTCTGGGGCAAACGGATTCGCGAACATTCCTGGCAGTTCCCGCAAGGGGGCATCAAGAAGGGCGAAACGCCCGAACAGGCCATGTATCGCGAGCTGCACGAGGAGATCGGCTTGTTGCCGGAGCATGTCCGCATTCTGGGGCGCACGCGCGACTGGCTGCGCTACGACGTCCCCAAGCATTGGATCCGCCGCGAGTGGCGCCATACCTACAAGGGCCAGAAACAGATCTGGTTCCTGTTGCGCCTGACGGGGCGCGATGCCGATGTCTCGCTGCGCGCCACGGACAAGCCGGAATTCGACGCCTGGCGCTGGAACGAGTACTGGGTGCCGCTCGATGCGGTGATCGAATTCAAGCGCGAGGTTTACGAAATGGCACTGACGGAACTGGCGCGCCTGATCTTTGCCCATCCGGCGGACCGCAAGCCGCGCTGGCAGGCTCAGGGGCACACCGGTTGAACGCCATGTGCCGCCGCTATGCTTTCTTTTTCATGCTGCTGCTGGGACTGCAATCGGCCTATGCCGACATCGGTTTCCGCAAGTGGGAAGAAGATCCGGACGAGCCGAAGTGGCAGGAGAGCGAGGCGACGCTGCCGGCGTTTCCCAAGGACGAAGATCTCCTGGAGTTTTACGTCAGCGCCGTGACGCCCAATCGTTTCTTCGTCGATGCGAAGTCGATCAGCGTCGGCACCGACGGCGTGGTGCGCTTTGCGCTGGTCGTCAAGACGGCGGGCGGGGCCACCAACGTCAGCTTCGAGGGCATCCGCTGCGGCGCGATGGAATACCGGCTCTACGCTTCGGGCCGCGCCGACGGCACTTGGGCCAAGGCCCGGGCAAGCGAGTGGAAACCGATCGAGAACAAGCCGGTCAACCGGCATCATGCCGCATTGAACCGAGACTATTTCTGCCCGAGCACGGCGCCCATCGGCAATCCGGAAGAAGGGCGCGATGCGCTGAAACGGGGCAAGCACCCCGATGCGAAGTGATCGCTACTTGCAGTCGCCGATGCGCTTGGCGGAAAAGGTCTGGGCCATATTCATGCTCTGCCCGCCTTCCTTGATGCTCATCTTCGTCGTGCCCGAGTAACTGTTGCCGCCATAGGTGATGGTGCCGCTGCCGGTCATCGCCCCCTTGCCCTTGCATTCGATGCGCCAACTTGCGGTGTTGCCCTGTAGCCGGTAATCCTTGACCTGGCACTTGTCGTCCTGGGGTATCGTCTTTTTCGGGTCTTCGAGGTCGGCAGGGCGCACGCACTGGCGCACGGTTGTCTGGCCCATGCCGGCGGGCAGACCGGGCATGTCCATCTTTGTAGTGACTTCCCAAAGACCGGCCTGCATGTTCGGAGCGGCCTGGACGGCGAGGGTGGCTGCAAAAAGCGCGAGGGCGACCGTGGTACGGGGTTTCATGGGAAGTCTCCCGAAAAGGAATAGGCACACGGATTATACGCCCTGCATTAAAGCGGCATTTGCCGTGATCGACGCGCTGGTCGTCGAGTCCGACAAGGCGCCGCGTATCGTCTTGGCCTGGCGGGAATCAGCCCGCGACGATTTCCCAGGTGTGGCTTATCGCGGCGGTCTTGCCGAGCATGATCGAGGCGGAACAGTATTTTTCGGCCGAGAGTTTGACGGCGCGCTCGACGGCGTCGGATTTCAGGTTCTTGCCCTTGACGACGAAGTGCATGTTGATGCGGGTGAAGACCTTCGGGTCGGACTCGGCGCGTTCGGCGGTGAGCTTGACGTCGCAGCCGCTGATTTCCTGGCGCCCGCGCTGCAAGATCATCACGACGTCGAAGGCAGTGCAGCCGCCGGTGCCCGCGAGCAGGAGTTCCATCGGGCGCGGCGCCAGGTTGCGCCCTCCCGCCTCGGGCGCTCCGTCCATAGCGACCATGTGGCCGCTGCCGGTTTCGGCGACAAAGCTCATGCCCTCGTGCCAGCGAACGGTGCATTCCATTGGATGTCTCCTCAGATACAAAATCGCGATTTTACGCTGTGTGCCATCCGGGTTTGACATGTGCCGAAGATTCCTAATACAATGCGCGGCTTTCCGCAAAGCACCGGTTCCCTTCCTTGGGCCGGGCGAGTGAAGTTGAGGAACACCATGAAAACCTTTTCCGCCAAACCGCATGAAGTCAAGCGCGACTGGTTCGTCGTCGACGCGACGGACAAGGTGCTCGGCCGCATGGCTACAGAAATCGCCCGTCGCCTGCGTGGCAAGCACAAGCCCGAATTCACGCCCCACGTCGATACTGGCGACTACATTGTCGTCGTCAATGTCGAGAAGTTGCGCGTCACCGGCAACAAGGCGCAGGACAAGAAGTACTTCCGCCACACCGGGTTTCCCGGCGGCATCTACGAAACGAACTTCACCAAGCTTCAGCAGCGCTTCCCGGCACGCGTCCTCGAAAAGGCCGTCAAGGGCATGCTGCCGAAGGGCCCGCTGGGCTACGCGATGCTGAAGAAAATGAAGTGCTATGCCGGCGGCGATCATCCGCACTCGGCGCAGCAGCCCAAAGCCCTGGAAATCGGACAGGAATAAGACATGGCAGCCAACTATTACTACGGCACCGGTCGTCGCAAAACTGCGGTGGCGCGTGTGTTCATGAAGTCCGGCAGCGGCAAGTTCGTCGTGAACGACAAGCCGGTCGACGATTTCTTCTCGCGCGAGACCGGCCGCATGGTCGTGCGCCAGCCGCTCGAACTGACCCAGCATGTCGGCACCTTCGACATCATGGTGAACGTCACCGGTGGCGGCGAGTCCGGTCAGGCGGGCGCCGTACGTCATGGCATCACCCGCGCACTGATCGAGTACGACGAAACGCTGAAGCCCGCGCTCTCCAAGGCCGGTTTCGTTACGCGTGACGCGCGCGAGGTCGAGCGCAAGAAGGTCGGCTTCCACAAGGCGCGCCGCCGCAAGCAGTTCTCGAAGCGCTGATCGCCCGCGCCCCTGGAAAAGCCGCCTGCGGGCGGCTTTTTCAATTGTGTGCCGATCCGCGTTACCATTCGCAACTCTTCAGGAGAAAGGCGACATGATCAAGGTGGGTATCGTTGGCGGCACCGGATACACGGGTGTCGAACTATTGCGTCTCCTGGCCCAGCATCCCGAGGTGGAACTGGCCGCCATCACATCGCGTGGCGAAGCGGGGACCGCGGTGGCGGATATGTTCCCGAGTCTGCGCGGCCGCGTTGCGCTCAAGTTTGCCGATCCGAAAGAGGCGCCGCTCGACCGTTGCGATGTGGTGTTTTTCGCCACGCCCAACGGCATCGCCATGCAGCAGGCGGCGGGCCTGCTTGCCGCTGGCGTACGGATTATCGACCTGGCGGCGGATTTTCGCATCAAGGACGTGGCGCTGTGGGGAAAATGGTATGGCATGACCCATGCTGCGCCAGAGCTGATCGCCGAGGCGGTCTATGGCTTGCCTGAAGTCAATCGCGAACAGATCAGGACGGCCCGGTTGGTAGCCAACCCTGGCTGCTATCCGACGGCGACGCAACTGGGTTTCCTGCCGCTGGTCGAGGCCGGCTGCGTCGATCTCGACCACCTCATTGCCGATGCCAAGTCCGGAGTTTCCGGCGCCGGCCGCAAGGCGGAAACGCATATCCTGTTCGCGGAGGCGTCCGACAACTTCAAGGCCTACGGCGTGCAAGGCCACCGCCATCTGCCGGAAATTCGCCAGGGACTGGCGCTGGCTGCGGGCCGAGACGTTGGACTCACCTTCGTGCCCCATCTCACGCCGATGATCCGCGGCATCCACGCCACGCTCTATGCCCCCATTACTAAGGAAGCCGATTTCCAGGCGCTGTTCGAGAATCGTTACGCAAAGGAACCCTTCGTCGACATCTTGCCGCCGAAATCGCACCCCGAGACGCGTTCGGTACGCGCCGCGAATATCTGCCGCATCGCGATCCACCGGCCACAGGGGGGCGACATGTTGGTCGTTCTCTCGGTGATCGACAACCTGGTCAAGGGAGCGGCAGGCCAAGCGGTGCAAAACATGAACCTGATGTTCAGTCTGGACGAATGCGCGGGCCTTACCCAAGTTCCCGTCTTGCCCTGAAGCTGCGCCGCCTGCGCAGCCGCTTCGGCATCACCGCCGCGCGCGTGACGGTGCGTACCCATGTGCCTTGGTATTGGCAGGCCTTGGGCATAGCCGTGACGGGGGCTGTTGCGCTTGCGCTGGCCGGCTGGGTTTATGATGCCGGACGCAGAATCGCCGGCTTCGATCGTAGCGAATCAGCCCAGGAAATCGGCGCCTTGCGCACTAAGGCGGCTGAACTCGAAGCGGAAGTCGAAAAGCTGCGGGCCGCCAGCAACGCCGGCGAAAGCAGCCTGCAAATAGAACGCACTGCGCAACAGCAATTGACCGCGCAGGTGAAGACGCTGGAGGCTGAGAACAACCGCCTCAAGGAAGAAAATGCGGTATTCGAGCGGCTGGCTCAGGGAGAGGGCAGGGAAGGCGCGATCTCGATCAGCCGCCTGCGCGTGTTCGCCGATGGCAGCGGCGGGCGCTACCGCTACCAGTTCCTTGTGGCGCAGAACGGCGAGCAGCGGGGACGCGAGTTCAAGGGCACCGTCCAGGCCGTCGTGACCTTACAGTCCGAAGGTTCTGGTGGTATGATGATTTTTCCCCGCTCCAACGATTCCGATGCTGACCGCTTTGCCGTTGTCTTCAAATATTTTCGACGTATCGACGGCGCGTTTACGCTGCCGGCCGGGGCGAAGCCCAAGAGCGTCGAAATTCGCTTGATGCAGGGTGGGGCGCTCCGCGTCGCCCAGACTGTCAATTTGTAGAAGGAAGCCAGCCCATGATGCTGTTCCAGAAATCAGGCAAGCCCCAGAACCGCATCGACAGCCTGATCGGTGCCGGTACTACTATTTCCGGTGACATCGCATTCGCAGGCGGTTTGCGCATCGATGGCGAGGTCAAGGGCAATGTGCATGCGATCGGCGACCAGCAAGGTACCCTCGTCATCAGCGAACATGCGCGCATCGAAGGCGAGATTACCGTTTCGCACGTCGTTATCAATGGCACGGTGATCGGCCCGATCCACGCAACGGAGTTCCTGGAACTTCAGCCGCGGGCACGTGTCACAGGCGACGTTGAATACAATAATATCGAAATGCATCTGGGCGCCGTCGTCCAGGGCCGCTTGGTGCATCAGGGCGTCCTGGCGAAGGGAGTGGAACTCAAGCTGGCTTCGAGCAATTGACATTGACCGGGCGTGCGGATGGATCGATAATTTCCCCGCCCAGCATCCCCACAGGAGAGAACGACATGAACGCACCTACAGATATGCCCGCCCCGCTTGTCTTTACCGACAATGCGGCCAACAAGGTCAAGGAACTGATACAGGAAGAAGGCAATCCCGCGCTGAAGTTGCGCGTCTTCGTCACGGGCGGTGGCTGCTCGGGCTTCCAGTACGGCTTTACCTTCGAGGAAACTGCCAACGAAGATGACACCGCGATGGAAAAGAACGGCGTCACGCTGTTGATCGATCCGATGAGCTACCAGTATCTGGTCGGTGCCGAAATCGATTACTCGGAAGGCCTTCAGGGCTCGCAGTTCGTCATCAAGAACCCGAACGCGACCAGCACCTGCGGCTGCGGTTCTTCATTCGCCACTTGAGCCTTGATCGAGCGGGCTGTCGAAGGGGCGCTGCGGCGCCCCTTCGACTTTTTGTTTCGGCGTAACAAGAAGTTTGAGCGGTTGGTCTGCACAACCGCCCAAGGGCGATTTTCAAGCGGGATAAATGGCGCCGAGCACGCGCAGGCCGCGGGCTCCCGTGGCTTCCGGCAAATTGCCCGGCAGGCCGTGCAGCGTGCGATAGGCCAGCCAGGCGAAGGCGACGGCCTCGACCCAATCGGCCGGTAATCCGAGCGCGTCCGTGATGCCGACGGTGACGCCGGGAAGTCCGGTGGCCAAGGCTTCCATTATCGAATCGTTGTGGGCGCCGCCGCCGCAGACGAACAGCTCCGCGGGATTGCCGCACCATTTGGCAACGGCTTCAATGATCGTTGTCGCCGTGAGCGCGGCGAGCGTGGCCTGAACATCTGCGGAGGCTTCGCAGCCGTCGAGCTGGCTGTCGAGCCAAGTGCTGCCGAATTCCTCGCGACCGCAGCTTTTGGGTGGGGACGCAGTGAAGAACGGATGGCTGCGTAGGCGTGCCAGCAATGCGGGTAAGACCTGTCCCTGTTTGGCCCAGTGGCCGCCCTGATCGTAGGCGGTGCCGAGATGCCGGGCCGCCCAGGCATCGAGCAGCATGTTGCCGGGGCCGCAGTCGAACCCGACGGCAGGCTTGCCTGGTGCAAGATCGGTGAGGTTGGCAATGCCGCCAATATTGACGATGACCCGGTGACGGCCGGGTTCCCGGAACGAGGCATCGTGGAAGGCGGGCACCAGCGGCGCGCCCTGTCCGCCGGCGGCGATATCGCGGCTACGGAAATCCGCGACGACGGCGATGCCGGTTTTTTCGGCGAGACGGGCCGCGTTGTTAAGCTGAAGCGTGTAACCGTTGGCAGGCGCGTGGCGTACGGTTTGCCCGTGGCAGCCGATAGCGCGGACCGCCCCGGCTGGCGTTGCTGCCGCGGCGAGCAGTTCGTTTACGGTCGCCGCATAAATGTCCGCGAGCCGGTTCGCCAGCATCGCGGCGCGCTGTAGTTCATCATTCCCGGGCGTTTGAATTGCCAGAGCCTCGGCGCGTACGTCGTCGGGATAGGGGGCGAAATGGGTGGCGACGCTGCGGACGGTATTCGTGGAGAACTCGACGAGAGCTGCATCGACACCGTCGAGACTGGTGCCCGACATCAGCCCGACGTAAAGCTCGGCGGGCATGGGTGCGAATTCAGTCGAGCAGGGCCAGATTGGTTCCGCGAATCATGTCGATGCGCGCCAGTTGAGCCTGGGCAAGATCGCGGAAGCGGGCCATCTGCTGCTGCGCCAAGGGCGGCGCGCTGGGCAGCGCGATCGTCAGCGGATTCTGAAATACGCCATTGGTGCGGAATTCGTAATGCAGATGCGGCCCGGTGGCGAGGCCGGTGGCACCGACGAAGCCGATGACATCGCCCTGCGCCACACGCATCCCTTTCCTGAGGCCAGACGCGAATCCGGAAAGGTGGCCGTAGAGCGTCGTGTAGCGGCTCTGGTGGCGCAGAACCACCACCTTGCCGTAGCCGCCTTGGGTGCCGACGAATTCGACAATGCCGTCACCGGTCGTTTTCACGCGCGTGCCCACGGGGGCACCGTAGTCGATGCCTCGGTGGGCACGCCATTTCTGCAGGACGGGATGGAAGCGGGCGAGGCTGAAACCTGAGGTGATGCGCGAGAACTCCAGCGGGGAGCGCAGAAATGCCTTGCGGATGTTCTTGCCGTCGGCGGTGTAGTAGCCGCCCTGACCATCCTCGCCCTGGAACCAGACCGCGCGATAACCCTTGCCGTTATTCACGAATTCCGCAGCGAGGATGCGGCCGGTGCGAACCAGCTTGCCCATGTGGTTGATGGCCTCGAAGACCACGGAAAAGCGGTCGCCTTTGCGCAGATCGCGGTGGAAGTCGATATCGCCGCCGAAGATGTCGACCAGTTGCGTGGCGACGGCATCCGGAATGCCGGCCGCATCGGTGGCGCCGAACAGGGAAAAACGGATTTCGGCCGATTTCATCAAGACCTGTGTTTCCAGCTTGAGCGGCTGTTCGACAGCCTTGAAGCCGTTATCCCGGCGCTCGACGGTGAGGGCGAGATCCTTGCCGCCATTCAAGGGGAAAATCAGGGACTGCAATTCTCCTTGGGTGCCGACGCTTGCGGTGACATTCTTGCCGGGGCTCAACTGGCGGAAGATCGCTTGCGTATCGCCGCTGCTGCGCAGGAATTCGAGCGCCTCGTTTTCCCTGACGCCGAGGCGCGACAGCAGGCTGTCGACGCTATCGCCACGCTGGATACGTTCTTCGCGCATGAAAATGTCGCCGGCCGTATCGATAGCACTCAATTGCGGCAGAGCGAGCTGCTCGACGATCGTCTGCTGGAAACCGCTTATTTCCTGGGTCGTGGGCGCAGTACCGAATGCTGTCATCATGCTAAAAAGTGAGGCGCCCACTATGCCGACAGTCGCCCAGAAGTGCCCCGGCTTGGCTGCGCGGCAGCTTTGGAGTTGCGCTAAAATCCAGCTCTTTTCGTTGTTCAAGGGTGGTCGGACCGGCATCGAAGTCGGGCGAGTGTAGCAAAAATCCCTCTATAGTCAATCGGGTACCCATTCATGGCCGACATCGAATCCCAACTCGCGCTGATCAAGCGCGGCGCCGACGAACTCCTGATCGAGGCGGATATCGTCGAGAAACTGAAGAGCGGCAGGCCATTGCGCGTCAAGGCCGGCTTCGATCCGACGGCGCCCGACCTCCATCTCGGGCATACCGTCCTCATCAACAAGCTGCGCCACTTTCAGGAACTCGGGCACCACGTCATGTTCCTGATCGGCGACTTCACCGGCATGATCGGCGACCCCACCGGCAAGAATGCCACCCGGCCCCCCTTGTCGCGGGAGCAGATTCTTGCCAACGCCCAGACCTACCGGGAGCAGGTATTCAAAATCCTCGATCCCGAGAAGACCGAGGTCTGTTTCAATTCCACTTGGTTCGAACCCATCGGCGCCGCCGGCATGATCAAGCTGGCGGCCCTGCATACGGTCGCGCGCATGCTCGAGCGCGATGACTTTTCCAAGCGCTATGCCAATGGCCAGCCGATCGCCATCCATGAGTTCCTGTATCCGCTCTGCCAAGGCTACGACTCGGTGGCCATGAAGGCGGATGTGGAGCTCGGCGGCACGGATCAGAAGTTCAACCTGCTTGTGGGCCGGGAACTGCAGAAGCATTACGGCCAGTCGCCCCAATGCATACTGATGATGCCGCTGCTCGAAGGACTCGACGGCGTAAACAAGATGTCAAAGTCGCTCGGCAATTACATTGGCATTGCTGAGCCGCCGAAGGAAATTTTCGGCAAGCTCATGTCCGTGTCCGATGAACTTATGTGGCGCTACTACGATCTTGTTTCCTTTCGCGGCAACGGGGAGATCGCCCGTCTCAAGCGTGAGGTGGCCGAAGGGCGCAATCCGCGGGATGTGAAAGTCATGCTGGCCCAGGAGATAGTGGCGCGCTTCCATTCTCCGGCGGATGCGGATGCGGCGCTGGCGGAGTTCGAGGCCCGTTTCCAGCGCGGCGTGCTTCCGGACGACATGCCTGAAATGACCGTTCCGGCGGGTCCAATTGCCCAGGTTCTCAAACAGGCAGGTCTGGTGGCGAGCACGTCTGAGGCATTGCGCATGATCGATGGCGGTGGTGTGCGCATTAATGGCGAAAAGGTGAGCGACAAGAGCTTGGTGCTCAAGGCCGGCGAGACCGCCGTTTTGCAAGTGGGCAAGCGCAAGTTTGCACGCGTGACGCATGCCTGAATTCCAATTTGCCGCAAGCATTTTCGGCAAAGGGCAATTATTTTCCCTGAAGATGTTGACCGGCGCATTACAGTCCGTATAATGCGCCCCTCTCGCTGCACGGCAGCAAACGTTCTTTAAAAATCAAACAGCCGATAGGTGTAGGCGCTTCGGAGGCTGGAGGCGGATACAGGCGGGCACT
>Ga0154354_1001_pt4 | contig 20999 bp, 16 predicted proteins | sample RifGroA2_FD_115882 | JGI IMG/M metagenome (GOLD analysis project Ga0154354, IMG submission 115882) | Rhodocyclales bacterium GWA2_65_19
TACCGCGACCTCCGCAATCGCCAACGTCAACGACGCCCCAACCGGTGTTGTCACCGTCAGCGGTGCCGCAACCCAGAACGAGACGCTAGTTGCTACCCATACCATCGGCGATGCCGACGGTATGGGGCCGATGTATTACCAGTGGCAATTCCTGAACGAAGGTGTTTGGTGGGACATTCAAGAGGCTAGCGAGAATAGCTTTACTCTCACCGAAGCGCAGGTCGGCCGGCAAGTTCGGGTCATGGCGCGCTATGTCGATGGGCACAATGCGATCGAGATGGTCGCGAGCGATGCCACCAACATAGTTGCCAACGTGAACGATATATCGGCGGGTGCGGTGACGCTCACCGGCGGTGCCATCCAGAACCAGACACTCGCGGCGTCGAATACGCTGACCGATGCCGATGGCTTGGGCAGCATTGGCTACCAATGGCAGTCCTCGACGGATGGCGCGACCTGGAGCGACATCGGTGGCGCCACGGCGAGTACCTTCACGTTATCCGAAGCGCAGGTGGGCCGGCAAGTGCGGGCTGTCGCCGGCTACACCGACGGCCACGGCACCGCCGAATCGGTCGCGAGCGCCGCGACGACAGCTATCGCCAACGTCAACGACGCCCCAGCAGTCGGCGCCGGCATCACGGCGCTGCAGGCGACGGAAGATGCGGCATTCGAATTCGTCGTGCCCGACGACGCCTTTAGCGACGTCGATGCCGGCGACACGTTGGCTTATAGCGTGACGTATCCCCTGCCGGCTTGGCTGGTCTTCGATCCGGCGACGCGCAGCTTCTCCGGGATGCCGGCCAACGAAGACGTCGGCACCGTCGCCGTGAGCCTGACGGCCACCGACGCGGCGGGTGCTTCGGCGATCCAGGCCTTCGAACTCGACGTCATCAACACCAACGACGCGCCGTTGCTCGCGGCATCGCTGGCTCCCGCGCAAACCACCACCGACACGCTGTTCGCCTGGAACCTGCCGGCAGGTGCGTTTGTCGATCCCGACGCCAACGACATCCTCGGCTACAGCGCCCGCCTCACCGACGGCTCGCCCTTGCCGGCCTGGCTCAGCATCGACGCCGCCACCGGCGCGTTGGCGGGCACCCCGGGAGCCGGCGACGCGGGGACGCTCGGCCTGCAACTCGTCGCCACCGACGGCAGCGGCGCCACGGCGGTCGGCACCCTGACGCTGACGGTGGAGCCCTTGATCCGCGACGGGCGGACCCTCATCGGCACGCGCCAGGCCGACATCCTGACCGGAACCGCCTGCAACGACGTCTTCGACGGCCGCACCGGCGCCGATACCCTGATCGGGCTGGGCGGCGACGACCTCTACCTGGTCACCGACAAGAAGGACCCTATCGTCGAAACGGCGAACGGCGGCTTCGATGCGGTGTGGGCCGATACGGCTGGCTACACCTTGCCCGACCAGGTCGAAGCACTGGCCCTGATCGGCGGCGACGACTACGCCGGCAGGGGCAACGGCCTGGGCAATCTGCTGGTCGGCAACCGCGGCGACAACCGGCTCGACGGCCTGGCCGGGGACGACCTCCTGCGCGGCCTGGCCGGCGACGATCGGCTGCTGGGCGGTGCCGGGCGCGATGCGTTGGACGGTGGCTCGGGCGAGGACGTGCTGGCAGACGGCGACGATGCCGGCTTCCTCGCCGGCGGGCGCGGCGACGATCGCCTGCGCTTGGGCCGCGGTGCCGACGTGATCGCCTTCAACCGCGGCGACGATGCCGATCGCATCGAGGGCGGCGACGGCCAGAACGACACCCTGTCGCTGGGCGGCGGCATTCGCGTCGGCGACATCCGGCTGAAGAAGACCGGCCGGGACTTGATCGTCGACACCGGCCGCGGCGATACGCTGCGCTTCGACGACTGGTACCGGAACAGAGGCAGCCGCAGCGTCGCCACGCTGCAAGTCGCCACCGACGCCAGCGGTACGCTGTTCGAACGCTACGACTTTGCCGCCCTGGTGCGCAAATTCGACAGCGTGCGCGCCGCCCATCGTCGCAACGACCCATGGAAGCCGGGCAGCGAGACTTCGCGCTTCAAGCTCGGCGACGCCACCAGCGAGGTGGCCGGCGGCAGTCTGGCGGCGGCCTATGCCAGCAGCGGGACGCTGGCCGAGATCCGGCCGGAGACGGTATCCGCCGCACTGGCCGCGCCGCGCAGCGACGCCACGGCAGCCGATACCCTGCCCGACGTACCGCTGCCGCCGCCGCCGGTCTATCACCATGGTCAGCATGAAAATCATGATGACCACGGCGATCATGGGCACGGGCGTGACGACCGGCACGATCGCGATGGTCGTCATGGCCGCCACGGCGGGCAAGGCGCGTCGGGGCAGTACCTGAGCCCGCGCGAGGTCGCGGCGGCCTGGCAGTCCTGGCAGCAGCAGGCGGCCGCGTCGCCATCGGCATCGCCGATCGACTACGCCATGGGCTGGGCACGGCTGCGCGACCGGCTGGCCGGACGTTTCGATGAAGGCGAGTGGGGCGGCGCCTGGTCTTATCGGGCCGGCGCGGCGCGGCAGGAGGGCTTCTCGCTGAGCTCATCGGGCGCGGGCGGCTTCGCGTCGGGCAGTGGCATCGGCCTGCCCGGCACGGTGTTGAAGCCGCTTGAAGGTTTGCGCGAAGGCTTCGAGCGGCTGCACGGCGCATGATGGCCGACTGGGGCAAGCGCCTGTTCGGCGCGGTTGAGGAAAGGCCGGCCGACTTCGCCGCGCCTTTGCTGCGCATCCAGCAGAACCCGCCGCATCCGCTCGGGCGGCGGGTGCTGCTGGCACTGGCCGGTCTCCTGGCCGGCCTGTTGGTATGGAGCCTGGTCGGGCGGCTCGACATCGTCGCCGTGGCCGAGGGCAAGCTGGTGCCACAAAGCTACGTCAAGATCGTGCAGCCGCCGGAATCCGGCATCGTGTTGGAGATCCTGGTGCATGAAGGCGAGCCGGTGCGCGCCGGCCAGGTGCTGATGCGTATGGACATGCTGCCGGCCGAGGCCGACAGCAAGTCGGTCGACGCGGATCTCGCGCGCAAGCGCCTGACGCTGAAGCGCATCGACGCCGAGTTGAATGGCACGCCCCTGTTGTTTGCGGCCGGCGATGCGCCGCCGCTGGCGGCGGAAATTGCGGCCCAGTACCGGGCCAATCGCGCGGCGGTGGAGTCGGCCCTGGCCGAAGAGCGCACCCGGCTGGCCAAGGCCACCGCGGAAAGGGCTGCGGCGGAACGGGTCAAGCACAAGCTACAGGGCATCTTGCCGCACTACCAGGAGCAGGAACAGGCCTTCGCGAAGCTGTCGAAGCGGGGTTTCGCCGGGCCGCTGATGGCCAGCGACAAGCGCCGCGAGCGGCTGGAGAAGGAAGAGGACCTGCGTGCCCAGGAACACCTGATCGAATCGGCGCGGGCCGGCATCGCCCAATCCGAGCGCAAGCTGGCGCAGATCGAGGCGGATTACCGCAAGCTGCTCTACACCGAGCGCAACGAAATCCATGGCGGCGTCGAGAAGCTGTCGCAGGAGTCGGCCAAGCTGACGCATCGGCGCGGCCTGCTGGAACTGAAGGCGTCGCAGGACGGTATCGTCAAGGATCTGGCGACGCATACCGCCGGCACCGTGGTGCAACCCGGAACGGTCATGCTGACCCTGGTGCCCATGTTGTCGAGAGGCGAACTGCTCAAGGCCGAGGTGCGGGTATCCAACGAGGATATCGGCTTCGTCCGTGCCGGCCAGCCAGTGAAGGTCAAGCTCGCGGCGTTTCCGTTCCAGAAATACGGCATGGTCGAGGGCGTGGTCGAGCATGTCGGCGCCGATGCGCTGGACGCCACTGCGCAGGAGGCCGGCGCCAGCAATGCCGAGCGCCAGAACGCCAAGCCGCTGACCTACAAGGCGCTGGTGGCGCTGAAGACGATGAGTCTGGATGCCGAGGGCGAACGCCTCGATCTGGGGGCCGGCATGCAGGCGACGGCGGAGATCGCTCTCGGCCGCCGCTCGGTCATGGAATATCTGCTGTCGCCGGTGCAGAAGGCCTGGCACGAGGCGGGCCGGGAGCGTTGAGCGAATACCGGCGTCCGGCATCCAATTCGCTTGAAAATGATACTAGCTATTGATACTATCCGTAAATGAAGCGCAAACATCAGCGCACCGTCGAAGCGATCTTTGCCCGGCCTGTCTCGGCAAATGTTCGGTGGTCTGACGTCGAAGCCTTGTTCAAGACCTTGGGCGCGGCGATTGCAGAGCGCGAAGGCTCTCGCGTTGAGGTGTTTCTGTTCGGAGTGGTGCGGGTTTTCCACAGGCCGCATCCTTCGCCGGATACCGACAAAGGCGCGGTGGTGTCGATTCGCAAGTGGCTGGAAGAAAACGGAGTGAAACCATGAACAACGTGATGACGATAGGCGGCTATCAGGCCGTTATCGCGTTCGACCCGGAGATTTCGATGTTTCGTGGCGAGTTTCTTGGGCTGAATGGCGGCGCTGACTTTTATGCCGCGGATGTTGAAGGGCTGCGCCGCGAAGGGGAAACTTCGCTTCGGGTGTTCCTGGAAGCGTGCCAGAAGCGCGGCATCGATCCACGCAAGCATTATTCCGGCAAGTTTGTGCTTCGCCTTGACCCGGAGGCGCATGAGGCTGCGGCTATCGCAGCCGCAGCGCATGGCAAGAGTTTGAACCAGTGGGCTGTCGAAACGCTGCGGGAGGCGGCGCGAGCAGGCTAGCCCGGCAGCGGCTCCGCGTTGCCCATGGCGGTGGTGTGCGTGCCGCCATCGACGTAGAGGATCTCGCCGGTGACGCCGCTGGCGAGGTCGGACAGCAGGAAGGCGGCGGCGTTGCCGACTTCCTCGATCGTGACGTTGCGGCGCAGCGGGGCGTGATGGGCGTTGTAGGCCAGCAGCTTGCCGAAGTTGCCGATGCCCGAGGCGGCCAGGGTCTTGATCGGGCCGGCCGACAGCGCGTTGGCGCGGATGCCCTGCGGGCCGAGGCAGAAGGCCAGATAGCGCGTCGCGGCTTCGAGGCTGGCCTTGGCCAGGCCCATGGTGTTGTAGTTGGGCATGGTGCGCACGGCGCCGAGATAGGTCAGCGCCAGCACCGAGGCATTGTTGCCCTTCAGCAGCAGCGGGCGGGCGGCCTTGGCCAGCGCGGGGTAGCTGTAGGACGAGACATCGTGGGCGATGCGGAAGGATTCGCGCGAGAGGCCTTCCAGAAAGTCGCCTTCGATGGCGTCGTTGGGGGCAAAGGCGATCGAGTGCACCAGGCCGTCGAGGCCTTCCCAATGTTTGCCGAGTTCGACGAAGAGGGCGTCGATCTGGGCGTCCTCGGCAACATCGCAGGGGAAAATCGCCGTCGAGCCGAATTCGTCGGCGAACTTGGCGATGCGGTCGCGGACGCGGTCATTCTGGTAGGTGAAGGCCAGTTCGGCGCCTTCGCGGTGGCAGGCTTTGGCGATGCCGTAAGCGATTGACCGGTTGGAGATCAGACCGGTGATCAGAATGCGTTTGCCAGCGAGAAATCCCATCGCTTTTCCTTAGTTGAATCGGACGGCGGATTATAGCGGATCGGCTAAACTCGCCGTCATGCGTAGCGTATTCCCCTGGCTTTTGCTCCTGCTGCTGAATGCCTGCGGCAGCGCCTGGAACGACCCCTATCCGGCGGCGGATCGCGGCAGGAACATCCTGTACAGCGCCTTCACCGACCGCCCCAAGCATCTCGACCCGGTACAGTCCTACAGCGAGGACGAGATCACGTTTACCGGGCAGATCTACGAGCCGCCGCTGCAATACCACTATCTCAAGCGCCCCTATGCGCTGACTGCGGCGACTGCCGAGGCCGTGCCGCAGCCGCGCTATCTCGATGCCCAGGGACGTGCGCTGGCGGCCAGCGCCGACGTCGCGCAGATCGCTTTCACCGACTATGTGATCACGCTGCAACCCGGCATCCGCTATCAGCCGCATCCGGCCTTCGCCCGCACGGCGAACGGCGATTACGCGTATCACGCGCTGTCGCCCGGGCAACTGGCCGGGCTCGGCACCTTGGGCGACTTCAGTCAGCGCGATACACGCGAATTGACGGCCGAGGACTACGTGTACGGTCTCAAACGGCTGGCGCACCCGCGCCTGCATTCGCCGATCTTTGGCCTGATGGAGGAATATGTGGTCGGCCTGGGCGATTTCGCCAAGCGCCTGAAGGCCGAGCAAGACCAACCCTGGATCGACTTGCGCAGGCACAAGCTGGAAGGTGCCGAGGCGATCGACCGCTATCGCTACCGGATTCGGATCAAGGGCAAATATCCGCAGTTTCTCTACTGGCTGGCGATGCCCTTTTTTGCGCCGATGCCCTGGGAAGCCGACAAGTTCCACAGCCAACCCGGCATGGCGCAGAAGAACCTGACGCTCGACTGGTATCCGATCGGCACCGGGCCCTACATGCTGACGGAGAACGATCCGAATGCGCGCATGGTGCTGGAGCGGAACCCGAATTTCCGTCATGAAACCTATCCCTGCGAAGGCGAGCCGGAAGATGCGAATGAGGGCCTGCTCAAGGATTGCGGCCAGCCCCTGCCCTTCATCGACAAGGTGGTGTTCACGCGCGAGAAGGAACAGATTCCGTACTGGAACAAATTCCTGCAAGGCTATTACGATGCGTCCGGCATCTCTTCGGACGCTTTCGACCAGGCTGTGCAAGTCAATGCCGGCGAGATCACGCTGTCCGACGACATGCGCACGCAAGGCATCGTGCTGACCACTTCGGTGGCGACCTCCAGCATGTACATGGGCTTCAACTGGCTCGATCCGCTGGTCGGCGGCGCCGATCCGGCGACGGCCGAAAAAGCGCGCAAGCTGAGGCAGGCGATCTCCATTGCCATCGATCAGGAAGAGTTCATTTCGATATTCCAGAACGGTCGCGGCGTCGCCGCGCAGGGGCCGATCCCGCCCGGAATTTTCGGTTACCGCGAGGGCGCGGCGGGCATCAATCGGCACATGTACGACTGGAGCGACGGCCAGGCCCGGCGCAAGCCGATCGCCGAAGCCCGGCGTCTGCTGGCCGAGGCCGGATGGCCCAACGGGCGCGACGCGAAGAGCGGCGAACCGCTGGTGATCAATCTCGACACCACGGCCACCGGAGTGGGTGCCAAGGCACGCATCGACTGGCTCAACAAGCAGTTCGCCAAGATCGATACGCAACTGGTGGTGCGCAGCACCGACTACAACCGCTTTCAGGAAAAGATACGCAAGGGTGCGGTGCAGCTTTTCTATTTCGGCTGGAACGCCGACTATCCCGATCCCGAGAACTTCATGTTTCTGCTGCACGGCAAGCAGGGCAAGGTCAAGCATCAGGGCGAGAACGCGGCGAACTACGAAAATCCGGAATATGACAAGCTGTTCGAGCGCATGAAGGCCATGGAGAGCGGTCCGGAGCGGCAGCAACTGATCGACCGCATGACGGAAATCCTGCGCGAGGATGCGCCCTGGATCTGGGGCTTCCATCCGAAGGACTACACGCTGCGCCACGCCTGGCTGACCAACCGCAAGCCGAGCAAGGTCGGCCACAACACGCTCAAATATCAGCGCGTCGAGACGGCGGCGCGGGCGCAGCGGCGCGCCGAGTGGAACCGTCCGGTGCTGTGGCCCCTGCTGGTGGTATTGCTGGTGCTCGGCGCCGCGATCTGGCCGGCCTGGAGCGGCTATCGGCGACGGGAGACGGCGACGGCGCGCTGACGCCCTTGAGTTGCCGTAGCGCTGGCGCCGACTCTTGGCCCTGGCTATCCTTCGATCGGTTGCCACTCGCCGTGGCGCAGGGCCTGCAGCGGATGGAAGCGGGCCTTGTACGCCATCTTGCGGCTGTCGCGAATCCAGTAGCCGAGATACAGCCAGGGCAGGCCCACATGCTGGCACTGGGCGATCTGCCAGAGGATGGCAAAGGTGCCGTAGCTGGCATTGGTCACATCGGGGTCGTAAAACGTATAAACCGACGAGAGCCCGTCGGCCAGCACGTCGATGATGCTGACGATGCGCAGCACCCCGTCCTCGCGGAACTCGATCAGCCGGCTGTCGACATGGGTCTGCAACAGGAAGTGGGCGTACTGGTCGCGGCTGTCCTGGTCCATGCCGCCGCCGGAATGGCGCGCTGCCTGATAGCGCTGGTAGAGCTGATAGTGCTCTTCGCGAAACGTCAGGTTGCATTCGCGCGCGGTGAGCGCGCCGTGATGGGCGAGGGCGCGGCGCTGGCTGCGATCGGGCACGAACTCGGCGACGTTGAGCCGCACCGGCTGGCATTCGCGGCAGGCGTCGCAATAGGGGCGATAGGTGAATACGCCGCTGCGGCGGAAGCCGGCACGCACCAGTTCGCTGTAGGTGGCGCTGTCGATCAGGTGGGTCGGCGTGGCGACCTGGGAGCGGGCGATGCGGCCGGGCAGGTAGGAGCAGCCGTAGGGTGCCGTGGCATAGAACTGCAACAGCGGAAAGGGCGGCAGATCGCGCAGATGGGTCATGGCTGCCGCCTGAAATGACCGTCGATCGCCGCGGCCGGCCAGCGTCCCGGCGCATCGCCCCGCGCGCACAAGGCATCGAGGCGCGCGGCAAAGTCGCGCCGGGGAATTGGTTGTGCGCCGAGAGAGGCGAGGTGTCGGGTTTCCATCTGGCAATCGATTATGCCGAATCCGCGCCGTTTGAGGTGGGCGCACAAATGGGCGAGTGCGATCTTGGATGCATCGCGCGCATCGGCGAACATCGATTCGCCATAAAACGCCTGGCCGATCGCGATGCCGTAGAGACCGCCGGCAAGCCGGCCGTCGATCCAGGTCTCGACGCTGTGGGCGTAGCCCAGCCGGTGCAGTTCGCCGTAGGCGTCGCGCATTTCGTGGGTGATCCAGGTGCCCGCCTGACCTTCGCGCGGCCGGGTGGCGCAGGCGTGCACGACGTCGCCGAAGGCCGTGTCCAGGCGTATTTGGTAGTTCGCGTTGCGCAAGGTCTTCGCCAGCGAAGCGGATATCTTCAACGCGTCGGGAAACAGCACCATGCGCGGATCGGGACTCCACCAGAGAATCGGCTCGCCCGTCGAATACCAGGGAAATATGCCGCGTCGATAGGCGGCCAGCAGCCGTTGCGGGCTCAGGTCGCCGCCCGCCGCGAGCAGGCCGCTGGGTTCGATCAGCGCTTGTTCCAGCGCGGGAAATGCTATTTCTTTAGGTAGCCAGGGGATCATCGGCCCTGGGCGAAGGTGACGACGTGGTCGACGTCGAGCCGGATGCCGATCTTTTCGCCGATGGCGTGATTGTGGTGGGAGGGCACCAGGGACAGCACCTGGGCGCCCGAGGCGAGGCGCAAGGTGTAGAGAAACTCCGCGCCGCGAAAGGCCTTGGCGATGACTTCGGCCTTGACCTCGCTGGCGTCGTCGTGGATCACGTCGTCGGGGCGCAGCAGCACATCCAGCCGGCAATCGCGCTGGCATTCGGCGCAGCTCAAGCCGCACTCCATCGGTACGTCGGAATCGAGCCGGCCCAGTTCCACCTGCACCACCTGGCGCGATATCACTTCGCCGGGAAGGAACACACCCTGGCCGACGAAGTCGGCGACATGGCGCGTGGCAGGGCGGTGATAGAGGTTGTAGGGCGTGTCCCATTGCTCGATGCGGCCTTCGCGCATGATGCCGACCATGTCGGCGACGGCGAAGGCTTCGTGCTGGTCATGGGTGACCAGGATGGCGGCCATGCCGGCGCGCTTGAGAATGTCGCGCACTTCGAGCGACAGGCGCTCGCGCAGTTCGACGTCGAGGTTGGAAAACGGCTCGTCGAGCAGCAGCAGGTGCGGTTGCGGCGCCAGGGCGCGGGCCAGTGCCACGCGTTGCTGCTGGCCGCCGGAAAGCTCATGCGGAAAGCGCCCGCCGCGGTTCGCCAGGCCGATCAATTCCAACATTTCCTCGATCCGTTGGCGTCTCGCCGGCGCCGACTGTTGGCGCAGACCGAAGCCGATGTTGTCGGCGATCGACAGGTGCGGGAACAGGGCGTAATCCTGAAACACCATGCCGATGCGCCGCTTTTCCGCCGGCATTTGTTCTTTCTCGCTGGCGATCGTCACACCGTTCAAGCGGATGCTGCCCGCCGAGGGCATTTCGAAACCGGCAATCAAGCGCAGCATGGTGGTCTTGCCGCAGCCCGAGGAGCCCAGCAGGCAGGCGATCTGGCCGGGTGCCAGGTTGAACGACAGCTCGCGCACCACGGCTTGCTTGCCGTAGGCATGGCTGACACGGTCGACTTCGAGCAAAGGCATGAGCGCTGCAGAGACGGTGGGTTACGGAGAATGAGTCTCAATTATAATCGGCTGGCCGTGTCCCGCCCATTGAACTCCTCGCCACTCTCTGTTTTCTCCTTCGCGCTCGCAGTTCTGGTCGCGCTGCCGGTGCTCGCGGTCGGTGTCAATCTATTTACCGGCGGCACCGGGGAAACTTGGCGCCATTTGATGGCGACCGTGCTGCCCGACTATGTGGCGAACTCGATCTGGCTTTGTCTCGGAGTCGGCATCGGCGTCGCGGCGATGGGCACCGGCGCGGCCTGGCTGGTGGCGCTGAACGACTTTCCTGGGCGGCGCATCGCGGAATGGGCACTGCTGCTGCCGATGGCGATGCCGGCCTATGTGCTGGCCTACACCTATACCGATTTCCTGCAATTCGTCGGTCCGGTGCAAAGCGGCCTGCGCGAGAGCTTCGGCTGGCGCAAGGGCGACTACTGGTTTCCGGATGTGCGCTCGCTCTCCGGCGCCATCGTGCTGTTTTCCTGCGTGCTGTATCCCTACGTCTATCTGCTGGTGCGCACCGCCTTTCTCGAACGTGCCGGCGGCATGATCGAGGCCGCGCGTGCGCTCGGCCTCAACCCCTGGCAGGGCTTCTGGCGCGTCTCGATCCCGCTGGCGCGACCGGCCATCGCCGCCGGTATGGCGCTGGCATTGATGGAGACGCTGGCCGACTACGGCACGGTGGCCTATTTCGCGGTGCAGACTTTCACCACCGGTATCTATCGCGCATGGTTTTCGCTGGGCGACCGGGTCGCCGCCGCGCAGCTTGCCGCGGCCCTGCTCGGCTTCGTCGCCATGCTGATCCTGCTGGAACGCGTCAGCCGCGGTCGCGCCCGCTATCACGACAGCAGCGGCCGCCGGCGCGCGACGCGCCAGGTGCTCAGCGGCTGGCATGCGTTGCTGGCCCAGGTCGGCTGCGCGATTCCTGTCGTCATCGGTTTCGTGCTGCCCGCAGCGCTGCTGCTGCGCCTTGCCGCGGGCGATCCCGGCGAGGAAGCCGGCGGCTTTGCCGGACGATTTCTGGTACTGGCGCGCAACAGCCTGACCTTGGCGACGCTGGCCGCCGTGCTGGCGGCGCTGCTGGCCCTGCTGCTGGGTTTTGCCGCACGCGACGGGCGCCGGTTGCCGGGATTGGCCAGCCGCGTCGTCGGCCTCGGTTACGCGGTGCCCGGTTCGGTCATCGCCGTAGGGGTGCTGATTCCGGTAACCCGGCTTGATCACTTGCTGGCGGCATCCTGGCAACAGATGACGGGCACCAATCCAGGGCTGATCCTCACCGGCGGCATTGCCGCGCTGGTGTACGCCTATCTGGCCCGCTTCCTGGCCATCGCGTTGCAAAGCGTGGAAGCCGGATTGGCGCGCATCACGCCGAGCATGGAAGCGGCGGCGCGCAGTCTGGGCAGCAGCCCGGGCGAGACCTTGCGCCGGGTGCATCTGCCGCTGATGCGCGGCAGCCTGCTGACTGCGGCCTTGCTGGTGTTTGTCGATGTCATGAAGGAACTGCCGGCCACCCTGGTGATGCGTCCCTTCAACTTCGACACGCTGGCGACGCAAACCTACACGCTGGCGGCCGACGAACGCCTGGCGGAAGCGTCGAGCGCGGCACTGGCGATCGTCGTGGTCGGCCTGTTGCCCATCATCCTGCTCGCCAGGCAGATCGCCGCCGGACGCAGTGAAACCACGGCTTGCTGAGCGCTGCGCGGAACCGGATGACAGGCGCGCTCAGAGGCTGCGCGAGACTTCGAGGGCGCCGTCCGCTTCATCGGTCAGCCTGACGATGAAATCCAGGGATTCCATCAAGGCCAGCATGGCTTCGTTGTCGGGCAGCACCTGGCCCCGGATTTCGCTGTAGCCCTGTTCGCGCGCGGCGTCCATCAGGCAGCGCATCAGGCGCGAGCCGAGGCCCTGGCCGGCGGTTTCGTCGGCGACGATGATGGCGAACTCGCAGATTCTCCCGTCGGGCAGCGCGGCGTAATTCGCCTCCCCCAGAATGCGCGTACGACCCTCGCGGCGGACCGTCGCCACCAGGGTCAGCTCGCGGCCGTAATCGATCTGCGTGTAGCGCGCCAGCAGGTGCTGGGTCAGTTCCGAGACCGAATTGAAATAGCGGAAATACTTGCTTCGCTGCGAGAGTCCGCGCACGAATTCCTGAAATGCATTGGCATCCTCGGGGCGAATCGGCCGGATGGTGCAGGCGCTCCCGTTCTTCAAGGTCCACTCGCCGGCGAATTGCGCCGGATAGGGATAGATCGCCATGTGGCCGTAGCGCTCGCTGTGCGCCGGGAGCGGCCGGATGTCGATGCGGACGTCGGTGACGACGGCGCCGTGTTCGTCGGCCAGCAGCGAACTGATATCCAGTGCGCGCAGCCAGGGCAGTTCGCTGGCAATTTCGGAAACGCGCAGCAGGATGTCACGCAACGGCTCTTCGGCGACGGCGGGCATTTGGCGCAATGGCCCCAGCAGCCGGGCGACATGCGCTTCCCCGAGCATTTTTCCGACCAGGCGCGGATTGAGCGGCGGCAAGGCAATCGAGCGGGCCTCGTATATGTCAGGGGCGATGCCGCCTTCGGAGAGCGCAATCACGGGGCCGAAGACGCGATCCGGCCGGATCGAGATGCGCAACTCGCGCCCGGTCGGCTTGTCGACATGGGGCTCAAGATAGACTTCCTTGTGGGTGCCTTCCTTGGTCAGGCTTTGAAACGCAAGCCCGACTTCCGCGGCGGAGGCCGGGTAAAGTCGCTCTCCCGCGCCGAGCGCTTTTTGTCCGCCGCCTTGCGTCGCCAGTTTCATGGTTACCGGATAGCCGATTTGGCTGGCAACGGCGACCGCCTCACTGGCGCTTTCGGCTACGCTGGTGGGCGATACGGGAATGTGGAATGCAGCCAGCACGGCCTTGGCCTCGGGCAGGCTCAGTATTTCGCGGTTCGCGGCCAAGGCTTGGGCCACGATTTGCTGCGCGCATTGGATATCCGGTTCCTGGTAAGAGGTCAACGCGGCCGGGGTTTCCTGGAGCATCTTCTGGTTGCGCACCCAGTTCACCATGAAGGCGAAAGCGACCACGGCATTTTCGGGAGTGCGAAAGGTCGGTATGCGGGCTTTGGCAAATGCCGCGCGCCCTTCGCGGGCCACGGCTTCGCCCATCCAGCAGGTCAGCAGCGGCTTGGTGATTTGTCGCGTGGCTTCGATGACCGCGTCGGCCAATTCGGTCGGCGCGACAAAGGTATTGGGCGACAGGATGGCGAGCACGCCGTCGATGTTGGGGTCGTCGATGCAGGTCGTCAGGGCGCCGACGAAGCGCTCCGGGTTGGCGTCGAACAGCACGTCGACGGGGTTGCCATCGGACCATGCCGGCGGCAGTCGCGCGTTCAGCAGCTCCAGGGTTTGCGGCGTCAAGGCGCCCAGTTCGATGCCGAGTTCGGCGGCTGCATCTCCGGCCATGACGGCCGGTCCGCCGCCGTTGGTGACAATCGCCAGGCGATTCCCTTTCGGCATCCGTGGCGTCGTCAGTGCGCGTGCCGCCGAAAACATGTCGCCGACCGACTTGACGCGCAGCACACCGGCCCGGCGCAGGGCCGCGTCAAACGCGTCGTCGCGGTCAACGCGGGTTCGGCTGTGCGACTCCGCGATGCGCGCCGACATCGGGTGATTCCCCGCCTTCACCGCAATCACCGGTTTGACGCTGGCGGCGGCTCGTGCCGCGCTGAGGAAATGGCGGGCGTCGTGCAGACCTTCGAGATAGAGAAGGATGCTTTCCGTGCGCGGATCGGCGGCGAGATAGTCGAGAATTTCCGGCAGTTCGAGATCGGTGCCTTCGCCGGGACAAAATATCGCCGAAAATCCGAATTCGTTGTTCACACTCCAGTCGAGTATCCCGGCGCAAATCGCGCTGGACTGGGAGACGAAGGCCAGATTGCCGACCGGTACCGCCTTGGTAATCGGCGTCGCGTTGAATCCGGTGTGCGGCAGGACGTAGCCCAGCGCCTTCGGTCCGAATATGCGCATTTGCCGGCGCGCGGCGACGTCCTGCAAATGACGGAAATGTTCGCTGCCATTCGGGTCGGTGTCGCGAAATCCCGCCGAGTAGACGATTGCCGACTGGATATTGCGTTGGCCGCAGGCTTCAAGAATCTCCGCTACGTCGTCAACCGGGGTCGCGATCAATGCCAGATTGAGGCGCGCATCGATGGCGTCGAGCGAGGAATGGCAGGGGTGGCCGTCAATCTCGGCATGTTTCGGATTGACGAAATGGGATCGCCCCGCGTAGCTGCCCTGGCAGAGGTTCCTCACCAGCCCGTTGCCCAGCGTGCCGGCCGTCGGGCTGGCCCCGAACAGGGCGATTCCGCTGGGCGTCACGAATGGGTGCAGCGGCGTTCTGTCCAGTGCCATGGTTCGTTGTTTTCCCGTCTGCCTTGCTGCTTCCTGAGTTAGTTCGACGGTTTCTCCAGGCCGAGATCAACCAGTGTTTCGATCGCGCCGACCACGTCACCGCGCAAGTTGTGCAGGGGGGCGGCCATGAAATGCAGCCACTTCCCCTGCGTGCCGAAAGTGGGAAAGAAATCGTCGGCTTCGAACGCGCCGGCAACCAACGCGGAGGGTTTCGCGCGTCCGCCGTAGTAGGCAGCCACCTCTTCCGGTGGGGCCCGGCGGATGATCATTTCCGCCAGGACGACGCGGCGCGTATCGTAGGGATAAAAGGCGCGCCAGACCTCATCGCGTCCCAGCATTTCTTGCGCATGGGTATTTGTCAGGGTCTCACAGGCCCGATTCCAGTGCGTGACCTTGCAGCGCGCGTCGAGAACGAAGGTGGCAACCGGACTGCCGGCCACGATACCGACCAGGCGGCGCTCGGCCTCGCGGTGCGCCGCTTCCGCCTCCTTGCGTTCGGTGATGTCCTGCAGTGTTTCGATACAGCCGATGATCTTGCCATCGGCATCGCGTATGGGGGCCGCGCTGAACGCGAGCCAGCATCCTTCCTCGCCAAAGGTCGGGAAGAAGTCCTCGGATTCCCAGCCGCCGGGGCAGTGCTCGGACGGTCGGTACTTGCCCCGATAGAATTTGTCGAGCAGTTCGGGTGGCGAGCCATCGACCACGATATCCGCCAGGACCGGCCGGTGCGCAGGGTAGAAGGCCCGCCATTGATGATGGGTTCCCAGCACATCCTTGCCGGGTATCCCGGACATGCGCGCCAGCGCGTCGTTCCAGTGGGTGACGACATGGCTGGAATCGATGACAAAGGCGGGAACCGGGCTGCCGTCGAGGATGCGCGAAGATATATCGATATGCAATGAAGCAGACACGCCAGCTCCCGTAAAAGTCGTATTTGCAGGAATGTTACTGCAAACGCAATGATTCAAGGGCCGGTCGTCAAGCCAAAGGGACTGCCGCCCCGACGTGCGCGGGGTCGCGGCTACAGGGCGTCTGGGCGCTAGTCGCGCCAGATGCGCTCAGAGCGATTTATGGGTGCCGTCGCACAATGCGCCGTTGGCGCTGTGCTTGCAGCCGCAGAAATAGACTGTCTTGCTGTCGTCTGCAGTGTATTTGACCGGATTGAATTCGGACCCTTTGTGGCTGCCATCGCAAAATGGTTGCGACTTGCTCTTGCCGCAGGCGCACCAGTAGTAATCCTTGCCTTGTTCCACGTCGACGGCGAAAGGCGATTTTGCAGCGATTTCTGGCTTGGACATGCTGTTCTCCGGTAGTCATGTTGAGGAAGGCCCACTATATGGACATTCTTCAACACGCGAAACGAGCATCCCGGAATTGATTGTTTCGGTTCGCTGAACAATGGTCGGCAAGAGTCGGCGCTGGCAGTACGGCGCGTCGATCGTCGGGAAGGGATCGAAACCGTTCTGCCTGTGCCTCAAGCCGACTTCGCGCATCCCCCTCTTGGAGAGGGGCAACGCGGCTACTTCCAGCCGGCGCGGTCGTAGATGCGCTGCGCGGAGACCGCGTTTTTTGCCAAGGTGGACACTGGCAAGCTGTCAGGCTTGAACTTGCCCATTGCCTCAAGTGCAGGATTCTTGACTGTAACGCTGGCCGCCGGCCACTCGTTGTTGCCGTCGGCGAAATAGCGCTGGGCGTCGTCGCCGGCGAGGTATTCGAGGAATTTGACGGCGGATTCCTTGTTCGGCGCGGTTTTCAGCATGCCGCCGCCGGAGATATTGATGTGGGCGCCAAAGCTTTTCTGGTTTGGCCAGACGATGGCAATGCGTTCCATCAGCCGGCGATCTTCGGGTTTCTCCGAACGCAGCAGGCGGGCCAGGTAGTAGGTATTTGAAACCGCCACACCGCATTCTCCGGCGGCGACGGCCTTGATTTGATCCGTGTCGCCGCCTTTGGGGGCGCGGGCGAAATTGGCGACCACGCCGCGCGCCCACTCTTCGGCCTTGGCTTCGCCGAGGTGCGCGATCAAGGCCGCCATCAGCGAGATATTGTAGGGATGGCTGCCGGAACGCGAACAGACCTTGCCCTTGAGTTTCGGCCCGGCCAGGTCTTCGTAGTTCTGCACCTCCTCGGTCTTTACCAGTTCCCGGTTGGCGACGATTACGCGGGCGCGGGTCGAAAAGGCGAACCAGTCCGGGCTGCGCAGATTGGCTGGAATGCGAGCTTCAAGCAACTTGGACTTCACGGGGGCGAATAGTCCCAGTTCGTCAGCTTTTGCCAGCCGCGCGGCATCGACGGTAAGGAAAATATCGGCTGGGCTGTTGACGCCTTCGTTGCGGATGCGTTCCAGGAGTTCGTCTTCCTTGGCTTCGATGCGGTTGATCTTGATCCCGGTTTGCCGGGTGAAGTTGCTGTAGAGCGCTTCATCTGTCTGGTAATGGCGGGCGGAATAGAGGTTGAGTACTTTGTCCTGCGCCAATGCCGGGGCGGCACTGAGAGGGAGCAGGGCAATCAGGGAGAGAAGCAGGCGCGATGTATTCATGGCGGGCAATTTGCAGTCGAGTTGGGAATTGCTCGTATTGTATTAAGAATCATTCGCAATGGCAAGAGAAAATAGAGCCAGCACAAGGCTGGCGCTCGGCGGACTCATTCAGGCGTGGCTAATCGAGATTGACGCGGCGCGCGCCGTTGAATCGCTTGATCCAGTAGCCGTCGCGCAGGTCCTCGATACGCACCCGTCCGCCGCTACGCGGCGCATGGACAAATTGGTTGTCGCCAAGATAAATACCGACATGGGAAAAAGCGCGGCGCATGGTGTTGAAGAACACCAAGTCACCGGGGCGCAGTTCATCTCGGCTGATTTCCTGGCCCGATTTGCTCATTTCCTTCGAGCTGTGCGGCAGTACCAGTCCGACGCCTTCGCGGAAGACATGGCTGACGAAACCGGAACAGTCAAAACCGGCTTCGGGGGAACTGCCGCCCCGGCGATAGCGGATGCCCAGCAAATCCATGGCTTGGTCAATTGCGTCCTGCGCCGTGGCGGTGGCGCGATCGACGAAGGAAACCGGCAATGGCGGCGGAACCACGATGGGTTCGTCGGCGCGGGCTTGGGAGCAAAGCAGGCAGGCGAGCAGAAAGAATTTCGCCAAGCGGATGAGGATTCCTTGCATGGGCCGGGACTATAGCTTTGACGGGTATTGGCTGTAAACCCCTCGACCGGCGTCGATTCAGCGCCCCGTAAGGCTCGTCTGTCTATAATCACCTGCTTCAGTACGCATAAGACCCAAAATCGGGCACAGACACAGCGCGAATTCGAGGAGGCTATCGTGGGTTTCAAGGCTTACCTGATCAATCAAGAGGATGGCAAGGTTGTCAGTCGATTCGTCGATATGGACGAATCGCAACTTGACCGCGGCGAAGTGACCGTCGCCGTAACCCACTCCAGCATCAACTACAAGGACGCCTTGGCGGCAACCGGCGCCGGACGCATCATTCGACGCTTTCCCTGCGTCGGCGGTGTCGATCTGGCCGGAAGGGTGACCGCCAGCGCGGATGCCCGCTTCAAGCCCGGGGACGAGATTCTGGCGACCAGCTACGACATTGGAGTGGCTCATCATGGCGGCTATGCGGAACAGGCCCGCCTGCCGGCTGACTGGGTAGTCAAGCTGCCGGCGGGTCTTAGCTTGCACGACGCGATGGCGTTGGGCACCGCCGGTTTCACCGCCGCCCTTGCCGTGGTGCGGATGGAACACGACGGACTGGCGCCGGACAAGGGGCCGGTGGTGGTGTCGGGCGCTACCGGCGGCGTCGGCAGCATCGCCATCGAAATTCTGGCCAAGAAGGGCTATCACGTTGTCGCTCTCACCGGCAAGGAAGCGGAGAGCGACTATCTCAAGGCCCTCGGCGCGAAGGAGACCCTGCTGCGCCAGTCGCTCGACTTGGCCAAGATCAAGCCCCTGGGCAAGGAGACCTGGGCCGGCGCGGTGGATAACCTGGGCGGCGATGTGCTGGCCTGGATGGCCAGCACGATGAAGGTGGGCGGTGCGCTGGCGGCGGTCGGCCTCGCTGCGAGTTTCAGTCTGAACACCACTGTGATGCCCTTCATATTGCGCGGCGTCAGCTTGCTGGGAATCGATTCGGTTAACTGCCCGATGGCCTTGCGCGAGGAAGTTTGGCGGCATTTGGCGACCGATATGCATCCGGCGCACCTGGTACCGGATTCGGCGCGGATGATTCGCGACATCGCATTCGCGGACTTGCCTGCAGCATTCGACGACTACATCCAGGGGCGGGCCAGGGGGCGCGTCGTGGTCAATATCGCCGCCTGAAGAGCGGACAAATCACTCCCAACATCAACCACCGCGGAACAATACCAACGAGGATCGTCATGGGAAAATATTCGGAATTTCACGCGCGTTCAATCCACCAGCGGGATGACTTCTGGGCCGAACAGTCGGCGTTGATCGATTGGCAAACGCCGCCGCAGAAGATCTGTGACTTTTCGCGGCCACCGTTCGCGAACTGGTTTGTCGGCGGCAAGACCAATCTGTGCCATAACGCAGTCGATCGTCATGCGGCGAAACGTCCCAATGATCGCGCGCTGATCTATATCTCGACCGAGACCAACGAGGAAAAAAGCTATTCCTTCGTCGAACTCAAGGCGGAGGTAATGCGCGCGGCGGCCATCATGAAGTCGCTTGGCGTCGGTCGGGGCGACCGCGTACTGATCTACATGCCGATGATCGCCGAAGCGACTTTTGCCATACTCGCCTGCGCCCGCGTCGGCGCAATACATTCGGTGGTGTTTGGCGGTTTCGCCTCCGGCTCGCTGGCCACACGGATTGACGATGCGAAGCCGAAACTGATCGTTTCGAGCGATGCCGGCATGCGCGGCGGCAAGGCCGTACCTTACAAGAACCTGCTTGACGAAGCGTGCCGGTTGGCCGAGTTTCCACCCGAAAAGGTGTTGATGGTCGACCGCGGTCTGGACAAGGACTGGCCCCGAGTGGCGGGTCGCGATGTCGATTATGCCGAACTGCGTGCGCAGCACATGAATGCCGACGTGCCCTGCGAGTGGATGGAGTCCACCGAACCTTCGTATATTCTCTATACCTCGGGTACCACGGGCAAGCCCAAGGGCGTGCAGCGGGACACCGGCGGCTATGCCGTGGCGCTGGCGGCTTCCATGAAGCACATCTTCACCGGCGGCGAGGGCGAGACCATGTTCTCCACCTCCGACATCGGCTGGGTGGTCGGTCACAGCTACATCATCTACGGCCCGCTGATCGCCGGCATGGCTACCGTCATGTACGAAGGCACGCCGGTTCGTCCCGATCCGGGCATCTGGTGGCAGATCGTCGAGAAGTACAAAGTTAACGTAATGTTTTCGGCGCCTACTGCGGTTCGCGTGCTGAAGAAACACGACAACAGTTATCTGCACAAGTACGACCTGTCGTCGCTCAAGCATTTGTTCCTCGCCGGCGAGCCGCTGGATCAGCCAACCCACGAATGGATCATGGGCGAACTGGGGTTGCCGGTGATCGACAACTACTGGCAGACGGAAACTGGTTGGCCGATATTGTCGACCGTGCGCGGCGTCGAGGACACCAAGATCAAGTTCGGCACGCCGAGCTTCCCGGTCTATGGCTACGACCTGCGCATCTTCCGCGAAGACGGGACGGTGTGCGATGCCAATGAAAAAGGCATTGTCGGCATCGTGCCGCCGCTGCCACCGGGTTGCCTATCGACAATCTGGGGCGACGACGATCGATTCGTCAGCACCTATTTCAGCCTGTTCAAGGAACCGCAGGTCTATTCGTCGTTTGACTGGGGCATCAAGGACGAGGAGGGCTATCACTTTATCCTTGGCCGCACCGACGACGTCATCAATGTCGCCGGCCACCGTCTCGGCACGCGCGAAATCGAAGAGGCCATACAAGGTCACACGGCGGTGGCGGAAGTTGCTGTCGTCGGTGTGAACGATCAGTTGAAGGGACAGGAACCCGTCGCTTTCGCCGTGGTCAAGGACCCGGCGCGGGTTGCCACACCTGAGTTGCGGACCGCGCTGGAAGCAGAGATCAAGAAGACTGTCGATGGCAGTCTGGGTGCCATTGCCCGACCGAAGCGCGTGCACTTCGTCACCGGTCTGCCCAAGACCCGCTCGGGGAAGATGTTGCGGCGCTCGATCCAGGCGCTGGCAGAAGGCCGCGACGCTGGCGATCTTACAACCATCGACGATACGTCGACTCTCGACCAGATCAAGGCGGCGCTGGCCGGTTGAGGAGGGGTGCAAATGAAAGTGTTGGACGGCGTCACGCGGCGGCGGCGTTCCAGTAACGGTGCCAGC
>Ga0154354_1097_pt1 | contig 20753 bp, 18 predicted proteins | sample RifGroA2_FD_115882 | JGI IMG/M metagenome (GOLD analysis project Ga0154354, IMG submission 115882) | Rhodocyclales bacterium GWA2_65_19
CGTTGGAGCCACTTCAACCCATCTCCTCAAGCAAACGGCCTTAAGCCAGGACGACCTCAAGATGCTTATCGCCAACGTCCCGGCGACCAAGAAGCTCGTTTTCATAGATACCTGCAATGCCGGCAAACTGGGCGAAGCCATCCAGATGGCGGTGCTCACCCGCGGGATGAACGAGGATACGGCACTCAAGATCCTGTCGCGTGCCGTGGGCTCAACTATCCTTTCAGCCTCGAATTCGGTGCAGCAGGCAGTGGAAGGCTACAAAGGTCACGGACTCTTTACTTACGTCGTTGCCGAAGGGCTGAAAGGTGCAGCCGACTCTGACCGGGACGGCTACGTGAAGACTCATGAGCTGGTGAACTATGTAGACAGCCAAGTGCCGGAACTGGCTGAGCAGGTATTCAAACACAAGCAGTACCCGACCACCACCCTGAGCGGGCAGGGGTTCCCAGTGGCAAGGGTGAAGTAGGAACTCGGGAGCAGAATCCGCTCCGGGGGCTTCTTTTCTAAACAGGTGAAGATGAGAGAGGTAGAGAAATAGGGGTTGGCTCAGCCTGACCCTAATTAACTGTTTTTCTTTCCTGCCTAACGATCATGGCGCAGGCCACCTCTGGTGATGAAACAGATATTGAAGATTCCTCACATTCGTTCGGAATGACACCATCTCTGTCATTTCGAGCGTAGCGAGAAATCCTGTTCCGTTGTTTCAAACCAAACCACTACTACCCCACCCACTTCCTCGCATTCTGGAACATCCGCAGCCACGCGCCGTTCTCCTGCCACTCGCGCGGATACCAGGAGTTCTGCACGGCGCGGAACACGCGCTCGGGGTGCGGCATCATGATGCTGAAGCGGCCGTCCGGGGTGGTGAGTCCGGTGATGCCCTGCGGCGAGCCGTTGGGATTGAGCGGGTAGGTCTCGGTGGGGTTGCCGGTGTTGTCCACGTAGCACAGCGTGACCAGTTCCTGCGCGGCCTTGAGTTTTTTCGCGCTGCCGAAGTCGGCATAGCCTTCGCCGTGCGCGACGACGATGGGCATGCGGCTGCCGGCCATGCCGTCGAACAGGATCGAGGCCGAGGGTTGCACCTCGACCATGACGAAGCGCGCCTCGAACTGCTCGGACTGGTTGCGCGAGAAGTGCGCCCAGTTGTCCGCACCGGGGATGATCTCGTGCAGGTTGCTCATCATCTGGCAGCCGTTGCACACGCCCAGCGCAAAGGTGTCGCTGCGCTTGAAGAAGGCTTCGAATTCGTCGCGCGCGCGGGGGTTGAGCAGGATGGATTTGGCCCAGCCCTCGCCCGCGCCGAGCACGTCGCCGTAGGAGAAGCCGCCGCAAGCGGCGAAGCCCTTGAAGTCTTCCAGTCTGACGCGACCGCTGATGACATCGCTCATGTGCACGTCCACCGCGGCGAATCCGGCGCGGTCGAACGCGGCGGCCATCTCCACCTGGCCGTTCACGCCCTGCTCGCGCAGGATGGCGATCTTCGGGCGGTTGCGCAGCAGGGCGGGCGCGACGTTCTGGTTCGGGTCGTAGCTCAGCTTCGCATGCAGGCCGGGGTCGGTCGCGTCGAGCAGGCGGTCGAACTCGGCTTGCGCGCAGGCCGGGTTGTCGCGCAGTTTCTGCATGTGATATGTGGTCTCCGACCAGATACGTTGCAGGTTCACGCCGCTCTCGCTGAACAGTTTCTCGCCGCCGCGCGAGATATTGATCATGCCGCTCTTGTTCAGCGTGGCGATCTTCTGCACGCTCTTCAGGCCGGACTCGTGCGCCAGCTGCAGGATGTGCGCCACGTCGCGCTTGCGCACCTGCACCACCGCGCCGAGCTCCTCGTTGAACAGCGCGCGTAGCGTGTCGCCGTGCAGCTCGTCGAGCCGGATGTCGAGGCCGATGTGCGCGGCGAACGCCATCTCGCACAGCGTGACGAACGCGCCGCCGTCGGAGCGGTCGTGGTAGGCCAGCAGCTTGCCGTTGGCGCTCAGGCGCTGGATCAGCTCGAAGAACGATTTCAGCACCTGCGCGTCGTCCACGTCCGGCGCGACGTCGCCGACCTGCTTGTACACCTGCGCCAGCGCCGAGCCGCCCATGCGGTTCCTGCCCTGCCCCAGGTCGATCAGCAGCAGCGCGGTGTCGAGGTAGGGAGACAATTGCGGCGTGAGCGTGGCGCGCGCATCGGGCGTGGGCGCAAAGGCGGACACGATCAGCGACAGCGGCGCGGTGACGGCCTTGTCTTCCTTGCCTTCCTTCCATGTGGTCTTCATCGACATCGAATCCTTGCCGACCGGGATACCGATGCCGAGCTGCGGGCACAGTTCCATGCCCACCGCGCGCACGGTGTCGAACAGCGCAGCGTCTTCGCCGTGGTGTCCCGCCGCTGCCATCCAGTTGGCGGAGAGCTTGATGTCGCCGATCTTTTCGATGCGCGCGGCGGCGATGTTGGTGAGCGCCTCGCCCACCGCCATGCGGCCCGAGGCGGGTGCGTTGATCAGCGCCAGCGGGGTGCGCTCGCCGATGGCGAACGCTTCGCCACGGCTGGTGTTGAAGCCCATCAGCGTGACGGCGGCATCGGCCACCGGCACCTGCCACGGGCCGACCATCTGATCGCGCGCGGTCATGCCGCCCACGGTGCGGTCGCCGATGCTGATGAGGAAGGTCTTGTTCGCCACCGACGGCAGGCGCAGCACGCGCTCGACCGCCTCGCGCAACGGCACGCCGCCGCAATCGAACGACGACAGGCGCGGCGTCTCGCGCGCCACGTTGCGGGTCATTTTCGGCGGCTTGCCGAGCAACACGGACAGCGGCATGTCCACTGGGGCGTTGCCGAATTCATCGTCGTGCACGGTGATGCGGTCTTCGGCTATCGCGCTGCCGACCACGGCGAACGGGCAGCGCTCGCGCTCGCACATCGCACGGAACTGTTCGAGGCGTTCCGGCGCGATCGCCAGCACGTAGCGCTCCTGCGACTCGTTGCACCATATCTGTTTCGGCGACATGCCGCTCTCGTCCAGCGGTATCTTGCGCAGCTCGAAGTTCGCGCCCTTGCCGCCGCCATGCACCAGCTCCGGCAGCGCGTTGGACATGCCGCCCGCGCCGACGTCGTGGATCGACAGGATGGGGTTGTTGTCGCCGAGTTGCCAGCAACGGTCTATCACTTCCTGCGCGCGGCGCTGCATCTCGGGGTTGCCGCGCTGCACCGAATCGAAGTCGAGGTTCTCGGCATTGCTGCCGGTGTCCATGCTCGACGCCGCGCCGCCGCCGAGACCGATCAGCATGCCGGGGCCGCCGAGGTGGATCAGCAGCGCGCCGTCCGGCAGGTCGTGCTTGTGGGTGTGTGCCGCGCTGATATTGCCGACGCCGCCCGCCAGCATGATGGGCTTGTGGTAGCCGCGCATCTCGCCGCTGACCTGCTCCTCGAAGGTGCGAAAATAACCGGCCAGGTTCGGGCGACCGAATTCGTTGTTGAACGCCGCGCCGCCGATGGGGCCGTCGAGCATGATCTGCAACGCGGAGACGATGCGGCTGGGCTTGCCGTAGGTCGCACCCTCTCCCCCTGCCGGCTGCGCCCCCCTCGCTACGCTCTCCCCGCCCGCGGGCGAGGGGAGTTTTTCCCACGGTTGCACGAAGCCGGGGATGTTCAGGTTGGACACCGAGAAGCCGGTCAGGCCGGCCTTGGGCTTGGAGCCGCTGCCGGTCGCGCCCTCGTCGCGGATCTCGCCGCCGCTGCCGGTCGCCGCGCCCGCGAACGGGGCGATCGCGGTCGGGTGGTTGTGCGTCTCGACCTTCATCAGGATGTGGGTCAATTCGTCGCTAAAGGCATAGCCGCCGTCGGCACGCGGATAGAAGCGCTCGACGCGCGCACCCTCGATGACCGAGGAGTTATCGGAATAGGCCACCACCGTGCCCTGCGGGCTGAGCTTGTGGGTGTTGCGGATCATGCCGAACAGCGACATCTCCTGCGGCTGGCCGTCGATCACCCAGTCTGCGTTGAATATCTTGTGGCGGCAGTGCTCGGAATTCGCCTGCGCGAACATCATCAGCTCGACGTCGGTCGGGTTGCGTTTCAGCTTCTTGAAGTTCTCGACCAGATAGTCGATCTCGTCCGCCGACAGCGCCAACCCCATCTCGCGGTTGGCCGTCGCCAGCGCCTTGCGCCCGCCCTTGAGCACATCGACGCTTGCCAGCGGCTGCGGCCTGCCATGCCGGAAGATATTCTTCACTGCGCCATCGATGTCGCTCAGTACCGTTTCGGTCATGCGGTCATGCAGCAGCGGCAGTACTGCGGCCTGCTCGGCGCGGCTCAGCGGCTGGCCGCTGGCGCTGCATAGGTAATACACCACGCCGCGCTCGATGCGCGCAACTTCGGACAGGCCGCAATGCTGCGCGATGTCGGTGGCCTTGGTGGACCACGGCGAGATGGTGCCGAGGCGCGGCACCACCAGCAGGGACTGGCATTTCGCGGCATCCGCAGGCTCGCCCGCATCCTTGTCCAGACCCAGCACCTTGTCCAGCAGCCGGGCTTGATCCTTGCTCAGCGCCCTGTTCTTGAGCTCGCTGAAATAGCAATGGCGCGTAGCGGCGATGGTGATGCCGGGAGCGGCATCGCTCAGCGCGGCGCGCAGTTTTTCGAGACGGAAGGCGGACAGGGCGGGATGGCCGAGGGAGATGCGGGACATGGACATATCGATGCGATGAAATGGCGGTGCGCGATTATACTATGGCGTCATCCCGGCCCGAGGACCTCCATCATGTCTGCCCAACCCGCCGTACTCACCCGCAAGCAGGTCATCGCCCCTTTCCCGCAGCGGCCGCGCGACAGCCACAAGGGGATGTTCGGCAGTGTCGCGGTAATCGGCGGCGGCGCCGGCATGGTCGGCGCCGCGCTGCTGGCGGGGCGTGCCGCGCTCAAGCTGGGTGCGGGACTGGTGCATGTCGGGCTGCAGGCCGAGAACGCGCCGTCCGTCGACCTGCTGCAACCCGAGCTGATGCTGCACCCCGCCTCTGACGCTTTAAAACTATCCGGGATCGACGTGCTGACAGTCGGCTGCGGCCTGGGGCGCGAACCGGCCGCGCAGAAGCTGCTATACGACGCGCTGCGCTGCGACATCGCGCTGGTGCTGGATGCCGACGCATTGAACATCCTCGCGTTGCGCCCCGACCTCCAGAATGATCTGCGCAAACGCAAGGCCGCGACGGTGCTCACGCCCCATCCCGGCGAAGCTGCGCGCCTGCTGGACTGCGCCATCGGCAAGGTGCAGGCCGACCGCAGCGCCGCGGTGCGGCAACTGGCGCAGCAGTTCGCCGCGACCGTGGTGCTGAAGGGGGCGGACAGCCTGTGCGCCACGCGCGACGGCAAACTGTTCGTCAACCGCACCGGCAACCCCGGCATGAGCGCGGCAGGCATGGGCGACGTGCTGACCGGCATGATCGCCGCCTTCATCGCGCAGGGCATGGGCGCGGACGACGCCGTGCTGCTGGCCGTGCACCTGCACGGCGCGGCGGGCGATGCGCTGGCCGGACAGGTCGCCAGCATCGGTATGAGCGCGACCGAGGTGACCGAATGGGCCAGATGGCTGCTGAACCAGTGGCTGTGACGCTCCCGCATACGACCTGCGACCAAATATGAGTTTCTCCATCGACATCTCCGAAGAGTCCGGCGTGCGTTACCTGCATTTCGGCTCGGACTGGATCCAGGGCGCGATGCGCATCGCGCGGCCGTGGAACCTGGAGCTGGAATACACGCGCGAGATGATGGCCGCGCTGCTGTTGCGCGATGCGCCGCGCAAGGTGCTACTGATCGGGCTGGGCGCGGCTTCGCTGACCAAGTTCATGTACCGCCACTACCCGCTCGCACACCTCACCGTGGTGGAGATCGAGCCTGCGGTGGTCGCTGCGGCGCGGCAGTTCTTCAAACTGCCGGAAGACCCGAAGCGCCTCCGCCTGGAGATCGGCGACGGCGCGGAATATCTGCTGGGCGGCGACAAGCAGTTCGACCTGATCCTGGTGGACGGCTTCGACCACAATGCCCGCGCCGGCGCGCTGGAGATGCTGCCGTTCTATCAGGCCTGCCGCGCGCGCCTGGGAGCCGAAGGCATCCTGGCGGTCAACCTGCTGACGCGCAGCCGCAGCTTCAAGGCTGCGACGGCGCGCATCGCGGAGGCGTTCGACGACCGCGCGCTGGTGTTCCCTTCCTGCGAGAGCGGCAATGCGATCGCGCTCGCGGCGGCGGGCGAGCCGGTCGACATCCCGTTCGGCGAATTGAAGGAGAACGCGCTGGCACTGAAGGAAAGTACCGGACTCAACCTTCTGCCCGTGCTGGCGCGGCTGGCGCAATCCGGCTGCTGCCTGCATGACAGGCTGGTAATATGACCCACCTTTTCGACCAAGGAGCGCAACCATGGAATCGCTGATCTTTCTCGGACTCGTCGCCGCCGCACTGTTCTACGGCATCACGCTATACAACCATCTGGTCGGCCTGAAGCATGCCGTCGCCAAGGCGTGGGCCAACATCGATGTGCTGCTCAAGCAGCGCCACGACGAGCTGCCCAAGCTGGTCGAGGTGTGCCGGCAGTACAAGGAGTTCGAACAAGCCACCCTGCAGAAAGTGATCGAGGCGCGCTCGGCGGTACAGTCCGCGCGCGAACGCCAGGACATCGGCGCGCTGGGGCAGGCGGAAGGCATGCTGCGCATGGGGCTGGGCAGCCTGTTCGCGGTGGCGGAAGCCTATCCCGAGCTGAAGGCGAACGAAAACTTCATGCAGTTGCAGAACCGCGTCACCGGGCTGGAGAACGCCATCGCCGACCGCCGCGAGTTGTACAACGAATCGGTGAACATCTACAACGTCGGCATCGAGCAGTTCCCCGCCGTGCTGATCGCCGGCATGTTCCGCTACCAAGAAAAACCGCTGCTGGAATTCTCCGCGGCCGAGAAAACCGACGTGGATATGAAGCAACTGTTCGGCTGACGGGCATGGCACCACTATTTGCCACCCTCTCCCCCGACCCCTCTCCCGCTTGCGGGAGAGGGGAGTAACAACTTGCCATGCTGGTCAGGCTGCGCCGCGAATACGCCAACCTGGTCACCTCCGGCGCGCAGCTCCTGTTGCTGGTCATCGGCTTCAAGCTGGAATCGCGCGAAGGCTGGCTGGGGACACTGGCGGCGATGGCGCTCATCAGCTTCTTCGCCTGGCTGTCGGCGCTGCACCGGCTGCGCATGGTGCGCGACACGCCGACCTCCAAGGTCGCCTCTGCCGCGCAAGGCTATGTCGAACTCATCGGGCGCGGCCAGCAGTTCGGCGACATACCGCTCATCAGCAAGCTGCGCGGCCTGCCCTGCCTGTGGTATCGCTACCGGATGGAGCGTCGCACCGAGAAGGACAAATGGGAAACCGTGGACAGCGGCGAGAGCGATGATTCGTTCGTGCTGCGCGACGACAGCGGCGACTGCGTGGTCGACCCGGAGAATGCGGAGATCGTCGTCAGGGACCGCGACCAGTGGACGGATGGCAACTACCGCTACACCGAGTGGAAGCTGATCCGCGGAGACAATATCTACGTCATCGGCGAGTTCTATACCCGCAGCGTCGTGCTGGAATTTAACAGCCGCGCGGAGTTGAATGAATTGCTGGCCGAATGGAAGCAGGACATGCCCGCGCTGCATGCGCGCTTCGACCTCGACGGCAACGGCGAACTCGACATGAAGGAATGGATGCTGGCGCGCCAGGCCGCCAAGCGCGAGGTGGCGCAGATGAAGCGCGCGGCGGAAGCGCAACCCGACCTGCACCTCATCCGCCAGCCGCGCGACAACAAGCTGTTCCTGATCAGCAACCTCACGCCGAAAAGACTCTCGCGCCGCTACCTGTTCTGGTCATGGGCGCACCTCGTCATCTTCTTCGGTGTGCTCGCCGGTCTGGGCTGGATGCTGCAACAGCCCGCGTAGTCCTACGCCTTCCTCACATACTTCCGCGCCACATAGTCATCGACGATCTGGCGGAATTCCTGCGCGATGTTGTCGCCGCGCAGCGTGATGGTCTTTTCGCCGTCCACATAGACGGGCGCGGAGGGAGTTTCGCCGGTGCCGGGCAGGCTGATGCCGATGTTGGCCATCTTGCTCTCGCCGGGGCCGTTGACGATGCAGCCCATGACGGCGACGGTCATGTCTTCGACGCCGCTGTATTGTTCGCGCCAGACCGGCATCTGCGCGCGCAGGTGGGCCTGGATGCTCTGCGCCAGTTCCTGGAACACGGTGCTGGTGGTGCGCCCGCAGCCGGGGCAGGCGGTGACCATCGGGGCAAAGGCGCGCAGCCCCATGGTCTGCAATATCTCCTGCGCGACCACGACTTCCTCGGTGCGCGCGCCGCCGGGTTGCGGCGTGAGCGAGACGCGGATGGTGTCGCCTATGCCTTGCTGCAACAGCACGGCGAGCGCGGCGGTGGAGGCGACGATACCCTTGGAACCCATGCCCGCCTCGGTGAGGCCGAGGTGCAACGGGTAATCGCAGCGGCCGGCCAGCGACTGATATACGGCGATGAGGTCTTGCACATCGCTCACCTTGCAGGAGAGCACGATGCGGTCGTGCGGCAGACCGAGCTCCTCGGCGCGCTTCGCGCTATCCAGCGCGGAAACGATCAGCGCCTCGCGCGTGACTTCGCCCACGTCCTTCGGCTGCGCCAGTCTGGCGTTCTCGTCCATCAGGCGCACCACCAGTTCCTGATCAAGGCTGCCCCAGTTGACGCCGATGCGCACGGCCTTGCCGTACTGCCGGGCGACGCCGATCATGATGGCGAACTGGTCCTCACCGCTGCGGTTCCGTCCGACGTTGCCGGGGTTGATGCGGTATTTCGCCAGCGCCTGCGCGCATTCCGGAAACTCGGTGAGCAGGCGGTGGCCGTTGTAGTGGAAGTCGCCGATCAGCGGCACGTTGCAGCCCAGCGCATCCAGTTGCGTGCGGATGTGCGGCACGGCGGCGGCGGCTTCGGAGGTGTTGACGGTGATGCGCACCAGTTCGGAACCGGCCTGCGCGAGTTCGGAAACCTGCCGGGTGGTGGCTGCGATGTCGGCGGTATCGGTGTTGGTCATCGACTGCACCACGATGGGCGCGCCGCCGCCGATGGCGATGTCGCCGACAAGCACGCGCTGCGTGGCGTGGCGTTTGATGGGGTTCACACTCATGCTCACTCCAGCGTCAGGCGCGCCACTTCGCTGGAAGCATTGATATGGGACTTCAGGTCCACCGGCTTGCCGCGATAATACAGATGCACCGAGTTGGCGCGGCCGATCGCGAGCGAGAATGGCGCGGCGCCGCCCAGCTTCAGTTCGCTGCCGCGCGCATTGACCTGCGAGGAGATAATATTGCCGTCCTTGTCCCTGACTTCCGTCCAGGATTCGTCGTCGAACACCAGACGCAGCGTAGCGGTTTGCGGCGTTGCCGCAGGTTGCGCCGCCGTTTTCGGCGGCTTGGGCGGCACGGCTTCCTGAGGCGGCGTCTCTTTCACCGGCTTGGGCGGCACAGCTACCTGAGGCGGCGTCTCTTTCACCGGCTTGGGCGGCACAGCTACCTGAGGCGGCGTTTCCTTCGGTGGCTTGGGCGGCACAGTTTCCTGGGGCGGCGTTACTTTCACCGGCGCAGCGGGCAGAGCGGCTGCGGATGGCGTGGCCGCCGCCACGGGCGTCTCGACTATGGCCGATGCGGCCGCTTCGAGCGGCGGCACGAACGGGACGGGTACGGGCGCAGCCAGCATCGTGTCTTGCGGCGCTGCCGCTTTCACTTGCGCCTCGGCGGGACGTTCGACCGGCGTGATGTAATGCCATACCGAGAAGGCGACCACCACCACTGCCAGCAGCAGCGACGCCCCCAGCCAGATCAGGTTCTGCTGCTGCGGCGAACGCGGATTCGGGAACGGGACCTCGACGGAAGCCGGGAGCTGCTGTGCCGGAACCGGCCTGGTTTGCGGCAACGCATCCAACAGGGGTTGCGCATCAATGTGCAGCAGCTTGGCATAGTTGCGCACGAAACCGCGCACGAAAGGCATCTCGGGCAAGCGCGCGAAATCATCGGCTTCCAGCGCTTCGATCTGGCGCGGCGCGAGCCGGGTCTGCGCGGCCACATCCGCCACGCTCAGCCCGGTGCGTTCGCGCACCTCGCGCAACGATCTGCCCGGCGAAACCGCCGTTGCCGGGGAGCTATCGTCATGCCCGGTATTATTCTCGTTAAGCTGATCCATCATTCACCGTACATGAACATGCGCGTCTCGCGCGCATCGGGGAAGCGCTTGCGCAACTGCAAACCATAGCTGGCCTCGGCATTGCGGTCGCCGAGCTTGCGCTCGATGCGCACCGCCAGCCACAACTGCTCCGCGCTCAAGTTATCGTTCCGCTCCGCGAAACGGACGAAATATCTCTTCGCCGCGGTGTAATCGCCCTTGTCGAAGCTCAGCGCCGACATCTCGAACGATGCCTGCGTCAGGCCCGGCTGCAACTGCAAGGCGCGCAGCAGGAACTCTTCCGCATCCTTCAATTCGCCGGCCTTTCTGGAACACAGCCCGGCGTTCAGCCAGGCGCGCTCCGGCGTCGCATACAGCGGGTTCTTCAGCGCCGCCATGAAATGCGCGATGGATTCCTTCTCGCGGCTGCGCTGGCACAGGAACCAGCCGTAGTTGTTACGCGTATCGGAATCGCCGCTGTCGATGCGCAGGCTTTGCCTGAAGTCATCCTCGGCCGCCTTGTCCTCGCGCAGCGCCATGTGCACCAGGCCGCGCACGCCGTAGGCCGGCGCATAACCGGGGTCGGCTTGCAGCGCCTGGTCGATCTCTCCCAGCGCGACGCCGAACTGCGAACGCTCGTAATACAGGCCCGCCAGCTCGGTGTGCACCTTGGCGCTGGTGTCGCGGTATTTCGGACGCTCCGAGGCGGTCTGTCCTCCGCCTGAAGTACCGGCGCAGGCCGTCAGGACAAGCAGCGGGATCAGCAGCAGTCTTCTCATTGATGCACCTCGACGGGACGTTGAACGGTTCGTTTGGTCTTGTCCTGCACCTGGCCCGCCAATTGGCCGCAGGCCGCCGCGATGTCGTCGCCGCGCACCTTGCGGATGGTGGTGACGATACCAGCCTGCATCAATACATCGCGAAATCGCAGCACCGTCTGCATGTCGGAGCGCCGGTACGGCGCCTGCGGGAAGGGATTGAACGGGATCAGGTTGAACTTGCACGGCACGTCACGTACCAGGCGGATCAGTTCGCGCGCCTGCTGCTCGCTGTCGTTCACGCCCGCCAGCATCACGTACTCGAAGGTGACGAAATCGCGCGGCGCCTTTTCCAGATAGCGCTTGCAGGCCGCCATCAGTTCCTTCAGCGGATATTTCTGGTTGATCGGCACCAGCTCGTTGCGCAGCGCATCGTTCGGCGCATGCAGCGAAATCGCCAGCGCCACCGGGCACTCGTCGCGCAGCCGGTCCATCGCCGGCACCACGCCGGAGGTGGACACCGTCACGCGGCGGCGCGACAGGCCGTAGGCGTTGTCGTCCAGCATCAGGCGCAGCGCGCTCACGCTGCTGTCGAAATTCAGCAGCGGTTCGCCCATGCCCATCAGCACCACGTTGGTGACCGGCCAGTTGCCGTCACTATCTTTGCCCAACTCATGGTTGGCCCACCACACTTGGCCGATGATCTCGGCGGTGGAGAGGTTGCGGTTGAAACCCTGCTTGCCGGTGGAACAGAACGCGCAATCCAGCGCGCAGCCGGCCTGGGTCGAGACGCACAGCGTGCCCCTGCCCTCTTCCGGGATGTACACGGTCTCGACAGCGTTGCCGGTACCCACATCCAGCAGCCATTTGCGCGTGCCGTCGGAGGCGGTCTCTTCGCGCACTACGGTGGGCGCACGGACGCAGGCCAGTTGCTTGAGTTTTTCGCGAAGAGAGACCGCCAGGTCGCTCATCGCATCGAAATCGGACTCCCCGGCCTTGTATATCCAGCGCAGCACCTGCTTGGCGCGGAACGGCTTCTCGCCGTGTTCCGCGAACCATGCGGTCAATTGTTGCGCATCAAGGTCGAGGAGGTTCTGCATCAACGGGAGTGGATGTTCTTCGCGGCGAAGAAGTAAGCGATCTCGGTCGCGGCGTTCTCGGCTGAATCCGAACCATGCACCGCATTGGCGTCGATGCTGTCGGCGAAGTCGGCGCGGATGGTGCCCTTGTCGGCCTTCTTCGGATCGGTCGCACCCATCAGGTCACGATTCATGGCAACGGCATTCTCGCCTTCCAGCACCTGGATCATCACCGGGCCGGAGATCATGAAATCGACCAGATCCTTGAAGAACGGACGTGCCTTGTGGACCGCATAGAAACCTTCCGCTTCCTTGCGGTTCAGGTGGCGCATCTGCGCCGCGACGATCTTCAGGCCGTTGCTCTCGAAACGGGAATATATCTTGCCGATGACGTTCTTCGCGACGGCATCGGGTTTAATGATAGACAGGGTGCGTTCAACGGCCATGATTACTCTCTCCAGGATGGTTATAGTTAAAAATTGGGAGCGCGATTCTAACAGGCTTTAGAGCCTGTTTCAGCAGGTTTCACATCGCCTTGGCGGCGTCTGCGCCGATATTCATGCCCAACAGCAGCCCTTCCTCGCCAGGCTCCGGCTGATACCCTGCCGCGACCGCCACGCCGGTCACGCAGACCAGCTCGTCGCCGCAATAAAGCAACGGCAGCCGTTCGCGTTGCCAGGGCGGAACGCCATGTTCCTGCAGCAAGTGTTTCAGGGTGCGCGTCGCTGCGTGCGGATGCGGGCGCAAGGTCTCGCCGCCGCGACGCAGGCGCAGCGTCACCGGCGCATGTTGCAATTTCGCAAGGCTGATGCCCGCGCCTTGCGGATGCTGCGCGCGCGCGAAAGTCAGGTACGCATTCAGCGCCGGCCAGTCCAGCTCGGCTTCTCCGTTCCACGGCAGCACGAGACTGCGGTCGAACCCGCCAAGCGCCGGGAAGACATGCGCCCCACCCCGATAGCGGCGCATCTGCCAGCCACCGAACGCCACACATACCGCCGCATCGGGGCGTGCCGCGAGCAACTGCTCCAGCATCTGGTCGAGCTGTGCGCTCTGCGGCATGGGCGCGCCGCCGGCGTGCAGGAAATGGCGCAGCAGATTCTTCGCGCGTGGCGGCGTCAGCCCGCGCAACGCATCCACTTCCAGCACCCCGTCGCATACCGCCTGCGCGCCGTCCTGCCGCGCCAGCTCGTCGAGCATCTCGCCCGCCTCGGCGAAATGCCGCGCGCTGCGCGTCAGCGTGTCGCGCCAGGCCGGGAAACGCTGTTCCAGCAACGGCAGCATGCGATGGCGCAGGAAGTTGCGCGGATAGCTGTCGTCGGCATTGCTTTCGTCCTCGATCCAGCGCAGCTCGTGCCGACGCGCATAATCGAGCAGCTCGCCGCGCGCGATGTTCAGCAGCGGCCGCACCGTGACCGGCACACCCGGCACGGTACGGGCGCACACCGGCATCCCCGCCGCCCCCCTGACGCCGGCACCGCGCAGCAGTTGCAGCAGCAGCGTCTCGGCCTGGTCGTCGGCGTGATGCGCCAGCGCCACGAAGTCGCACGCCTGCGCGGCGAATGCGGCATGGCGCAGCTTGCGCGCCGCCGCCTCGATGCCGTGCTCGCCGCGCAACGGCGCGATGTCCACATGTTCGATGTGCAACGGGATGCCGTAGCGGGCGCACAGCACGGCGCAGAAATCCGCCCAGGCATCGGCGTTCGGGCTGATGCCGTGGTGGACATGCAAAGCGGAAAGTCGCCAGCCGAAGCGCGGCGCAAGCTGGTGCAGCAGATGCAGCAGCGCCACCGAATCCATGCCACCGCTCAAGCCGGTCAGGATGGTGCTGCGCGCGGGGAGCAGCGGCGCGCACAGCGCCGCCACCTTTTCAGTCAGATGATGATGCGCGTCCGTCATTCCGGGAAAGACCGGGGATGACGGACGGAAAGATTCCTAACGGTCATGGCCGGAATACCCCCCCTGATAATGGAACCAACCATGACCGTTTCCCTCTCCCCAACCCCGCTCCGCGCCCCACGGCTGTCTTTACACAGCCAGCCGACTCCGGCGGCGGGAAACATGTTTCCCGGAACCCCGCCTGCGTCCCGCAAGCGGGCGAGGGGGCAAACGTATCGCTACGCGAGTTTCACACTAATGAAGCGTGACTTCCTTGAACTTGCCATAGCTCATCAGGCGGTTGAAGCGGTCTTGCAGCAAGCCTGCCGTCGGTTTGCCCTGCACCGTTTTCAGGGTGTCCTGCAAGGCTTTCTTCACGCTCTGCATGGTCGCCGCATAGTCGCGATGCGCGCCGCCCAGCGGCTCGGGGATGATCTTGTCCACCAGCCCCAGCGCCTTCAGGCGCGTCGCGGTGATGCCAAGCGTCTCGGCGGCATCGGGCGCCTTCGCGGCGCTCTTCCACAGGATCGAGGCGCAACCTTCCGGCGAGATCACCGAGTAGGTCGAGTATTGCAGCATCAGCAGCGCATCGCCCACCGCGATCGCCAGCGCGCCGCCGGAGCCGCCCTCGCCGATCACGGTGCAGATGATCGGCACGCGCAGCTCGGTCATCTCGTACAGGTTGCGCCCGATCGCCTCGGACTGGCCGCGCTCCTCCGCGCCCACGCCGGGATAGGCGCCGGGCGTATCGATGAAGGTCATGATCGGGATGCCGAACTTCTCCGCCAGCTTCATCAGGCGCAACGCCTTGCGGTAGCCTTCGGGACGCGGCATGCCGAAGTTGCGAATGATCTTCTCCTTGGTGTCGCGCCCTTTCTGGTGGCCGATCACCATCACGCTCTGGCCGTTGAAGCGTGCCAGCCCGCCGACGATGGCCTTGTCGTCGGCGAACGCGCGGTCACCGTGCAGCTCCTCGAAATCGGTGAACAGGTGCTCGACATAATCCAGCGTGTAGGGGCGCTGCGGATGGCGCGACACCTGCGAGATCTGCCAGGAGTTGAGCTTGGCGTAGATGTCCTTGGTCAGTGATTGGCTCTTCTTGGACAGGCGCGATATCTCGTCCGCGATGTCCAGCGCAGAATCATCCTGCACATAGCGCAGCTGTTCGATCTTGTCTTCCAGTTCGGCGATCGGGCTTTCAAAATCCAGAAACGATACTTTCATGGGGGTTCCCGCAAAAATGACGGCAGAATGATACTACAAACCGAAGAATTGCCGGATGGTCGCCAGCACCTCACCGTGCCGATGGTGGATTTCCTTGTGCAGCGATTCCTCGTCGAGATTATGCAATGCACTGTCCAATTGTGCGCGACGTGCCACCAACACATGCGACACTTCCTCGGCAATGCCGGGGCGCGCATGCATGAGTTCCGCGAACATCTCCTTGTCCACGCGGTAGCATTCCACGTCAGTCTGCGCCAATACCGAAGCGCTGCGCGGTGCACCGGTCATCATGCCCATCTCGCCAAAGAAATCGCCGCCGGAAAGCACGTTCAGAACGCGCTTCTCGCCATTCGCCCCTTCGACAGACACCTCGGCCTCGCCGCTGATGATGACGTAAAGCCAGTGCGCGGTCGCCCCCTGCTTTGAGATGACGTTGCCTCTGGCAAACGGTGCATATCTGACTCCCGTAGCCAACTTGTTCAACTCCTCATCGGTCAGGTGCGAGAACAGCTCGATGCGCTTCAGTGTCTTGAGGCGGCGTTGCAGTTCGCGCTGATGCAGCGCCTCCTCATACTTTTCATTCTCCTTGGTCAGATGGACGTTGTGCTCTTCCACGGCAAGCTTGATGCCGGCGCGTTCCAGCGCGGCATGGATATGCCAGCGCACCGCACCGTCAGTCGGATCGTCAGCCGCCAGATCGGCAAGCCAGTAACGCAACGCATAACGCGCGCAGCCTTTGTCCATCTCCATCAGCACGCAATTGGGTGCGGGACTCTTGGCCACATTGGCGATCTCCGCCTGCCCGATGGCCTGCTCCACCACGTTCGCCACCTTGGCCGGCGTCTCATCCAGAGCGATGTTGAACCATACCCAGCGGCGCCATTGCACCGGCTGGTCGGCGCGCCGCCCCAGCACCAGGAATTTGCTTTTCATCAGCTGGCTGTTGGGAAACACTACAGTCTCCCAATTGCGCGTCTCCACCAGCGTGGAGCGCCAGCGGATGTCCACCACCCGTCCGGAGATATCATCCACCTTGATCCAGTCGCCGATCTCGACCGAGTTGTCGAGTTGCAGCGCCAGCCCGCCGAGGATGTTGCCCAGTGTATCCTGCATGGCGAACGCCACCACCGCGGTGATCATCGCCGAAGTCGCCAGGATGCTGCCAAGATCCAGCCCGGCATAGCGCAACCGCACCAGCCCCCAGGCGATATAGGCGACGATGACGAAGATATCCTCGGCGATGCGCGCCGGCGAGAAGCGCGCCAGCGGCAGCACGACGCGGAAGATCAGCAGCCCCCACAAGCGGATCAGCGCGATGCCGGCGCCGATGAGGAACACCTCGTGGAACAGCGCGGCCGCGTTGGTGAAATGCAGCGCATGCATCAGGCTGCTGGTGAACTGCCCGGCCAGGCAGACGAGAAAGAAACCGATGGTGTTGAGCAAGCTCTTGCGGTCTTCGCGGCGGTAATGCAGCAGCACCGCCGCAAGCGCCGCCGCCATCAACAGCACCGCCGGCACCTCGTCGCGCCAGAAGAAAGCGATCGCACTATCCCAGAAAGACATGCTCACCCCTTGAGTCTTGTTGCGGCCATTCTACACCCGCAGATATTCCGCGAACCGCCCACCGCGCCGCCAGAAACGCCAGGCATCGGCGCGGGTCAGCGAGATACGCCGCCAGCCGCGCAGGCCGCCGGCATCCAGCCGCAGCCGCGCTATCCTTCCGCTGCGCAGCGCCTGCCACACAGGTTGCGCGCAATGTTCCTCGAACCCGCGCAGCGCAGCGCGCCAGCCGGACAGGTCGCCGCGCCGCAATGCCGCGCGCAGCCCGCCCCACACCAGCAACTGCCGTCCGCCGAAGTCCTGCGCGCGCCAGTCCGCCGGCCACGGCGCAAACGGGACTCCTGCCGCCGCCGCGAACATCTCCGCCTGCCCGCCATCCGCGACCACGCGGTCATATTCGCCCTGCGGCAATGCCGCAAGATGACCGCCGCCCCACAGCCACACGCTGTTGAGCGGCAATGCACCGCGCGCCTCGCGCGCCTCGTTGACGGGATGCGCGAACAACAGCATCTGCATCTCGTTGAACAAACGGTGCCAATGCGCCGCGTCCGCACCGCCGGGCAGCAGGCCGGACACGTTGCGCCCCGCGGCCTGCGACAGCGGCACGGTATCGATCTGCGGCGGGCTGCCGAGGCGCACATACCAGCGCTGCGGATGCGGCGCGAAGAATTCCATGCCCTGTCCGGCAAAATACGCGTTCAGCGCGGTGCAGAGTTCCCCGGCCTCGTCCGCGGCGACATCCATATCCGCCAGCAGCAGCATCTGGCTGCCTTGCAGGCGCAGGTGCACCGGGTCGGCGCACAGCCAGCAGCCCTCACCCAGCCCGTCGAACGCCGCAGCGATGGAAGCGAGCGGCAACTCCCCCGCACACGGCACGCCGAACGCGCCGCACAGCACACTCTCCAGCGATGCATCCGGCAAGGCCTCGCCATGCCCGCGCGCCAGCAGCTTCTCCAGCGCCGGCAGGCGCATGCCGGCACAGATTTCGGCGGCGAGTTCCTGCTGCAGGAACAGGTCGGGGATGACCAGATGGACGGTTTTCATGGCTGAGAGTTTACGTGCATTTCGTGGTTAGGGCTCGTAAGGAAATAACTTGGACATTTGGCCGCTGGATTGGGATGCGATGCGAGGCGTGGAGCGCGCCGTGTGGCGAGCCACACAAGCGATTCGCAACGACCCAGCGCGCCCAAGCCCAGCGAGCCAAATGTTCGAGTTATTGACGAACGAGCCCTTAATACGGGTTGCATTATTGTAGCCAATACGAATACAATCGAAGCAAAAGGAGCTACATCTTGCTAATGGATCTGTTATTCGGCAGTTACCGCCAGCGCGTGCTCAGCCTGTTGCTCCTACATCCGGAGACCGGCTATCACGTGCGCGAGCTCGCCCGGATCACCGGAACCACGGCGGGCACGCTGCACAAGGAGCTTGCCCGGCTGGCAGAAGTCGGCCTGCTGTTGCGCGAGAAACAAGGCAATCAGGTGCGCTACCGCGCCAATCGCGACTGCCCGGTATTCCCCGAACTGGCCGGACTGTTCCGCAAAACCACGGGGCTGGCGAATGTGCTGGCCGAAGCGCTGCAACCCTGCGCCGGCAAAATCGAAGCGGCGCTGGTGTTCGGGTCGGTTGCGCGCGGCGAAGAAACCGCCAACAGCGATGTTGACCTGCTGATCGTCGGCCAAGTCGGCTTCGCCGAAGCCGTCGGGACGCTGCATCCCGCGCAAGCCAAACTGGGCAGGGAGATCAACCCGGTCGTCCTCAGCCGCGTCGAATTGCAACAACGCATCCGGGACAAGGATCACTTCATCCGGCAGATATTCAGCCAGCCCACCCTCCCCGTCATCGGAGACGCCCATGACCTTGGCCAACCTGCTTAAGATTAACCGGCTGCAAACCTTCGTCCCCAGCGCGGCTGGCATACAACTCCTGCTGGATTCCGCCGCGCGCAACCTCAACGATGCGCATCTGGACGGACTCAGCCCGGACAACCGTTTCGACGCCGCCTATAAAACCATCATGCAATGCGCCATGATCGGCCTGTGGGCGAATGGCTACCGCACCTCCACCAGCCAGCCCGGCCACCACCAGACCGCACTGCAAGCCCTGCCACACACTCTCGGCCTGCCCGGCGACAGCGTGATCGTCTTCGATGCCCTGCGCAAACAGCGCAACATCAACGACTACGAAGGCAATCCGGTCACCGAAACTGCAGTCACCGAATGCATCCGGCAGGCCGAGAACCTGTTGACCCACACGCGCAAATGGCTCAAAGCCAACCATCCCGCCCTTCTGGATTTATGAAACATTCGGGCTGCCTCTTGTGGCAAACTAGCACCCGTCCCAACCCCTGCGCCATCCTGCCTTGCAACCCTACGAACTCTTCATCGGTCTGCGCTACACCCGTGCCAAGCGGCGCAACCAGTTCATCTCGTTCATCTCGCTGATCTCCATGCTGGGCATGGCGCTGGGCGTGATGGCGCTGATCGTGGTGCTGTCGGTGATGAACGGGTTCCAGAAGGAGATCCGCGCGCGCATGCTGGGCGCTTCGCCGCATCTGGAAGTGGTGGCGGACGGCGGGCGCATGGAAGGCTGGCAGCCGCTGCTGGAGGACGTGGCGCGGCATCCGCAGGTCGACGCCGCCGCGCCCTATATCGCCGGACAGGGGATGCTGTCGTTCGGCCAGAGCGTGCAGGGCGTGATGGTGCGCGGCATCGACCCGCAACGCGAAGCCGCCGTCACCGGGATGGCGGACAAGATGAAGCTCGGCGCGCTGGACGACCTGCGCGGCGGCGAGTTCGGCATCGTGCTGGGCAGCGACCTGGCACGCGCGCTCGGCGTGCGTACCGGCGACAAGGTGATGCTGATCGCGCCGCAGGGATTGGTCACCCCGGCCGGCATGATGCCGCGCCTCAAGCAGTTCCGCGTGGTCGGCATCTTCGAGATCGGCATGGCGCCCTACGACAGCAGCCTCGCGCTGACCGCCATCGAGGATGCGCAGAAGCTATTCCAGTTCGGCGACGGCGTCACCGGCATCGGCGCCAAGCTGCGCGACACCGAGCTCGCGCCGACAGTGGCGCGCGAGTTGCAGGAGCACCTGCCGCCCGGCGTGTACGCCAACGACTGGACGCGCCAGAACGTCAACTACTTCCGCGCGGTGCAGATGGAAAAGCGCATGATGTCCATCATCCTGTCGCTGATCGTCGCGGTGGCCGCGTTCAATATCGTCTCCACGCTGGTGATGGCGGTCACCGACAAGCAGGCCGACATCGCCATCCTGCGCACGCTCGGCGCATCGCCGCGCAGCATCATGAAGATATTCATCGTGCAGGGCGTGGTGATCGGCCTGATCGGCACGCTGCTCGGCGTCATCGCGGGCATCGCGCTCGCGCTCAACCTGGACGTGGTGGTGCCGTTCATCGAACAAGTGTTCGGCATCCAGTTCCTCGCCAAGGACGTGTATTACATCAGCGAGCTGCCCTCCGACCTGCGTTACCACGAAGTCGCGCTGGTCGCCGCGATCTCCTTCCTGATCAGCCTGCTGGCCACGCTCTATCCGAGCTGGCACGCGTCCCGGACCCGTCCTGCGGAGGCGTTGCGCTATGAGTAACCCGAGGACCGAGGACGAAGGAGTGAGGACTGAGATGGTCGTCTCCTGCCGCGATTTGAGCAAGACCTTCACCATCGGCAAGGAGGATGTGCCGGTGCTCCGCGGTATCGACCTCGACGTGCGGCGCGGCGAGCGCATCGCCATCGTCGGCGCGTCCGGCTCGGGCAAGAGCACCCTGCTGCATCTGCTCGGCGGGCTGGACGATGCCAGCGGCGGCAGCGTGCGGATACTGGGGCAGGACGTGCAGGGCATGGACGAAACTCAACGCGGCGAGCTGCGCAACCGTTCGCTCGGCTTCGTGTATCAGTTCCACCACCTGCTGCCGGAATTTTCCGCGCTGGAGAACGTCGCCATGCCGTTGCTGATCCGCGGCATGAAGGCCGCCGAGGCCGAGCCGCATGCCGCCGCGATGCTGGAGCAGGTCGGGCTGGCGCACCGCCTGCGCCACCGTCCCG
>Ga0154354_1138_pt1 | contig 20417 bp, 19 predicted proteins | sample RifGroA2_FD_115882 | JGI IMG/M metagenome (GOLD analysis project Ga0154354, IMG submission 115882) | Rhodocyclales bacterium GWA2_65_19
CACGGCCATAGCGGTCCAACTCATCCTTGCTGGGCCGCCAGCCAGCGGCATCCACCGTGGTGATGACGCGGTGAACTCGGTACGGTGCCAGGAATCCGTCCTCGATGCCTTGGCGCAAGCTATAGGTATAGACAGGATTGCCGAAGTACTCGTAGCTGTCGCGGGACTCCTCCCGCAGCGGGGTGGCTGTCATTCCGAACTGCACGGCAGGCTCGAAGTAGTCCAACACGGCGCGCCAACTGCTCTCGTCACGACTGGAGCCCCGATGACATTCGTCGATGATGATCAGATCGAAGAAATCCGGGCGGTACTGGCGGAATACGTCCTCGCTGGCCGTGCTCAAGGCCTGGTAGATGCCAAAGTACATATCCCGGCTCTGGCTCACGTCGCTTCCGGCAATCTTGTGGCGGGCATCACCGAAAGGCGAGAACATCTTGGCCATCGGGTCATCAACCAGGATATTGCGGTCAGCCAGAAACAGGGTTTTCGGGCGGCGATATTCTCCCGTTCGATTCCAGCGGCTGTTCCAGAGTTTCCAGCAGATCTGGAATGCCACGCAGGTTTTTCCGGTGCCGGTGGCCAGGGTAGCGAGGATGCGCCTTTGGCCAAGCAGGATGGCTTCGATCACGCGGTGAATGGCTATTTGCTGGTAGTAGCGTGGAACCTTGCCGGAAACGATGTTGAACGGCTCCAGCAAATGCGCGGCGGTGTCCTGCGACAAATGTGTTTCCGCCGTCAGGCGGGCAAACAGTTCGGCGGGTGTGGCGTACCGATCCACCTCGCGCTCGGTGCCGGTGATGTAGTCGATTTCGATGACGCGATGACCGTTGGTGGCGTAGGCAAACTTGAGTCCAAGAATCTCTGCATACTCTCGGGCCTGTTGCACACCAGTTTCGGCCGGCAAACCGACTTCCTTGGCTTCAACCACAGCCAAGGGGAAGTCGCGACGGAAGTAGAGCAAGAAGTCCGCACGCTTTTGCTTGCCACGACGAACTTTGCCGCCGGCGACGATGATGCGGCCATTGGTGAACGTGCGTTGTTCGCCAATGGCATGGGGGGCGACCGCCCATCCGGATTCGATCAACCGGGGCGTGACGAGTTCGCGACAGGTGTCAGCTTCGGTCATCACGCCTTCTCGCATTGCCTCTCCGGTCATCACTGCCCCCTCAATCAATCAGAATCTTGAAGCTGGTGGCCAACGCAATCGGTTCCACCTCACGTACATTACGTTTGAGTTCAACCAGCCCGTAGCCCGCCATCATTCGCAGCGTGCGCGACAGATTCGGCACCTGCCGCCCGCTCAGCGTAGCCAACTCGGTCTGCGTCTTTGGCTTGGCATCCCGAATGACGCGAAGCAGTGCCTGGTTATCCTCGGAAAGCACGGAGGCCATCGTTGCCATGGATGGAAACCATACCGTAGGAACATCCTTGCCGCTGCTTTCGCTTACTGCATCACCAGAACGACGGATACCGACGACACAGCGCTTCATTCTTGGATGTCTGATCGGATTGGCATATATGCTTCATTGTATCAATGTGACACAAGTGCAGCCAGCATTCTGTTGATGGAAATGATCGATAAATCGCTTGGCCTCCCGATTGAACAGCGCGTTCATGGTGGAGCGGTCAATCACGTCAAGGAGCCCACGATGCGGGCTCAACATTGCCGAGGTGATTGACCGGTTTGTTGGCGCCACTCCTCAAAGGTGCACAGGCCGATGATCGGGCCGACCGCCTGAAGAGCCGAGTGGCGGGTATCAGATGAGTTATCAGCCGTTCGCGCAGCATGTTTTTCGGGGCTGCCATCGCCGGTCTTGGCCGCGAGTTGCCCACAAGGCATACTCGTCAGCGGCTATTGCCGGCAACGATCAGCTCCCTACTTCGCCAACAGCGCTCCGTCCGATGACTTCCAATCCGGCACAGAACCCCTTATGGTGTCGGCGATGACCACCCACTATCCCTGCCGCCTGGTCTGTCTGACCGAAGAAACCACCGAAGCGCTCTACCTGATGGGGGAGGAGTCGCGGATTGTGGGTATTTCCGGCTTTACGGTGCGTCCCCGGCGCGCCCGTAAAGAGAAACCGCGGGTGTCGGCCTTTACCAGCGCCAAGCTCGACAAGATCCTCGCTCTCGAACCCGACTTGGTGTTGGGCTTTTCGGATATGCAGGCCGATATCGCCGCCGCCCTCATTCGCGCGGGCGTCAGCGTTCATGTGTTCAATCAGCGCAGCGTCGCGGAGATCTTTGCCATGCTGACCGTTCTCGGCGGCCTGATCGGCGAACCCGGCAAGGCGGCGGCGCTCAGCGCGCAATTGCGCGCCGGTCTTGACGAGATCGCGCAATCCGCCGCGCACCTGCCGCGCCACCCGCGAATATATTTTGAGGAATGGGATGAGCCGCTGATCAGTGGCATACGCTGGGTGGGCGAACTCGTCGAGTTGGCCGGCGGAGTCGAGTGCTTTCCCGAATTGCGCACGGAAAAAGGCGCCAAGGGGCGCATCCTTGCCGATCCCGGCGAGTTGATCCGTCGTTCTCCCGACATCATCTTCGGCTCATGGTGCGGCAAGAAATTTCGCCCCGAGCGGGTGGCTGCCCGTGACGGTTGGAGTGAGATTCCAGCAGTGCGCGATGGCCAACTGTTTGAAATCAAATCGACCGACATCCTGCAGCCGGGGCCGGCGGCACTGACCGACGGCGCGCGGCAAATTTACTATCATATAGAGCGTTGGGCGAGCGGACAGGTAGCACGCGCCGCGCCGTGACTGCCTGCTGGCGCGCCATTCACCCGAGTCTTCATGGCGGCCGAAGTGCGACGCCGATTGTCTGTACAAGTCGCCCAGGTGCGCCGCTGCGATGGAGGCTAGTCCGCCGCGGGCTGTAGATCGAGCGTGCAGCGCACGATGCCCGCTTCTTCGCTGCGGCCGAAACGGAAGCCGAAACCCTTGAGCAAATCCAGCATCGGCTGGTTGTCGTACATCACGTCGCCGCTGAAGACGCGGATGCCGCACCCGCGGGAATAGTCGATCATCTTGCGCAGGAGGCCCGAGCCCAGCCCCTGGCCTTTCATGTCGGAACGGATGATGATGGCGAATTCGGCAGTCTCGTTGTCCGGTGCGGCGACGATGCGCACCACGCCAAGGGTTTCCACTTCACCGCTTTCGCCTGCGGCGCTGGCGATGAAGGCCATCTCGCGGTCGTAGTCGATTTGCGTCAGGCGCGCCATGTCGCGACGGGGAATCTGCTTGACATAGTGGAAGAAGCGGTAGACCAGATCCTGCTCGCTCATGTGCGACAGGAAGACATAGTGCGCAGCTTCGTCTTCCGGGCGTATCGGGCGGAACAGCACGGGGCGGCCGTTGCGCAGCGCCGCCTGCTGCTCCAGCGCCTTCGGGTAGGGCTGGATCGCAAAGCGATGCGGGCTGGCGGGCGCCGCCGACAATTGAATGTGCGCGTCGACGGCGGTCACGCCATGGTCGTCGGCGAACAGCGGATTGATGTCGAGTTCGACGATCTCCGGCAGGTCGATCAGCAGTTGCGAGACTTTCGTCAGCGCCAGGGCGATGGCCTCGCGATCCGCCGCAGGATCGCCGCGGTGGGCTTCGAGCAGGGTCGCGACGCGGCTGCGGCGGATCAGGTCCTGTGCCAGCGGCAGGTTCAGCGGCGGCAATCCCACCGACATGTCGCGGTAGATTCCCGCCGCGCGTCCACCTTCGCCGAAAATGATCAGCGGTCCGAACAGCGGATCGGTGGTGACGCCGACCAGCAGCTGCCGTGCATGGCCGCGCGGCAGCATGGATTGCAGGTTGAAGCCGCTGATGGTCACCTCGGGACAGGCGATCCGGGCGCGCTCGATCATGCCGCGCGCGGCGGCGGCCACGGCCTCGGCGGTTTCCAGATTGAGGGCGACGCCGCCGATGTCCCACTTGCGGCGCAGGTCGCGCGACATGACGGCCAGCGCCACCGGCAAGCCGATGCGTTGCGCGACTTGCGCCGCCTCCGCCGGGTCCGCCGCCGCGTGGCTCGCCACCACCGGAATGCCGTACGCGGACAGGATCGCTTTCGACTCCGCCTCGGTCAGCTGCGTTCTTCCCGTACCCAGCGCCTCGCGCAGTACCCGGCGCGCGCCATCGACATCGGGCATGAAGCTGCTGGAAATCGACGGCGGCACCTGCATCAGCAGTTCGCGCGCCAGGCGATGGTTGTCGATGTGCAGAAAAGCCCGGGCGCCGTGTCCCGGCGTCGAAAATGTCGGAATGCCGGCATCGACGAAGCGCATACGCTCGGCGGCCACGCTTTCGTCGCCGATCCAGCAGGTCAGCAGGTTGCAGGTGATGGACTTGGCCGCCTTGATCACGGTCTCGGCGATCTCGCTGCTGCTGCTCAGCGCATTCGGCGTGTGCATCACGAGTATGGCATTCGCTGCGCGCTCTTCGCAAAGCACCTTGAGCACCGCCTCGTAGCGCGCGGCGCTGGCATCGACCCGGATGTCGATCGGATTGCAGCCATCCCAGCTCGGCGGCAGGATGCGCCGCAGCTTGGCCACGGTCGGTTGTTCGAGCGCAGGCATCGTGTAGCCGCCGAGATACAGGCTGTCCTCGGCCATGATGCCGCCGCCGCCACCGTTGCTGACGGCCACCAGGCGGCTGCCGCTCATCGGCCGCGAGCGCACCACGGTTTCCACGGCGCCGAACAATTCGTCGAGATGCTCGACGCGCAGAATGCCGGCGCGGCGCAGCACGGCATCGAACACGTCATCGCTGCCGATCAGGTTCGACATGCCGAGCAACGAGGGTTCCGCGCTTGCCGCCAGGCGGGCGTGCGGCGCGCGGCCCGCCTTGATCGCCACCACCGGCTTGTTCCGCGCCGCGGCGCGCGCCGCCGCCATGAAGCTGCGCCGGTCGCGGATCGATTCGATATAGAGCAGGATGGCCTGCGTGTCCGGATCGCTGGCGAGAAAATCGAGCACTTCGCCGAAGCCGATGTCCAGCGCATCGCCCAGCGATACGAAGTGCGAGAAGCCGACCTTCTTCGGCAGCGCCCAGTCGAGCACCATGGTGCCGACGGCATCGGACTGCGAAACGAAGCCGAGCTTGCCCGGTTCCACCCGCATCTGGGAAAAGGTCGCGTTGATTCCGGCTTTGGGCACCAGGATTCCCAGCGTGCTGCCGCCCAGCAGGCGTATGCCATGGCGCCGTGCCGCTTCGAGCACGACCGCCTCCAGCGGCCGTCCATCGGCGTTGACGGTGGTCGCCAGATAGCCCGCCATGACGATCGCGGCGCGGGTGCCGCGACGGCCGAGATCTTCGATCAGGGAGGGAATGGTCGCCGCGGGCGTGCAGAGGATTGCCAGGTCCGGCGTCTGCGGCAATGCGGCGACATCGGGATAGGTCAGCACGCCGGCCACGGCCTGCCGCTTCGGGTTCACCGGCATGATGACCCCGCCAAAGCCGCCGGCGAGCAGGTTGCGCATCACGACGTTGCCGATCCGTTGCGGACGCGCACTGGCGCCGATGACGGCAATGCTGCGCGGATCGAACAGGCTTTGCAGGAAATGGAAACTCATGGCGAAACCGTCCTACCGGTAGGGAATGGGCCACCAGCGCCGTTTGCACATGCTACGGCATTGTGCGCGGTTCTGTCCCGGCGGCCTTGCGCCGCCAACGCTCACTCGGATGCAAAACTGTGAATCTTGCTTCGGCGTCAGCCCGCGATGCGCAGTCCGGTCTTTTTCAGGATCGCGCTGCTGTAGAGGATGTCGTGCGAGCGGCAGGCAGCGCCGAGCAGGGCGGCGATCTGCGCGACGCGGGCGGCCACCTGGGCGCGATCCTGGCTATGCACCATGGCGAACAGGTTGTAGGGCCAGTCCGGCAGGCGGCGCGGGCGCCGATAGCAGTGGGTGACGAATTCCAATTGGCCGACTTGCAGGCCCAGCTCATCGATGCGCGCATCATCGACATCCCATACCGACATGCCGTTGGCCGTATAGCCGATGGCGTAATGGTTGGGCACCGCGCCGATGCGGCGGATCACGCCGCAGTCCTGCATGCGCTGCAGGCGGCGCAGGACGTCGCCGGCGGCGATGCCGAGTTGCTCCGCCAGCGCGTCGTAGGGTCGCGACACCAGCGGCAGGCCGGCCTGGGTGGCGACCATCAGGCGCCGGTCGGTGGCATCCAGATCGACGATCGGCTTCAGCTCAGGCATGCAGCTTCATCTCCACGAAATATTCGCGTTCTTTAGGAAAGGCCAGCACCGGCAAGCTGGTGCTGGCCTCGATCGCGGCAATCGTTTCCGCAATCCCGTCCGGCGTCGCCGTGGCCAGCACGAACCACATGTTCAGGGCGTGCTCGCGGCGGTAGTTGTGCGCCACCTCGGGGAAGCCATTGACCTGCGCCGCGACGCGCTCGAACTCGGCTTCCGGCACACGCATCGCGGCGAGGACGAAAGCGCCGCCCGCCCGCTCGATCTGGAACATGGGGCCGAAGCGGGTCAGCACGCGGCGTGCGAGCAGCGCATCGAGGCGTTGCAGCAACTCGGCTTCGCTCAAGCCGAGTCCCTCCGCGACCTGCCGATAGGGCTCGGGCACCAGGGGAAAATCGCCTTGCAGGGCGTTGATCAGCCGCCGGTCGGTCTGGTCCAGCGCCTCGGCCGCCGCCGCGCTGCGCAGTGCCGCCCTAGGCATGGCTCAAGCTGCTCGCCGCCTCGGCCAACGCGGGACTCTCGGCAAAGTAGCGGGCGCCGCACTGCTTGAAGCGGCGCGTCGAAAACAAGGCCTGGGCGGGAAGCGCCACCAGCCGGCTCAAACCCTCGATCACCGGCTGCACCTCCTGCCGCGAACGGCCATGCACCATGCAATACAGGTTATACGGCCAGTGCGGCGAATTGCGCCGGCGCCGATAGCACAGCGTGACGCCGGGCTCGGCCGCTAGGCGCCGGCCGATCGCGTCGGCCTCGGCGTCGGGCACGTCGAACACGACCATGGCGTTGGCGCGGTAGCCCAGTTCGTGATGGCGCACCACCACCCCGAAACGCTTGATCAGGCCCTCCTCGATCCAGCCATCGATCCGGCTCAGCACTTCGCGCTCGCTCATGCCGGCGCGTTCGCCGAGGCGGGCGAAGGGACGCGCCACCAGTTCGAGTCCGGGTTGCAGCGCGGCAATCAGCCGTTTCTCGGCGGCATCCGGCTCGCGCGCCGGCGTGCCGGGGATCTCGGCGTGATGCTTGTGCGGCGACTGGAGGTCGAAGCCGAGGTCGATGTGATATTCCTGCTCCAGCGGCAGCGAGATCACGGCGCAGCCGGTCTCGCCCTCGATCGCGCCGAGCGTGGCGGCCAGGGCGGCCTGGTCGGCGGCGGTGACCACGAACCACAGATTGAAGGCATGCTCGCGCTGATAGTTGTGATTCACTTCCGGCCGCGCGCTGACCAGCGCCGCGATCCGTTCCATCTGCGCCGCAGGAGCAGCCAGCGCGGCCAGTGTCGACGCGCCCACCCGACGCGGCGCCAGCACCGCGCCGACGCGACTGATGGCGCCGCGCGCCTGCAACCGTTCCAGAGTGGCGAGAATCGCCGTCTCGCCGGCGCCGACTCTTGCGCCAAGCCATTCGAACGGCCGCGCGACGATCGGAAAATCCCGCTGCCAGGCATTGAGCAGCGCGAATTCAAGCGGGCTGTGGGGCGAATCCATGGTCAGAATCCGGTGCGCGCGGCACGGCTGGTGAAGAAAATGCCCGAGGGCGCATCGGCCGTCAGGCTGCCCAAGGCGCGGAACGTCTTCGTGTCGTAAATGACGACCCGGTTGTCGTCGCGCGCAGAGAGCCAGACCGCCTCGCCGCGCGGCGTGAACTCCATGTGCAGGACAGCCTTGCCCGGTTGCAGGGTCTGCACCACCTGGCCCGTCAGCGTGTCGATCACCTGCACCCAGCCATTGTCGGGGAAGGCGAAGTTGACCCAGACCTGGCGCCCGTCGGGACTGGCGATGACGAACACCGGCTGGCCCTTGACCGCCACCCGGCCGGTTTCCTTCCAGGTCGTCGCATCGGCCACCAGCACCTCGTGGCGGCCGATCGCCGGCAGCCAGGCGCGGCCCGCCGCGACCGACCAGCCGCGCAGGTGCGGCATCTTGAATACCGGCAGCTTTTCTTCGCCGCGGCCGTACTTTTCGAGAATCTTGCGGGCGCCCTTTTCCGGCTGCCAGAGATCGAGCAGGGCAATCCCGTCCTCGCCAAACAGGCCGGCCAGGTAATGCCGCCCGTCGGGAGTGACCAAGCCGTCATAGGGCTGCTGTCCGGCCGGGTAGCGCTGCGTGACCGGCTTCTTCGGGTCCGAAAAATCGCTGACCCAGATCTCGCCGCCGTCGAACAGCGCATAGGCGAACTTGTTGCCCGGCGCGTCGGCCAGGCCCACCACCTTGGAAAAGCGTCCCGGCGCGTACTCGGCCGGGACTTCGGCAAGCAGTTCCAGCGTTTCCGCGTCGAAGGCCTTGATCCCGCCCGGCGTGTAGTTCTGCGCGACGACGATGCGGCCGTCCTGCGAGATCGAACCGCCGATCGCGTTGCCCGACTGCATGACGCGCTTGACGATGCGGCCTTCGAGCAGGTCGAGCTTGGACAGGACGCCATCGCGGCCGAAGATAAATGCATAACGGGCGTCGCGCGAGAAGACCACGGACGCGTGCGACAGGTCGCCGAGGCCGCCGACGCGGGCATAGGCGGAGCGCGAGCTGGTATTCACCAGCGTGACGTGGCCGCTGGCGCGCTCGATGACCAGGCCGAGGTCGCCCGTGCCGCGCAGCGGCACGCCGCCGCAGGCACCCAACAACAGCGCCAGAAGCGCGGCCACAACCAGTTGCGATATCCGCTTCATTCGGGAAAGCCCGCCATCAGCTTGGCGACGATCCATTGCGCCTCGTCTTCCGCCAGAAAGCGGTGCCAGGGCGGCATCGGCGTCCCCGGACGGCCGCCGATGATGGTCGCCACCAGTCCCTCGGCCGGCTTCTCGGCGAGCGTCGCCGGCAGCAGCGCCGGTCCCAGCCCGCCGCGCAAGGTCATGCCGTGGCAGGAGCCGCAATCCTGCCTGACGAGGCGGACCAGTTCCTGCTGGCGCGCCGGCGACGGCTCCGCCAGCGCCACCGACGCCAGGCCGGCGAGCACGCTGGCCAGCAGGGGAGTCCAGCGTTTAATCGACAACGACGACTCCCTTCATTTCTTCGTGCGGGCCGCAGCGATAGCGGTAGGACCCGGGCTGACTGAAGGTCCGCTGCCAGAACTCCTGCGGAAACAGCCGCTCGGATTCGAGTCCGTTCTCTGCCGGGAACAACACCGAGTGGCTGGTGCGCTTTTCGCGGTTGATCCACTTCACCGTATCGCCGGACTTGATGCGCACTTCGGCCGGAGAAAATAGATAGTTCTGAATCGTCACTTCCACCGTCTGCTGGGCGAACGCACCATCCCGCAAGGGGATACCGTCGCCAGCAAACGCTGGCGACATAACAGAAACGAGCGCCAGCAGGGCTGGCACTCGTTTCAATTTGTTGCCGCCGGTGTACATCGCGGGGCTCGTGGCAGACCTTATTGCTTGGTGGCCTTGATGTCGCCATCGGCGCCGATGCCCAGCGTGTAGCCGAGGGAGACATGATGGAAGCGGCCATGGGCGTGGTCGGCGTGAATCGCAACGCCGAACGGCACCGCCTTGCCTTCTCCCGGATTCTTGCGGGTGAAGGTCACCGTGTAGGTGTCGCCGCTCTTGGCACCCTCGGCCTTGACGCCGGCGGTGCCGCCTTCCATCTTGCGCTCGGCGCCGACGCTGCCATCGACCGCCTTGGCACCCTTGGCGCTCTTCCACTGCATCAATTCGTAGGCGCCTTCCTTGCTGTACTTGGTCTTCTTCTCGTCGGCGCCCGGCATGCTGCGAGCATCGGCGTGGCAAGTCTGCCAGCAGCCGTACTGCGCCGCCTGCGGCACCTTGGCGTCGGCGAACATCACCGCGGCCTTGACCTCGCTGTCCTTGTCGCCCTTGTCCGCGCCACCGCCAGGTGCCTTGAAGCTCAAGCGGATATAGACATGATCCTTGTCATAGGCGGCCTGGAAGCCGACCGGAAAAGTCATGGTCTTGGGCGCACCCTTGGGCTCCAGTTCCTTGTCGGCCAGACGCTTGAAGCTGAAATTCAGCGCGCCCTTCTCCTCGTGGCAACCGGCGCAGGTCTCGCCCTTGCGCATGCCGGCCGAACCGCTGTGATCGGACTTCTTGGTCGCCCATTCGATCGGCGTGACGCCGGCATGGAAGACATGGATGTCGCGCTTGGGCACCTTGCCCCAGTCGGGCGCGGCAAGTACCGCCTGCGAACCGAGTGCAAGCAGCGCGCCGGCAATGGCGGTGGAAACGATGGCTTTACTCATTTTGATGCTCCTCTCGAACAGTGCGAACTACGATTTGGTCTGGGGTCCGTCAACAACGACTCACTCGTCCTCGTCTTCCTTCATCCCCTTGGGCTTCTTGTGGGCGATACCCTTGTGGCAGTCGATGCAGGTCTTCTTTTCGGCAATGCCGATCTTATGCATCTTCGAACCGCGCAGCTTCTGCTTTTCGACATCCATGCCGTCGAAGCTGTGGCAATTGCGGCATTCGCGCGAATCGCTGGCCTTCATCCGCGCCCATTCATTCTCCGCCAGTTGCAAGCGATGCGCCTCGAACTTTTCCGGGGTGTCGATGACGCCGGTGAGCTTGCCCCAGACTTCCTTGCTCGCCTGGATCTTGCGGATCATCTTGTGCGTCCAGTCCTTGGGCACATGACAATCCGAACAGATGGCGCGCACGCCGGTGCGATTGGAGTAGTGAATCGTCTTCTTGTATTCCTGATAGACGTTGTCCCGCATTTCGTGACAGCCGATGCAGAACTCCAGGGTATTGGTGGCTTCCATGGCGGTGTTGAAGCCGCCCCAGAAGAATATCCCGGAGAAGAAGCCCACCACCAGCAAGCTCAGCAGCGAATACTTTGCGCTCGGCCGCCGGATCATCGCCAGGAATCCTGATACTTTGTTGTCTGCCATGAAACTGTCCCCTATGCCATCGGTAATGTTTTGCGGTTTCCTGCGTGGCGCCGTCTAGCCGGCGCCGACCTTCACAGACGCTGCGTTTTCATGTTGCCCACATGGTAAGGGGGCTTGCGCCCCCTTGTCCTTGCGGTCGATCAATTTCAGATCAATAAATGTCATGCTGCGTGTTGTAGACGTTGAACTTGCCGGTCGGCGTGATCATTTTCGGGTCGGTGATCACCTTCTTCATCGCCAGCGTCTTGTCGTCATACACCACAATGGCCGACTGGTCGGTCTTGCCGCCCCACAGCGAGATCCACACCTCGGTACCGTCCGCGCTGTACTCGGGATGCACGGCGCGACGGGTGGCCTTGGTCACCGGCAGGCCGGAATCCTTGGCGACGTTGATGATCTTCTTCGGCTTCGACAGGTCGGCCATGTCCCACACCGCCACCGACTCGGCAAGCTCCTTGTCGGGATTCTGCGGCGAGTCGGCCCACAGGTTCTTGGATTTCGGATGGGTCTTGACGAACAGGTTGCCCGGAACGTGTTTGACTTCCTGCACCACCTTCCAGTTGAACTCCTTGAACTTGGCGTTCTTCTTGTTGTCCGACGGCGTGCTGATCAGCGTCACCACATCGGCGCCGAGGTGGCCCGTGGCCCAGACCGGACCGAACTTCGGATGCGAGAAGTTGGCGCCGCGCCCTGGATGCGGCAGCTTGGCGACGTCGATCAGCGCAGCCAGCTTGCCGAGCTTGGTGTCGACCGCGGCGATCTTGTTCGAGGCATTGGCCGCCACCAGGAAGTAGCGCTTGGAGGCATCCCAGCCGCCGTCATGGAGGAACTTGGCGGAAGCGATGGTGGTGGTCTTCAGGTTCTTGATGTCGGAATAATCCACCAGCAGGATCTGGCCGGTTTCCTTGACGTTGACCACCCACTCGGGCTTGATCTCCGAGGAAACGATCGAAGCCACGCGCGGTTCCGGGTGATATTCACCGTCCACCGTCATGCCGCGGGTGCTGACCACTTTCAGCGGCTTCAGCGTATCGCCGTCCATGATCACGTACTGGGGTGGCCAGTAGGAGCCGGCGATGGCGTACTTGTCTTCAAAGCCCTTGAACTTCGAGGTATCCACCGAGCGCGCGTCGAATCCGATCTTGAGTTCGGCCACCACGGCAGGCTTTTCCATCCAGAGATCGATCAGCGACAGGCGGCCGTCGCGGCCGATGACGTACACGTAGCGACCGGACTTCGACAGGCGCGAGATGTGCACCGCGTAGCCGGTCTTGACGATGCTGCGGATTTCCTTGGTGTCGCCATCGATCAGCGCCACTTCACCGGTGTCGCGCAGCGTGACGGAGAAGAAGTTCTTCAGGTTGAACTTGTTCATCTGCTTGGTCGGGCGATCCTTGACCGGCACGATGACCTTCCAGGATTCGGACATTTCCTTGAAGCTGTACTCGGGCGGTACGTCCGGGGTGTTCTGGATGTACTTGGCCATCAGCGCGATCTCGTCCTTGGTCAGGATGTCGTCGAAGTTCACCATGCCGCCGTCGGTGCCGTAGCCGATGATCTTTTCCAGGCGGTTCTGACCCAGCTTGAGCGTGCCGCCTTCGGTCTTGGCGCCGTCCTTGGCCGTCTTGGTCCAGTGCGGCTCAAGGTTCTTGCCGGTGGCACCCTTGCGCAGCACGCCGTGACAGCCCGCGCAGCGCTCGAAGTAAATCTTCTTCGCCGTTTCCTTCTCGGCGGCAGTCAGGGTGGGCGCGGCTTCTTGCGCAAACGCGTGGCCCATGGCACCAGCCATGGCGGAAACTGCAAACATTCCAAGTAACGTCCGTTTCATCTACCTCTCCTTTTGAGTGATTCTTGAACAATCGACCGACACCGGCGTCGAAAACCATCCCAGCGCAATGGTTGCAAGAGTGCTCGCGCCAGCCCTTCATATCCTTGACCAAGGTCAAGTCCCCAGCCTAAATAGCGGAATCTTCAGGACTACAAGTGCGCCCCACCCTAAACAATGCATGCCGACGACATTGGCGCATCGAATGTGCCACTGCCGCTGTGAACCCGGACGCTTTGCTATACTGCGTCCCTGTTCGTGGTGCCCGCGCATGGTTTTCCGTGCCGGGTGAAACGGGAAGCCGGTGAGGCCTGGTCCATCCAGTTCAATTCCGGCGCTGCCCCCGCAACGGTAAGGAAGTGCGAGCTCATCAACACGCCACTGGGTCGAAGTTGGACCTGGGAAGGCGATGAACTAAGACTTCCAAGCCCGGAGACCGGCCAAGGACAAACCAGCGAATGCGTTGCGGGGTTGCGACGTGCCGGGGGTTTGTACCGAACCCCGTCCATGATCCTCCCCTCCCGCGCCTTCATGTCACGACCTACCGGCTGCGGGGACGCGCGCCGGGTTTCGGGAGTTTTTCCATGTACAAACGCTTCACCCTCGCCGCCTGTGCGGCAAGCCTGCTTTCCCCTCGAATTTCGCTCGCCGCCGACCAATTGGCCGCCGTCGTCGTTACCGCCACCCGGCAGGAGACGCGAACCAATGAGGTCATTGCCGACGTCACCGTGATCGAGCGCGAGGCGATCGAGCAGGCCGGTCCCACCACCCTGCCGGAACTACTGGCACGCCAGCCCGGACTGCATGTGGTCGATAACGGCGGCATGGGCAAGGCCACCAGCATCTTCATGCGCGGCACCAGCGCCGGCCACACCCTGCTGCTGGTCGATGGCGTGCCCCTCGGTTCGGTCACCGCCGGCAGTCCGTCGCTGCACAATCTGCCGCTGTCGCAGATCGAACGCATCGAAATCCTGCGCGGCCCGGCCTCCAGCCTCTATGGCTCCGATGCGATCGGCGGCGTGATCCAGGTATTTACCCGGCGCGGCTCCGGCCCGGCGCGGGTCGATGCTTACCTGGGCATTGGCGACCGCGGCACGCAGGAGGCCCGGGCCGGGGTCGCCGGCGCCAACGGTCCCTGGACTTACAGCTTCGCCGCCTCGCGCCTGAGCAATGACGGCTTCAGCGTTGCCGCCGACCCGCAGCGCTACCGCACGGCGCAGGGCGCTTTGCCCAATCCCGACGCCGACGGCTACCGCAACACCGCCTACTCCGGCCGCGTCGCCTACAGCTTGGCCGCGGGACACGAGATCGGCGCCAGCCTGCTCGAAGCCGCCAGCAAGAGCAGCTACGACGGCGGCGGCGCTACGGTGGACGCCTACAACAAGGACAAGACCCGGGTGCATAGCCTGTACCTGCGCAACCGGATCAATGACCGCTGGAGCTCGACCTTGCGCTGGGGCCGTTCCGGCGACCGTTCCGAGAGCTATGCGCCGGGGCGCAGCCTGTTCGCCACCAGCCAACGGCAATGGACCTGGCAAAACGACCTGCATCTGCCGCTGGGCAGCCTGTTGCTGGCGCTGGAAAACGTCGAACAGTCGGTGGACAGCACCACCAACTACGCCATCAAGGAGCGCAGCATCCGGTCCCTGCTTGCCGGCTACCAGGGCAGCGTCGGCGCCCACAGTTGGCAATTGTCGGTGCGCCGCGACAACAATTCCCAGTTCGGCGGCAAGACCACCGGCGCCGCCGGCTACGGCTACCGCTTCGCCGCCGAATGGCAGGTGCGTGTCGCCAGCGGCACCGCATTCAAGGCGCCGAGCTTCAACCAGCTCTATTTCCCGGGCTTCGGCAACCTCAACCTGAAACCGGAGGAGGCCCGCAACCGGGAAGCCGGCCTCAACTGGGAACGCGGCGGGCGGCACGCCTCCCTCACCTACTTCGACAACCGCATCAGCAACCTGATCGCCGGCTTTCCGGTGAGCAACATCGGCAAGGCGCGCATCACCGGTACCAGCTTCGGCTACGGCCAGACCCAAGGCGCCTGGATCGTCGATGCCGGACTCGACCTGATGCGGCCGGTGGACGAAAGCAACGGCAACCGGCTGCAGCGGCGCCCCGCGGAAATGGCCAAGCTCGCCGTGAGCTATGCCGCCGCCGGCTGGCGCGCCGGCATCGAGGGAATGGCGGTCGGCCGCCGCTACGACACCACGACGCAAACGCGAGCCATGGGCGGCTACGGCATCGCCCACCTGTTCGCAGCCTGGGAACTGGATCGCGACTGGTCCGTCGAAGGCCGCGTCAACAACCTCTTCGACCGCGTCTATGAAAATGCCTGGGCCTACGCCGTGCCCCGCCGCGAGTTGTTGGTCGGCCTGCGCTACGCGCCCAAATAAGACGCCACAATAGCGCCCCATGCCCTCCCGACGCCGCGCCCTGCTGTTGCTTGCCGTACTCACGCTGCTGGCGCTCGCCAGCATCGCGAGTGCGCTGCTGGCGGGATCCTACGCGGTGGAACCGGGCCAGGTCTGGGCCGCCCTCACGGGGACCGGGCGGGATACCGCCGGCACGGTGGTGACCGGCTTGCGCCTGCCGCGGGCGCTGGCGGCCTTCGCCTGCGGCGGCTTGCTGGCGCTGGCCGGTGCCTTGATGCAAGTGCTGTTGCGAAATCCGCTGGCCGATCCCTATGTGTTGGGCATCTCGGGCGGCGCCGCGGTCGGCGCACTGCTCGCCATGCTGGCCGGCCTGGCGCTGGCCCTCATCAATTTTTTTGCCTTCGCCGGAGCCTTCGCCGCGATGCTGCTGGTGTTCGGCCTAGCCCGCGGCGACGGCAGCTGGACCCAGACCCGCCTGCTGCTGACCGGCGTCATCGTCGCTGCCGGTTGCAGCGCCGCAGTGGCGCTGATCCTGTCGATCGCGCCGGAGCACCAGTTGCGCAGCATGCTGTTCTGGCTGATGGGCGACCTGTCCCATGCCGGCACGCCGTGGCCGGCACTGCTGGTGCTGGCGCTGGGCCTGTTGGTGGCCTTGCCGCTGTCGCGCGACCTCAACCTGCTGGCGCGCGGCGACCTGATCGCGCGCACGCTGGGCGTCAGGGTGCGCGGCCTGCGCGGCGCCGTGTACGTACTGGCGTCGCTGCTGACCGCGGTCGCCGTGACCACCGCCGGCAGCGTCGGCTTCGTCGGCCTGGTGGTGCCCCACCTGGTGCGCCTGGCGATCGGCAACGACCAGCGCGTGTTGCTGCCGGCCGCCGCGCTGGCCGGGGGCTCGCTGCTGGTGATCGCCGACACCCTGGCGCGCACCGTGGTCGCGCCGCAGCAACTGCCGGTGGGCGTGCTCACCGCCTTGCTCGGGGTGCCGGTGTTCCTCTACTTGCTGTCGCGGCAGCCCAAGGGAGGCGCCTGATGGGCGCCTTGCTGCGGGTCCGCGATCTTGCCGTCGCCGTCGGCGGGCGCACCGTGGTGCGCGAGCTTGACCTGGAAATCGCCGCGGGCGAGCGCCTGGCCATTCTTGGCCGCAACGGCGCCGGCAAGACCACCCTGCTGCATACGCTGGCCGGGTTGCGGGAGCCCGCCGCCGGCCATGTCGAACTGGATGGCGAGGCGCTGACGCAGCTCGCGCCGCGCCGCGTCGCGCAACTGCGCGGCGTACTGCTCCAGCAACAGGTCGATGCCTTCCCCGCCAGCGTGCTGGAAACCGCCCTGATCGGCCGCCATCCCTGGCTTGAACGCTGGGCCTGGGAAGGCGCCGCCGACGCCCGTATGGCCCGCGCCGCACTGGACGCCGTCGATCTCGGCGGCTTCGCCGCGCGCGACGTGCATACGCTGTCCGGCGGCGAGCGGCAGCGCCTCGCCATCGCCACCCTGCTGACCCAGCAACCGCGCCTGGCCCTGCTCGACGAGCCGTTATCGCATCTCGACCTCAACCACCAGATCGCGGTGCTGCAACTGCTTGCGCACACCGCCGCGGAGGCCGGCACCGCGCTGGTCATGGTGATGCACGATCCGGGACTCGCCGCGCGCTATTGCGAGCGTGCCCTGCTGGTATACGGCGACGGCCGCGTCGAGTCCGGCAGCGCCGCCGCGATGCTCACCACCGAGCGGCTGTCGGCCTTGTACCAGCATCCCCTGCGCATGATCGAAAGCGATGGTCAGCGCTGTTTCCTGCCACTTTGAGAATCCGCCCATGAAACCTCGTTCGCTGCTCCTGATCTTCGCCTGGCTGGCCGCCGGGCCGGCACTCGCCGCCTGCCCGCGCATCGTCAGCCAATCGCCCTACCTCACCGCCGCCCTGGAATGGCTCGGCCAGGGCAAATGCATCGTCGGCGTCTCGCGCTACGACAAGCACGACCTGCCGAAAACCGGCGGCGTCATCGACCCCGATGCCGATGTCCTGGCGATCCTGCAACCCGACTTGCTGGTGACCGCCGACTGGGCGAAGCCGGAGACGCTGGCGCAACGGCTGCCGGACGGCACGCGCGGCCTGCGCCTGGGCGGCTTCGGCTCGATCGCCGAAAGCGAAGCCGTGCTGCACACGCTGGCCGTGGTCAGCGGCATGAGCGGCGCCGATGCCCAGGTGCGCCGCTTCCGCCGCGAATGGCAGGCAGCGGCCAAGGCGGTGGGCGGCAAGGGCGAGAAGGTGCTGGTGCTCTCCGCCTGTTCCGGCTCGCCCTACGCCTTCGGTCGCCAGCACTACATCGGCGACGCCTTCGTCAAGGCCGGCTTCAACGTGGTGGATCGCGCCGCGCGTGTCCGCCACCTGCGCCAAGGCGAGGAGATTGCCGACATTCCGGCCCTGGTGGCGCGCTTCAAGCCGGATATCGTGTTCTCGCTCAGCCACGAATCGAGCATCGCCTGCAACGCGGCACTGGCCACGGTCAAGGTGCGCATCGTCAGCCTCAAGGGCGAAAACTTCTTCCACCCCGGACCGTCCCTGCCCAAGGGCTACCGGGAACTTGCAGCGGGACTGAAATCATGAGCGACGATAAACCACGCGACGCCCGCCACGTGGCGCGCATGCAGCGCAAGAAGGAAGTCATCGACCAGAAAGTCGGCGCTGCCGATACGGTGCGCGGCGTGTTGCTGGTGAACACCGGCAACGGCAAGGGCAAGTCCTCCGCCGCTTTCGGTGTTGTGGCGCGGGCGCTGGGCCACGGCTTGAAGGTCGCGGTGGTGCAGTTCGTCAAGAGCCGCAAGGACACCGGCGAGGAAGCCGTGCTCGGCACCCAGCCCGGTGTCCATTGGCATGTCATGGGCGAGGGCTTCACCTGGGAGACCCAGGACCCGGAGCGCGACGCGGCCGCCGCGCGCGCCGCCTGGGAGACCGCCCTGCGCTATCTGCGCGACCCGGCGATCGGCCTGGTCGTGCTCGACGAGATGACCTACGCCTTCAAGTACCAGTGGCTGGCGCTGGACCAGGTGCTGGCCGCCTTCGCCGCCCGCCCGGCCATGCAGCACGTGATCGTCACCGGCCGCGCCGCGCCGGAGGGACTGATCGACGCCGCCGACACGGTGACCGAGATGGCGATGGTCAAGCATGCCTTCAAGGCCGGAATCAAGGCCATGCCGGGCATGGAGTTCTAGTCGGCAGCCCGACGCCCATCACCTGCACCTACCCCCCCAGCCCAGCTCATTCATGGCCACGAATCCGCATCGCTACGCCGCCGCCGAGATCGCCGCGATCGACCGTGTCATGCGCGAGCGGCGCGACATTCGCCATTTCGTGCCGGGGGCGCTGCCCGAGGGACTGCTGGCGCGCCTGATCGAGGCCGCGCAGCACGCCCCTTCGGTGGGCTACATGCAGCCCTGGCGCTTCGTCCGCATCGCCTCGCCGACAACCCGCGAGGCGCTGCGGCAGATCGTCGACGCCGAGCGCGCGGCGACCGCTGCGGCGATGCCGACGCGCAGCGCCGAGTTCCTCAAACTCAAGGTCGAAGGCATCCGCGAAGCCGCCGCGGTGCTGGTGGTGGCGCTGATGCCCGAGCGCGAAGCGCACGTCTTCGGCCGCCGCACGCTGCCGGAGATGGACCTGGCCTCGGTCGCCTGCGCGATCCAGAACATGTGGCTGCTGGCCCGCGCCGAAGGCATCGGCCTCGGCTGGGTCTCCTTCTTCGATCCGCAGGCCGTGTCCGCGCTGCTGGCAATGCCGCCGGGGGCGCGACCGGTGGCGATACTCTGCCTCGGACCGGTCGCCGAATTTCCGCCCGCGCCGCTGCTGGAAACCCTGGGCTGGGGCCAGCGCCTGGCGCAGGACGAGGTGCTGTTCGAGGACCGCTGGAAAGTCGGCGCCGGCGGCACGCCAACCACTTACTGAGGACGAACATGTTGAGCTGTCCGGCACTTTTCATCTGCGCCCCGGCCTCCGGCCAGGGCAAAACCACGGTCACCGCCGCGCTGGCCCGCCTGCACCGCCAGCAGGGCCGCCGCGTGCGCGTGTTCAAATGCGGGCCAGATTTCCTCGACCCGCAGATCCACGCCATGGCCAGCGGCGCGCCCTGCGAGAACATCGACTTTCGCATGTGCGGCGAGGCGGACGGGCGCTGGCGCCTAGCCCGCGCCGCCGCCGACGCCGACCTGATCCTGATCGAAGGCGTGATGGGCCTCCATGACGGCGAGCCCTCGGCGGCCGAACTGGCACGCCAGCTCGGCGTGCCCATCCTGCTGGTGCTCGACGCCAGCGCCATGGCCGGCAGCTTCGGCGCCGTGGCCTGGGGACTGAAGAACTACCGGGCGGGCGCGCCGATCGCCGCGGTGCTGGCCAACCGGGTCGGCAGCGACTACCACGCCCAGCTTTGCCGCGACACCTTGCCGCAAGACATCGCCTGGCACGGTGCCTTGCCGCGCGACGCCGCCGCCGCCCTGCCCGAGCGCCACCTGGGCCTGCTGCCCGCCGGCGAGATCGCCGACCTCGAGCAGCGCATCACGCGCATGGCCGATGCGCTGGCAAAGACGCCGGCCGCCGAACTGCCCGCGCCGGTCGACTTTGCCGTATCGCCAGCGCCGACTGTTGCACCCCTGCTCGCTGGCAAGACCATCGCCGTCGCCCGCGATGCCGCTTTCTGTTTCCTCTACCCGGCCAACCTCGAATGCCTGACGGCGCTCGGCGCCAGACTGGTCTTCTTCTCGCCCCTGGCCGACGCCGCGCTGCCGGCCTGCGATGCCGTCTGGCTGCCCGGCGGCTACCCGGAACTGCACGGCCCGCAACTGGCCGCCAACAGCGCCATGGCAACGGCATTGCGCGGCCACGCCGCCGCCGGCAAGCCCCTGCTCGCCGAGTGCGGCGGCATGATGGCCTGCTTCGAGTCCCTGCACACCGTCGATGGCGAACGCCACGCCGGCTACGGCCTGCTGCCGGGGACGACGCACATGCAGCGCAAGCTGGCCGGCCTCGGCATGATCGCCGTCGACCTACCCGAGGGGCACCTGGCCGGGCACACCTTCCACTACTCGCGCAGCGAAACACCGCTGGCGCCGCTGGTGCGCGCCACCAAACCGGACGGCCGCGAGAGCGAAGCCGTGTATCGCGCCGACCGCCTCACCGCCTCCTACATGCA
>Ga0154354_1099_pt2 | contig 19626 bp, 10 predicted proteins | sample RifGroA2_FD_115882 | JGI IMG/M metagenome (GOLD analysis project Ga0154354, IMG submission 115882) | Rhodocyclales bacterium GWA2_65_19
GGGTTGTCGTCACCGCTGGCGGTGACGTCGGCGATGATCATGCGGTTTTCGACGCGCTCTTTGAGGTTGATGTATTCGTCGAGCGTGATGTCTGGCCAGTAGTTCACCAACTGGATGCAGCCATTCTGCGAGCCGATGCGGTCGATGCGGCCGAAGCGCTGGATGATGCGAACGGGGTTCCAGTGGATGTCGTAGTTGATCAGGTAATCGCAGTCCTGGAGGTTTTGGCCCTCGGAAATGCAGTCGGTGCCGATGAGCAGATCGATCTCGCCCGGCTCCTTGGGCAGGATGATCGCCTTCTCCTTGGAGCGCGGCGAGAACAGCGTGAGCAGCGATTGAAAGTCGTAGGCTTTCTTCAGCGTGCTTTTCTGATTGTTGCCGCCGGTGACCTTGCCGGTGTGGAGCTGCTGTTGCGCCAGGAAGAACGGCGCAAGGTGCTCGTAGAGGTAATCCGCCGTGTCGGCAAACGCAGTGAAAATGAGGACCTTCTTGTTGCCGATGTTGATGGGCGAGGCCAGCTTGCTGAGAATGGTGGTCTTGAGGTGCTGGAGCTTGGCGTCGTCGGAAGGCGTAACTTTCTGCATCTCGGCCAACAAATCCTCGATGACGGCGAGATCGGCGCGCAACTCTTGCTCCCAGCGCGGCAGATCCATGTCGGAGAGATTGATCTGCACCTTGTTGCCGATCTGCTCGTCATCGGGACTCGGGAATTCTGTTTCGTCATCCGGCTCGGCATCGACGAAGGCTGGGGAGACATCGGCGAAGGTGGCGTCGCGCCCGGTCTTCTGGAAGTCGGCGATCTTCGCCAGTGTTCGATGGTGATTGTCGGCCAGGCTCTGCAAGGTAAGGCGGAACGAATGCACCGAACTTTCCAGTCGCTTGAGAAGGTTCACGGTCATCAAGGCCTGGATGCCCTTCTCGCGGCCCGTCTGCTTGAGGTTGCCGTGTCCCAGGTCCGCGTCGGGATCGTAGCGCGCCTCGTATTGGAACAAGCGGCTGGGCTGCACGTAACTCAGGGGCGCATACACGGCCAGCGTCAGCGCGCTCAAGCGCTCAAAGATTTCGTTGAAGCCGATCACGTCCTTGCGGTGGGTGAGCTGGCAGTGGAAAGACAGCGGCTTCAGGCGCTCGGGAAAGGTGCCGATGTCCTTGGTGTCGTAGTAGGTCTGAATGTGACGGCGGGAGCGGGCAATCGTCACGCTGTCGAGCAGTTCGAAGAAATCGAAGTCGAGGGAGCCGAGAATCGCCGAGGCGGTGCGCTCCTGGGGCGGAAGGGCCGACCAGGTGTTGAAAGCGGCTTGGGCGCGGCGAAAGATTTCGTCGACGTGCTTTTCGGACTTGAGCTTCGAAGTAAGGTTTTCGGGATCGCCTTCGTAGGCGAGCGCGAGCTGGTTCTTGAGGTCGGCGAAACGATTGTTCACCGGCGTGGCGGATAGCATGAGCACCTTGGTCTTGACGCCTTGCCGGACGACTTGGTTCAGCAGGCGCTGATAGCGGGTTTCGCGCTCGCGATAAAGGTCATTGTTGCGGAAGTTGTGGGACTCGTCGATCACCACCAGATCGTAGTTGCCCCAATTCACGCGGTTCAGCGCCAAGCCGAATGAATACCCGCTCTCGCGCAGAAGATCGGTATGGCAGAGCACGTCGTAACCGAAGCGGTCCTTGGCGAAGATGTTGGTGACGAGGTTGCCTTTGTAGGTGAGCCAGTTATCGGCCAGCTTCTTAGGGCAGAGGACTAGCACGGAGCGATTTCGCAATTCGTAATACTTGACGACGGCCAGCGCGGTGAAGGTCTTGCCGAGGCCGACACTGTCGGCCAGGATGCAACCGTTGTAGGTCTCCAGTTTGTTGATGATGCCGTTGGCAGCGTCGCGCTGGAAGTTGAAGAGTTTCTTCCAGACCAGGCTGTCCTGGTAGCCGGTACGATCATTGGGCAAGACATCGGCCGTGATGTCTTCGAGGAACTCGCTGAAAATGTTGTAGAGCATCAGGAAGTAGATGCGCTCGGGCGAATTCTCCTGGTACACGGATGCAATGTGTTCGCAGAGTTTCGCGGTTACGTCTTCGAGCTTTGCCGGATCGTTCCAGATCTGATCGAAGAGCGAAAGGTAGGTAGCCGTCGTGGGCTGCTCGTCAATCCGATTAACGAAATTGGAAACGGCGTTGCCTTTTTCATAGCCGAGATCGACTGCGGTGAACCCGTGCAGGGGAAGGTAGACGGACTCTTTGCTATTCGCCGTAACCGCGGCGAATTGCTGCATCGGAGCGCGCCCGCGATTCGACCGGAAAATAGCCTTCTGCCGCATCCACTCGGCGCATTCCTTGGCGATGGCCCGTTGGGTGAGTTCGTTGCGAAGACGCACCTCGAACTCGCTACCGTAGAGGCTACGCTCGCGCTCAAGCCTGGGGATATGGAACTCGCGATGTTCCTTGTTCAGGTGATCAGCGACTTCGCCAGGAACAAATGTCGGCGACGTAAAAATGAACTGGAGGGAATCGATCTTTTCCAGCTCCGCCTTCAGTGCTTCGAAGGCATAGATCGAGAAACACGAAGCAGCTATGCGCAACTTCGAACCGGGTTGAATGACCTGTTTCAAGTCATCGCCGAGTAGACGATTGATGTTATCGAGTATTTCCATCGTCCAATTCATCGCCCCCGAGGCGTTGCGCGAACTATCGTTGGTGCCGAGGAATCACCGTGCGCAGAAAGGTACCGAAACAATCATATCCCGATATCGCACACCATTGATCGCCAAAAATTGAACCATGGGCTCTAGGACCGCTTACTCCGCCTTGATTATATCCGATGCCATGAAATCTGCATGAATACTGGACTTCTGAGGATATGTCATTTGCCGTCATTGTCACGCTTGCGATCAATCGATGATCGCTGGTGCTGGCAATCGTCAGCACCGATCCAGTTGCCCTACGACTTCCGAATATCAATCGCGGAATACGGATTCCCGATTCCCCGCAACCAAACTCTAGCGCCGCTGCGCGCTGATCACTCCGGGCACTTCACGCAACTGCGCCAAGGCCTTCTGCAGGGCCGCCGTGCCTGACAGTTCGACGGTGAAGCTCATGTGGGCGACGCCGGCCCGGGATTGTGTCTTGACCGCCGTGACGTTGATCTTCTCGCGCGACAGGACATCGGATATGTCGCGCAGCAGCCCTTGCCGATCGCCTGCATCGACCAACAAATCGACCGGATAGACGGCGCCCGACTTGAGGTCGGCCTGCTCGCCCCAGCCCTCCCCCCACTGCGCGCTGATGACCCGCTCGGGATTGCGCGCCGCCATGTTGCGGAAGTTGATGCATTCGACGCGATGGATCGAGATGCCCTTGCCGCGCGTAACGAAGCCGATGATGGCATCCGGCGGAATCGGCTTGCAGCAGGTGCCGACCTGGGTCAGCAGCTTGTCCACGCCGACCACCAGAATGCGGCTGTCGCCGGCGCGGCTCTTGCGCGTCTGGATTTCCGGTTCGGGCGGCAGCGCTTCGGCGCCGCCGCGCAAGGCCACATCGATCGCCCGCATGCCGACTTCGCCGCGCGCCGCGGCGAGATACAGCGCCTCGGCGCTCTTCAGTCCGAGCTTGACCGCCAGTTCGTCGAGATTGGCCTGGGTTTGCCCCTGGCGCTGCAACTCGCGGGTGACCAGGCTGCGCCCCTGCGTCAGCAGCTCCGCTTCGTCCTGCGCCGCAAACCACTGCTTGACCTTGGACCGCGCACGGTGCGTCGCCAGATAGCCCTGGGTCGGGTTCAGCCAGTCGCGCGACGGCCCGCCGCTCTTGACCGCGACGATCTCCACCCGCTGCCCGTTCTGCAAGGCCTTGTTGAGCGGCGCCATATGACCGTCGATGCGCGCGCCGCGGCAACGGTGGCCCAGGTCGGTGTGCAGCCGATAGGCGAAATCCAGCGCCGTGGCGCCACGCGGCAGGTCGATCACTTTGTCCTGCGGCGTCAGCACGTAGATCGTGTCGTCCAGCGCGGCACGCTTGAACTGTTCCACCCACTCGGTGGAATCGGCGATTTCGTCGCGCCACGACAACAGCTGGCGCAACCAGGAAATCTTGTCTTCATAGGCGCCACTGGCCTTCACCGAGCCGCCGGACTCCTTGTAGCGCCAGTGGGCGGCGACGCCCAACTCGGCGTGCTCGTGCATCTCGCGGGTGCGGATCTGGACTTCCAGCGAACGGCCATCGGGGTCTTCCACTGCGGTGTGCAGCGAGCGGTAGAAATTGCCCTTGGGATGCGATATGTAATCGTCGAACTCGCCGTGAATCGGCTGCCACAGGTGATGGACGATGCCCAACGCGGTATAGCAATCCTTGATTTCATCGACGATGATGCGCACCGCGCGCACGTCATAGACCTCGGCAAAGTCGATGTCCTTGCCGCGCATCTTGTTCCAGATGCTGAAGATGTGCTTGGGCCGGCCGTAGATCTCGGCGCGAATCCCGACCGCGGCCAGTTCGCTCTCCAGGCGCGCCACGGCGGCCTCGATGAAGTTCTCGCGCTCCGAGCGCTTTTCGTCGAGCATCTTGGCGATGCGCTTGTAGGTCTCCGGTTCCAGATAGCGGAAGGAGAGATCTTCGAGCTCCCACTTGACGTGCCAGATGCCCAGCCGGTTGGCCAGCGGCGCATAGATCAGCAGGCTTTCCTTGGCCATCTCGTCGCGCTGGCTGCCGGGCTGGTTGGTCAGGAAGCGCAGGGTCTGCACCCGGCTCGCAAGCCGCAGCAGGACCACCCGGATGTCATCGACCATGGCCAGCAGCATCTTGCGCAGGATTTCGGCCTGGGTCTTCACCTCGGCCACGCCTTCGCCAGCCGCGGCACGCGTCAGCGGGCGCAGGCTGCCGAGCCGGTGCAGCCCCGCCACCAGCCCGGCCACCGTGTCGCCAAAGCCGACTTTCAGGTGTTCGTTGCAGTCCTTGACGTGGTCGCTGGTGGCGAACAGCAGGGCCGCAATCCGCGCATCGGTATCGAGATCGAGCGAGGCCACGATCAGGGCCATGCCCAAGGCGTGCTGCAGGATGGATTCGCCGGTGCCGAGCAGCTTGTCGCCGTAGGCCTCGCGCGCCAGCGCCAGCGCCGAGCCGGCACGAGCCGCCGCTTCGGCGGGCAGGCCGCTGCACAACTGCGACAACACTTCGGCTTCGCTCGATTGCTGGAGGGAATGCACTACGGAGACCATGGGCCGATTATCCCATGCCGGGCATATCGCCTGGATACCGTCCCAGGCGCAAACGCACTGGGACATAATCGCCCTTCCATGAAAAAGCTACCGCACGTTTCCCCCTACCTCCTGCTGACCCTTGCCAACCTGTTCTGGGCCGGCAACTGGGTCGTCAGCCGCGCCTTTCGCGCCGAACTGCCGCCGGTTGCGCTGTCGTTCTGGCGCTGGGTGGTGGCGCTGTTGTGCCTGCTGACGATATCCCTGCCCCACGTCCGGCGCGACTGGCCGCAACTGCGCGCGGCCTGGCCCTGGCTGCTGTTCTATGGCGCGCTGGGCACCGGCGGCTACAACGTGCTGGTCTATGGCGGCCTGCAATACACCACGGCGATCAACGGCACGCTGCTGAACTCCTTCATTCCGATCATGATCGTGCTGATTTCCTGGCTGCTGCTGGGCAAGCGCCTGCACGGCCGCGAAACGGCGGGCATCCTGGTGTCCTTCGTCGGCGTGGTCGGCATCGTCGCCCACGGCGACCTGCAGCGCCTGCGCGAACTCACGCTGAATGTCGGCGACCTGTGGATCCTCGCTTCGGTGCTGGCCTGGTCGGCCTATACCCTACTGCTGTCGCGCCGGCCGGCGGTGCATACGCTGTCCTTCCTGACTTCGATCACGGTCACCGGCCTGATCTTCCTGTCGCCCTTCTACCTCTGGGAGATGGCCCAGGGCCGCCATGTCATCGCGACACCGGGATCGATAGCCGGCATCGTCTACACCGGAGTGGGACCGGCATTCCTTGGCTACATCCTGTGGAATCGCGGCGTGGCCGAGGTGGGCCCCGCCCGCGCCGGCCTCTTCATGCACCTGGTGCCCGCCTTCGGCATCGTCCTGTCGATGATCTTTCTCGGCGAAACGCCCGCCCTTTATCATGCCGTCGGAATCGGCCTGATCTTCGCCGGGATCTGGCTCAACACCCGGCGCGTCACATGATCCGCAAGCTATTGGCCTGGTGGCGACGGCGCCAGGGCGATCGCCTCGAAATCCCCGAGCCGCTGTGGGATCAAGTCGAACGCGGCCTGCCTTTTCTCGGCCACCTGAGCCCCGACGAGCGCAGCCATCTGCGCCAACTGGCGCGCCAGTTCATCGCCGAAAAGCAATGGAGCGGCGCCCAGGGCCTGCAACTGACGCCCCGCATCCAGCTCGCGATCGCCTTGCAGGCCTGCCTGCCGATCCTGCACCTGGGCCTCGCCTGGTATGCCGGATGGGTCGGCATCGTGGTCTATCCGGGCGACTTCGTGATTCCGCGGCGGATGATGGACGAGGACGGCGTGGTGCATGAGTTCGACGACGAGGTGATGGGCGAGGCCTGGTACGGCGGCCCGGTGCTGATCTCCTGGTTCGAGCACGCGGAGGACGCCGACGGCATCAACGTGGTGATCCACGAGTTCGCCCACAAGCTGGACATGAAAAGCGGCGCAACCGACGGCCTGCCGCCGCTGCACTCGGGCATGTCGCGGCAACGCTGGATCGAGGTCATGGGCCGGGCCTTCGACGACTTCCAGAAACGTGTCGATAGCGGCGAGAACACGCCGCTGGATCCCTATGGCGCCGAACTGCCGGCCGAGTTCTTTGCCGTCGCCAGCGAAGCCTTTTTCGAGACCCCGGCATTGCTCAAGGGCGAATATCCGGAGGTCTACACGCAGCTCCGGCTGTTCTACGGACAGGATCCGGCTGTACTAGAATTTGGCGAAGTATCCGTTGATTCGCGATCGGCCAAGCCATGTTGAAACTGTCCCGCTTCCTGTTGCTCGGCGCTGCCGCCGCCCTGCTGTCCGGCTGCGTGAAGTTCTATATCGCCGGCCACACGGAGGACTTCGCCGATTACATCAGCGGCGAGGGCGAAGGCGACCCCTTCACCGGCTACGGCACCTCGACCATCGAATTCGCCAAGCTGAAGATCCGCTGCAGCGGCCCCTATCAGCCCGACGGCAGAAATCGCGGGGCGCGCGGCACAGTCACCTGCAGCGACGGCCGCCGCATCGAACTGGTCAGCCGCCTGAGCAGCATGGATACCGGCGACGGCAACGGCACCGACAATTTCGGCCACCGCGGACGGTTTGTATTCTCCACCAACGAGGCCTACGTGGAACGAGAGGGCGAGCGCTATCGCGACGAAGTGGCGCGCCGCAATCTTGACGTTGCCCATCTGCGCGTTGCAGCCGCCAGCAGCGTGGCTGCCGCACCCGTTTCGGCGCCCAGGCAGTCCGCGGCCGCAGCGGAAGCGACCGCAGCCGCGGTCGCCGTCGCGCCAGCGCCGACTCCTGCCCTGAATGCCGCCCCCGGCGGCGCGCCAGGCATGGCAGCGGCTGAGGCGAATCTTCGCCCGGTTCCAGCACCGGCCATGCCGCAAGGTGAAGGCAAGCTGGCGCTGGTGGTCGGCAACTCGAACTATCCCGGCGCGCCGCTGAAGAACCCGGTGGCCGACGCCCGCGCGATTGCCGCGAAGTTCCGCGCGCTGGGCTTCGAAGTCCTGCACGGAGAAAACCTCAGCCAGCGAGGAATGACCCGCCTCGTCACCCGCTTCGGCGAGCGGCTGCCGGGACGGCAGGTCGGCGTCTTCTACTACGCCGGCCACGGTATGCAGGTGCGCGGCCGCAACTACCTGATCCCGATCGACGCCCAGATCACCAGCGAAGCCTCGGCGCGCAGCGAATCGATCGACGTCGATCAGGTGCTCGATCATCTCGCCACCTCCGGCAGCGGCGTCAACCTGGTGGTGCTCGACGCCTGCCGCAACAATCCCTTCGAACGGCGTTTCCGCAGCACCGCGGGTGGGCTGGCCCAGCTCGATGCGCCGAAAGGAACGCTGATCGCCTTCGCCACCGCCCCGGGCAAAGTCGCCTTCGATGGCGAAGGGGTGCACGGCACCTACACCAGCGCCCTGCTGAGGGTGCTCGACGAACCGGGACTCAACATCGAGTCGGTGTTCAAGCGCGTGCGCACCGAGGTTTCGCGGATCACCGGCGACCAGCAGATTCCATGGGAAGCCTCGTCGCTGACCGGCGAGTTCTATTTTGTCCCGGGACGGGTCGCCGCCGAGGCACCCAGGGCAGCCGATACGGAAATGCTGTTCTGGCAGTCGATCAAGGACAGCAGGGACGCGGATGACTTCACCGCCTACCTGAAGCGCTATCCCGATGGCGCGTTTGCCGACATCGCACGCAACCGCCTGCGCAAAGCCAAGCCGAATTGAACCGCAAGCCCCCGGCGCGCTCCCCCTCCTGCCGGGACCGGTACCCGGACGTGCGCACCGGCGCCGTTATGGCGTGTGATTTTCCCGCCGGCGGTCGATCTTGACCTCGGTGATCGGCGTCACCTCACCGCGTTCGTCCTGCTCTTCGAGCCTGACCGGGAAGCCCCAGAGCGTCGCCACATGTTTCAACATCGCGTCGCGGGTGTCGCCCAACGGACGCCCCTGGTAGCGGAAATGGCGCAAGGTCAGGGAGCGCTCGCCGCGCAGATCGACGTTCCAGACCTGGATATCAGGTTCCCGGCTGCCAAGATTGTATTGATCGGCCAGCGCCTGCCTGAGCGCCCGATAGCCCTGCTCGTCGTGGATCGCCTCGATGCGCAGCCTGGGCTCATCGGCGTCGTCGAGGATGTTGAAGAGGCGGAATTCGCGCATCAGTTTGGGTGACAGGTACTGGGCGATAAAGCTTTCGTCCTTGAAGTTGCGCATGGCGAAATCCATCGACGCGCGCCAGTCGCTCCCCGCCAGCTCGGGAAACCACTCGCGATCTTCCGCGGTGGGCTCCCGGCACATGCGCTGGATGTCGCGCCACATGGCAAAGCCCAGCGCATAGGGATTGATGCCGCCGAACTGCCTGCTGTTGAACGGCGGCTGGAACACCACGTTGGTGTGATGCTGGAGGAACTCCAGCATGAAGCCGTCGCCGAGCAGGTGCTGGTCGTAGAGATGGTAGAGCATGGTGTAGTGCCAGAAGCAGGCCCAGCCCTCGTTCATCAACTGGGTTTGCCGCTGCGGGTAGAAATACTGGCCGATCTTGCGCACGATGCGCACGATCTCCCGCTGCCAGGGTTCCAGCAGGGGTGCGTTCTTCTCGATGAAATACAGCAGATTTTCCTCGGGCTCCTCGGGAAAGCGTCGTTCCACTTCGGTCGCTTCCTTGGCCTGGCGCTGGGGCAGCGTGCGCCAGAGGTCATTGACCTGCGATTGCAGGTAGGTTTCCCGCTCCTTGCGGCGCTCGCGCTCCTTGACCAGGGACAGCTTTGGCGGCCGCTTGTAGCGGTCCACCCCGACGCTCATCAGCGCGTGGCAGGCGTCCAGCAGGCGCTCCACCTCGTCCTCGCCGTAACGCTCCTCGCACTCCGCGATGACGTTGCGCGCGAATACAAGGTAATCGATGATCGCCTCTGCCGACGTCCAGGTGCGAAACAGGTAGTTGCCCTTGAAAAACGAATTGTGGCCATAGGCCGCGTGGGCGATGACCAGCGCCTGCATGGGCAGCGTGTTCTCCTCCATCAGGTACACGATGCAAGGATCGGAGTTGATCACGATCTCGTAGGCGAGACCCATCTGGCCGCGCTTGTAACTCTTTTCGGTGGACAGGAAGTGCTTGCCGAAGGACCAGTGGTGATAGTAGACCGGCATGCCGATCGAGGCATAGGCATCCATCATCTGCTCGGCGGTGATGATTTCGAGCTGGTGGCGATAGCAGTCGAGGCCGTACTCGCCTGCAACGCGCCCGATTTCGCGGTCGTAGCGTTCGAGTGAGGCAAAGCTCCATTCGGATCCGGCAGGCAGGGCATGGGTCTTCTTGTTCATGGTGCGATCACGCCAGGCTCTTGCGGAACAGTTCACGGAACACCGGATAGATATCGGGCAAACCGGCGATCTGCTGCATGGCAAAGCGCTGCGGATGGTTTGCCTTGACTTTGGCATACTCGCGCCAGAGGTTCTGTGGCTCGCCGCCGGAGATCTCGATGTAGGCGTAGTACTGAATCAGCGGCACGATGCTGGCTTCCAGCATGTCCCGGCATTTCGGCGAATCGGCGTCCCAGTTGTCGCCGTCGGAGGCCTGGGCGCAATAGATGTTCCAGACATTGGAGGCATAGCGCTCGCGCACGACCCGCAGCATCAGTTCGAGCGCGCTCGACACCACGGTTCCCCCGGTCTCGCGCGAATGGAAGAAATCGTCTTCATCGACCTCCATCGCTTGCGTATGGTGACGGATGAAGACGATCTCGATGTGTTCGTAGGTCCGCGTCAGGAACAGGTAGAGCAGCATGAAAAAGCGCTTGGCGATCTGTTTCTTCTCGTCGTCCATCGAACCCGAGACGTCCATCACGCAGAACATCACGGCCTGGGTCGACGGCGCCGGGATGCGGATACGGTTGTTGTAGCGCAGATCGAAAGTATCGATGAAGGGCAAGGCCTCGATCCTGCGCAGCAGGCGGGCGATCTCGCTGCGCAGTTCGGCGGCCCGCTCGCTGTCGCCGTCGCCACACAGTTCCAGCTCGGCAAGCTCCGCCCTTAACGCGCGCAATGCCTTCTGATAGGGCCCGCCCGCCGCCAGGCGCCGCCCAGTGGCGCCGCGCAGGGAACGCACGACATTGATGTTGGCAGGCACCCCGGTCGAGGTATAGCCGGCGCGCACGCGCTTGTATTCGGCGATGCGGGCGAGCTGCGTCTTGACCAGGTGCGGCAGGGCCAGATCGTCGAAGAAGATGTCGAGGAATTCCTCGCGTGACAACGTAAACACGAAATCGTCGAGTCCCTCGCCCTCCAGGCTGGCGCCGCTGCCGCGACCTCCAGCGCCCTCCTCGGGCCGCTCTATTTCGTCGCCGGTGACGAAGCGGTCATTGCCCGGCTGCACCACGCTCCAGCGTCCGCCGCGACCATGGCGGAACTGCGGTTCCGAAATGTCTTTCGCCGGGATGCCGACTTTTTCGCCGTTGTCGATATCGGCGATGTTGCGTCGGGCGATGGCCTCCTGCACCGCCTTCCGGATCTGGCCCTTGAAGCGCCGGATGAAGCGGTTGCGATTGACGGCGCTCTTGTTCTTGCTGTCGTTGCGCCGGTCGATGATCTGAAGCATGCCGACCTCCCGTTCCGTTTTTCCGCCCGCCGCGGGACAACCGAGGCGCGGCGCCGCCTGCGGTGCTCAGGATGACTTGCGTACGCGCAGATACCATTCGGCCAGCAGACGGACCTGCTTCTCCGTGTAGCCCTTGGCCTTCATGCGATCCACGAAATCCTGGTGCTTGCGCTGGTCGTCGGCACTGGCCTTGCTGTTGAAGGAGATCACCGGCAACAGTTCCTCGGTGTTGGAGAACATCTTCTTCTCGATCACGACGCGCAGCTTTTCGTAGGAGGTCCAGGCCGGATTCATGCCGTCGTTCTTGGCCCTGGCGCGCAGCACGAAATTCACCACCTCGTTGCGGAAGTCCTTCGGATTGCTGATGCCGGCGGGCTTCTCGATCTTTTCCAGTTCGTCGTTGAGGGCGCTGCGATCGAGGATCTCGCCGGTGTTCGGATCGCGGAATTCCTGGTCCTGGATCCAGAAGTCGGCATAGGTGACGTAGCGGTCGAAGATGTTCTGGCCATACTCGGAATAGGACTCCAGGTAAGCCGTCTGGATTTCCTTGCCGATGAACTCGGCGTAGCGCGGCGCGAGGAACTCCTTGATGAATCCCAGGTAGCGCTGCTCCACCTCGGGCGGGAACTGCTCCTGCTCGATCTGCTGCTCCACCACGTACATCAGGTGCACGGGATTGGCAGCCACTTCGCGATGGTCGAAGTTGAACACCTTGGACAGTATCTTGAAGGCAAAGCGCGTGGACAGGCCCGTCATTCCCTCATCGACTCCGGCATAGTCGCGGTACTCCTGGTAGGACTTGGCCTTCGGATCGGTGTCCTTGAGATTCTCGCCGTCGTAGACCCGCATCTTCGAGTAGATCGCCGAGTTTTCGGGTTCCTTCAGGCGCGACAGCACGGCGAATTGCGCCATCATCAATAGCGTGTCCGGTGCGCACGGCGCCTTCGACAGCGAGGAGTTCGCCAGCAGCTTCTCGTAGATCTTGACCTCCTCGGAAACGCGCAGGCAGTAAGGCACCTTGACGATGTAGATGCGGTCGAGGAAAGCCTCGTTGTTGCGGTTGTTCTTGAAGGCCATCCACTCGGCCTCGTTGGAGTGCGCCAGGATCATGCCGTCGAAGGGAATCGCGCCGAAACCCTCGGTCCCCTTGTAATTCGCCTCCTGCGTCGCCGTCAGCAACGGATGCAGCACCTTGATCGGCGCCTTGAACATCTCGACGAATTCGAGCAGGCCGCGGTTGGCCAGGCACAGTCCGCCCGAATAGCTGTAGGCGTCGGGGTCGTTCTGCGAATACTCTTCGAGTTTGCGGATGTCGATCTTGCCCACCAGCGACGAAATGTCCTGATTGTTCTCGTCGCCCGGCTCGGTTTTCGAAACGGCGATCTGGCGCAGTACCGAGGGCCGCAGCTTGACTACGCGAAAGCGGGTGATGTCGCCGTTGAACTCGTGCAGGCGCTTGACCGCCCAGGGCGACATGACCGTATTCAGGTAGCGCCGCGGAATGCCGAAATCCTCTTCGAGAATGGGGCCATCCTCCTCGGGCTTGAACAGTCCCAGCGGCGATTCATGTACCGGCGAGTCCTTGATCGCGTAGAAAGGCTCTTTCTCGATCAGGGACTTGAGCTTTTCCGCCAGCGAGGATTTGCCGCCGCCGACCGGACCGAGCAGATACAGAATCTGCTTCTTCTCTTCCAGTCCCTGGGCCGCGTGACGAATGTAGGCGACGATGTTCTCAATCACCTCTTCCATACCGTAGAAGTCGCGAAACGCCGGGTAGATCTTGATGATCTTGTTGGCAAATATTCGCGAAAGGCGCGGATCGAGCCGCGTATCCACCAGTTCCGGTTCGCCGATGGCGGCAAGCATGCGCTCGGCAACGCTGGTATAGGCTGTCGGTTCCTGTCGGCACAGCTCAAGGTATTCCTGAACCGACATGTCTTCTTCCTGAGCGGCTTCATAACGGCCTTGATAGCGGGCGAAGATCGACATGACGCGCCTCCTCTCTCTGTTATGGATGGGTGCGGAAGAACTCCTGTGATTGGATATATAAACGATCAAAAGATTTCATGCGTTGACTTCTTTTATCGGCCAAATTTCACGGTGAATCAAGTTCTACTCCGTCGGAAAGAAATTCGATACCCTGAGCAAGCGGCAGATCGCTCCCCCAATTGATCGTATTGGTCTGGCGACGCATGTAGGCCTTCCACGCGTCCGACCCCGCCTCCCGGCCGCCGCCGGTTTCCTTCTCGCCGCCGAAGGCGCCGCCGATCTCCGCACCCGAGGTGCCGAGATTGACGTTGGCGATGCCGCAGTCGCTGCCGCCCGCCGCCAGGAATCTCTCGGCACGACGCAAATCAAGGGTGAACAGCGAGGACGACAAGCCCTGCGCCACGGCGTTCTGCATTTCCAATGCCTGGGCAAAATTTCGATACGGGATGACATACAAAATGGGCGCGAATGTTTCGCGCTGCACCACCGGCCATTCGTTCTCGGCGGCAATCAACGTCGGCCGCACGAAATAGCCGGCGCCCGCCAAGACGCTGCCGCCGAACAGCACCCGCCCACCGCAGGCCTCGGCTTCGGCAATCGCGGCGACAAACGCGCTGCGGGCGGGCGCATCGATCAGCGGCCCCATCAGCGTGCCTGCGGCCAGGGGATCGCCGACACAGACCTGAGCGTAGGCGGCAATCAGGCGTTCGACGACTTCGGCATAGCGCGATTCATGCACGATCAGGCGCCGCGTCGAGGTGCAGCGCTGGCCGGCGGTACCCACCGCACCGAACAGGATGGCGCGGACGGCAAGATCGAGATCGGCACTTTCATCGACGATCACCGCATTGTTTCCAGAACATTCGAGCAGGCTGCGGCCGAAGCGCGAAGCCACCATCGCCGCCACGCCGCGGCCGATGGCCGACGATCCGGTAAACGACAACAGCGGCAGACGCGGCTCGCCGGCAAGCCGTTCCCCCAACCCGGCATCGTCGGAAACCATCAGGCCGAACACGTCCTGCGCATCGTGCTGCCGCGCCACCCCACTGGCCAGGCGCTGGACCGCCAGCGCCGTCAGCGGTGCCTTGGGACTCGGCTTCCAGAGCACCGTGTCGCCGCAGACCGCCGCGATGAAGGCATTCCATGCCCACACCGCAGCAGGGAAATTGAACGCCGTGATGATGCCGACCGGCCCCAGCGGGTGCCATTGTTCGAACATCCGGTGCCGCCGACGCTCGGAGTGCATGGTGCTGCCGTATAGCTGACGCGAGAGCCCGACGGCGAAATCGGCGATGTCGATCATCTCCTGCACCTCGCCGTCGCCTTCGACCTTGATCTTTCCCGTTTCGAGCGAAATCAGGGTGCCGAGCAAATCCTTGTGTCGGCGCAACTCATCGCCGAGCGACCGGATCATCTCGCCCCGCCGGGGCGCCGGCACCTCGCGCCACTTCAGGAAGGCCGCCTGGGCGGCCGCCACGGTCGCCTCATAATCGGCGCTGGTGGTGCGCCGAACGTAGGCGATCACCCTGCCCTTGGCCGGGTTTTCCGAACCGAAGCCCTCGCCCGCAGCAACGACACGGTCGGCGATGCCAAGCCGCTCCAGGATATCCGTCGCGTCGGCGGTTTTCATTCGAGGCCTTCAGGCCGCCAGCGGAAAACCCGCCACGATCCGGTCCAAGGTCGCGGCGATGCGGTCGATGCCATCGTCGAGTTGGATTCGGTCAATGATCAGTGGCGGAGCGATTCGGATGACGGTGCCGTGCGTGTCCTTGCTCAACACGCCGGCATCGAGCAGTCGCAGGCAGGCGGTGTGCGCATCGACCACGGTCGGATCGAGTTCGATGCCGGCAAACAATCCGCGCCCCCTGACTTCACGTATCGCCGGATTGTTCAACTCACGCAGCCGCGCCAGCAGATGCAGGCCGAGTGCGGCGGAACGCGCGGGCAGGTCCAGTTCGACCAGCAAATCGAGCGCCTCCAGCGCCACCGCGGCAGCCAGGGCATTGCCGCCGAAGGTGCTGCCGTGGTCGCCGGGCGTGAATACATCCATGATCCGGCGGTCGGCGAGGAAGGCCGAGACCGGCAGCAGGCCGCCGCCCAGCGCCTTGCCCAGGATCACCGCGTCGGGCCGCACGCCTTCGTGCCAGGACGCCAGCAACTCTCCGGTGCGACCGAGGCCGGTCTGCACCTCGTCGCAGATCAGCAGGACGTCGTGGCGCCGGCAAATGTCGGCACAGCGCCGCAAATAGCCGTCGGGCGGTACGATGATGCCGCCTTCGCCCTGCACCGGCTCGACCAGGAAGGCCACCGTATCGGGTGTGATCGCCGCTTCGAGTGCGGCGTCGTCGCCGTAGGCAATCCGCTTGAAGCCGGCGGGAAAGGGACCGAAACCGTCGCGATACTGGGGTTCGGACGACATGCCGACAATGGCGATCGAACGGCCATGGAAGTTTCCATTGCAGGCGATGATCTCGGCGCGATCGACGGCGACCCCCTTGCTCCGGTAGCCCCACTTGCGGGCCGCCTTGAGCGCGGTTTCGACGGCTTCGAGTCCGGTATTGACCGGCAACGCGGCCTCGTAACCGAACACGGTTCCCAGTCGCGCCAGCAACAGCGGCAGGCGGTCGTTGAAATACGCCCGCGACGTGACCGCCAGGCGCTGCGCCTGCCGGGTCAGCGCGGCAACCAATTGCGGATGGCCGTGACCGAAGCTTGCCGCGGAGTAGGCCGACATCATGTCGAGATAGCGGCGTCCGGCCGTATCCCAGACATAGACTCCCTCGCCGCGCACCAGCACGACGGGCAGCGGCGCATAGTTGTGCGCGCCGTAGTGCTCCTCGATCTCCCGGCATTCGTCGCCACTCGGCGACGTCAGGGACTCCAGCAACGTGGCGACCAGCGCCGCGGTTCTGCCGTCGACGTCGCGATCAGGGTTGTACTCGGCGATTTCGATGGCCGCCAGTTGCGGATTGCGCGCCACGCTGCGCAGCGCGGTCGCCAGCGCCGCCCCCTCCAGGCCGTCCGGAGACGAGATGTTGACGCCCGGCGCATCGAGCGGATCGAAAGCATCGAGGTCGATCGAAATGCCGAAACTGCCGCCGCTCACATGCGTCAGCGCCTCGTCCAGCATGCACTGCACCCCACGCTGGCGAATCTGCTCCATGGTCACGATCCTTACGCCGAGTTCCTGAAGCAACAACCACTCTGAATCTTCGTAGCTGCGCACGCCGAAGACGCAACTGCGGCTCGCATCGATCACCGCTTCTTGGCTGTCCCAAGGGTTCGGACCGCGCCCCAGCACCGCCGCCAGCGGCATCCCATGCGGATTGCCGCTGAGGCTGGTGATACTGGTATGCGCGTCGAGATGGGCATCGATCCAGAGCAAGCCTTGCCGCGTGCCCTTGGCGCCTGCCACGCCACGCCAAGTACCCACCGCCGTCGAATGGTCGCCACCCATCACGACGGGCAATGCGCCGCTGCCGACGCAGGCCGCAACCCGTTCCTCGATTGTCTGGCCCAACTGGCGCAAGCCAACGTCGCGCGGCAAGTCAGCCTTTGAGGATGGCGCGATGATCGCGTCCCACCCGCATTCAATCCCGTTGCGACGAATGCCGACACCGACGTCGGCAATCTCCAGCGCAGCGGCCGCCCGCAGACTCGCCGCCCGCGTCCGCTCAGGCACACCGAACGCGCAGACCACGCCGATGAGGCGCACCGCACGCCGCTTGAAGGAGAATGCCCTGTCCATGACCGCCTCCCACCCTGCTACTAAAATAGTAGACAGGAAGTTTTGCAGGGCGTTCGCCGGATCGCTTATTGCGGGCATTTGACGCACGTGCGCGGCGCTGGCGGGTGATGGCGTTTGCCGACAACGCAGGCGCCGGAAAGGGGGTTGCTCATGCTGCGGCAGGCGATCAGGTACAGCTACCGACGCGAGGAGGCGGTCTGCGTCGCTGCGCTGGCTCGCGAGCTGGAAGGCATTGGCATGGACCGGCAGGCCGTAGCGAGCCATGCGCGCTCCCTCGTCGAAGAGGTACGACGACAGCGCCGGAAGGCGAGCGGCGTCGATCACCTGATGCACGAGTTTTCGCTGTCAAGCGAAGAAGGCGTCGCCCTCATGTGTCTGGCCGAAGCCCTGCTGCGTATCCCCGATGCGGCGACGGCAGACCGCCTGATCCGCGACAAGCTCAGCCACGGCGACTGGGAATCGCATCTGGGCGGCAGCCGGTCCTTGTTCGTCAATGCCACCGCCTGGTGTCTGATGCTGACCGGCAAGCTGCTTTCACCCCAGCGCCACGGCGCCCTTGCCGGTAGCTTGAGCCGACTGCTGATCGGGGGCGGCGAGCCGCTCATCCGCAAGGCGATCGACTTCGCCATGCGCCTGCTCGGCCAGCAGTTCGTGATGGGCAGGAGCATAAGCGCGGCACTGGCCCGCGCCGAGGCCAATGAAAGCCGCGGCTACACCCACTCCTTCGACATGCTCGGTGAAGCCGCGCTGACGGCGGCCGACGCCGAGCGCTACTACGATACCTATGCAGCAGCCATACACGCCATTGGTCAGGCCGGCAACGGACGCGGCGTGGTCGCCGGACCCGGCATCTCGGTCAAACTTTCAGCCTTGCACCCGCGCTATGTGCGCAGCCAGCGCGCGCGCGTCATGAGCGAGCTGCTGCCGCGCCTGAAGCGGCTGATGCTGCTCGCCAGGCAGTACGACGTGGGCCTGAATATCGACGCAGAGGAGGCCGACCGGCTGGAACTGTCCCTTGACCTGTTCGAATCCCTGGTCGCCGATCCCGATCTCGCTTCCTGGGATGGCCTCGGTTTCGTCGTCCAGGCCTACCAGAAACGCTGCGCCGCCGTGATCGACCTGCTGATCGCACTGGCACGCCGCCACCGGCATCGGCTGATGATTCGCCTGGTCAAGGGCGCCTATTGGGATACCGAGATCAAGCGCGCCCAGATCGAGGGTCTGGCCGATTACCCGGTGTTCACACGCAAAGTCCATACCGACCTTTCCTACCTGGTCTGCGCCGGCCGCCTGCTGGCAGCGCCGGATGCGATCTATCCGCAGTTCGCCACCCACAACGCCCAGACCCTGGCGACGGTGGTCGAGATGGCGCGCCAATGCGGCGTCGACGATTACGAGTTCCAGTGCCTGCACGGCATGGGCGAGCCGCTGTACGACCACGTCGTCGGCCCGGGCACGCGCGACAAGCGTTGCCGCATCTACGCACCGGTGGGCAGCCACGAAACCCTGTTGCCGTATCTTGTGCGCCGACTCCTGGAAAACGGAGCCAACAGTTCCTTCGTCAATCGCATCGTCGATGAGACGGTGTCGATCGACCAACTGATCGAAGATCCCTTGCTGCAGGTAGCGCGGGAGGGCGGCGGACGGCACCCGGCGATACCGCTACCGCCCGATCTTTTTGGCTCGCGACGGGCCAATTCGGCGGGCCTCGATCTGGCGGACGAAACCACCGTCGCCGGCCTGGAGCACGAGCTGGCCGACCTCGCCGGCAGATGCTGGCGCGCACGGCCGCTGCTGGCGGACGCCGCCGAATCCGCCGCCATCGAGCAAACCGTGCATAACCCGGCCGATCGCAGGGACGAGATCGGCACGGTGATCGAGGCCGATATCGCGATGGTCGAGCGCGCGCTGGCCGCAGCGGATGCCTGCGCCAGGACTTGGCACGAGACGCCTGCGACCGAGCGCGCCGCCGCCTTGCTGCGCGCCGCCGCTCTGCTGGAAAGTCATCGCAGCGAATTGATCGGCCTCTGCCTCCGCGAAGCCGGCAAGACCTGGGGCAACGCGGTGACCGAAGTCCGCGAAGCGGTGGATTTCTGCCGTTACTACGCGGAACAACTGACGAACGGCCGGTTTCCGGGCTCCACGACTGCACCGGGAGCGGTGGCCTGCATCAGCCCCTGGAATTTTCCCCTGGCGATTTTCATCGGCCAGGTCAGTGCCGCCCTCGCCGCCGGCAGCCCGGTGATCGCCAAACCTGCCGAGCAGACGCCCCTGATCGCCTGTTTCGCCGTCGACTTGCTGCGGCAGGCCGGCATTCCGCGCGCAGCCCTGCAATGCCTGCCGGGCCGCGGTGAAACCATCGGCGCCGCCCTGACCGCCGACCGGCGCGTGCGCGGCGTGCTGTTCACCGGCTCGACCGAGGTGGCGCGGCTGATCAACCAAAGCATCGCCGACCGCGACGCGGTGCGCCTGATTGCCGAGACCGGAGGCCAGAACGCAATGATCGTCGATTCGTCGGCGCTGCCGGTACAGGTGGTGTTCGACGTGCTGACGTCCGGCTTCGACAGCGCCGGGCAGCGCTGTTCGGCGCTGCGCG
>Ga0154354_1121_pt1 | contig 19454 bp, 22 predicted proteins | sample RifGroA2_FD_115882 | JGI IMG/M metagenome (GOLD analysis project Ga0154354, IMG submission 115882) | Rhodocyclales bacterium GWA2_65_19
AAGCGGCGCTGCTCGCCTTGCGCTGGCCGCGGCCCGCGGCAGGCTCATTGCGGGTGGTGCACATTGGCGACAAATCGAGTTCGGTCGAGCATGATGACCATTACATGCGGGAGTTCGACTGGCGGCCGCTGGTCAACCTGCCGTCGCGCAAGCCAGGCACTTTCGACGACTGGAAAAAGGCCGTCCTGGACGTACAAGGCAAGACCGATTTCATCCTTACCACCAACTATCGCAAGATCAGTCGCAGCGCGGACGACCGCGCCCTGGTGCCGCCTGAGGAAGTCGTCGCCTGGACGCTCGCCAACAGCAAGGTTCCCGTGATCGGTACCAATGGATTCTTTGTCGAGGATGGCGGTGAACTGGCGATCGGCACGTCCCCTTTCGAGCAGGGCGAGGTTGCCACGCGCATGGCCATCAAGCTGCTCGAAGGGCAGGCCGCCACGGCGATTCCCCACGCCAGCCCGCGCCAGTTTGTGGTCTATATGCGTAGCGTCAGGCTGCGGCAACGCGGCATGGAATTGCCGCCGCTCTATGAAGCGTTTGCCCGCGCCACCAACAACGATTTTCCTTGACCGCCGGGTCTGTCCGGCCAAGACGCGAACCGTGGCGCGCCTATTGCTCTAACGCGCCCGCTTCACCGCGCGCTTGAAGGCGATGTCGAATTCCTGCTGCAGGATCACCGGAAATGCGGCCGACAGCGAACTGATGGCGAGAGGTCGCAACTGCTCGAAAATCGTTTTGAGTTCGCGCGACGGATGACTGCCGCCCTTGCCGCCGCTACCACCATGGGCGCGCCACAGGCGCAGGAACAGCAGGTTTACGTAGACCCGCGCAATGGCGCGCGAATGCTTGACCAAGGACTCTTCCAGATCGAGTACGGTGCTCATTGGGATGCCCAGCAAGGCGAGCTGTTCGCCGATGCGATCGAGCGATGGACTAAGAATCTCGATTTCCTCCGGTTGGCCGGGTTCCTTGGGCAGATCCCGATACAGCCCGACCTTTCGTGCCCGGCTGCGCAATTGCGCCGTCGCCTGGCGACCCCATTTGGCGCCAAGCGAGCTTAGCGGACGAACCACCGGCTCTTCGACCGTGAAGAATCCCTGCGTCAGCGATCGTGTCATAAGGGAGATCTCCTGCCATGAAACATCCCCGGCGCGGTTGAGTATCTGGCCGATGGCCTCAAGCCCGAAGCCATGTCCGCGCATATCGCGAATCAGTTCCAGGCGTGCGATATGGTGCTCGTCGTAAAGGCCCAGCCGGCCGCGCAACTTGGGTTTTGGCAGCATGCGGCTGGTTTGGTAGGCGCGGATGTTGCGTACCGAGAATCCCGTGCGCTGGGCAAGCTCCTCGATGGTAAGCGACAGCCGTTCGCTGGTCGCCGGGGCCGCGCGAGCGGCTTTTGTTTTGGGCATGGCGGTAACTCCTCTAGTCAGCTTCACATACTACAGCCTTGATGTTACATTGCACGTGCAATATTAACCAACCGCCAGAAGAATAGAGGAGTCAGGATATGGACAAGTTGTGGCTCAAGCAGTACCCGGCCGGTGTGCCTGCGGAAATCGACGTCAATCAATATGAAACCGTATCGCAGGTGCTTGAGGAGTCGATGAAGAAATACGCCGCGCGCACCGCCTTCATCTGCATGGGCAAGACCGTTACCTACAGCCAGCTCGACACCCTGTCGCGCAATCTCGGCGCTTGGCTCCAGTCGCGCGGCATCGCACCGGGCGGCCGGGTCGCAATCATGATGCCGAACATCCTGCAATATCCCGTCTGTGTCGCAGCGATCCTGCGCGCCGGTTTTGTCGTGGTCAATATCAATCCGCTGTACACGCCGCGCGAACTCGAGCACCAGCTCAAGGACAGCGGTGCCGAAGCAATCATCATCATCGAGAATTTCGCCACCACACTGGAGAAAGTCGTTGCCCACACTCCGGTAAAGCATGTGGTGGTCGCCAGCATGGGCGACTTGCTGGGCGGGCTCAAGGGCACGCTGGTGAATTTTGTCGTGCGCCGCGTGAAGAAGATGGTTCCGCCGTGGTCCCTGCCGAATTCCGTGCGCTTCAACAGCGCCGTGGCGCAGGGCGGTTCCCAGACACTGAAGCCGGTAACGCGGACGCGGGACGACGTCGCCTTCCTGCAATACACGGGAGGCACCACCGGCGTTTCGAAGGGCGCAACGTTGCTGAACCGGAATATTGTCGCCAACATGCTTCAGGTCGAGGCCTGGATGCAGCCCGCCGTCAACACGCATACGGAAACGCAGATCAACTTCGTCTGTGCGCTGCCGCTGTATCACATCTTCGCGCTGACGGTCTGCAACATGATCGGGGTGCGCACCGGTTCCTGCAACCTGCTGATCCCGAATCCGCGCGACATTCCCGGCTTCGTCAAGGAGCTGGCGACCTTCAAGTTCAACGTCTTTCCCTGTCTCAACACGCTGTTCAATGCGCTGGCGCACAACCCGGAATTCGCCAAACTGGATTTTTCCAGTCTCAAGATCAGCCTGGGCGGCGGCATGGCGACGCAGCGCGCGGTCGCCGAAAAGTGGATGGCGCTGACGGGCAGCGCCATCGTCGAAGGCTACGGCTTGTCGGAAACCTCGCCGGTGGCCACTTGCAACGTGGCCAATCTCAGGGGCTTCACCGGCACCATCGGCTTGCCCGTATCCTCGACCGAAATCGCCATCCGCGACGAGAATGGCGCCGATGTTCCGCTTGGCGAATCCGGCGAAATCTGCATTCGTGGACCGCAGGTGATGGCGGGCTACTGGAACCGGCCGGACGAAACCGACAAGGTGATGACCGCCGACGGATTCTTCAAGTCGGGCGACGTCGGCATCATGGATGAGCAGGGCGCAACCCGCATCGTCGATCGCAAAAAGGACATGGTGCTGGTTTCGGGATTCAACGTCTATCCGAGCGAGGTCGAGGAGGTCGCCATGCATCACCCCGGCGTGCTGGAAGCCGCCGCAATCGGCGTTCCCGACGAACATTCGGGCGAAGTGGTGAAGTTGTTCATCGTCAAGAAGGACCCGACGCTTACCGAAGGTGTCTTGCAGGAGTTCCTCAAGGAACAGCTTACCGGCTACAAGCGGCCGAAATACATCGAGTTCCGCACCGAACTGCCGAAGTCGCCGGTGGGGAAGATCCTGCGCCGCGAGCTGCGGCCCAAGAGCTGACCCCTTTGCCGTGTCCGGGCAGATGCTCCTGCGCGGGGCAGGCGAGGTCTGCCCGCGTAGCCGAAGCCCGGGCATGCAAGGCTCCGGTGTGCAGGGCGCATCGGACAAAAGTCGGCGTCCTGCCGACGCCGACTTTTGTGCCAGAATCGGCCCTCGCCACGGAGAAGCCAATCAATGCGTTTTGTCGTCACTCTGCTTGTCGGCCTGTTGCTGGCCACCGCTGCCAACGCGCTGTCCCTGGCCGATATTTCCGGCAGGGATGCCAGCGGCGGCCTCAAGGAAGCGCTGACGCAGGGGGCGGCCAAGGCCGTTGCGGTGCTGGGGCGGCCGGACGGCTTTCTCGGTAATCCCAAAGTCAGGATTCCCTTGCCCGAAAGCGTGCAGAAGATCGAGGGTGTGATGCGCGGGCTCGGCATGGGCAAGCAGGCTGACGAGCTGCTCACCGCCATGAACCGCGCCGCCGAAGCGGCGGTACCGCAGGCCAAGCTGCTGCTGGTGAATTCCATCAAACAGATGTCGGTCGAGGACGCCAAAGGGATTCTGTCCGGCGGCGAGGATGCAGCGACCCAGTACTTTCGTCGCACCACCTCCGGGCCGCTGGCGGAAAAGTTCGTGCCCGTGGTACGCAAGGCGATCACGCGCGTCAAACTCGCCGAAAAGTATGACCAGGTGGCCGGCAAGGCCGCAAAGCTGGGGCTGGTGCGCGAGCAGGACGCCCACCTCGAAAATTATGTTACGCAGAAGACCCTGGATGGCCTTTACCTTATGATTGCCGAGGAGGAGAAGGCGATTCGCAAGAATCCTGCGGACGCCGTTGGCCGCCTGGCGAAGAAGGTGTTCGGCGCACTTAACTGAACGGAACTTATTATGAAAATTGATTTGCGCACGATCTACCGCTTTCAGCCGATCAACTACTCCGGTGCGCTGCCAGCTGGCGGTGACGTGTATTACGAATGTGAATGCGGCGATATTGTAAGTTCCGTCAGCTTCGTCAAGGCGGCCTGCAAATGCGGCAATTTGGCGGGTGGCGACGGCAGCGTCACCGTTCATTCGTCCGAGAAGGTGAAGCCGCTGCGCGGCAAGCTGCGCTGAATTCAGGATTCGGCCCGCCGGCTTGCTGTCGGATTTACGGCACCGGCCACCCCTGTGCTGCATGGCGCGGGGACAATTTCACCCGGGAACATTGCATTGGTCAAACTGAATGCGGCTCAACTTGAAGCCGTGCGCCACCTTGAGAGTCCGCTGCTGGTACTGGCGGGGGCAGGCTCGGGCAAGACGCGGGTCATCACGCACAAGATCGCCTACCTGGTTGATGATTACGGCATAGCACCGTCGCACATTGCGGCCATCACCTTCACCAACAAGGCGGCGAAGGAGATGAAGGAGCGCGTCGGCAAGCTGATCGGGGGGCGCGCCGAAGGACTGATCGTCAGCACCTTTCATGCCTTGGGCGTGCGCATCCTGCGCCAGGAAGCGGCCAAGCTGGGCCTCAAGCGGGGCTTCTCGATACTCGATGCTGCGGATACCTCGGCATTGTTCCAGGAGCTCGCCGGCAATGTCGACAAGGGCCGGCTGCGCGCCCTGCAATCGCGTATCTCGTTATGGAAGAACCAGCTCGTGGATCCGGCGGCGGCGTTGAAGGATGCGGCCGACGAAATCGAATCCGTCGCCGCGCAGCTGTATGCCGATTACGAGCGCACCCTGCGCGCCTACCAGGCGGTGGATTTCGACGACCTGATCCGCCTGCCGGTGTCGCTCTTCGTCGAGCATGAGGAAGTCGCGCAACGCTGGCGCAGTCGGCTCTGGCATCTGCTGGTGGACGAATACCAGGACACCAACCGCGGCCAGTATCGGCTGCTGCAATTGCTGACCCAGGGCCGGGACTCTTTCACCGCCGTGGGCGACGACGACCAGTCGATCTATGCCTGGCGTGGCGCCGACAGCGAGAACCTGCGCTTGTTGCGCGACGACTACCCGAGCCTGAAAGTGGTCAAGCTCGAGCAGAACTACCGATCCACTGCGCGCATCCTGAAAGCCGCCAATGCCCTGATCGCCAACAACCCGAAATTGTTCGAGAAGCAGTTGTGGTCGGAACATGGGCAGGGCGACGCGATCCATATCCAGACCTGCCGCGACGGCGATCATGAAGCCGAGTGGGTCGGCTCGCGCCTGTCCGCCCACCGCTTCGAACGGCGCACCAGGTTTTCCGATTACGCGATCCTGTATCGGGGCAACCACCAGGCGCGCGCCATCGAACAGCAGCTGCGCGCGCAACGCATTCCCTATGCCATCTCGGGCGGGCAATCCTTCTTCGAGCGTGCCGAAATCAAGGACATTACCTGCTATCTCCGGCTGCTGGCCAACCAGGACGACGATCCTGCCTTCATCCGCGCCGTGACCACGCCCAAGCGCGGCATTGGCGGAACCACGCTGGAGGCGCTCGGACGCGCCGCCGGACGGCGCCAGCAAAGCTTGTTCGCCAGCATCTACGCACCCGGACTGGACGCCGAACTCAACCTCAAGCAGCGCACCGCCTTGCGCGAATTCGGCGATTTCGTCACTCGTATCGAACAGCGGGCGGCTACTGCCCCTGCTGCTCAGGTGCTGGACGATCTGATCAAGGCCATCGCCTACGAAAGCTGGCTGTTCGAGTCGCTTGAAGTGCGCGAGGCGGAGAACAAATGGGCCAATGTGAGTGATTTTGTCCAGTGGCTGGGCCGGAAGGGTGCGGAGGAAGGCAAGACCCTGCTTGAGCTGGCCCAGTCCGTGGCCTTGCTGTCGATGCTGGACAAGAACGAGGGCGAGCAGGATGCCGTGCAGCTCGCCACCCTGCATGCGGCGAAAGGCCTGGAGTTTCGCCACGTCTTCCTGGTGGGAGTCGAGGAAGGCCTGCTGCCCCACCGCGACTCGCTCGAACCGGCCAAGCTGGAGGAGGAGCGCCGGCTGATGTATGTCGGCATCACGCGGGCGCAGGCCAGCCTTACCGTGACCTGGTGCGAGCGACGCAAGCAGGGGCGCGAATCGATGCCGCGCGAACCTTCGCGCTTCATCGTGGAAATGGGCGAAGCAACGCAGCAGGCGGCAACGCAACGGAACACAGTGCCGGACGCCGGCACCGCCCGCGCCAAGGCGGCTCAATTGCGCGCGATGCTCGCCGGCAAGCGATAGAAGGGAGTGAAGCGGCAGCGGAGCCGCACATCAATGCAGCCCGCCGGCAAGCTTCCGGCGGTGCTTACTTCGCGGCGGGTTCCTTGAGATTGCCGCCGGACTTGTTCGCGATATAGACAATGGCACGCGCCAGTTCGGTATCGTTGGCATCCGAACCGCCCTTGGGCGGCATGGCGTTCTTGCCGGCAATAGCCGACTTCAACAGGCCGTCGAGTCCCAGCGCGATGCGCGGCGCCCAGGCACCCTTGTCGCCCAGCTTGGGCGCGTTGGCAACACCCGCGTCATGGCAGGCGGAGCAGATCGCCTTGTACAACTGCTCGCCGCTGCGCTCGCCGCCCGCGGCGCCGGCGGATGGTGCCGCAAGCTCGACACGGGCTACCGGGGCAATGCGGCTGTTGGCGGCTTCTTCGTTACCCTTTGGACGCCCGCCCATGGCAAAAACGCTTACGGAGAGCACGAGCGCGCCGACGCTTGCGAGGGCACGGATATTCGACTGGAACATGAGCAACCTTCCGGGAATACGAGGTTTCAGGGGAGGCCGACGCCAGCAACATCGGCGTCGGGCCGTAACTAAACGTCAAAAGAGGGGACGGATTATAGCGGATTCGCCTGCCCCGCAATGGACGCCGCCACCTGAACGGGTTATGCTTCGCCCCCTCGCGCGCTCGTAGCTCAATGGATAGAGTACTGGCCTCCGAAGCCAGGGGTTGTGGGTTCGATCCCCGCCGAGCGCGCCAGCACTTCCGTCTGACGTTGCGCTCAACGTCACAGACCATTCCGACGGTGCTCCTTGACCTGTGCTTTGCCTGTCTGGTCGGGGCTCATTTTGCGCTCGGAAATCCCCCGTGAATTTGCGACAATCCGACATCGCCAATCTCGCGCGAGTCGGCCACGAATCCCGCACCCCTGGAATGTTCGTCCATGACAGCACTTGCAACCACTGGTATTTCAACCGTGATCGAATGGACTCCGGCGTTGAGCACCGGCGTGGCATTGCTCGACGAGCACCACAAGGCGATTTTCCAGTGGCTCGCCGAACTGGAAAGCGCCACCATCGATGAACGTACCCTTTTTGGCGTTTACGCGATCACCCGCCTGAAGCACTATATGCGGGAGCATTTCGCTGCCGAGGAAGCCCTGATGAAGGCCGCGGGCTATCCCGATCTGGCGGCGCACATGGCGGAGCACGCCGAGTTTCGAGCCAAGCTGGCGGAGCTCCAGCTCAAATCGATCGGGCAGGACATTTCGATCGATACCGTGAGATTCCTCAGGGGCTGGCTCACCAATCACATATCCAAGACCGATATGGCGTATGTGCCGTACTTGAAGTCGTAGCAAGCGCGATGACTGCCGGTCCGGCTCGATGATTTTCCTTGCCGCAACGGAAGTCCCTGTCCCGGGGCGAAGCCAATCAGGATCACCGCCGGCCTGGCGGCGCTGGCGGGGGAGTGTTGGCGCCAATGCCCTTGTCATCAGCGCGTTGCTGCTGCCGATGGGCTGTGCTCCGGTGGGTGCGCCGAGGCCGACGGAGAGGTCCGCCGACCGTTCGCATCCGTCACCTGCCGCCCACGGCGAGATGCCGATCTGGCGCTTTCATGACTTGGCCGAGGCAAACCAGCCCTTGATCTTGTTGCGCAGCCCGGCCGGCTTCTCGCTGGCGTTCGAGTCGGCGCGTGCGAAGCTCATCCATGCCGTGGCATTGAAGATCGTTGCCGTCGCCGGCAAGGGGGAAGCGCCGGACTGGCTTCTGGTCGGGACGCCCTCGATCAACGCTTTTGCGACCTATCAGAATGGCCGGCCGGTGATCGCCGTCACGCTCGGCATGGTGAATCTGCTGAAAGATGACGAGGGAGCGTGGGCTGCCCTGATCGGGCACGAGCTCGCGCATTTCCGCCTGGGCCATCATCAGGCGCGACGATCCCGCCAGGAAGCGGTCGAGCTGGGCAGTTCGCTCGCCGGACTGGTGCTTTCCGCGGCCGGGCTCGGCATTGGCAGCGTCGCCGCCGACGCGACCGGGACACTGGTGGAGCGCTCCTTCAGTCGCGACGACGAGCGCGATGCCGACCGTGCCGGGCTCGGCTATGCGCGCCTTGCTGGCTTCGATCCGCAAGGAGCGATGCGTCTGCAGGAACGCTTGTTGAGCGTCAGTCGGGAATCCGCCTTCGCCTTTCTCAGCACGCATCCCAGCGGTCGGGACAGGGTGGAGACCATACGACGCCTGCTCGAGGAGTTGCCGCAAAGCGGGCGCGAGACGCCCGCTACTCAGGACTTGGTCAAATAGGGTGCGTCGATCCGATCGTTCCGCCGCTACGTCCTCGCGCCTGGCATATGCGGCCGCTACCGCTGGTTCCGCGGCGGCTTCCTTGCCCGTGCGCAGGAGGAACGCGACGTGGGGATACTCGGGAAGTGACTGAGAGATTACAATGACGGCACCCATGGAAACCGTCAGTCTCGCCAACCATTTCCTGATTGCCATGCCCGCCATGGCCGATCCCAATTTTGCGCGCACGCTGACCTACATCTGCGAGCACAACGCGGACGGCGCCATCGGCATCATCGTCAATCGTCCGATCGACATGAATCTCGCCGGACTGTTCGATCGGGTCAGCATCCCGCTTGAAGATCAACAAGCCGAGGCGCGCTTTGCCGACCTGCCGGTGTATTTCGGCGGGCCGGTACAAACCGATCGCGGTTTCGTCCTGCACCGGCCCGCCGGCAAATGGCAATCCTCGCTGAATGTCAGCGAGAGCATCGCGCTGACCAGTTCGCGCGACATCCTCCAGGCCATGGGCAGCACCGGCGAGCCGGCCGAAGTGCTGGTCAGCCTTGGCTATGCCGGCTGGACCGCCGGGCAACTGGAATGGGAGTTGTCGCAGAACGCCTGGCTGACGGTAGAAGCCGATGTCGGCATCATCTTCGCGGTGCCCCCCGAAGAACGGCTGCCGGCGGCGATGCAACTGCTCGGCGTGGATTTCGCCAACCTCTCCGAAATTGCGGGCCATGCCTGAGGCCGAGGGCTCGGTGCTGGCATTCGATTTCGGCACCAAGCGCATCGGCGTCGCGGTCGGCACCCAGCTCGCCGCCGGCCGGCTGGGCTCGGCGCGAGCCCTGACCACCATCGCCGACGAGGCCAATGACGCCCGCTTTGCCGCCATCGCCGGCTTGATCGCGGAGTGGCAGCCGGTCCTGCTGCTGGTCGGCCGTCCCTTGCATGAGGATGGCACGTCGCACGAGATGACCGCGCGCTGCGAACGCTTCGCCAATCGGTTGCGCGGCCGCTTCCGTCTGCCGGTGGAAGACGTCGACGAGCGCTACAGCTCGCTTGCCGCCGACGCCGAACTGCGTCAGCGCGGCCTTTCCTGGCAGCAGCGCAAGGCCGAACTCGACGCCGAAGCTGCACTCATCATTCTTCAAAGCTGGTTTGATGCCCATGCCCACAAACAAGCAACTGCCTGACGCCGAGGCGCTCTGCGCTGCGCTCGCCGAGTCGATGCGCGGTCGCGTCGATCCGGCCGCGACCGCGCTGGTCGGTATCCACACCGGCGGCGTTTGGGTCGCCGAGCGTTTGCATGCGGCGCTGGGCCTGAAAATCCCGCACGGCTCGATCGACGTGTCGTTCTATCGCGACGACTACCATCAGCGCGGCCTGCATGCCAACGCCAAGACGTCGCAGATTCCCTTCGATGTCGACGGCGCGCACATCGTCATCGTCGATGACGTGCTCTACACCGGCCGTACCATCCGCGCGGCGATGAACGAACTGTTCGATTACGGCCGGCCGGCAAGAATCGACCTCGCCGTGCTGACCGACCGCGGTGGCCGCGAACTGCCCATCGCTCCCAGTTTCTGTCCGCATTCGATGAGTTTGCCCACGGCGCAGATGCTGGCGCTGGAACGGGACGTCGATGGCGGGCTTTCCTTCCGGCTGATCGACAAATGAACGCATTCGGCACGCAACAGAATCCACAACTCAACGGCCACGGCGAGTTGCAGCATCTGCTGACCATCGAGGGTTTGCCACGCGAGGTGCTGATGCGGATTCTCGATACCGCGGCGCCGTTTACCGAAGTCGCCGAGCGCGAAGTCAAGAAAGTGCCGCTGTTGCGCGGCAAGAGCGTGTTCAACCTGTTCTTCGAGAATTCGACGCGCACCCGCACCACCTTCGAGATCGCAGCGAAGCGTCTTTCAGCCGACGTCATCAACCTCAACATCAACACCTCCTCGGCGAGCAAGGGCGAGACCCTGCTCGACACGACGGACAACCTCGCCGCGATGCAGGCCGACATGTTCGTCGTGCGCCACGCCTCCTCCGGCGCGCCTTATCTGATCGCGCAGCATCTGGCCGCCACCGGGCGCGACCACATCCACGTCGTGAATGCCGGCGACGGCCGTCATGCGCATCCGACGCAGGGCCTGCTCGACATGTACACCATCCGCCATTACAAGACGGATTTCACCCAGCTCACCATCGCCATCGTCGGCGACGTGCTGCATTCGCGCGTGGCGCGCAGCCAGATCCATGCCCTGACCACGCTGGGCGTGCCCGAAGTGCGCGTCATCGCGCCCAAGACGCTGCTGCCGACCGGCGTCGAACGGCTCGGCGTGCGGGTCTTCAACGACATGCGCGAAGGTCTGCGCGGTGTCGATGTGGTCATGATGCTGCGCCTGCAGAACGAACGCATGCAGGGCGCCCTGCTGCCCTCGACCCAGGAGTATTTCAAGTCCTACGGCCTGACACCGGAAAAGCTGGCGCTGGCCAAGCCCGACGCCATCGTCATGCATCCGGGGCCGATGAATCGCGGCGTGGAAATCGATTCGGCGGTGGCCGACGGCGGCCAGGCGGTGATCCTGCCGCAGGTCACTTTCGGCATCGCGGTGCGCATGGCGGTAATGGCGATGCTGGCGGGGAACTGAGATGAAGATACATATCCGCAACGGCCGCCTGATCGACCCGGCGAGCAAGACCGACAAGCTTCTCGACCTGTTCATTGCGGCGGGACGAATAGTCGGCGTTGGCGCCGCGCCGGCCGGCTTCGAAGCCAACAGCGTGCTGAACGCGACGGGCTGCATCGTCTGCCCCGGCCTGGTCGACCTCGCGGCAAGGCTGCGCGAGCCCGGCTTCGAGTACAAGGCCACGCTGGAATCCGAAATGGCCGCCGCCGCCGCCGGGGGCGTGACGCGCCTGGCCTGCCCGCCGGATACCGATCCGGTGCTGGACGAGCCGGGACTGGTGGAAATGCTGACCCATCGGGCGCGCTTGCCGGAGTTTGCCCACGTGCATCCCGTCGGCGCCTTGACCACGCAACTGGAAGGCAAGTCGCTCACCGAGATGGCGGAACTCAACGAGGCGGGTTGTGTCGCCTTCGGCCAGGCCAATCGCGCCATTGTCGACACGCAGGTCCTGCTGCGCGCCATGATGTACGCGGCGACCTTCGACTTCCCGGTCTGGCTGCAGGCGCAGGACCCCTTTCTGGCCAGGAAGGGCGTCGCCCATGACGGCGAAGTCGCGGCTCGCCTGGGGCTGGCCGGGATTCCGGTGGCGGCGGAAACCATCGCGCTGGCCACCATATTGCATCTGGCGCGCGAGACCGGCGCGCGGGTGCACGTGACCCGCATTTCGTCGGCCGCCGGCGTCGAGATGGTCGTCGCCGCACGCGCCGCCGGGATTGCGGTGACCTGCGACGTGGCGATTCATCATCTGCATCTGTGCGAGATGGATATCGGTTTTTTCAACGCCCATGCCCGCCTCGACCCGCCGCTGCGGTCAGTGCGCGATCGCGAGGCTTTGCGCACGGGGCTAGCGTCGGGCGCGATCAACGCATTGTGCTCGGATCACACGCCGGTCGATGACGACGGCAAGCAAATGCCATTCGACGAAGCCGAGGTCGGCGCCACGGGTCTCGAACTGCTGCTGCCGCTGACGCTCAAGTGGGCCCAGGAAGTCAAACTGCCACTGGTGACGGCGCTGGCCCGTGTCACTTCCGATCCGGCGCGCATCCTCGGCGTCAAGGCCGGCAGTCTGGCCTCAGGCGCGGTGGCCGATATCTGCGTGTTCGACCCGGCGGCGGCGTTCCGGGTCAGCCGCGAGAACCTGAGAAGCCAGGGCAAGAACACGCCTTTCCTCGGCTCCGAGTTGCCTGGCCGCGTGCGCTACACGCTGATCGGCGGCCATCTGGCCTACGACGGCACCCTTAACTGAGGCGCTGCTTCACCACGGCGGGATCGGCGCCATCGATGTGCACGCGCTTGGCGCGCGAGGTGTCGCCGCTCACCAGGCTCAATGCCGTCTTGGCGACTCCCAACCGCTCGGCGAGAAACGCGATCAGGCAGGCATTGGCCTTGCCATCGACCGGCGGCGCCGCGAGGCGGATTTTCAGCGCTTCGCCGTGCAGGCCCACCACTTCGGTTTTCTTGGCGCCGGGCTGGATATGCAGTCGCAGCGTGACTCCCTTGCCGTCGGCGACCAGCCAGCTCATCACATCAGCATCAAGGGCATTACGCTGTTGCGCAGGCCGGCGACGACAAACAGGGCTATTTGCAGCACCAGCAACAAGGCCAGCGGCGACAGGTCCACGCCGCCGACGGGCGGAATGATGCGGCGAAACGGTCGCAGCAGCGGATTGGTCAGCGTGTTGAATACTCCGGCCAGCGGCGCGTAGGGGTTCACCCAGGAAAACACTGCCGAGATCAGCACTGCCCCCATTACCAGGTACAGGCCGATCTTCACTACCTCCAGCGCTGCCAGCAGGGCGACCACAAGAGTCGGCGCCGGCGAGACGGCGAGCAGCATGCCGGAGAGCCCCAGCGCAATGCCCTGATAAGCCATCTGCCACAGCCAGGCCAGCAGCAGGCTGGCCATGTCGAAGCCGAACAGTCCGGGAATCAGGCGCCGCAACGGACGCACCATCCAGTCGGTGACGGCGATGATGAACTGTCCCAGCGGGTTGCGAAACGGCGTCCGCGCCCACTGCATCGCAAAGCGCACCAGTAGCGCCAGCGTCATGAAACCGCAGACGGTATCGAGGATGAACAGGATGATCTGCACCAGCATCAGTCTTTGCCCAGTATGTCGCCCAGCTCGCGTCCGCGCGCCTCGGCAGCCATGATGCCGTGCTCGATGGCGCCGGCAATGCCGCTGGCGCCGAACGACAGCAGGGCCGCTTCGGTGGTGCCGCCCTTGGAAGTCACGCGTTCGCGCAAGGTCGAGATCGATTCGCTGCTCTGCTCGGCCAGGCGGGCGGCGCCGAGAAAGGTTTCGACGGTCAACTGGCGCGCGGCTCGCGGCTCGAAACCCAGGTTGAGCGCGGCCGCTTCCATGGCTTCGAGGAAGTAGAAGACGTAGGCCGGACCACTGCCGGAGACCGCCGTGACGGCGTCCATCTTCTCCTCGTTCTCGATCCAGACCGTGCTGCCCACCGCCTTGAGGATCTTCTCGGCCGTGGTGCGTCCCTCAAGATCTACTGTCGGATCGGCACACAAGCCGGTAATGCCGGCGCCGATCAAGGCCGGCGTGTTGGGCATGGTGCGCACCAGTTTGTCGTAGTTGCCCAGCCAGCGTGAAATATCGGTCATGCGCAGGCCGGCGGCGATGCTGATCACCAGTTGATTGCCGAGCTTGCCGCGAAACGGCGCGACAGCTTCTTTCAGCTGCTGCGGCTTGACTGCCAGCACCAGGACTTCGCAGTTCAGGGCTGCCGCATCCACTGCCGCCGCGCAGCGCACGCCGAAGGCATCGGTGAGCCTTTCGCGTGCGGCTTCGAAAGGCTCCACAACCTGTATGCCGGCGGCGGAAAAGCCCTGCTTGCGCAGGCCGCCGATCAGGGCGACCGCCATGTTGCCGCCGCCAATGAAGGTTATTTTCATGCGTACACTCTTTCTCCGAAAATCGCCGTGCCGATGCGCAGCAGCGTGCTGCCTTCCATTATCGCCGCTTCCAGATCGTGGCTCATGCCCATCGACAGGGTATCGAGGTCGAGCGCAAGCGAATCGCGCAGGCGACGCAGCATCGCGAACTGCTCGCGCTGCCGCGCCATGTCGTCGCTGGCTTCGGGAATTGCCATCAGGCCGCGCAGCTTGAGTCCTGGCAGCGCGGCGACCGCAGGTGCCAACACGGCCAGTTGTTCCGGCGAGCAGCCGCTTTTCGATGCCTCCGCGGATACATTCACCTGGATGCAGACCTGCAATGGCGCCAGCCCAGGCGGTCGCTGTGCGGCAAGCCGCTCGGCGATTTTCAGGCGATCCACCGAATGCACCCAGGAAAAATTCTCTGCCACCGGCCGTGTCTTGTTGCTTTGCAGCGGCCCGATGAAGTGCCATTCCAGGCGCGGGCCAGAACCCTTGTTGGCCAGCTCCGCCACCTTGTCGACGCCTTCCTGCACGTAGTTCTCGCCGAAGGCGCACTGGCCTGCGGCGACCGCCTCACGCACGCTGGCTGCGGGCCAGGTCTTGGACACGGCCAGTAACTGCACGGACTCCACCCGCCGCCCGGCGGCAACGCAGGCAGCGGCAATGCGTGCACGCACAGCTTGCAAGTTGGCGGCGATTGATGTCATATAGCGTCTGCAAAGTATATCGCACCCCATTCACAGGAAAGCGCTCATGGACATCACCGAACTGCTCACATTCGTTGTCAAGAACAAAGCGTCTGACTTGCACCTGTCATCGGGCATGCCGCCCATGATCCGCGTTCATGGCGACGTGCGCAGAATCAACCTGCCGCCCATGGAGCACAAGGACGTGCATGCCATGATCTATGACATCATGAACGACGGCCAGAGAAAAGTTTACGAGGAAAATCTCGAATGCGACTTTTCCTTCGCGGTGCCAAACTTGGCGCGCTTCCGTGTCAATGCCTTCGTCCAGAACCGCGGCGCGGCGGCGGTGATGCGGACCATTCCATCGAAGATCCTGTCGCTGGAGGAACTCAAATGCCCGAAGATCTTCGAAGATCTGGCCGACCAGCCGCGCGGCCTGGTGCTGGTCACCGGCCCGACCGGCTCCGGCAAGTCGACCACGCTGGCGGCCATGGTCAATCACAAAAACGACGTTGAATACGGCCACATCCTGACCGTCGAAGACCCGATCGAATTCGTCCATGAATCCAAGAAGTGCCTGATCAACCAGCGCGAGGTCGGTCCGCATACCCTTTCGTTCAACAATGCCTTGCGCTCGGCCCTGCGCGAAGACCCGGACGTGATCCTGGTCGGCGAAATGCGCGACCTGGAAACCATTCGGCTGGCCATGTCCGGTGCCGAAACCGGCCACCTGGTGTTCGGTACGCTGCACACCTCCTCGGCGGCGAAGACCATCGACCGCATCATCGACGTGTTCCCCGCCGCGGAAAAGGAAATGATCCGCGCCATGCTCTCGGAATCGCTGAAAGCGGTGATTTCGCAGACCCTGTGCAAGACCATGGACGGTTCGGGCCGCGTTGCCGCACATGAGATCATGGTCGGCACCCCGGCGATCCGCAACCTGATCCGCGAAGCCAAGGTGGCGCAAATGTACTCGGCGATCCAGACCGGTCAGCAATACGGCATGCAGACGCTGGACCAGAACCTGCAGGATCTGGTGAAGCGGAAGGTCATCTCGCCTGCGGAAGCGCGCAGCAAGGCGGCGAACAAGGACAATTTCCCGGGCTGACGCCCGGGAAATTGTCCTGACGGAATAGACACCCCACCCGCCCCTCCCGGCCTTCCCTCACGGGGAGGTGACTATTTAGATCGCCGCGTTGCGGCTCGAATTGATTGACGAGGTTCACCATGGAACGCGACGAAGGCCTCAAATTCATGTACCAGCTTCTGACGATGATGATGCAGAAGAAGGGCTCCGACTTGTTCATCACCGCCGGCTTCCCGCCGGCGATGAAAATCGACGGCAAGATGACGCCGGCAACGACCCAACCCCTGTCGGCGCAGCACACCCAGGAACTGGCGCGGGCGATCATGAACGACAAGCAGGCCGCCGAGTTCGAGGCGACCAAGGAGTGCAATTTCGCGATCTCGCCGGCCAGCATCGGCCGCTTCCGGGTCAATGCCTTTGTCCAGCAGCAGCGCGTCGGCATGATCATGCGCACCATCAACGTCTCGATTCCCGACTTCGACGACCTCAAGCTGCCGCCGGTGTTGAAAGACGTGACGATGACCAAGCGCGGCCTGGTGCTGTTCGTCGGCGGCACGGGCTCCGGCAAGTCCACCTCGCTGGCGGCGATGATCGGCTACCGTAACCAGAACAGCTATGGCCATATCATCACCATCGAGGACCCGGTCGAATACGTCCATGATCACCGCAATTGCGTGATCACCCAGCGCGAGGTGGGCGTCGATACCGATTCCTGGGAGATCGCGCTGAAGAACACCCTGCGTCAGGCGCCGGACGTGATCTTGATCGGCGAGATTCGCGACAAGGACGTCATGGAACATGCCATTGCGTTTGCCGAAACCGGCCACCTGGCGATGGGCACGCTGCACGCCAATAATGCCAATCAGGCGATCGACCGGATCATCAACTTCTTCCCCGAAGAGCGCCGGCCGCAGTTGCTGATGGATTTGTCGCTCAACCTCAAGGCCGTCGTCTCGCAACGTCTGATTCCGCTCAAGGAAGGCAAGGGCCGCGCGGCGGCGGTGGAGGTGCTGCTCAACTCGCCGCTGATCGCCGACCTGATCTTCAAGGGCGAGATACACGGCATCAAGGAGATCATGAAGAAGTCGAAGGAACTCGGCATGAAGACCTTCGACATGGCGCTCTTCGACCTGTTCGAAGAGGGGCGCATCTCCTACGACGACGCGTTGCGCTTCGCTGATTCGATGAACGAGGTACGCCTGATGATCAAGCTGCACAGCAAGGATTCGCAGGCCCTGGATCGCAACGCCGGCATCCAGCACCTGGATATTGTTTAACGCTCATCGCGATGGGCTTCACGCGCGGCAGATTAAACACGCGAAGAGCGAAATAGTCGCCCGCCCCCCTTCCGCTAAGCGGCCCACGGTTGGCTTTGCACAGCCAGCCGGCTGCGGCGGCGCGACGCATGCGTCGCGAATTCCCGCCTCGCCCCTCGCGGGGGGTTACTAATCGGCGCGCTACGCGCGTTGATTACCGGGGACTTCGAGCCGGGCGGTTACTGCCGGCGGTGATCTCGATGTTGTACAGGCGGCATTCGAGGGCGCCGTTGTAGAGCGGGATTTTGCGCGAGGTCTGCAGCCGGATCAGCTTGGGCAGGCGCATATCGGCCGAGAGAAACCAGCTGCTCCAGCCGGCGAAGCGCTGTTTGAGCGCATCGCCCAGTGCGGGATAGAACGCCGCCAGCTCCTCTTCGCTGCCGAGGCGCTCGCCATAGGGCGGATTGGCCACCATGACGCCCGCCGGGGCCGGTGCCGGGCGCGCCAACAGGTCGGCCTGCTGCAGCGTGACCAGATCGTCTAGCCCGGCGCCGGCGAGATTCTGCCGCGTGCGGGCGACGGCATCGGCATCGATGTCGCTGCCGAACAAGGGCAGGGCGACGGCTTCGCGGCGGCGCTCGGCGGCCTCGCGCTGCAATTTGCGCCAGAGGCCCGCATCGAAGGATTTCAGATGCTCGAAGCCGAAATCGCCCGGCTCGCGCGACAGCCCAGGCGCGTCGTCGAGGCAGATCTGGGCCGCTTCCAGCAGGAAGGTGCCGCTGCCGCACATCGGATCGAGCAGCGGTGTGCCCGGCTGCCAGCCGGAAAGTCGCAGGATGCCGGCAGCGAGATTTTCCTTGAGCGGTGCGCCGACCTTGGCCAGTTTGTGACTGCGCATGTAGAGCGGTTCGCCCGAGGTATCGAGATACAGAGTGGCCTGTTGTTCGGTGATGAAAAGATGAATGCGAACCTCAGGGTTCTTCGTGTTGACGCTGGGCCGCCGCCCGGTCTCGGCGCGGAAGCGGTCGCAGACGGCGTCCTTGACCTTGAGCGTGATGAACTCGATGCTTTTCAGCGGCGAGCGGATCGCCGTGACATAGACGCGAATCGAGCGATCCACGGAAAACAGCCGCGACCAGTCCACGTCGTAGGCCAGTCGATAGACCTCGGCTTCGCTGCGATAGCGGCCGCGCGCGATGCGCCACAGGGCGCGCGTCGCGATGCGCGATTCGAGGTTGATCCGGTAGCCGGTTTCCAGGCTGCCATTGCAACTGGCGCCGCCCGGTACCGTGCCGACATCCTTGCCGCCGGCACTGGCGAGATCTTCCGCGAGCAGGGCTTCAAGGCCGCGCGGGCAGGTGACGAAATAGTGGTTCATGCTTAGAACGGTTTCACCACGACGAGGACGCAGATGGCGATCAGCGCCAAGACCGGTACCTCGTTGAAGAAGCGAAACCACAAATGGGTTTTGGTCGAACTGCCGTCGGCGAATTCGGCGAGCAGCATGCCGCACCAGACATGGTAGGCCGAGAGGCCGATCACCAGCGCAGTCTTGGCATGCAGCCAGCCGCCCTCGAAGCCGTAGCCGAGCCATAGCCATAGCCCCAGCCCCACCGCCAGCACGCCGATCGGCGTGACGAAGCGGAAGAGTTTTCTTGCCATCAGCAACAGGCGTTCCCGTTCGGCCTTGCTGTCGCCGGGCACCATGGCGAGGTTAACGAAGATTCGTGGCAGATAGAAAAGGCCAGCGAACCAGCTCACGACGAAGACGATGTGAAAAGCCTTTATCCAGAGCATGACGCCTCCGTTGCTGTTGTCGCCGAGATTCCCGCCGCGACCGTCGGGTAGCGCAGGCGCAGGCGCAACTCCCGTTTCATTCGCGTGTTGTCGAGTTGGCGCGACTCGCTCATGAACGACCATTGCAGCGGCGGCACCGCGCGACGGACGTCGTCGCGTGGTGCGCGCGGCGCACGCGGCAGCGAGAAAGCGTCGGCCAGCACGTCGAACCACTCGCCCATGGCCAGGACCGAATCGTCGTTGACGTTGTACACCCGATTCGGGCATCCGCGTGCGAGCGCGGCGATGCAGGCGCCGGCAAGGTCATCGGCGTGGATGTGGTTGGTATGACTGTCTTCGGCAGGCACGATGAGCGGCATGCCCTTGCGCAGGCGTTCCAGCGGCAGGCGATCGGCGGCATAGATGCCCGGTGCGCGCAGGATGCTGACCCG
>Ga0154354_1146_pt1 | contig 18913 bp, 13 predicted proteins | sample RifGroA2_FD_115882 | JGI IMG/M metagenome (GOLD analysis project Ga0154354, IMG submission 115882) | Rhodocyclales bacterium GWA2_65_19
TCATGAGGAGGCTCCGAATTAGGTTGAAAAAACAGCGCGCAGTTTCCTATGAATGATTCTCTCTGTCTTGATTCATATCAATGAGCAGGCAAGGAATGCGCAATACCGCCGACCCATATTGGCATTGTGCTGCAAAAAAGCACGGTCCGTCATGACTGACGGCCCGAGACCATCGCCGGCGCGATCAGGCCGGTAGCGGTTTCACCGCGCGATGAAAGCCCAGCATGCCGTGAAACACGGTATCCACCGTGACTTCGACGAAGCCCAGTTCGCGCAACACGATCGACAACTCCTCGGCCGTGTAGAACAGTTCCAGCGCGTCGATGAAATACTGTTTGAACTTGGTCGCCGCAGGGCTGCTGCCGACGATCAGGCTGGTGAAATTGAGGCAGGCCTTGAGATAGGCGTAGTAGAGGTTCTTCACGATCGGATTGCGCGGACGCAGCATATCCGAATGGTGGAAATGCCCGCCCGGCTTCAGCACCCGCAGGATCTCGCTGAACACCTCGCGCACCTTCAGGTGGCGCGAGGCGAACTGCAGTGTAACGACATCGAAATGGTTGTCGGGGAAAGGCAGCGTATGCACGTCGCCGATGGTGCTCTTGATGTGGAAGCCCAGCGCCGCGGCGTTCTGCTGCCCCACGGTCTGCATCTCCGCACTGCGGTCCATGGCATGCACGTCCAGCGTCGGTTCGCGCTTGAGCAGGGCGATGCCGACGGCGTTGGTGCCGCCGCAAACGTCCAGCACCTTCTGGTTCGGCTTGATGTCCACCGTTTGCATGAAGCGCCTGAGGAAGCTGCTCCACAAGCCGAGCGCGGCGATTTCGTTGGCGCGGTCGTAATAGCGCGCGATATCCGCAAATGCATCGTTCAGCTCGTTGCTCCAGACATCGCTGAATCGTTCCTCGCGTACTGCCTCGCGCGAGGCCAGGGGGGGTGGCGCCATTATTGTTCCCTCAGTCGAATTGTTGTCGGTTCGGTCAGCGTTGCTGCGGCCTGCCGCGGCGAACTTAGCGTCCGCACCAATAGTCTGTCAAGCCGTAGGGGTACTTCGCAGCGCCATGCGGTGCCGGCCAGAACGTGCATTCCCCTTCCGCAACAACAATCTGCACGGAGCACCGAAGCACGGCGCAAGAGTCGGCGCTGGCGAGACGGCGCGCAGCTTGGCGTTCATGTTCAAACTGGCGGGCGGGGCAATCAATCTCCGGCCAGGATGGCATCAAGCTTGTGACGATGCGCTGCGGCGCGCAGGCGGCCGTCGCGCTTGACGTCGCTCATGAAGCGCTCGATGCGGGCATACCAGAGGTCGTCACCCTGTTGCATCGCATAAGCGTAAGGGGTCAGGTGATAGACCGCCGGCGGCGCCACCAGGCGCGCCCAGTCGGTGGTTTCCAGCATGCGGTGACTGAAGGGAAAATCGGTCATGAATACGTCGGCGCGACCGGACTCGACTTCCTGCTCGCGGCCTTGTGCGGTGCCGGTGACCAGCAAGCTCGCCTGCGTCAGCCTTTCGCGCATCACCGGTTCGTGCAGCGTGCCCTTGGCCACCGCCACCACCACACCGGGTTTGTCGATGTCCTCCCAGGTCTTGATGCGGCGGTTGCTCTTGGTGGTGATGGCATAGATGTCGCTCACCAGATGCGGCTGCGTAAAACGCAACTTCTCGGCGCGCCCCGCAGTAACGCCGATGGCGAACATGGCGATGTCGCACCGGTCCTGGGTGACGTCGTCGATCAGCCGGGCGAAGGAGCTATCCACAAAGCGCAACCGGACGCCCAAGTCCAGGGCCAGCGCCCGCGCCATGTCGATGTCGATGCCGATCAGTTGCTGGGTCTTGGGGTTGCGATAGGAAATCCCGAAGTAGTCTGGCCAGATGCACACCCTGAGTTCCCCGGCAGCAGACACCCGGTCGAGGCGGCCGGACTGTGCGGTTGCCGCACAGCTCAGCAGCATGCCCAAGCCCAGGGCGAAAAGATGAATCCTGTTCACGACCTACCCCTTCTCCCGGCAACGCCAGCATGCATGTATCGAATCATTATTGCACTGGAAATATTGCAAAGCTTCGGTCAGCCGTCAAAGAGCCAGACGGGCAGGTCGTCTTCATCCCTGTGGGGCGTCGGTTTCCGGCGGGACCGGTTTGCCGAACAGATAGCCCTGGAAGGCAAGACAGTTGTTGCTGACGAGGAATTCCCGCTGGGCTTCGGTCTCCACTCCTTCGGCGATCACCGCCAAGCCCATGCTGTGCGCCAGGGCAACGATGGTTCTGGCGATTGCGGCGTCGTTGGGATCGGTCAAGACGTCGCGAATGAAGGACTTGTCGATCTTCAACTGGTCCAGGGGCAGGCGCTTCAGGTAGGCCAGCGAGGAATATCCGGTGCCGAAATCGTCAAGCGAGAAGCTCACTCCCGCCGTCTTGAGTACGGTCATCTTGGCAATGGTGTCCTCGACGTCGGCGAGAAACAGGCTCTCGGTCAATTCCAGCTTCAAACGCTGGGGGTTGGCCCCCGTAAGTTTGAGCGTCGCCAGGACTTGGTCGACAAAATCCTTGTGATGGAACTGGCGCGCGCTGACGTTGACGGCCACGGTGAGGTGGGTCTTGTTCGCATCCCGGCCCCAAGTCGCCAGGTGCCGGCAGGCGGTTTCCAACACCCACTGGCCCAGCGGCAGGATCAGGCCGGTATCCTCCGCCAGAGTAATGAATTCGTTGGGGGCGATCAGGCCGCGCTCAGGATGGCGCCAGCGCACCAGCGCCTCGACCCCGGTCAACTGCCCTTGCGCACCCACCTGCGGCTGATAGAAAAGCATGAACTGGTTCTGTCGCAACCCCTTGCGCAAATCCGCCTCCAGCTTTGAGCGCATGTTGACCGCTGCCTGCATGTCCGGGCGGAAGAAGCGCAGGGCGTTGCGCCCCGCCGCCTTGGCCTGGTACATCGCCAGATCGGCCTGCTGCAACAGCTCGTCGATGCCCGCGTCACGACCGCAGTAGAGCGTGATGCCGATGCTCGGCGTGCAGTGGTAGTCCTGCACCTGCAACTGATATGACTGATTGAGCAGGTCCAGAATTTTCTCGCCGACCATTTCGGCCTGGGCCGCCGCCTCGGCAAGGTTCTCGCTCAGATCTTCCAGCATCAGGACGAATTCGTCGCCGCCGAGCCTGGCCACCGTGTCGCCTTCGCGCACGCACTCGGTCAGGCGTGCCGCGACCTGCTGCAGCAGCAAGTCGCCCTGGTCGTGGCCCAGGGTGTCGTTGAGGTTCTTGAAGTTGTCGAGGTCGATGAACAGCAAGGCGCCGTTGCGCCGGTTGCGGGCGCTGGCGGCCAGCGCATGCTGCAAGCGGTCGAGCAGGAGCCGGCGATTGGGCAGTTGGGTGAGCGGGTCGAAGAATGCCAGGTTCCTGATCTCGTTCTCGGCCGCCTTGCTCTCGCTGATATCGGAAAAGGCCGCCACGTAGTGGGTAATCTGCCCATCCAGGCCTCTCACCGCCGAGATGGTCTGCCACTTGGGAAAAACTTCGCCGCTCTTGCGCCTGTCCCATATCTCGCCATACCAGGCGCCCGTCGCTTCCAGCTGGCGCCACATGCCGGCATAAAACTCCGGGTCGTGCTTGCCCGACTTGAGCATCGAGGGCGTATGCCCGACCACTTCCTCGGCGCTGAATCCGGTCAGTTCCGCGAACGCCTGGTTGACCCGCAGGATGATGCCTTTGGCATCGGTGACCATGATGCCGTGCAGCGATTCGAAGGCGGTGGCCGCGATGCGCAGTTCCTGCTGGATCTGCCGGCTTTCGGTAATGTCGCGGGTAATCCCGACGAAATGCGTGGTACGGCCGTCGCCGCCGATCACCGGGGTGATCGACAGGTCGCTCCAGAAGGGCGTACCGTCCTTCTTGAAGTTCATCAGGTGGCCGCTGAAGGGATATCCGCGCGCCAGCGCCGACTCCAGTTCGGCGAGGATGTCGGCGTCCGCTCCCCGGTTGTGCAGGAATGACGGCGTGCGGCCAAGTATCTCCGCCTCGGTATAGCCGGTTATGCGCTGGAACGCCGCATTGGCATAGGTGATATGCCGTTCGGCATCGGTGATGATGACGCCCTGTGAAATCGACGCCAATGCCTGGTAATGCAGGCGCAGGATGGCCTCGCTCTTCAGCCTCTCTTCGGCCTGCACCACCTTGATCAGGCTTTCGCGGAATACCGCCATGGCGCGCGCCATGTCGCCGATTTCGTCGCCGCGCCGGCCATCGCGCGCGGTGATCTCGACGGTTTCGTCGCGCGCCGCAAGCCTGCTCATGGCGTGGGTGATCCTGGCCATCGGCTGGATGATTCCGCGCGCCAGCAGCGTCGCCACCGCGATCGTGAGCGACAACAAGATGACGGCCAGCACGGTGACCATTCTCGCGGTATGCAGGGCCGCCTCTTCGGCCCGCCTGGCCTGGGCAATCAGCGCGGCGGCGACGCTGTCCTCGACGACCTTGAGCTGATCTATCCTTTGCGTAGTCGTGTCGAACCAGTGCGCGACCGTGATGTCGCCGGCAAGGCGCGCGCTCCGGCTCTGGCTGACGACCCGCCGCATGCGCTCGATCTCGACCGCTCCGGCGCCTTCCAGCAGGTAGTCGAGCAGCGCCACCTGTCCCACCGACGCGAAATGACGGAACTGGTCGAGATACAGGCGCTGCCGATCGATCAGTTCGACCAGGCGGGTCTGGCCCGCGGCATCGAGGCGGCCGGCAGCGAAACCCGCGGCGCCGATGGCGCGTTCGAGGCCGGCGCTTTCCTTGGCGTGCAGGAGGTGCAGGTAGGCATAGATCGAACGCGTCAGGTCGGCCCGTGTGCTGACGACCAGAATTTCCTCGACGACGCCGATCAGCTTGGTGACGGCGTCGCCGTAAAGGCGGGTCAACTCCGTCACCGTCATCCTGTGCTCGGCCACGGCGCCGCGCCAGGTTTCGATCTGGTCGACCGCCTCCCTTGCCGCCGCGATCCGGCTGACCAGGGTGCCGCCAAAGCGCGACGCGTCAAAATACACCAGCGCACTGGCCAGCGCATCCCGCTTCTGGTCGGTCTCCGCCTGTCGCGCCGGCATTCTTTCCGCCAGCTCGGCGCCCTCGGAGCCAATAAAGCTGGCGGAAACGCCACGTTCCTTCTGTATCGCATGCACCAGATCGCTGAGTCCGGGCGCCATCTCCGCGATCACCCGCAGATCCCTCATCTCGTTTGCGGTACGGAAGTAGCCGCTGAGTATCCACAACGACAGGCCCAGCACCCCGAGTATCGGCAACGCCAGGGCGAGTCCGACGCGGGTGCCGATGCGCAACCGGTGCATCCCGAATTTCGCCATGTCTAGCTCGCCGGCGCCGACCTGCCGTGCCCGACTGCAGCCAGGGCCTGCGCCGGACATGGACGGCCAAACAGGAACCCCTGATAGGCGTCGCAGCCATGGCTGGAAAGAAAGCCGCGCTGCCCTTCGGTTTCGACGCCTTCCGCGATCACCGCCAGGCCCAGGCTCTGTCCCAGCGTGATGATGGCCTTGGCTATGGCCGCGTCATTGGGATCGGTGAGCACGTCGCGGACGAAGGATTGATCGATCTTCAACTGATCCAGCGGCAGGCGCTTGAGATAGGTGAGCGACGAGTACCCGGTGCCGAAGTCGTCGAGCGAAAAGCAGACGCCTTGCGCCTTGAGCACGCTCATCTTGGCGATCACGTCTTCGACATCGGCCAGCAACAGACTCTCCGTCAACTCCAGCTTGAGGCGACTCGGATTGGCGCCGCTGCGTTCGAGCGTGGCCAGCACCTGCTGGACAAAATCGAAGTGGTGGAACTGGCGGGCACTGACATTGACCGCCACGCTGAGATGCTTCATCGCCGGCTGGCGTGCCCAGTTCACCAGTTGGGCGCAGGCGGCCTCCAGCACCCACTGCCCGAGCGGCAGGATCAGCCCGGTATCTTCGGCCAGCGGGATGAACTCGCCGGGGGGGACCATGCCGCGCTCCGGATGCTGCCAGCGCACCAGCGCTTCGACGCCGGTCAGCTGCCCGCTGCCGTCGACCTGGGCCTGATAGTGGAGCAGGAACTGCTCTTGCTGCAGACCCTGGCGCAGTTCGGCTTCGAGGCTGGCGCGGGCGGTGACCACGGCCTGCATGTCCGGATCGAAAAAACGCAGCGTGTTGCGGCCCGCCGCCTTGGACTGATACATGGCGAAGTCGGCCCGCTTGAGCAGGTCATCCACCGTGTCGCGGGTCTCGCCGAACAGCGTGACGCCGATGCTCGGCGTGCTGTGATGCGGATGCTCGGCCAGCTGATAGGGCTGGTTCAGCGCGGCAAGGATTTTCTCGCCGACCGCCTTGGCCTGCGGCGCCGCCTCTTCCGGGCTGGGATCGAGACCTTCCAGCATCACCACGAACTCGTCGCCGCCGAGGCGGGCCACGGTATCGCCCTCACGCACGCTGGCGCTCAGCCGCTGCGCGACCTGTTGCAGCAGCAGATCGCCTTTGTCATGACCGAGGGTGTCGTTGAGGACCTTGAAGTTGTCCAGGTCGATGAACAGCAGCGCGCCCTCGCGCTCGTTGCGCGAACAGGCGGTGATCGCCTGCTGCAGGCGATCGAGCAGCAGCCGCCGGTTGGGCAGCTGGGTCAACGGATCGTAGAACGCCAGGCGATGGATTTCGGCTTGCGCCTCGCTATTGCGCGAAATGTCGGAAAAAGTGCCGATGTAGTTGCTGACCTGGCCGTCGGGACCGATCACCGAACTGATGGTCAGCATTTCGGCATAGACCTTGCCGTTCTTGCGCCGGTTCCAGATTTCGCCCTGCCAATGTCCATACTCCTTCAGCGTGTCCCACATGCGCCGGTAGTAGGTATCGTCGTGGCGTCCCGATTTGAACAGCGCCGGGGTCCGACCGACCGCCTCTTCCGCGCTGTAGCCGGTGAGGCGGGTGAAGGCCTGGTTAACCCGCACCATGATCCCATTCGCATCGGTGATCATCATGCCTTCCTGCGACTCGAAGGCAATCGCCGCGACCCGCAGGCTGGCTTCCGCCTGCTTGCGCTCGGTAATGTCCTGCAACGTCTCGATGGCGCCGACAATGCGCCCAGTGTCGTCGCGCAGCGGCGCGGCCAGGAAGCTCAGCCAGCGCCCCATGTTCGGAAAGTATCCTTCGGCCTCGCTGGCACCGCGCACGATCGAGGATTGGCGAATGCTGCCGGTGTAGTAGTGCTCCATGGCCGCCATCGCCGCCCGGTCGTCATTGACGATCAGGTCGGCCAGCACCGGACGCGGCGTCGCATAAAACGCCTTCCACGGGTCCTTGGTACCGACCACGTCGGCGGCGGCGACTCCGGTGACCAGCTCGCAGGCCCGGTTCCATTGCGTGACCCGATGCTCGGCATCGATGACGAAGGTCGGGATCGGCGTACCGTCGATGATTTGGGCCAACACCTGCTTGGCGTAATCCTGTCCCGGGGCGACGCGACCATCGTCGGCAATGTCCCGCACCGTGCCGACATGTCCTGGAACGCTTCCCGCCGAGCCCGACGCGTGGTCCGTCTGTGGGTCGCGGGCGACGGCCACGCGCTGCAAACGCCGATACCGCCGCGCCAGGGCAAGCACTGCCGCAACCAGCGCAGCCGGATCGCCGGACTTGGGCAGGAAATCCTCGGCGAGCGCGTGATGGGGAACCAGTCGCCGTTCGCGATCGGTCGAGGCCGCGAGATAGATCGCGGGCAACTGGGCGCAGGTTTCCTTCTGGCGCAGCAGGGCGACCAGTTCCGGTCCGCGACATGCCGCCATCTCGACCGCCAGCACCAGCACGTCGGGCCGGTACTCGTCGATCAAATCCCACGCCAGCAGCGGATCATCGAGTGGCAACACGTCCATGCCGGCCTCGGTCAGCACCGCCGCAAGCATGTCGAGCGCTTCTTGCGCGTCATCCACCAGCATCACGCGATAGTGATCGCCGCGCTGTTCGCGGCGCAATTCTTCAATCAGGGTCGCCAGCCCTTGCGGCGCCAGCGGCCGCTCGACGATGTGGCCGACACCCAGGCGCAGCAACTCGACCTGCCGCGAGAAATTCGCGTCCGGCGCGCTCAGCACGATCCAGCTGGCGGCCTGGACGGCCTCCGCGGCAAGCGCATGACGGCGCTCCTCGGTGAGCGACTGGAGCCATTCCATGTCGGCCAGCACGAGATGGTTTGCGCCGAGCGGCGTGCACAAGTTCTCCGCCTGCGGGCACTCCACCAGCACCACGCCCATCCCTGCCAACATGGTACGCAGAGGCTCCAGATCCTGTTCGAAGTCGCCCACCGCCACCACCTCGACCGCCACGGGTGGGTTCCGCGATGGCGCCGCGCCATCGCCCTCGCCTAGAGCCGCCGCCAACTGGCCGGTGAGATCGAGCAGCGCATGCAAGCGAACGGCAGCGACTTCTTCCTCGGCGACCGCCTTGGCGAGCAGGGACAGCAGAGCGGTGCAGGTATCCTTCACCGCGCCGTGGTCCAGCAGGGCATGTGCCCGCTTCAGACTATGCAACAGACGCAGACCGCGCCGTCGATCCCAGCCGTCGCGGGCGAGCTTGTCGCGCAAATCCTCGAGCTGTTGCTGCAACGTGTCGATGGCGCGGGTATCCATCGCTCTGGACTTTCAGACCCCTGCGGCGGGATCGAATGAACCGAAGGCAAGCAAGGCGAGGCCGGCTTCCCGATGGCTGGCTGACCGTCTCCGCTGCAACACCCTGTCCATGTCTGCTCCGCCTCTTTCCCCGGTCACGGCCGGGCAGGTATTTTTATTGCGACAGCAGCCGGACAAGAGCCGCAGTCCGGTCGCCGAACGCTGCAGAACGGGGTCCGATGCGCTTGTCGCTCTAACGCTCATGGCACCGAGCGCCACCTGCAAAAGATGAAACACGCGAAAAGCCGTTTGTTCGCCCGCCACCCCTTCCGCTGCGCGGCCCACGGCTGGCTTTGCACAGCCAGCCGGCTGCGGCGGCGCGACGCATGCGTCGCGAATTCCCGCCTCGCCCCTCGCGGGGGGTTACCAAGCGGCGCGCTGCACGCGTAAGTCACAGGGGGCTCCAAACAAGGTGTTTCGCTCTAACCAAAGAGATACGCCGTTCAGGCTGCATCTTACGCGGGATGCTTGCGTCCGGCACGAGCGCCTTGCACTTTTCCGCCCACCACGACGCCATGACGAAGCTATAAATGCGCGCCGGCGCATCGCCCCCCGAGCCTGGAAGTCGGCGCCGGCGAGACGGCGGGAAGGCCCCGCTACCAGGCCTTTCGTCGCGCGCTGCGCAATACCACGGCGGCCAGCGCCGCGGCGCCAAAGATAGCGCCGCCGATGAAGGTGAATCCGGCGCCCAGGCTATCCCAGAGCAAACCCGCCAGGGCGCTGGCGAACAGCATCGCAATGCCGCTGACGAGATTGAAGAAGCCGTAGGCCGTGCCGCGCAAATCGGCCGGTGCGCTGGCGGCCACCATCGTCGCCAGCAGCCCTTGGGTCATGCCCATGTGCAGGCCCCACAAGACGATGCCCAGGCAGACCACCGTCCAGTGCCCGGCCCATGCCAACGCCACATCGGCGGCAATCAACACCACCAGCCCCATGGCCAGCAGCCGGGAATGCGACATGACGTCGGCCAGCCTGCCGCAGGGGTAGGCGCTGAGCGCGTAGACCAGGTTCATGGCGATCAGCACCAGCGGCGTCAAGGCCAGCGGCAAACCGTCCTGCTGCGCGCGCAGGACCAGAAAGGCTTCCGAAAAGCGCGCCAGGGTGAACATCGCGCCTATCGCCACCACCCACCAGTAGGCGCCGGGCATCCGCCGCAGATTCTCGCGGCGGATGGGATTGACGCGCTTGCCATCCGCTTTGCGTTCCGGCTCGCGCACGCCGAACGCCAGCAAGGCCACGGCGAGCAAGGCGGGAATCACCGCCACCCAGAACACCGCGCGAAAATCGTCCGCCCACAGCAACATCAGCGCCATTGCCAGCAGGGGGCCAAGGAAGGCGCCGACGGTGTCGAGCGACTGGCGCAAGCCGAAGGCGGCGCCGCGCAGTTGCGGCGGCGCGATGTCGGCGATCAGGGCGTCGCGCGGCGCACCGCGAATGCCCTTGCCGACGCGATCGATGAGGCGCGCGGCAACCACCAGGCCGACACCGCCGGCCAGCGCGAAAAGCGGCTTGGACAGCGCCCCCAGGCCGTAGCCGAGCACCGCCAGCGGTTTGCGCCGGCCCCAGTAGTCGGACAGCACACCGGAAAAGACTTTCACGATCAGCGCCGTCGCCTCCGCCGCGCCTTCGATCAGGCCGATGGTGAAGGCCGAAACGCCGAGCGCGGTGAACATGAACACCGGCAGCAGGCTGTGTATCAGTTCGGATGAAACGTCCATCAGCAGGCTGACGAAGCCGAGTGCCCAGATGGCACGCGGGATATGCGGCGCTGACGCGGCTGGCGGCTCGGGGGCAGGCATAGTCGGCGCTGGCGGGACGGCGTTGGACGGCGAACAGCGCAAGTCGCCGCTCAGCAGCAATGTCCCCGGCCATGCTCCTGAATCGGCGGACAAGGTACCGTGCCGTAGGAGCAGAACACGCAGCAGTCGCCCGGCTTGGGCTTGAGCAGCGTGTGACAGCCTTCGCACTCGTAGAACCACTGGCAGGCATCGGTCGGCATGGTTTCGGTTTTAACGTGTCCGCATTGCGGGCAGGTCAGGGTCGATTCGAGAATCATGTGGTCGGACTGGCCTCAACGGCGGCTTGGTAAAACGCGACGGTATCACGCCTCTGTTGCTTGGCGCGATACATCGCCTCATCGGCATGCTGCGACAGCTCCAGCATGTCCGCGCCGTCGTCCGGATACAGGGCGATGCCGATGCTGGCCGACACCGCGACCGAGCGGTCGCCGACGGCGAACGGCTCAAGGATCGCCAGGCGAACCTTCTCCGCCACGGTCATGGCGTCTTCGCTTTGCTGGATGGCGCGCCGCGCGGCCACGAATTCGTCGCCGCCGATGCGGGCGGCGGTATCGGAGTCGCGAATGGCCTTGCGGACGCGGCCGGCAATTTCCTCCAGCAACAGGTCCCCGACTGCATGGCCCAGGCTGTCGTTGATCGGCTTGAACTTGTCGAGATCGATGAACATCAGCGCCAAGTGTTCGAGCCCGCGCCGGCTTTGCCGCAACTCGGCCAATTGCTGCCTGATCTGGTCCTGCATCCGGTTGAAGCTGCACGCCAGTACGCCGATCTCAACCCGACGTTCGAGCGGAAGCCCTTCCGCCCGATGCTGGTCGGCAAAGCGTTGCACGGCCACGCTCATGGAATTGATCGGACGCGTCACCGCGCGTGCCAGCGGCACGGCGAGCAGAACGCAGGCAAGGCAGAAGCCGATTACGATCTGCAGCGTGGCCGCGCCCAGCTTGTCGGCTCGATCCAGGACGGCGGCGAGAGGCTGCGCCAGACCGAGAATCAGGGCGCTCTCATCGGAGGCGGTTTGCACTCGACGGCCGATAACTGCCGCCACCATCGGGGCCTCGACATAGCGCCCTTCCTTCGCCTCGATCAGCACCTGGTCCGCCTTGCCGTCGACCAGGTCGCGGGTCGCGGCAAACTCGTCCTGCACCAGCACGCGCCGGCCCCGGTCGAAGCCGAAGGTCTTGCTGCGGTCGGGATAGATCAGAAAATCGCCCTGGCCGTTGGCGGGGAAGAGCTGAAACTCCTTGGGCAGATCCGCCGCGAGCAGGGCGAAGGTTCCGTTCAGGCCGACATTGATCACCACGACACCGAGCGCGCGACCCTGGCGGTCGCTCACCGGCGTTGCCAGCAACACGGTCGGCTGCTCCAGGCCAGAATGCGCGCCGCGCTCGTGATTGATCACGATGCGCGACAAATAGGTGCCCCCGGCGGGCAGTTTCAAGGTGTCAAAAACATACGGGTACGCGAAACCTCCTCCCGCGCATGAACGATGCGACGCGCAAGCACTTGGGGCGACGTCAGCAATCGACGAAAGCGGACGCTGGATTCTGCTGGCCATGGGCGGCATGGAATTCCGCCTGCCGGTTGAAAGCTGGCCGCAAACGCCCGGTCTGAACTGGCTGCTGCCCGTCGAATGGCGGGTCGAACGCGACGACTGGCCGGAGACGCCGCACTTCGCGGCATGGCTTGCGCGGCACGCCCGCGCTGCGATGCTGACGCGAGAGCGGTTGCTGGTTGGCGACTTCATTGACGATCTGCAGCGGCTCTGGGCTGCGCCGGAGCCGGCGGTGCCGCTGGCCGACGGTGCCGACGCAGCGGCATCATGCCTGTTGCAGACGTTGCGGCTGCAGGCGGCGCCACGCGATAAGGACGGCAAGCACATTGCCGCAATCACCCCGGGTTATTATCCTCGGTGACAAAAAGGGATTGACGATGGCGAACTCGAAACACGCTGCACATCCGAACGGCAGCCCCGCAGCAGCCCGTCGGACCGACAGCACGCATTACAAAGGCGAGATCGCGGCGATGGGCGACGTGTCGGCGGTCACCGCCGCCATCGACATCCACAGCGACAACGGCATCAAGCTGGTGGCCAAGGGTCACCGCATCGATTCGCGGTTGCGCGACAAGCTGACGGGGCACAGTCTGCGCGAACCGCTGGATCGCGGCCTCGAAGTCGCCGATGGCGTGACGCCGGAAACGCTCGGCAAGGCCGCCGCCGACTGCCTGGAGGAGCAGCACTGGTGGACCCAGCTGGCGGCGCGCTCGGGCGATCCGCTGGCCATGCGTCACGGCCTCAGCCGCCTCAGGCTGCCTGCCGCTGCCGGTTTCAACCTGACGCTGGCGCGCGCGCAGCGGCCCGCACTGTATCGGCACAGCCTGCGCGTCGCGCTGCTTTGCCACTATCTGGCGATCCGCATGGAATTACCTGCCGCGGTCACGGACAAGCTCCTGCTTGCCGCGCTGTGTCACGACTTTGGCGAATTGCACATCGATCCGGCCTTGCTGGCACCGGAACACCGCATCAGCGGTGAAGAGCGTCGTTTCGTCCATTCGCATCCGATCACCGGTTATCTGGTTCTGCAAGACATTCCCGATATCGACCCCGAGGTGCCGCGCACCGTGCTGCATCACCATGAGCGCCTGGACGGCAGCGGCTACCCCGCCGGCTTGAGCGTCGATGCCATTGCGCCCTTGAGCCGGCTACTGATGGTGGCCGACGTGGCCGAATCGATACTGGCCCGCTTTCCCGACCGCCACCGCCTGAGCACGCTCTTGCGCCTCAATCTGAGAAAGTACGACGGCAAGGCGATAGCCTTGGTGCATGAAGCGCTGATCGCCCCGTTGCCGCCGTCGCCAAACGCTACCGACCTGCCCGCCTGGACGGCCGGAGAAAAGCTGACCATGGTCGTCCGCGTGCTGACCGGCTGGGAGCAACTGCGCCGGGTGCTTGACACTGCGCCGCACGACGACGACCAGGACGGTGCAGGCTTTCTGTTCGACCACGTCCGCAATCTCAATTCGATGCTTCTGCAATTCGGATTCAACCCGGACAATATCGAGGGCCTTGCCGAAATGGCCGGCGCCGATCCCGAGATTGCCGCAGAGCTGGTGGCGGTGCTCGACGAGGTGCAGTTTCAGCTGAAGGATATGGGTCAGGAAATCGATCGGCGCGGCGCGGAACTGATACAAAGCCTGCCGCCCGACACGCAGACGGCCTTTGGCGAATGGCGACAGACCCTGCACGCCGCGGCAGCGGCAGCCTGACGTTCGCAGCAACCGGCCCGTTCTCGGCGACCGGCGCTGCCCGGTTTCGACGCCGACGGCGCTGAAACAATTGACATCATTGGCAAAGCGTTTAGAATGCGCGCCTTTCCGCCTCTCCAGGATAATTGCAATGCCGGGTATTCGCCTCAAGGAAAACGAGCCGTTTGAAGTCGCGATCCGCCGCTTCAAGCGCGCCATCGAAAAGACTGGTCTGCTTACCGAACTGCGTGCACGCGAGTTTTACGAAAAGCCCACCACCGAGCGCAAGCGCAAGGCCGCCGCTGCCGTCAAGCGCCATCACAAGCGCATTCGTAGCCAGCTCCTGCCGCCGAAAATGTATTGAGCCGGAATGCGGTTCTGCAGCCTGAACCGCATTCATTTTGCTGCTTGATCACCGAAACCGCCGCCAGGCGGTTTTTGTGTTTTATGTCCGAGACGTGAGTCGAGGACGGTATCCACAGGAATGTCCGAGACGAGAGTCGAGGACGATATCCACCGGAGTGGAAAGGATGATTCGATGAGCCTCGAAACGCGTATCGACGACGACTGGAAAGCCGCCATGAAGGCCGGCGAGAAGGCCCGCAAGGATGCGCTGAGCCTGCTGCGCGCCGCCATCAAGCAGAAGCGGGTCGATGAAAAGCTGGTCATCGACGACGCCGCAGTGATTGCGGTGATCGAGAAGATGCTGAAGCAGCGCAAGGATTCGATCGCCCAGTACGAAGCCGCCAAACGCCAGGATCTGGCCGATGCCGAGAAATTCGAGACCTCCGTGCTGGCCGGCTACATGCCGCAGGGTCTCTCCGCCGCCGAGGTGGAAGCGATCATCGTCGCCGCCATCGCCACATCCGGCGCCAAGGCCCCGGCCGACATGGGCAAGGTGATCGCGCTGGTCAAGCCCCAGGTCGCCGGCCGCGCCGACATGGGCGAAGTCTCCAAGCTCGTCAAGGCCAAACTGTCGGGAGCATAATGACCCCCATCCTCCTGCCCCTTCCCGTCGGGAAGGGGTGACGGTGGTTCAGCCGCTGCGCGGCTTCCGGACATTAATCGCGCCGTGATCCCAGAAAGCTTCGTCCAGGAACTGCTTGCTCGCGTCGACATCGTCGATGTAGTCGAGCGCTACGTGCCGCTGCGCAAGGCTGGGGCCAATTACAGCGCCTGCTGCCCCTTCCATTCCGAGAAGACGCCGTCCTTCACGGTGAGCCCGTCCAAGCAGTTTTATCACTGCTTCGGCTGCGGCGCCCACGGCAGCGCGATCGGCTTCCTGATGCAGCATGCCGGCATCGGCTTCGTCGAGGCGGTCGAGGATCTGGCTTCGTCGGCCGGACTACAGGTGCCGCAGGAAGAGCGCAATGCCGCCATCCGCGCCAAGAAGGCGCCGCTGACCGAACCGATGGCACGCGCCATGCGCTTTTATCGCGACCAGTTGAAGGCAACGCCGAAGGCCGTCGATTACCTCAAGAACCGGGGCCTGACGGGCGAGATCGCCGCGAAATTCGGCCTCGGCTATGCCCCCGACGGCTGGCAGGGGCTACAACAGGTGTTTGCCGACTACAACGACCCGGCGCTGGTCGAATGCGGCCTGGTCATCGTCAATGAGCAGGGCCGCCGCTACGACCGCTTTCGCGACCGAGTGATGTTCCCCATCCTCGACCAGCGCGGCAACGTGATCGGCTTCGGCGGCCGGGTGATCGGCGAGGGCGAGCCGAAGTACCTGAATTCGCCGGAAACGCCGCTGTTCGAGAAAGGCCGCGAGTTATATGGACTTTCCCAGGCGCGCAAGGCGATCCAGGAAGAAGACGCGGTGCTGGTGGTCGAAGGCTATATGGATGTGGTCGGACTGGTGCAGTGCGGCGTCGAAAACGTGGTCGCCACGCTCGGCACCGCAGCGACCGACGCCAACGTGCAAAAACTGCTGAAGCAGGCCAATCGCGTGGTGTTTTGCTTCGACCGCGACAGCGCCGGCGATCGCGCGGCATGGCGCGCCATGGAGGTCAGTCTGGCCCACCTGGCGGACAACAAGACCGTCGAAATCCTGCAAATGCCGGGCAACCAGGACCCGGACGAGTTCATCCGCGAACATGGCAGGGAAGCCTTCGTGCAGCAGACGCGTAGCGCGACCCGGCTCAGCGAATTCCTGCTGCGCGAACTGGTCAAGCAAACCAACCCGAGCACCGCCGAGGGCCGCGCCATGCTGGTGCACGCGGCCAAGCCGCTGCTGCAGAAAATGTCGGCGCCGATCCTGCGGGTCCAATTGACCAAGGAAATCGCCCACCGCGCACAGGTCTCGCAGGCCGAAGTCGAAGCCCAATGCGGGCTGAAACCCCTGGCCCGCAGCCGCTACGCGCCGGCGCAGATGAAACAGCGGCCGGTGCCCTCCTCCATCGAATACAAGCTGCTGCAAATCCTGCTGCACAAGCCGGAGTGGGCAGCCAGCCTGCCGTTGGATCTGATCGACCGCGAACGCGTGGAGGGCGATGCGCTGATCGCGATTGCCGATGCGATCGAACACGGCGAGTTGCCGGCCGGCGGCTTCGGCCTCCTGCTCGAGTTCTTCCGCAACACGCCCCACGAATCATTGATTGCCGGCATTGCGGCCAACATGGTGGAGGAAGTTGATCTCGGCGCCCTCGAGGCCATGTTCAACGATTCCGTAGCCCGCCTGCGGCAGACCGCCGTCACCGACGAGATCAAGCGTCTCGCCGCCCGCGCCAAGGAGGAAGGGCTGAGCGCGGAAGAGCGCAAACGGCTCACTGAACTGCTGGCGAAGAAGCATCCCGGCCCACCCTCGACGAGCGGCGGCCCGATCTGATACAATCCTTGGTTCTCCAACGCTTTTACGGCGCGCTGAGTCGGTTTACCTGCGCACAGCGCGGCGTTTCCATGACCGACCGCGCCGCAATCGCGTTCTAGCCGAGGATAGTCATGCCGAAGGAAATCGCGAAGCAGAGCAAGTCGAAGGCCGCCGCCAAACCGGTGGCGAAAAAACCCGCGCCCGCCAAGAAGCCTGCACCGGTCAAAGTCGCCGCCAAAGCCCCGGCCAAGCCTGCCCCCGCCAAGGCGCCGCCGGCCAAAGTCGCCGCCAAGGCCGCCCCGGTCAAGGAAGCGCCCGCCGCTGCCGCCAAAGAAGTTGCGGCCAAGGTCGCCCAACCGGTGCCCGCCAAATCGGTCGCCAAGGCCATCGCCGAATCCCGCGGCCGCAAGAGCAAGGAAAGGCTGATCGCGCCTGAAGCGGCGCCGATCGACCTCGACACCAAGCGCACCCGCCTGAAGAACCTGATCGCGCTAGGCAAGGAACGCGGCTACCTGACCTACGCCGAGATCAACGACCACCTGCCCGACGACCTGGTCGATGCGGAGCAGATCGAATCGATCATCTCCACCTTCAACGACATGGCGATCCAGGTCTTCGACGAGGCGCCTGCCGTCGACGACCTGTTGCTCAATGAATCGGCACCGGCGCCGGTGGATGCCGCCGAAGTCGAGGAAGAAGCCGAACAGGCGCTGTCCACCGTCGATTCCGAATTCGGCCGCACCACCGATCCGGTGCGCATGTACATGCGCGAGATGGGCTCCGTCGAACTGCTCACCCGCGAGGGCGAAATCGAGATCGCCAAGCGCATCGAGGATGGCCTCAAGCACATGATCATGGCGATCTCGGCCTGCCCCACCACCATCGCCGAGATGCTGGAAACGGCCGGCAAGGTGGCGCGCGACGAAATGCGCATCGACGAACTGGTCGATGGCCTGATCGATCCCAACGCCGCCGAGGACGACATTGAGGCGCTGGCCGAAGACGAAGAACTCGAAGTCGAAGAAGACACCGAAGACGAGGACGACGACGGCAGCGCGCGGATTTCGGCCTCGCTGCTGCAACTCAAGCAGGACGCGCTGGAGCGCTTCTCGGTGATCCATGCGCTGTTCGCCCGACTGCAGCCCACGCTGGCGAAGAAAGGTTCGCAGGACAAGGGTTACCTGCGCCTGCAAAAGCAGATTTCCGACGAACTGATGAACATCCGCTTCACCGCCAAGTCGATCGAGCGCCTGTGCGATTCGGTACGCGGCATGGTCGAAGCGGTGCGCAGCCACGAACGCAAGATCCTGCATCTCTGTGTAGACAAGGCGCACATGCCGCGCGCGCACTTCATCAAGACCTTCCCCGGCCACGAGACCGACATGGAATGGCTCAAGCACGAAGTACAGGCGGGCAAGCCCTACTGCGCGCAACTGATGCGCGCCGCGCCGAACATCCTCGAAGAGCAGCAGCGCCTGATCGACCTGCAAAACCGCATCGGCATTCCGCTCAAGGAACTCAAGGACATCAACAAGCAGATGTCCACCGGCGAGGCCAAGGCCCGCCGCGCCAAGCGCGAGATGACCGAGGCCAACCTGCGCCTGGTGATCTCGATCGCCAAGAAGTACACCAATCGCGGCCTGCAGTTCCTCGACCTGATCCAGGAAGGCAACATCGGCTTGATGAAGGCGGTGGATAAGTTCGAATACCGCCGCGGCTACAAGTTCTCGACCTACGCCACGTGGTGGATCCGCCAGGCCATCACGCGTTCGATCGCCGACCAGGCGCGCACCATCCGCATCCCGGTGCACATGATCGAGACCATCAACAAGATGAATCGCATCAGCCGCCAGATCCTGCAGGAAACAGGACTGGAGCCGGATCCGGCGACGCTGGCGGTGAAAATGGAAATGCCCGAGGAGAAGATCCGCAAGATCCTCAAGATTTCCAAGGAGCCGATTTCCATGGAAACGCCGATCGGCGACGACGACGATTCCCATCTCGGCGACTTCATCGAAGACCAGGCAACGCTGTCGCCGGGCGACGCGGCGCTGTTCGCCAGCTTGCGCGAAGTCACCAAGGAGGTGCTGGACAGCCTCACGCCGCGCGAAGCCAAGGTACTGCGCATGCGCTTCGGCATCGAGATGAATACCGATCACACGCTGGAGGAAGTCGGCAAGCAGTTCGACGTCACCCGCGAGCGCATCCGCCAGATCGAAGCCAAGGCATTGCGCAAGCTGCGTCACCCGACCCGTTCCGAAAAACTTCGCAGCTTCCTCGATTCCGAAACCTGATTGCGAATCACCGGCGGCTCATGCAACGCGAGCCGTTGCAGTTTCACGACGGGCCTGTAGCTCAATGGTTAGAGCAGAGGACTCATAATCCTTTGGTTGCGAGTT